>Ga0272449_1001012_pt1 | contig 30610 bp, 22 predicted proteins | sample YNPCB0241_FD_198679 | JGI IMG/M metagenome (GOLD analysis project Ga0272449, IMG submission 198679) | Hot spring sediment microbial communities from Yellowstone National Park, WY, United States - YNP-CB-024-1 | ecosystem: Environmental > Aquatic > Thermal springs > Hot (42-90C) > Sediment... | reverse complement strand
GGCGGCTTCGCCGCCGCCCCCAAACCCCACTCTCTTCCCCCCTTCTCTCCCCGCTGCGGGGAGAGAAGGGGGGCCGGGGGGGATGGGAGGGGTCAATGGGAAGCCACCAGGAGCGTTTTCCATCCAACCATCAGGTGACCAGACCCCCATAGTGTGATGTCCGAACTAATTTCTTAAAGTTCATTATCCTGCAGACGTAGCGCAGGATTGATCCTACAAAAAGGAGGCCATTATGGACGAACTGATCCGTCAACTGACCGAAACCTACGGCCCATCGGGCTTTGAAGAGACCATCCGCTCCGTCCTGCGAGACCTCGTCGCCCCGCTGGCCGACGAGGTCCGGGTGACCCCGCTGGGGAGTCTGGTCGCCGTCCGGCGCGGGAGTGGTAACGGGCGCCGGATTATGCTCGCGGCCCATATGGACGAAATCGGCGTGATGGTCACCTACGTGGACGAGAAGGGCTTCCTTCGGTTCACCCCGATTGGTGGCGTCTCACCCCTCACCTGCCTGGGCGCGCGCGTCCGCTTTGAGAACGGCACCCTGGGCGTCATCGGGTCGGAGAAACGGGAAGATCCCAACAAGGTCCCGACCTTTGAGCAACTGTACATAGATGTGGGCGCCACCGGGCGGGACGATTGCCCCGTGCGGGTGGGCGACGCGGCGGTCTTTGAGCGGCCCTTCGCGGTTCAGGGCCGGCGGCGGGTCGCCAAAGCGATGGACGACCGCATCGGCTGCGCCGTCCTGGTGGAGACGCTGCGGCGGCTGGAGCGGACACCCCACGAGGTCCACTTCGTTTTCAGCGTGCAGGAGGAGACGACCCTTTCGGGGGCGCGGACAGCCGCCTACGGGATTGAGCCGGATATGGCGATTGCCGTAGACGTGACCGGGACGGGGGACACGCCGGAGAGCCGGCCTATGGCGGTGGAACTGGGAAAGGGGCCGGCGGTCAAAGTGCAGGACGCGGGGATGATTGCCCACCCGACGGTGCGGGAGTGGCTGGTGCGCGCGGCGGAGGCGGCGGGCGTGCCATACCAGATGGAAGTCCTGGAGCGGGGCACCACCGATGCGGCGGCGATGCAACTGGTCCGCGCGGGCGTTCCCTCCGGCTGTCTCTCCATTCCATGCCGGTACGTCCACACCCCCAGCGAGATGGTGGACGGGGAGGACGTGGAGGGGGCCGTCCGCCTTCTCCTGCATGCCCTCCAAACAGTGTAGTGGCAAACGTGCCCGGCACTTCTGGAAGCGCCGGGCACGTTCTCCCCGCATAAATTGTGCTGACTGAAGTCACCCTTCCTGGGCCTGCGGCCTCTGGTCGGCCTTCGCCGACCAGGTCTCTCCGATGCGCACAACGGATTACCGGCAGAGGCCGACAACCGGTACGAAGCGCCCTGGGAGGGTAAAAAAACCTTCGTGTCCTCGTGTGCCCTTCGTGTTTTCTGGTACAGAGAGGGCAACAAATCACAAAAGTAACCAATGAAGGAGAACAGGATTTTGGGTTGGTTCCGATTATGGGCGCTCTGGACACTCAGCACACTTGTGGGGTGGATGTGTGCATTGGGGGTGTTCCTATCTTTTGGTGGTCTTGATTCCCCTTCAACGATTACCTTGGATGGCCTGCTGATCCCGCTATGTGAGGGGGCGATGGCCGGTTTCTTTATCGGCGCCCTCGTCGGTTGGGGTCAATGGCTCCGATCACGCAACCCGAGGACTCCATTTTTATCTGTTAGGACTTACGCAGTTGACAGGAAGGAACCCAGCATATAGCGAGCAATCGGCCAAACACCCCATATATGACGGTGGGAGTGACCCGGTCATGCCTCAACTGCGTAACTCCTATCTGTTTTGATGATTGTCGTGGTTACCGCTTTCCTGTGCTCCGTAGTTTATATCAGTGTCGTGCTCTCTCATCGGGTAGAGACAAGGTGGGCTGGATTTCTGGTTCCTGGTTTGCCAGGGGTTGTGGGTGGATGGGTTGCAGGCCTGCTCCAATGGGAATCTCTTCAGGCCAGAGTAAGAAGAGCAGGCCCGTGGATTCTGATCAGTCCCGTATCCTGGGCAATAGGGTTCGCACTCTCGGCATGGGGGTGGATAGGGATGTCGGATTTCTGGAGAGTGCTGTTGTCGTTCTTGGGAGGTCTTGTCGCCGGACTGTTGCAGTGGATGGTCCTGAGACGCGGTTTGAAACAAGCGGGCTGGTGGATTCCCGCTACGTCTGTCGGCTGGGGACTTGCTGGCTTGCTGCCTTTACTGGGCGGCGTGTTCATCGGGGTGATTTCAGCAACTGTACTGGCATTTGTGCTATCATTACAGCCTGAATCACCATAAATTCTGAGTCCATCGCAAATACGAATCGCGGAGCAACCATGTTGTTTGTCAACCAGGTCTGGTGGTTTGTCAACCGTGATTTTGTTTGTTGTCCTCCAGCATCCATGAGCGGGATTTATGCGGTCAACCCCCCATATTTGGTTACTTGCAAGGCAATGATGCCCATATGTGTGGGTATAGGGGCTATGGGCGACACAGCCTGAGCTCACAAAAACGGGCTTGACAAACCACTAGTTATGTGGCAGACGCCGGATTCCACCGCTGCCGCTTGCGGAGGAGAGCGTTCAAAATCGTTAACCATTTCCGCTCGCCCTCTCGCTCCAGAGGGCGACGTCCGCGGGGCGCAGAGGGCATGTGGGCCGGGCAACGGTTTGGGGGAAGAGGGTGAAATGTCCGACCTGGAAGCGATCCGCACTTCCTTGAATCAGTACCTCAGCCCCGCCGAAGCCGCGCAGTTCTTCCGGAGCCTGGGTTATCCGGTAACGCAGCCGCCGCTTCCCTGCGACAATGTTCTGGACGAGATGCCCCTGCGGGCCAGAGAGGCCGTGGGGTCCCTGAACCAGATTTTCCAGAGCGAGGGCGAGCCTCCTTTTCGCATCTTTCACGTAGAACTCCGCCATCCCTCTATTCGGCGCGCCGACATCCGTTGCTTCCTGGAAGCGTTTTACCAGCGCTACCCTCTTGGAGAAAACCTTTTCGTCTTTTCCCCGGAAGGCCGCTGCGACGAACTGATCTTCGTATCTCCCCGGCGGCTACCAGACCCTCGCGACCGTCAAAAAGTGCGTCTCTGGCTTCGGATCCTTCCGGTGCGGCGAGCGCAGCCCTACTGCACCGACCTGGAAGTCCTGGACTGTATTCGCGCCGATGGCCTCCAGGATCCCCGGGCAATCTGGGAGCGCCACGAAGAGGCCTTCAGCGTCCAGCGGGTCACCGAACAGTTTTTCCGGGATTACAGCAGGGTGTTCCGGGAAGTCCAGCACGTCCTGCGCAGGAGCCACGAAGAGAACGGCCCGGACTGGGCCCGGGATTACACCCACCTGATGCTCAATCGTATCCTGTTCCTGTATTTTATTGCCCGCCAGGGATGGCTGCGAGGGCCCGATGGAAACCCCAACCGCGATTTTATGCGCCACTTCTGGGACGCATACAGGGAGACCGGAGCCAGAGATACCTTCCATCAGGACTGGCTGGACATCCTGTTCTTTGAAGTCTTCAACCACCGATGTCAGACCCGGGGGGCATCCCTGAACCGCTTTCCCGGGTGGCTGATCCGATCCCTCTCTCAAGCACCCCCTCTGAACGGCGGCCTTTATAGCCGACGCACCGGCCTGGATGACCGGCTCCACCAGCCTGTCCCCGACGCTCTCTTTGCCCTTCTCTTTGAGCAGTGGATAGACGGGACCCGCCCCGGTCTCTTTGAGCGCTACCATTTCACCGTGGTGGAGAGCGGGCGCCTGGATGACGAGGTCGCAGTAGACCCGGAGGTGCTGGGGGTGGTCTGCGAGCGTCTGGTAAATGCGACCTTTGAGGGGGAGGACGAGGGCATCCGGGAGGCCGCAGGCATCTTCTATACCCCCCGTCTGGAAATTGACCTGATGTGTCGTCTGGCCCTGGTGGACTGGCTGGCGAACCAGTTGGGAGGGCAGCACCAGGACCTTCTGTACCACTGGGTCTTCGCCCTCTCTGAAGAGGACAGAGAGGAAGCGGAGCACAGGATCACCCGGGCAGGCCTCTGGGAGACACTGGATGCCCGCCTCAAACGGGTACGGGTTTGCGACCCCGCCTGCGGCTCCGGCTCCTTCCTGGTCGGGATGATGCTGGTGCTGGACGAGTTGCAGGCCCGCTGTGGCCAGGCCCTGGGGCAGAGCGAGACGCTTTATGAACGCCGCAAACGCATCCTCCAGGACCAACTCTACGGCGTGGATGTGATGGAATGGGCTGTGCGGGTTGCTGAACTCCGGCTGTGGCTCCAACTGGTGGTGGAAACCGATCCGAAGGGGTGGGAAACGAAGGCGTGCCCCCTGCTGCCCAACCTCAACCTGAAACTCCGGCCAGGGGATAGCCTTCTGCAGACCCTGGGGGACCTGGACCTCAGTCACTTCCGCAGGGGAGAACTGAGCATCCCCCCGCATTTGAAGGACCGCCTCACGCAACTCAAGGGCAAAAAGCGCCGCTTCTTCCAGGGAGAGGAATCCGACCTTACCGGGGAAATGCTCCGCAAAGAGGAGTGGGACCTCTTCCGGGACCTTCTGGAGCACCGGATCTATGACCTGCAAAACCGCCTCGCCGGGAAACGGAACCAGGTACAGAGCCTGCATGTCCAGGCATCTCTTTCCGGGATGCCTGCTCCCCCGCCGGATGAAAACCTCCGGCGCCGCCTGGATGAAGAGGTCGGGGAACTGGAGAAGCAACTGGAGTACTTCCAGCGGGTCCGGGATGCTCTTACCCCGGATACTCCACCGCCCTTCGTCTGGGATCTGGCCTTTGTGGAGGTCTTTGAAGCCGACGAACCTGGCTTTGACATCGTCATCGGCAACCCGCCTTATGTGCGCCAGGAGAAAATCCGGGACTACCTGGGACGCTTTGACCGCCAGGAGTACCTGTGCCGCCTAAACGAGGGCCTGCGGGCCATCTACCCGACCTTTATGGGAAAGACCCGCCGGATCAGCGGACGAGCGGATTACTACGTCTATTTCTACCTCCACGCCCTTTCCCTGCTGGCCCGTCGGGGCACCCTCTGCTTCATCACCTCCAACTCCTGGCTGGACGTGGACTTCGGCAGGGACCTGCAGGATTTCTTCCTGCGCTTCGGGCATCTGAAGATGGTAATAGACAACCGGGCAAACCGCTCCTTCGCCCAGGCAGATGTCAACACCGTTATTGTCCTGGCAGGGCCGCCGGAGCACCAGCACCCGCTCAGCGAAGAAGAAATGAAAGCCCGGCCGGTGCGCTTTGTGGTCTTTCAGGTCCCCTTTGAGGAGGCGATCCACCCGGCGGTCTTCGCGGAGATTGGGGACACGAGCCTCTACGAGCCCCTGGCCAGTTGCCGGGTGCTGCGGCGTCCCGAGTTTCGCGCCATCCTCCAGGACCAGTGGTCTCTCTACCAGGAAGGGTTGGCCGACACCGAAGAGGAGGGGAAGGGAGACCAGAGCACCTTGCCCTGGAAGCAAACCCGCCCGATGGTCTCCCGGCCCTGTGCGGGCAGCAAATGGGGCGGCAAATACCTGCGTGCACCCGATATTTTCTTCACCATCCTGGAAAAGGGGAAGGGCAAACTGGTGCGCTTAGGGGACATTGCCAGGGTGCGCCGCGGCTTTACCACTGGCGCCAACGAGTTCTTCTACCTGGAGCCGGTGGAGATGACAGTGAGGGAAGTAGCGGAACTCCGGGAGCAGGACCCGATGGCTCCGATCCGGGTGCGAAACGGCGCTGGCTGGGAAGGGGAGATTGAAGCCGCCTGGCTTCGCCCGGTCATTAAGTCCCCGCGGGAGATCAAGACCCTGCGGGTACGCCTGGAGGACCTGCGCCACCTGGTGTGGATGAAACCAGACAACAGTAAAGGCGTCGCGAATCCCGGCGATGGCGTCGCCTTCACGCTGGCCTGCCCTCTGGCCAGCGCCTACATTGAATGGGGGGCCAGCCAGGGCTACCCCGACCGCCCTACCTGTACCAGCCGCCAGTGGTGGTGGGATGTCGGAGCGAGAGAGGTGGGACATGCCCTCTGTATGATGAGTTATAACGACCGGCATCCGTTTTGGGTCAATGGAGTTGCGTTGTGCGATGCGAGACTGTACGACGTTTATATCACGCGTGACGTGAATCCCATCGTTGTGATTGCTCTACTGAATACTATTTTGGTGCCCATGTTTATAGAACTGGGCGGACGCTTCAATCTCGGAGAAGGCGCCCTGGACTTCAAGGTGTATGAAGCCGCGGCGCTTCCGCTGCTTCGCCACGAGGTTCTCTCCTTCGCGGATAGTCAACGTCTCCTGGATGCCTTTCATCGTCTGTGCGAACGCCCGATCAGCGACATTTTTCAGGAGTTGGGCTTTCGCCTGTGTCAACGGCGTGAATGTCAGCATCCCGAGCATCCGTATGAACATGTCCGGCCCGAAACGCTGACTCTGGAGCAGGTCCAGAGGGCCTCGCCTGACCGGTTTGAACTGGACCGGGTGGTCTTTGACGTCCTGGGCCTGAGAGATGCGGAGCGGTTGGAGGTCTACCGGGCGGTGGTGCACCTGGTGAGGGACCGGCTGGTCAAGGCCCGAAGTGTGTGAGAAAGGGGTATTTTGAACCGTCTTCTGCGGACAGGCGGGAAAACCAGGCGCTCTTGTGCCCGCTCAGGTGTCCTCTCTTCCTCAGGCAGGCCGCAGGTCCCGGATGTCCAGTTCCAGCCGGGCCTCCCCGTTCCACTCCCTTTCCCGCAGGTGGTAGACCACATCCACCTGCTCTGGGAGTCTGCCTGCCCATTCCCCCTGCCGGAAGGCGATGCCATCCCACCGAATCCGCCCGTCGGTGAGGCTCAGTTTCAGATGAGACCCGTCTCCCACTGGCCAGTGCCGCTCCACCCGGACGCCGCGGCTCAGGAACAGTGGCTCCGGATTCCCCTCCCCGAAGGGGCGGAGGGCCTGCATGTCCTTCCAGAGCGCCCCGTTGACCTCCCTCAGCGGGACCTCGGCGTCAATCTGGAGGGTGGGGACCAGTTCCTGGCCTGCCAGTTCCCGCGCCGCAATATCCAGGAGACGGCGCTTCAATTCTTCCAGATGTTCGGTATGGACAGCGAAGCCAGCGGCGGTCGCATGGCCCCCGTGGCGGATCAGCAGGTCGGCGCACTCGTCCAGTGCGCGGGTGATGTGGAACTCCGGGATGGAGCGGGCCGACCCTCTGCTGATTTCCTCCCCCTGCTCCACGATGACTGCGGGGCGGTAGAACTCGTCCACCAGCCGGGCGGCGACCAGTCCGACCACCCCGGCGGGGAATTCGGGGTCGGCCAGGAAGAGCAGGGGACGGTCAGCCTCCCGGGCCAGCACGACCGCCCGGGCCCGTTCCTGCATCTCCTTCGTCAGCCGCTGCCGCTCCTGATTGAGGTCGTCCAGCGCTCGCGCCAGTTCATCCGCCTCCTGGGGCGACCCGGTGGTCAGCAACCGATAGGCCTGTTCGGCGTGGGCGACCCGTCCGGCAGCGTTCAGGCGAGGGCCCAGCACGAAACCAATGTGCCAGGTGTCCACCTGCCCGGGCCGCAGTCCGGATTGTCGGATCAGCGCCTCCACGCCCACGCGCGGTGCCCGGTTCAGCCGCTCCAGTCCCCGGCTGACCAGGTGCCGGTTCTCCCCCGTCAGCGGGGCCAGGTCCGCCACGGTCCCCAGAGCGACCAGGTCCAGCAACTCCTCCTCATCCAGGGGGACGCTCCCGGGCAGGGGGACATGGCGGTTGACCCGCAGGAGAGCCTGGGCCAGTTTGTAGGCCAGGCCGACCCCGGCCAGCCCCTTATAGGGGTACGGGCATTCCTCCTGGCGGGGGTTGACAACCGCCACCGCCTCCAGCGGGTCGGCGCCGACAAGGTGGTGGTCGGTGACGATGACGTCCATGCCCCGGCGGCGGGCCAGGGCAATCTCGCGGGGGAACCGGATGCCGCAGTCCACCGTGACCACCAGGCGGGTCCCCGCTTCCGCCAGGTCCTCTATCGCCCGGCAATTCAGCCCGTACCCCTCCTCCACCCGGTGGGGGATGTAGGGGCGGACGTCCGCGCCCAGGGCCTGGAGGGTGGTGACCAGCAGGGCCGTCGCGGTGACCCCGTCGGCGTCAAAGTCCCCATAAACGACGATGGGCTCCCTCTGCCGGATCGCTTGTCGGATGCGGGTGACGGCCCGGTGCATGCCGTGAAGATCAAAGGGGTTATCCGGCCCGGCCCGCCGTTCCAGGAATGCCCGGGCGTCCTCCGGGGTGGTCAGGCCCTGGGGAGCAAGCCGGTTGTAGAGAATCTGGACGGCCAGCGGATGGAGGTCAGGGAAATGGGCTCGGTATGAATCCGGTGCGGGGGGAGCGACCTGCCAGCGGTAACGCGTGGGCACGGCACAGACTCCTTATGAAGGGCGCAAAGTACACGATTCCGTATTCGTGGATCATTCATGCCATTCGTGGATCATTCGTGAATCATTCGTGCCATTCGTGGATCATTTTACCACAGGCCCCCCGCTGTCGCAAACCGGCTCCAATCGGGAACCATCAGAGCGATCCCGACGTCTGGAAGGCGGACAGGGCTTGTCCCTGCCACCAGGGGCAACCGCGAGGGTTGCTCTTACATTGCCTGATTCGGAGGCGGAGCGATGAGAAGGATGGTTCTGACTGTCATACTGCTGGCGATCCTGCTGGCGTCCTGCAGGCCGTGGCCCTTGGCCAGTCCCCTGAGCCCGCCATCGGCCCTGCCCACCCCGCCGCCCCAGCCGCAGGCCCTGCCGTCGCCGTCCACGGGGGAGTCCATCACCCCCATCGGCGACATTCTGGCGGACCCACAGGCGTATGAGGGACGGGAGGTGACCGTCGTCGCCTACTACCGGGGGTGGGACCTGCTGGGGGAGGCGGGTACCGGCCCGCCGCTCACCCGCAGCGACGTCGCCGTTGCTGACGCGACCGGGGGCATCTACATCGTGTTTGCCGGAGAGGAGGCCGTCAGCGGCCTCCCGCGCCTGGCCCCCTTTGACCAGGAGGCCACCGAGACCCTGCTCCGGCTGCACGGAGTGGTCCAGTTGAACCCGAACGGTCAGCCGTACATACTGGTGAAGAAAGGAGAAGTGATGAAGGGGTTGCCCGCGCGCGTCATCCTGAGGGTTCACCGGACCGGTGGCATCGCCGGGATGGACCAGGAATTGATGGCGATGGCCGACGGCACCCTCTATTTCCTGGACCGGAAAAGCCGCACTCACACCCGCTGGCAGGTGGACCCCGATCAGGTCCTCCAGTCGGCGGAGGGCCTCCGCCCGTTCCTAGACGGAGAGGTGGGCCATCCGGTCCCGGACGGCTTCGCCTACGCCGTTACCCTGCAGGACGGGGAGCAGGTGCGGACGGCGGTGTTCTATGAGGGGACGCTCCCGGAAGAAGCGAACCGGGCGCTAACCCCTGTTCGGGAGTGGTTCGGGGAGGCCATGGAGCAGGCATCCCGCCCCACTCCGACCCCCGGGGCGTATCCCGATGCCGTGATGGCGGCAGTCCGGGCGCTCTCGGAGCAACTGGAGGTCCCGCCGGAGGAGATCACGGTGGCGGCCTGGGAGCCGGTGGACTGGCCGGATACCAGCATCGGCTGCCCGCAGCCGGGGATGGTGTACGCGCAGGTCATTGTCCCGGGCTACGTGGTCTTCCTGGAGGCGCGCGGGGAGACCTTCCGCGTGCATACCGACCGGGCCGGGCAGCGGGTCTGCATCCCATAGATGACGGACCCTTTGCGGCGGCGGCCTTCGGCCGCCGCCGCAAAGGGTCCCCTTCCCCCCAAATCCCCTCCTGTCCATTGACCACTGTCTCAACCGGCCCTATAATTGTGGACTGTAGAGTTGAGGAGGTTTGGGCCGGAAGAAACAAATAGACACCAGCATGTACTTTTGTCCCCATACCGATTGCCCCAATTATGGCAAAGCAGGGCCCGATAACCAGATTGTGGGCGCTGGCCGTTACGGCAAAGCCAACACCCAACTCTTGAGATGCAAAGTGTGCGGCCGCACCTTCTCGGCGCGGCGAGGTACCCCTTTGTTCGGCCTGAAAGCCAGCGAGGAGACCTTCTACGGTGTGATTGCCTGTCTGGCGGCAGGGAACGGGATTCGGGCCACGGCCCGTATCAAAGGGGTGGACAAAGACACCGTGGCCGAATGGTTGGACATCGCCTGATGGCGGTGGGAGTGACGGATCACGTATGGACTCTGCAAGAGTTGCTGATATATCGGGTGCCACCCCAGTCTCCTCAAAATGTTGTGTCAATTGACGAGGGACAATAGAGGATTTTGCCATCCGGCTGTAGCGCCAGTGTGCGGACGGTGTCATTCGTCCCCGGATTGAACGTGGTGTCAAGGCTCCCATTGGGGTTCAGCCGTCCGATAAAAGCGCGACCCGCACTGCCCAGCGTGTTGAAATTGCCCCCCACGACGATTTTGCCATCGGTTTGTAATGCCACCGCAATAGCCGATTCTCCAATCGCCCCCGGGTTGAATGCGGTATCAAGGCTTCCGTTGGGGTTTAGCCGCCCGATATTGCTGCGCGATTGCCCACACAGGGCGGTGAACTTACCCACCACCACGATCTTGCCGTCCGGCTGCACGGCGAATGCAGAGACCGCTTCGCCGGTTGCCCCCGGATTGAAGGTCGTATCCAGCGTGCCAATCGGCGTTCAGCCGGGCAATGTGGTTGCGTTTCACCTCGCCCAGCAGGGTGAATCCTCCCCCTACCAGTATCTTCCCATCCGCCTGCACAGCGAGCGCCGAGACGTAGTTGTTCGCATTGGAGTTGAAGGTGGCATCCAGCGTGCCATCGGCGTTCAGCCGTGCGATGTGGTTGAGTATCTCGCCGCCCAGTGTGGTAAAGTCTCCCCCCACCACGATTTTGCCGTCCGGCTGCACGGCCAGCGCGGTCACAGCGGCGTTCGCCCCCGGATGGAACGCGGTATCCAGCGTCCCGTCGGGGTTCAGCCGTGCAATTCTGTAGCGTATCTGCCCACCGAGTGAGGTGAATTCTCCTCCTACCACGATTTTGCCGTCCGCCTGCACCACCACGGCATTGACATTGCCATTCGCGCCGGGGTTGAAGCCATCGTCGGCGGACTGGGCCAGCGCGGCGCGTGGCGGCAGGGCCAGCAGGGCGATTCCTGCCATCAGGCTGATGACCAGCCCGCAGCGCAGCGCGCTGTTCAGGGTTTGGATGATCCGTTTGCTGAACATTTTTCCTCCTTTCAATTTTTGCTGGGAATCTTTCGGCATCAGTTCTCAGGCGGGCCGCTGGGCGCCGTGGCTTTTTCCGCGATGAACGCCACCAGGGTCTGCCAGTCGCGGAAGTAGCGCGCCTCGCCGCTGAGCAGGTGCTGGACCCGGCCGCGCCACTCGCTCTGCCCATCGCCCCGGTCTTCCTGCCACACCCGCACGGTGAACAACTGGGGGCGGGAGGAACTGGTTGTCGTCACAAGGGCACTCCTTTTATGAAAATAGCGGCCTCACGCAGGGGCGACCCTGGCGGTCGCCCTGGGGCAGGGGCCAGCCCTGCCCCTACGCCCCCCCGAAAAACAAAAACTGATGCCTCATTACGGCATCAGTTTATCACAGGTGTATCTATCAACTATCTCGGCGAACGACAGGCCGGGGGGAACCTTGGTCTCATTTTTTGTAACTATTCAGCCGATTGAAATCGTCCTCCCTGGGCACTTTGTGCCGGGTGTCGGCCTTCGCCGACACTTTTCTACGGGCATACCCAAAGAGATGGTCGGCGAAGGCCGACCATCGGCCGCAGGCCCAGGAAGGATGACTTCAGTCAGCGCCTATAGTTACCCGCGCGCGACTTTGCGACTGCCCCGCGTGCGCGGGCTTTGCCCCGACCCTCGCAGTGCGGCCAGGTCGCGTTTGATCGTCACGCGGTTCACATCAAGCGCGTCTGCCAGGTCGTTCACGGTGGGTGCGGCGCCCTGCTCCTCCGCTTCGCGCAGGAGGCGCAGCAGCCGCTGACGACGGCGCAGGGCTTTGCCGCTGACGTTCTCATCTTCCGGCGCGGCCAGCGTCCAGGTGACCGCGATCTGCTCGTCGGCGCGCAGCGGGCGGCCGGTCGGGACACCGGTCCGCGCCAGGCGAACACTCTCCCGGCGGGGCTGCGTCGCCTGCCACGCGGCAAGCGCGGCGCGATGCTCCGGCACGCTTTCCGCGCTCATCGCCCGCTGCTCCGGCGGCATTCCATCCAGGAGTTGCTGCAGCAATTGGTGCGCCTCTACCAGCGCCTGGCGCGCCTGGTCTGCCCGTCCCAGCGCGGCCAACACCTGGTAGTGCGCGAATGGCACCCGATAGGCCCCTGCTGCCTCTGCATCCAGGTGGGCCAGCGCCTCCATTGTCGCGGCGAGGGCGGCTTCCGGTTGCCCCAGCGCCAGGAGCGCCAGCCCGCGGCTGGCCTGCAGGTCAACCTCCAGGTTCTTGAACCCCAGTTCCCGGCAGATGGCCTCCGCTTCGCCCAGTCGCTCCAGCGCCAGGTCGGGCTGGTGCTGCGCCAGCAGGGCGGCGACCAGGCTGGCCATCACCTGAACGACGAGCCAGCGCTCGCCGACCGCCAGGGCGATGCGTGTGCCCTCTTCCAGCCGCGCCCGCGCCGTCTCCTCGTCGCCCTGGCGCTGGGCGATTCCGCCGAGGATGCCCAGGCATTGGGCGGTGCCGACGGGGTCCTGCACCCGCCGGAAGTAGGCCAGCGCCGCTTCGGCGTGGACCGCCGCCGTGGCGTCATCGCCGAGGATGAAGTGACAGATGGAGGCGATATTGGCGCGGGTTTTCGCTTCGCCGCGCGCGTCGCCGATGATGCGGAAGGCGGCAACCGCCTCGTCGTAGTAGCGCAACGCTTCCGGGATTTGATTCTGGACGTTGAGAACATTGCCGTAGTTGGCCAGATTGCGCGCCTCGCCGTAGCGATAGCCGATCGCGCGGCAAACCTCAATGGCGCGGCGATAGTTCTCGCCAGCCGTCGCCAGGTCGCCCTGCTCCATCTGGATGATCGCCAAGAGGCCCAACGCTTCGGTCTGTCCGAGCAGGTCGTTCAGGCGCTCATAGCACGCCAGCGCCGATTGGACCTCGGCGCGCGCGGCCGCATAGTCGCTGACGCCGGTCAGCGCGTCTCCCAGCGCGTAGTGGGCCTGCGCTTCCAGCAATGGCGCGGCGCCGGCTGCGCAGATGGCGACGGCCTGCCGCAGGAAGGGCAGGGCCTGCGGCGTCTGGCCCTGCCGGTTCAACGCAGTACCCAGGGCGATGAGCGCGGTGGCCTGTCCTGTCGCATCGTGTGCCCCCTCCGCAAGGGCCAGCGCCTCTCGTGCGGCGGCCTGGGCCTCGTCAAAGCAGCTCCCGTGCGTCAGCCAGGCGGCGCGGCGCTGCTGCGCCAGCATCCGGCGTGGCACATCGTCCTGCGCCAGCGCCAGCATTGCCGCCAGGTCGCCTGCCTGCCCGTCCCGGTCGCCGAGGATGTCGCGCGCCGCCTCGCGCGCGGCGAGCAGGTCAAAACGCGCCGCGGGCGGGAGCGCGGCGGCATCGGCCAGCGCCAATGCAGCGCTGAGGTGCTCCACCGCGGTGGCGCAGGCGTGCTGGGCGCTCGCCTCCCTGGCGGCGCGCTGATGGGCGCAGACCGCCTTCTCCCACGCTTGCGCCTGCGTCCAGTGGTGCGCCAGGACGGCGTGCCAGTCCGGGTACTGTGTCTCCACGGCCTGCGCCGCGCGGCGGTGCAGGCGGATGCGTCTGGCCGGCGGCAGGCTGGCGTAGACAACCTCACGGACCCGCTCGTGGCTGAAGGCGTACTCCTGCAGCGATTCGGTCAGGAGGCCGCGCTGCACCAGCAGGGCAAGAGACGTCAGCAGCGCTGGCGTCTCCAACTCGCCCATTGCATCAATGAGCGCAAAAGCAAAGCGGTTGCCCAGGACGGCCGCTGCGTCCAGCACCGCACGCGGCTCGCGCGCCAGGTGCGCCAGACGGAGCGCGATCACCCGTTCCATGACAGGCGAGAGCGGCAGTTCCGCATCGCCGATAGAGGTCTCGTCAAATGTGGTGTGCCACTGGCCCCGTTCGTCCTGCTGAAGGAGGCCCCTGTCGTGAAGTGCGCGCAGGGTCTCCAGGACAAAGAGCGGGATACCAGCCGTTTCCCTGTACAGGCGCGCTTCCAACGACGGCGCGGGCTGGCCCCAGCCCAGCGCGCACCGGACCAACTCGCCGGTCGCCGCGGCGTCCAGGCGTGCCAGCATCACCGGGCACACGCGCCGCTGCGGTCCAGCGCCTGCAATCTCTGCCACACCTCCGGCTGCGCGCGCACCTCGTCGCCCCGGTAACTGCCGACGATGAGCACGCCCGCGGGGCGGATCTGAGGCGCTATCAGCGCCAGCACGTCCAGCGTATCGGGCGACGCCTGGTGCAGGTCCTCCAGAATCACGACGAGCGGCGTGACCTGCGCCCAGGCGGCCAGGAGACGGGCGACAGCCTCTGCCAGGCGGACCTGCTCCCGCGCCGGGTCAAGCGGGGCTGGCGGGGGCAGGGCGGGCCGGTGCGCGGCAAGGGTCGGGAGCAACGGACAGAGGACCTGCAGCCAGGGAGCCTCAACCAGGCGCGCGACCTGTTCAGCGCGCAGCGGCGTCAGCCCATCCGCCAGCGCGCGCAAGAGGGGGCCGCAGGCGGGGCCGGCCCGCTCTTCGGCCTGGGCCCACAGCACCTGCGCGCCGCGCCACTCGGCGTCGCGGCGCAGTTCCTGGAGCAGGCGCGTCTTGCCGATTCCCGCCTCGCCCTCAACCAGGACGACGCCGCCTGTGCCGGCGAGGAGACCTTCCAGATGTGTCAGCAGTTCGGCGCGCTCACGGCCGCGCCCCACAAGCGGTATCGCGTCGGCGCGCTCCAGGAGGAAGGAGGCGCTGGCCAGTGCGTTCGGCAAGTGGGCGGCTGCGTCGGGGGTGCGGGTGGCAATGGCCTGCGCCAGCACCATCGTCTCCGGCTCCGGTTCCACGCCCAGTTCTGCGCTCAGGACCTGGCAGTAGGTTTCAAACTGGTGCAGTGCGGCTTCGGGCCGGCCTAGGCAGAAGTACAACTGCATCACCAGACGCCGGGCCGAGCCGCGCAGAGGGTCGGATAGAGAGAGGAGCAGCGCTGCCTCCAGCGCGGCGGGGTAGCGCCCGGCGGCCTGTTCCAGCCGGGCCAGGCTTTCCAGCGCCTGCAGGTAGACCTCGTGCAGCCGCTCGCGCTCCACGAGCAGCCAGTCGTCGTACAGGCCCTCCAGCAGGTCGCCGCGATACAACTGGACCGCCTGGCGCAGGTCGGCGCGGGCCGCTTCCGGCGCTCCCGCCCCGGCGGTCTCCTGGATATGCGGCATGGCCAGGCGCTCAAATTCCACCACGTCCACCCACAGCGCGATGTCTGGCGACAGGCCGACCAGGTCGTAGTCGGATTCAATCAGGTCGGGCAGGCGGCAGCGCAGTTGCCAGATGGCCTGGCTGAGGGCATGGCGGGCGCGCGACTCGGGCGCGTCGGGGGCGATCAGAGCGGCCAGCACAGAACGGTGGAGGTGCCGGGTATGGTGCAGGATCAGGTAGGCCAGCAGCGATTGCAGGCGGGCCGTGTTGACGGTCGTCACCGGCTGATCGTCATAGACCAGGCTGAACTCGCCCAGCAGGCGAACACGCAGGAGTTTCACAGCCATCCTTTCGGCGGCGGTGGTCTGCATCCGCCGACCGCCATGCAGAAATATAGCACAGCGGGGGAAATCGCCAGAGGACGGGCACGATGAGCAAGAGATCGCGTGAGGGTACGCGGAATGGGGCGAGCGTGGTTGAAGTATGGTATACCTGGCTGGTCAGAAGGCCACCATCGCAAGTCCAGCCATATGCCAGGCGCGGGAAACGCACCTGGCACATGGCTGACCTCCGGATAAGGATTGTGTTACGGCTGCTCTATGCTGATCATCACGCTGCAGCCGCCCTCGTCCTTCGGGGAGATCATCAGGCTGGCCTTGCGGTCGCCCTTCGTCCATTCCTGGGTGACGATGTTGCCCAGCGTGCTCTCCTCGCCCGCCGTCCAACCCTGAGCGGGCATCTGGGTGCGATAGAACTCCGCCACATCCTCCACCGGGTCCGCGCTGGAGAACATGATAACGGCGCCCATGATGGCCTGGTCCGTCGCTCCCGGATAAATCGGGATGTCCTCGGGCACGCCTGTCGCGCCCTCCGGCGGCTGGATGGTGATGGGCTGGTTCACGTCGTAGACCTCATAGGTCCAGTCGCCCTGGATTTTCTTCCCGTCTTCCTGGGTGCCCTCCCAGGAGATGGTGAAGCGGGTGACGTATGCCGGCATCCCGGCCTCATCCGCAACCCAGACGTCAGCTTTCACGGCGGTCACTGTGCCCTTTACCATCCCCGCCAGCATCTCCGGGGTCAGGTTCAGGGTGTAGTGGCGGCTGCGGACGCCGTTCACCGTATCCCGGCCCACATACTGGTAATCGGAGGAGGCGAAATCCTCAGGCTTCCAGATCATCCCTTCACCGAAGGTCGGTGTGCTCTCTTCGCCGGATTGCTGGGTCTGGATACAGCCGCCATCCGGACTACACATCCAGGATGTATCGCCAATCTGGACCAACTCCACCGTGCCCGGGTTCTCGCCCCCCTCGGAGGTGAGGACAATCCGCCGGGCGGCGGGCTCGCGCGTCTCCTCCTGCTCCATCGTGAGGGTCTCAGTGGCACCACCTTCTACCGTCTGCTGCCAGACAAGGCGAGAGCGGTAACTGTTGAGGTTCTCCAGCGCGTTGGGGGCGATTTCCAGCGGCGGGGCCTCTTCGGTGGCGGGGGCGACGGATGTGGCTTCTCCTCCGGAGGGCGGGGCACTGGTTGCCCCGCCTGCAGGGGCGCTTGTTGCCGGAGGTGGTGGAGTTGTGGTCTTCCCACCCAGTGAACAGGCCATTGCGGCCAGGACCAGGAGCGCGATGGTTCCCCATATCAATTTTTTCTGCATCTGACTACCTCCCGAAAAAGTATCTCATCTTCGCCGGCCATGAAAATCAGAGAAACCGAGCGCCGGCGATGGGGAGGTAGATGCAGAACGCTCAATATCCCTGGCTGTTCACGGGTGGCAAATCTGAGACCGCAATCTATTGTACCACCATTTGTCTGAAAGTCAAATGGAGGCGGAATTGCCATTTGACATATCTCCCACAAGCCGGTACAATTCAAGGCGGGAGGACCGATGAACGCATCTGCTGATCTCCGTCAACTCCCCAGCGTGGACCGGGTACTGAACGCCCCGGCCATTCAGGCCCTGCTCCCGTTTTATGGCCACCATCTGGTCGTCACGGCTATCCGCCGGACGCTGGACCGGGTGCGGGAGGAGGTGCGGGCGGGGAGGGAAATGCCGACCCCCGAAGCGGTGATCGCCCGGACCGTCGCGCTGCTTCGGGACGAACTGGCCCCTACTCTGCGCCCCGTCATCAACGCCACCGGAGTCATCATCCACACCAATCTGGGGCGGGCCCCCCTCTCCGCCGCTGCCCGCGCGGCGATGGACGCTGTCGCCCGGGGCTACTCCAACCTGGAGTACGACCTCCCCGCCGGACGTCGGGGCCACCGCACCGTCCACGCGGAGCGCCTCCTCTGCGAACTGACGGGCGCCGAGGCCGCACTGGTGGTTAACAACAACGCCGGGGCGGTCCTGCTGGCCCTGACCGTCATGGCCCGGGGGAGGGGTGTGCTCATCTCCCGGGGCCAACTGATAGAAATCGGCGGCGGCTTCCGCATCCCGGAGGTGATGGCCCAGTCCGGCGCGCGGCTCATAGAGGTCGGCACCACCAACCGCACCCACCTCCGGGACTACGAGCGCGCGCTGGCGGAAGAACCGGACGTGGCCCTCATCCTGCGCGCCCATTCCTCCAACTTCCGTATCGTCGGCTTCACGGCGGAGGTGAGGCTGTCGGAACTGGTGGAACTGGGGCGGGCGCACGGGATTCCGGTGATGGACGACCTGGGGAGCGGGGCGCTGCTGGATACGGCGGCCTTCGGCCTGGCCCACGAGCCGACCATCCAGGAGAGCGTCGCGGCGGGCGCGGCGGTGGTCTGCTGCAGCGGGGATAAACTCCTGGGTGGCCCCCAGGCCGGCATCATCGTGGGCCGGGCGGAGTTCGTGGAACCGATGAAGCGCCACCCTCTGGCCCGCGCGCTCCGGGCCGATAAACTCTGCCTGGCTGGCCTCCAGGCCACGCTGATGCACTACCTGCGGGACGAGGCCACCACCCACATCCCGGTCTGGCGGATGATTGCCACGCCGGTGGAGGAACTGGACCGGCGGGCCCGCCGCTGGCGCCAGGCGCTGGCGCGGGCCGGCATCCGGGCCGAGGTGGTGGACGGGCGTTCCACCGTGGGCGGCGGGAGTCTTCCCGAGGAGACCCTGCCCACCCGTCTCCTGGCCCTTTCCCTCCCCGACCCGGACCGGGTCGCGGCGGCCCTGCGCCGCCACGACCCGCCCGTGGTGGCGCGCATAGAGGCGGACCGGCTGGTGCTGGACCCGCGCACCGTCCTGCCGGAGGAGGAGCGGGACCTGCTGCGGGCACTGGTGGAGGTGGTGGGATGAAGGCCCCCCGCATCCACCCCTCCGTCTTTGTCGCCCCCAACGCCGTCGTCATCGGCGACGTGACGGTGGAGGAGGAGGCCAGCATCTGGTTCGGGTGCGTCCTGCGGGCCGAGGAGGCCCCCATCCACATCGGCCCCCGGTCCAACATCCAGGACCTGACCATCATCCACACCGACGTGGACCGGCCCTGCCGGGTCGGGGCCGGGGTGACGGTGGGCCATCGGGCTGTCCTGCACGGGGCCGTGGTGGAAGACGGCGCCCTCATCGGCATCGGCGCCATTGTCCTGAACGGGGCCGTTATCGGAGAGGAGGCCATCGTCGGGGCCGGCGCGGTGGTGACGGAGGGGATGGTCATCCCGCCCCGTACCCTGGCGCTGGGCATCCCTGCCCGGGTGGTGCGGGAACTGCGGGAGGAGGAACGGGAACGGCTGCGCAACGATACGGCCTGGTACGTTCGGAAAGCGCGGGCCTATCGGGAGGGCCTTGATGTCGGATGAATCTATATTATTTTCATTGCGGCGGCGAAGTCACCGCAATGAAAAATATATTCTGTTTATTCTTATCGGCTCGCCAGCGGGCTGAATCGGACACTCCCGACGAAGTTGGGACACACCCCTTTTGGGCCTCTTCTTGACCCTCCTGCGGCGTTCTGAGGAGGTTAGAGGATTCCTCCACCACGCATGAGGCTCAGTCCTTCCAGGCGCAGAAGTTCGGGGAGGATAGTCTGATAGACAACGCAGTAGGGAGACGGGGCCGCGGGGGTGCCCCACTGCCGCCGGGCCAGCAGCGGGCATCCCCCCGCGCAGACGTAGCGCCATAGGCATTCCCTGCACTCCTCCTTCTCCTCCACCGGCGGGTTGCGGAACCCGTCCTCCGCCCGCACCGCCGCCAGCGGGTCTCCCTCCCAGACCGTGCCGACGGTCCGCTCTATCTCCATATGGCAGCGGGCCAGTTCTCCCCCTGGGCCTACCACGATGTAGGCGTGCCCCGCGCCGCAGGGGTAGCGGTGGGGGGCGCTCAGGTCGCAACGGTCCAGCAGATTGCAGATGGCAGATGGCAGATTCTCATCGGCCATCTGCAATCTGCCCTCCATCTCATGCAGGGCGGCCTGCAAACCGGCAAGCAGGTGCTCCGGGTCAGGGGTCAGATCAGGACGGCCGGGGGCTGGGCGGACGAAGTTCAGGTTGAAGGGAAGGCCCCGGTCCAGCGCGAAGGCCACGACCTCCGTCAGCCGGTCCACGTTGTGCGCGGTGACGGTCACGGAGAGGTGGGGGGTGAGGCCCAGGGCCAGCGCCCGCTCTATCCCCTCCACGATGCGGGCGAAGGAACCGGCGCCGCCCTCACCCGCCCGCTGCCCGTCGTGGGCCGGGCCCAGGCCGTCCAGGGAGACGGCCAGACATATGCCCTCGTCCCGCAGCCACTGCAGCAGCCCCAGGGTCAGGGTGGTGCCGTTGGTCAGGAGCACTTCCCGCAGGTCCAGACCGGCCTCCGGGGCGCGCGCCCGCGCGTGCTGGTGGACAGCGCGGAGGGTGGTGAGGTTCAGGGTGGGCTCGCCCCCGGCGTACTTGAGTTTCAGGGCCATGAAGCCGTGGGCGCGCGCGGAGCGGATGGCCCCGTCCACCGCCGCCCTCCCGACCTCCGGGGGCATGTCGGCCTGGCCCCGGGGCGCGTAGCAGTAGGCGCAGCGGAGGTTGCAGCGGGTGGTGAGGTGGAGCCAGACGGTAAGATTGCAAGATTGCAAGAGGGCAAGATTGCAAGATTGCAAGAAGGCAAGATTGCAGGCGGGTGATGGGGTCGGGGTCAGCAGGCCCAGGGCGGCCAGTTGGCGGGCGGTGGGGTCCGCCAGGGGGGCCGGGGTGGCGAAGGAGTCCAGGGTCCGCGCCGCCGGGCCGTTCAGCACCACCACCCCGGCGGGGCCGGTGGGGCTGAAGGCCACCTGGTATCCGCCGGGGAGGGGAGCGCGGTATAGAGAAGGGGCCAGCCCCCAGAGCCCGCCCCCCGGCAAACCCGCCTGGATAGGGGCGGCGGCCGGCGCGCAGGCGCAGTCGGTCTCGGCATCCAGCCCTGCCAGTGGATTGGCGGCGATAAAGGGAATATCTGCGGAGCAGGCGCAGTCCTGTTCCGCCCGTTCGCGACCGGAATCCCAGAGGATTTGCGGAAAGTTTGTGTTATCCTTCAACGCTGGCTTGCCTCCTCGCGGCGGTTTGCGGATTGCAGATGGCCGTTTACGGGTATCGCATCTGCCAGTGGCTATCCTGTTGCCCTACCATCTGAAAGCCGGATTGGGTGAAGAGGCGGATGGCTGGCGTGTTGTCGGTGCGGGTTTCCAGAACGACCGGCATTCCCCGGGCCGAGGCCCACCCCAGCGCGACGCCCAGCAGGGCCCGGCCCAGGCCGCGGCGGCGATACGGGCCCAGCACGCCGATGCCCAGTTCCAGCGCCCCCTTGTCGGTGGGAAACAGGCGGCACCAGCCCACGACGTTGGCCCCATCCTCAGCCACCAGCAGGAGATGGCAGGGGCAATCGGGTCGGGCCAGTGCGTGCTCCCAGGCGGGGGTGGGCTCAAAGCGGGGCGTGCGCATCATCCCCTCGGCACAGATGGTGTTGATGGTCCCGATCAGGGAATTCCGATCGGCGATCCTGTACCGCCGTATCTTATACGGCCAGGGTACTGAGAACATCGTAGGGGCCGAACAGGGTCTGCAACTGATGCCAGAAATACCATTGTTCGCGGTCTCTCCGGTATCTTTCAGCCATCTCGGAAACGGCGTCGTAAACAGCTTTCATCTCACGAGCGTTGAGCCTTTTCAAGCGTTCGTGAATCACCCCAAGTGCCCGGCGCATGTCGCGGAAATCACCTGCGATCAATTTGTCGTACTCCAGTGCCAGGGCGAATTCTTGTGCCGCGGCCCGCAGATCGGAATAGGGAGGCTCTTTCACCGAGCGTTCAAAAGCGTCCATAGCCCGCACTCCTTTCAGCACGTGCATGCGGGCCAGTTGAGCGAAAATGCCCAGGATGGTATCTTCCCGGACCGGGGGGAAGGAGTCCGGGGTAATCAGGTAGGAAGAAAATTGTTGCTGGACCTCCTGTTCTATGGTCTGCAGGTGCTGGTCCAGAGTTGGTTCCTGAACATAATAGTACATCCAGGCCAGCCCCATTGCCGCGTCCAGGTACTGAACCCAGAAACCGTTTTCCCGGGCCATTTCCATAGATTGCCGCAGCGCTTCTTCGGCTGCTGCCCTGTGCATCGGTAGATCAACATTCGGGGATGGGAAACGACAGAACTCACGATGGGTAATCCCTTTCTCATAGAGGGCTGCGATCAACCGTTCCGGTTCCTTCGGTTCCTGGGAGAAGATCTCACAGGCCTTCTGGCTGTGCTCCAGGGATTTCTGCAGCAAGCGGACCCGTTCCTGATCCGGGCAGGGAGGTTCGCTCATAAACCGGTAACATGCCGCCAGGGATAGGTGCGCCAGCCCTTCTCCTCGTGGGAATTTCGTTTGCTCGGCAATCTCCAGAGCCTGGAGGGCATATGTCTCCGCTTCCCGGTATTCTCCAGCATAAATTTCTATCCCGGCGAGGGTGTTCATCGTGAGAGCCACCCTGGCCGGTAACCCGTGTTTCTTACGGAGGCCCAGCGCATCCTTTGCGTGAAGTCGGGCCGCAGCGAATGCTCCCCTTAACATCAGAACAAAGGCCAGGTTGGTCAGGGTATTGGCCTGCTCCGCCTCCATATTCAGGCCTCTCCAGTAAGGGAGGGCTCGCCAGTACATCTCTGCTGCTGCGACAAATTGCCCCTGCACGCGCCGCAGGTATCCCAGGGTATTATACAGTTGGCCCCTGATGATATTCCAGCGGATCGTGGCTTCTGATGAGGGAAGTGCCTCTACTTTCGCCTTTACCCGGGAAAGCAATTGCTCTGCCTTCTGCAGGTTCCCCCGATAGGTCATCAGCAGTGCTTCGGCCAGGTCCACTTCGGTTGCGGCTATCTCTCCACCCTGTTCTATCAGGTCTCTGGCGTCCTCCCGCAGGCGGCGGGTCACTTTCAGGGCCTCTTCGTACTGTCCGGCGGCGATCAATCGCTTGACCCAGCGGACCGATGCGTCGGCCAGGAAATCGGCCCGTTGGAGTCCATCCACACTGGATTCCCGATCCTGCGGGTCCCGTTCTCGCCAGAAGTCCAGCAACTCCGCCCTTAACTGGATGTCCAGCATTTCATCACCGATGGAGAGAGACTCCTCCGCCAGACGAAGATATTCCTGGAAGCCCTCCCGGGCATTGTGCCGCAGAGTGTAGTGGAGATTCTCGGCAAGAGTATCCCGCAGGCGGGTAGAGGCTCCGTGAATCTTTTCAAAGTCGGGGAGGCCCGGTTCGGATGCATAAATTGCGGCAATTTCTTCCCGAATCCGGTCTAATCGTTGAGCATAACAGGTTTTCAGAGGTCGGAACACCCCCGGGGGAAGTGCCTGTCGGGGGTCGCCAAGCAGCGCGTACATCTCATCGTGCAGAAAAAGGCGCTGGTCGGCCGGGCGGATTTTGACGAAAGAGAGTCGCCGTGCCCATTCGCAGGCCTTTTCGGCACTGGCTGGATCCGTTCCCAGGAGTGTAGCCAGCAGGTCCACATCGGCCCCCTTCCGCAGCCAGCCCATCACGCCAATAAAATCTCCCAACATCAGTGGGTGGAGAGTCTGGCGAATCAGAGTTTCTACGCCGCTCAGCAATTTCTGTTGATTCTGCCGACGGTCCTCAGGGCTCAACTGTTGGGCCTCGTTCAGAGACCGCGCGGCCAGGAACGGCTCCCCACTGATGGCCAGGTAGTCAATCGCCAGGGCCAGAAGAATCGGGCGGATTGTTCCGTCGTCCTTCAGCGCATGGAAGAGCATCCGGCGAAATTCTTCATCCCACTGCTGGATGTAATCAGCCACAAAGCGGTCCCGGGGGTTGCCGCTGGCCCGGAGCGTGGATCCCAACTTCTCAAAGTATTCCAGAGTTTCATCTTCGGTCAGGCCGGAGAGGACAATGGGGCAAAAAGTACCTGTCCTGGCCAGTTCCTGCTCCACAGGGATGGGAACCGGACGCCCGGCCAGGAGCACGGCGGTGTTCTCCAGGCTGGGGAGAAACTCGCTCAGCAGCCAGTCATACACCAGGGCACGCGCTGTAGGAATCCCCAGGCGGGAGGCAACGGGATCCTCCTGCAAGAAGAGCCTTTCCACGGTGTCCAGTGCCAGCACGACCGGGGTCGCCCGGGAAATGTGATTTAAATCCTCCAGAAATGCCCGGATCATAATGTTTCTCTGTTCCTGCCATCGGGCTCGTTCTTCCCGGGTGATTTGATACAATTTCTCGCGTGCCTCCCGGTAGCGCTCAAACCCTTTTCCGTCCGGGGCCAGTACCTCCTGTATGGCCTGAATCAGCCCCTCCACCGTGTGGTTGACGGTGTGGTACATATCTACCGGCCTTGCGGCGACGCGCATATCGGGCCGCTCGGACAGCGTTTGGAGGAGGTGCTGGAGCAGCCGGGTCTTGCCGATGCCGCCCACACCGGTAATGTAGATGACCGATCGCCCTCCCCCCCGGATGGTATCCAGGACCTGTGCAATCTCCTTTTGTCTTCCCACCAGTTCAGCAGTGGCGAGGGGGCTCAGGTACTGCTCTTCCTGCGAAACGATCGCAACGGGGATCATTGCGTTCCTCCTCATGAGCCATTGAGGCGTTTCCTGAAAGCAGGAAATTAAGCCGTTGACTGTGAGCACTGCCAGTGATGTTCCGCTTCTTTCTGCCAGCGTTCACGGGTAGCCGGGTAAGCGCTGGCCCACTGGTTGTAAAGTTGATAGGCTGTCTGGTGCAATTTGTGCCACAGTTGTGGCTTTTGGGTCCGAAGGTATTGCTCCACCAGCTGTCGGACGATCGGGTCTATCACGTAGCCGCGCTGGGTGGCGTCCCAGCGGGCCAGTCCCCAGCGGATCAGTTCCTCCCGCACGGGTCGGGCCTGGGCATACGTCCATTGCCGGTACGATTCGTCGCCATAATAGGTTGCCAGCATCGGAGGGATTCGTTCTTCGTCAAAAGACCGCAGCACACACAGCGCTTCTAAATACGCCCGGACTATCCGTCGCCGGTCCTCAGGCACCGGCTCCAGCAGTCCTTCCACTGCCTGATCCAGGTCATACGTTGCTACCAGATAGTTGGCCAGCGGATTGCCATGGGTGAGTTGATAAATGTCCCGTGCACGAGGTACAGCATGAGGGGCCTGCCGTCTCAGTTGCTCTTCAGTCTGTGTTTGATCAAAGGGCATCAATCCTGACTCCGGCTCTCCCAGGGGGATTGCCAGGGTGCTCAACTGAGGGTTCTTCCACGGGTATAGCCGGCCTCGCCCCGTAAGAAGGAGCAGAACGCGCGGCTCTGCGGCCAGGGGGGCCAGCAGGTAGTCCTCCAGGAGAGGCAGCAATGTCCAGTCCGACTCGTACACATGGTCAACAATCACCACCAGTGGTTGCCGCTGGAGAAACTGATGAAGGTGACGGAACAGCGTGCGGCTCATTTCTGCCAGGTCTGCTCCCAACCGCTCTGCCGGGCCTCCAGTGGCCACACTGACCCGCTGGATGATGTCTCCCACGGCCCATGCCGGGTCTTTTCCAATGTAATCTTTCAAATTCAACCAGACGGCGGGAATCCGCTCCTGGCTGAGCCGGTGCTGGAAATGGTGGCGCAGCCAGGTTTTTCCCACTCCGCGCGCTCCCCGAAGGATGAACACTCCATGACCATCTCGTCCCTCCTTCAGGGCACGTATCCTTTCCTCCAGGATTTGCAGTTCCTTCTCACGATTGACGAAGAGCCTGGGCTGGTAGGAAAGCAGCCGGACGGTGGTCATATGGGCCCCCTTTCCATTGATATGAAGTTAGGCGAAAGTGAATATTAAATAATAAAGAGCGCTTTGTGGGAGCCGCTCCACCACAAAGCGCTCAAAATGGGTGCCGGGTCAGCGGATTCTCCCGGGAATACCAGTTGATCGCTGCATGTACGTCTTCTATTTTCAAAAGGCCTTCAGTGCCTTCTCGCTGAATATGTTCCTCAATGACCCGTCTGGTGAGGACCAGTATCTCCCGCGGAAGCGGGATCACGGCTCTGGCAAGAATAGTCTCAATGTCCCGGAGGGCTGGTGAGGAGACGGCATCCAGGCTGCCGAAGGCCCCTCTGCTGGCAACGTAGACCCGGCGGCGGATGACCTCCGCCAGCAGATCCGGAGACCACTGGATGGTCGCGAAGAGAGCAGGGGTAAACAGGTCGGGAAATCGTTCACTCAAGATCGGAAGGGCCTCAACGGGAAGAAACGCCTTCAGGAACACCTTCTCCCGGGCCCATTCCTCAACCCGGTTCAAGAGGGATGTCAGGCAATCCACCACCACTGCCGGGTTGTCTGCAGAATCCGGTGCTCCGTCAAAGCCATCGGCCAGGATATATACAGCAGGGAATGCCAGGATCTCTCTCAATACCGTCAGGAGTTGGGTCCAGCGTACTGAAGGGGGGGGCGCAGGCTGACCGCTTAGTGCGGCCTCCAGCGCATCGCACCACTCTCGCAGTGTGGCAGCATCCGGTGGGTCTCGCAGAATGAGGGTAGAGTCCAGCGCTTCCCGAAGGAGACCGACTTGGCCGGTCTGGCGGCAGAGATCCAGATACGCTGGGAGAGGACCGGGGAGGTTCCAGTGAAAGGTATCAGCGATCTGCTGTTGCTCCAAAGCGGGGAGTTGAAGGAACCAGTGGGGCCGGTGGGCCATTGCCAGGAATAAAGTTTGGGTGCCCATGCGGGCCAGGGTCAGCCATTGCTCTTCTTCGGAGGGATGCGTATGTCCCCAGAGAAGGAAAGGGGGGACATAGGGAAGAGGGAAAGGGCGATTGGTCTCCTGCCCAACCCAGCATGCCTGGGCAATCGTGATACGTAGTGCTGTCTTTCCGCCCCCAGCAGGGGCAAACACCCAGAAGATGCCATCGCCCCAGGCACGCGCGAAAATATGGTGACCTACCAGATATTCGCTGAGGTGAGGGTCCGCTGCCGCATCCAGCGGCTCAAAAGGATCAAATTCCAGACCTGCCCATCTCAGCCAGCAGGCCACTCCAGATAGGTCCGAGCACTCTGCCTTTGCCTCTAATGGAAGCCCAGACGACGCAGAAGATGGAAAAAGCATCATGCCGGACGCAGAAGCAGGCCGGGTATCAAAAATGAGGACATACTTTTCTCCATTATGGGGATAGTGCTTGTATTATGTCATACATTGTCCTGGCATCTTACACATTACTCTAACAATTTCCTCACCAATTCCTCACGCGACAGGTGAGCATGGTGTGTGCCCGAAGGTCTTCGTCTCCTCACCAGCGTACTCGCAGCCTCACACCATGACCGCGTCGGGTGATAAGCAGGACAGGGTCCTCAGGGTCCGGTTCAATGGCCTGCCGAAGCCGCCAGAGAGTGGTATCTATCACACCCGCGTATTCTTTCGGCCCCTCATACTCCGGATCGCCTGGACGGGGGATCCGGTCCAGATGCCGGTAGATCCGGTAGTACAATTCCGCTTTGGTCACTACATGGTCGCCCCGCCGGTATAAATAGCAGAGCACCTCGTAGACCTTGGGTGGCAGTTCTTCCAGATTGATTTCCCGTCCCCCCACAATCACACGGCGTCCCAGTTCGTCCAGATAGAAGCGGGGGGGCCGTTCCGCACGGAGTTGTTTCCAGGTATCTTCATCAATCGGGGCAGGACGGGGCAGGGAGGCATAGTGCTCAACCAACACCGCGACCTGGTCCAGCCACTCTCGTGGAGATGTGCCTCCCACTTTCTCCAGCCAGGAGAGCAGTTTAGGGGTATTGCACAGACGTTCTAAAGGGAACGACTGCTGCCCGAAAGCGAGAGCGAGCCTGCGCTCCACCAGTTGCTTCAAGTAGGGTGTCTCCCAGCGCAGGTGCAACCCTTCTATGCGCCGACGGTGCAGGCCACTGGCATGGCTTATGGCGGGTTCCAGATGATCCGGAAGCGAGATTTTAAAGACCATTCCAGGCAGACTCAGCAGAGAAAGAGTAGAGAGGAAAGCTTTCAGACTGGCAGCAAGATGCTCGGGGGCGATCTCGGCCCATCCTTCCAGCCCATCGGATAATACCCAGATGCCCTTCATTTTCAAGGGCTCCAGTGCGCTGATCAGTTCCGTTACCACGTGCTCAGGGGAGACGTCCGGGTAGAGGACTTCGGGAACATCCGTTGTGGTGAGAATGTGGCGGATCAGTTCCGATCCGCGTTCTTCTCCGCTGGCCAAAGGTCCCCACCGCAGGGATGGCTCCCCTTTCGTAAAACGTCGGATAAACCAGACCAGCCGGTCCTGGGCCCAAGGGGGGATAGATAAGTAATCCTCTGGGAACCGGGCCAGGTGATGGACCAGTGATGCCGCACAAGCATCCAGTATATCTGCAGTCAGCCGCTTAACCCAGGCAATGTCCGGTAAGGCCTCCGGAGGCAGCGGGGAGGGCCGCCAGTGGACCAGCAGACGGGAAGGGCGACCGTCGGTACCGATCACACTGGCCTGAAGGGCTCGCTGAATCGCTGTCTTACCGCTCCCCGGACTACCGAAGATGAGAACCGAACGGTTCTCCAGCATTTTGGTAAAACCAGGCAGAGGAACGAAACACTCCAGAAGCCAAGGTTCCTCCTCTGCCCGCAGCGCAGCAAAGGCCGCCGGGCCTAAGGGCGATCGTCTCTCCAGGTCAATCGCTGGCCTCCTTCCTGCCCGCGCCCGCTTCATGGAGGCCCTCCCACAATCGTCAGGTCTTTTGGACGCAGTTTCTTTTTCGTTTGACCAATACGGCAAAGCAGCCTGTTGCCCAGATGGATCAGGCGAGCCGGGCTGCCTCTGGCCGCACGGACCAGGCGGTCTTCAGCGGTTGATGACCTGTGCTGCCATTGCCGCAGGTCGCACCAGGCATCCAGAGTGTCGTCCCCGGAGAGAACCTGAAGGCGTCTGGTCAGCAGTTGACGGAGAGCATCGTCCGACCAGGTGCAGATTTCTCCGTATGGGCTCAGCACGGCGGGATTGGAGGCACAGAGAAATGCCTGGAAAATGATCTTTAACCGCTCTAACTCCTCAGCCAGGCTATAGAGCGTGCATGCCAGTGCTTCTCCGGATTCCTCCTGAACGTCAACGATGACCCATAGACGGGAGAAGCCGCCGGGGATACCGCGGCTTAAAACGTGGAAACGTTCAGGCTCGGATACAGGCATCCGAAGGCTGGGATATCTGGCGTAAGCCGCGATCGTTTCCTGCACAGCCATTCCCTGCCCCACGGAAGATAATCCTGCCTGCTGAAGGAAAGAAAGAGGGTCTGTGGGGAGATACGCGAAAAACAGCCGAGCCATGGCCATTTTCTGGGCGAAGGGAGCAGATGTCAGAGCCACCGGCCGGATGGCCACATATCGGGCAATAGTTCTGGCCACAGTCTGCATCAGGTTGTCCAGGAGAGTATTCCAGTTGGATGCCTGTAGCGGGGTCACCCGCCAGTAAATCGGGAAAGCCTCCCGCTTCCGAAGGGCTTCCATACATAAATGAAGCGCGGTGGTGGTCCGACCACCTCCCGGGATGGTGATAAAAAGTCCGCTCTGATGCTGACGCATCTTTCCCCAACCCGGCGGGGGCACAAAAGTTTCTATCGGAATCGGCAGACACTCCGCCTTTGTCGGGCCGAAGGGGTTCTTGCTCAGTCCCAGGAAACGAATGCCCTGGATCAATTCACAATCTGAAGGAGCGAGCCTGCTGGTCCCCAACCCGACCTTTGGCCAGATGCCGATCACCGCCCATAACTCTCTCGCCTCCAGTTCATAGGGAGGGAGCCCTCTGACCCTGCCAGCGTCTGTAACCTGGATCTGCCAATCGTCGTCCAGATGCTCATACGCCCAGAGGAGCGCTCTTCGTTCCTGTTCCCAGGTCAGGTGGCGGCTTTCCGGGAAGCCTTTCACTATGGCCACCGAATGCTGTAGCTCCACAGGTGTCTTTTCCCACACCTCTTCCAATCGGTCCCGGATCAGGCCCTTCTGCCAGACTCCGCTTCTGCCCCGCAATTCTACATATCTGCGAGCACCCCCAGAGAGGTCTTTCTGGAGAAGCGCATCCAGTTCATCTATTTCGTTGCGCGCTTTCTCTATCTTCTCCCGCTCCTGTCTCTCATCCTCTTCTATTCCTCTCCACTGTTGCACCCCAAACCCGATGAGGGCAGTGAGCAGAGTGCCCAGTAGAGCGATGGATTCTTTCCCTTCTACCTTCAGTTGTTGGAGAGAAGACAGCATCAGGACCTGAAAAACGCCCCATCCCACTCCAAGCCACATAGCCAGCAGGACAATGGATTTCAGAAATCGGACCATCATATTCAGGGGCCAGGAGTCGGAGTGGTGCCAGTATGTTCGCCGAAGCCATCGCCAGAGAGTGCGACGCCTGGACATGTGCCCCTCCAACAGGGATTGGGGGATTCTTTATAATCCGATTCAATGGCCTGAAACCGGTAGGCCATCTTGATTTTATCATCAACTCCCCTGCAGGGCAAGCCTCACTGGTAGATCACCACGACCGGCGGCGGGGAGAGGCGGAGGACGTCGGCGGGGGACATCAGGGGAGTGTCGTAGTCGTAGAAGAGTTTGAAGCCGCCATACTCAAAGCCCATTTCCTGGCTGTACTGGACGTAGTCGTTAATCTTGGCCCCCGGAGGGCCAAATCCGTCCGCATCCCAGACCAGGTCCACACACGGGTAGTCCAGGATGCAGTGCTTGCTCTCTATCATCCGGTCGTCAAACTGGTGGACGATGAGGATTTTGCGCTCCCCCACCACACGGGAGATGCGGTCCAGCCGGGCCTGGATGCGGTTGATCTGCGGGCCGCTGATTTGGCCCAGTTGCGCCCCCGGCACCTGGTCGGCGCTCACGATGAACTCCGGGTCCACCGCCAGGTGGACGCCCG
>Ga0272449_1001011_pt1 | contig 30631 bp, 35 predicted proteins | sample YNPCB0241_FD_198679 | JGI IMG/M metagenome (GOLD analysis project Ga0272449, IMG submission 198679) | Hot spring sediment microbial communities from Yellowstone National Park, WY, United States - YNP-CB-024-1 | ecosystem: Environmental > Aquatic > Thermal springs > Hot (42-90C) > Sediment... | reverse complement strand
TGTAGGCATCTACGGAGATGAGTGTACAGTTAAAGAAGAAGATATTGAAGTTGCTTGAAGAAGATACTGAGTTCCGATACACAGTTGCAGGATACATAGGATACACAGAAATACTAAGAAACATAGAGAAGATATGGATTGAGATAAAGGAACTGAGAGAAGAACAGGAGAAGATTTTAGATAATCAGAGTAGATTATGGGAGAATACAAATAAACTATGGGAAGGACAGAATAGATTACTAGAAGAAGTTGCAAGTCTCAGGATTGGACAAGAAAAGATTTGGGAGAGTATAGATAAGCTTTGGGAGAATACAAATAAGCTGTGGGAAGGTCAGAACAAGCTATGGGAAGAAGTTAAAAATCTAAGACTTGGACAAGAGAAAATATGGGAAGAAATCAAAGAACTTAGAGAAGGACAAAACAAACTATGGATTGGGCAAGAAAAACTATGGGAGAACACCAACAAACTATGGGAAGAAGTTAAAAGCTTAAGAGAAGAGCAAACCCGACTATGGGAGGAAGTTAAAAATCTCAGAGAAGGACAGGATAAGTTATGGGAGAATGCCAACAAACTATGGGAGGAGGTTAGAAGCTTAAGAGAAGGACAGAACAGGCTATGGGAAGAAGTTAAAAATCTTAGAGAGGGACAAAATAGATTGTGGGAGGAGGTTAGACAGCTTAGACTAGATTATAACCGGCTTACCATAAACTTTGAGAACTTTAGAGATTATGTATCTAGAGCCTTCATTGAGCTCAAATCTGCTCTCGGTGTAACATTTGAGATGCAAGCTGCAGCATACATTAAATTGCTCCTAGAAAAGATGGGGTACCCTGAAGCTATAGTAGGTAAGAAATATCTATTTTACCAAGGAGAACCACTAGAGATAAATATATTCTGTGAAGAGCCACTAATCGTGGGGGAAGTCACTATAACAGTAAAAGATGAAGATGAAGCCCTTTCTGAGGTAGAGAAGCTATTGAGAAGAGTTGAGGCTACAAGAACACTGTATGGAAGAGAACCCTTACTCAAAGTATTGTCAGTAGCTAATGCAGTCCCAGCAGTCGCAAATAAACTCCGGGAAGAGACTGAGAAGTATGGTATAAAGTTTATCTTGGGAAGAGAGATAATCGAAGCATAGTATCTCGTATCAGAAAGCTTAGAAAAACCTAGACTATCAATTTTCTTAATTAGCTTAAACTGTATGAGATGAAGATATTCCTAGATTATTATTACGTCTTATCAGAAACGCTGATTTTTCTAAGTTCTCCTGCTAGCTCTTCATCATTAGCTATCTTTAAGCCTGTCCAGATATCTTCATCAAGCCTTATACCCTTCTCTGAAAGAATCTTCTCAACATCGTTGAGAACCTCTTCCAGCTTACTGGTGGGTAGAGTGTGTAGGGATGTCTTGAGTCTGTAATCCAACATATATATGAGCTCCATTCCTAAAGCCGCTAGGAATGGTTCAAACTCCCGGTCAAAGATTATGCCCCGAGTTATATATCCATCACGATACTTTGAGATTATTTTGTAGATTAGCTTCTTGACATCTCCTTTAAATAATAACTTATCCTTAAAGTATACTGGAACTTCCCCATCATCCTCTATAGATATATTGAGACCCTCTCTACATATCTCCTCAATTATGGTCTTCAGCTCCCCAGGCATCTTCTCTAGCACTTCCCCATAGTCACCTACACATTCATGGGAGAAGTCGCCCTTCGTAATCCATCTAACCTCAATATTATGACTGAAGACAAACCTAACCTCATAGCCTAGACTCCATAGCTTCCTAACAAAATACGATTCAGCTACCAGACCAATAATATCCTGCCCATCACTATTCCCATACTTATGGAAGAAGCCTTCAGGAAATGCAGAGCCTATATGGACACCATTAACACTTACACCAATGATGTCTAGCCACAACTCCGGTAAAACTATACATCATCTGACTATAATAATTTTCTGGTAGGAAGCAGAAGAATACTGTGAGAGATGAAATATTTAGCTATTATACCATCTTTATCTAAGTATCGGAAGCCATGAATGATATTTTTCCGCAGCTCCACTACTGACAAGACCATAAAAACTCTCTATACGGGTTGAAACACAGATTAGAGTAAAACTATTACTCAACTGATAGTGGCCGAAACCCCCTTGAAAATCAATCCAGAAAAAATAAATTAAGCATGGAAAGGACTCTATATTACTGAGTGGCTAGACGTAGGACCTCCTAACACTTCTACTTGGTAATTCATAACCTAAAGTTAGGGCACAGCTTTAATAGAGTATAGATTCATCAAGTAGGCTGTTCTACCGCTACCTCTCCAGCTGGCTTCTCCTGAACCTCCTCAGTCTTCTTCTTTGGCTTACATCCTGAATCCTTCTTGCGAGGCATATCTCTCACAGAGACTAGACGAATACTCTAAGATAAATCCATTCCGCTAAATAATATAGTGAAGTATTGATGGGATGCTCTCAAGATAATACCATGTTACTTCTAGATTTAAAAACGTTCATTGAGCAGATACTTCATTAAACACGTTTTGAATCTTTCAAAAACTGCAAGTCACCTCACCTTTGTAATATACCTGCTGCTAGATGCCTTAATCATTATAAGGAAAATTAATAAGCAGTATATATCGTGGCTAACGTTAGGAGGGGTCATTTCAATGGAACATACATGCTGGAACGAGTAGCACCGACTCCCGCTCTTCCGTGTTTTACTTGTTTGTTTGTTGGTGCGAATTCTCCTAGTCTGTGCCCTATCATTTCTGGTCTTATTTCTACTGGTACGAATTCTTTGCCATTGTATACGTGTATTGTGAGTCCAACCATTTCTGGGATTATTACCATGTCTCTTGCATGTGTTTTTAGTGGTTTCTTTGGTTTATCACCTGATTTGATAAGTGTTTTGTATTCTTTGATTTTTTCTAGTAGTCTTAGTTGTGCATGGGTTAGTCCTCTTTCTAGGCTTCTCCTGGCTCTGCTTGGAAGTAGCTTGATTACTTGGTCCATACTCATCTGCTGTAATTGTTCTAGCGTGTATCCTCTGTAAGTGAATTCTCTAGGCATGTATGGAAGAATGTTTTCGTATAATATAAGTTTGACCTGTTTGTTTCTCAGCTTGTTGAGTATGGTTTATCTTACTGGTTTTGTGTTTTGGAAAATGTGTTGTCTTTGAAGACGGTGAAGGATTGGTTGGTTTCCATGCTTAGGATGTGCGAGTTGTAGAGTTAGACATGAACGGCAACATATCTTATTGTCTTCTTTGATTGACCCATTCTATGAGGAGCTTCTCGCATAGTTCTAGGACTTTCCTCGCATTTAATAATGCTTTCTCAGCATCTCTTCTACTATATAGTTTGTATGGCGGGGTAGATGTTTCTTCGTCCCCATACATTGATGGTTCACGTTCTCTACGGAGCTCGCGGGAGATGCCTGCCACCTCATCTATCTCTCGTTTAAACCATTCAGGGAATCTATCAGAGTATTCTTTTAGGATTGGTCCAACATCATGCCATTTCGGAGGTTCTATTCCTACGAGTCTTAAGGCAGCTTTCAATGCTAGCTCTACAGATTCTTGTGACTGCCTCATGACGTATGGGTATTCTTCTTCTCTGAGAGCTAGTTCAGCATACTTGATCCTCGTCTTAGCTTGCTTGATATAATTCTCAGCCATCTCTAGGTTATTCAATCTCCAAGACCTCACCCACCTTAACTTCTGGCTTCAGCACCCAGTACCACCTCCTCCCCCTCCAGATCCTTCTTGCTCCAAGCTCTCTCAGCCTAGCCCTAACCCTATCAATAGTCTTCTTCATAAAATCATCTCTATCAAATAGTATTATTCCGTCTTCGACCATGTCTAGATAAAGTGGAGTTATCTTACGAGCCTCATCCACCGTCTTCAATATAGGTGAGAAGAAAATCTTTATGTTATATTCATTCTCTACAGACTTTAATTCTCTCTCACATCTCTTCTCGACTTCATCGAATATCCTTATTCTTTCAAGCCTACTCTCAGGTAGATTCTCTAAGACTATCAATAGGTCGATGTCAGAATCTTCGGAGACATCTCCCCTCGCAGTAGAGCCGTATAGAATAATGGAGATAAGTTTTCCTCCTAGATTGGCTTTAAGAGCTTCAACCACTATATCGACCGCTCTCCTATAGCCTTCAAGAATATTTTTCTTCAAACTTCTATAGAAAATATGGTGTCCAGGGAATATTAATCTTCTCCGGCATCTTTGGCTACAAGTTGAATAACGTTCAGAAGTAAAATATCAATGTATTAGATGTGTAGATTTATCGTTCTAGGAACCTCTCAAATGTTTTCAAAGAATAGTGTATAAGAACGCTAGCTTTATCTTATTGGAGCAGACTGGGAGCTCAGAGAAATCAGGACTCATATTGAACACTTTATACTAACGAGGATTAAGGATGGCGAAGGATGTCATGGTAAGTATGAATAATGTGGAAGAGTGTTTCTTAGCTAATTTGAGCTTGAAATAGGCAGCTCTGTACAAGTGTATACATTAATGTTTTAAAGACAAATTAACTACATCCCTCAGGATACTGTAAGTGGCTTGATACTATGAGAAAGCATGTCCAGGTTTCTCTACCTGTTGATGAGCTACCAAGATACTGGTATAATATCCTACCTGACTTGCCTGAGAAGCTTCCAGAACCATTAGATGAAGATGGGAGGCTGGAGAAGTTGAAAGACATCTTGATTCCACAGTGTCTGATGCAGGAGTATTCAAGTGAGCGTTGGGTGAAGATCCCTGAAGAAGTATGGGAGCTATATATCCGTGCTGGGAGACCTAGACCTCTACATAGAGCTGTAGGCTTAGAGAAGATCCTTAAGACCCCTGCCCGCCTATACTATAAGAGGGAAGACCTCTCTCCGACTGGAAGCCACAAAGTGAATACAGCTCTTGCACAAGTCTATTATGCTGCTGAGAGTGGATTCAGCCGTGTAGTAACAGAGACGGGTGCGGGACAGTGGGGTACAGCAGTAGCATATGCTGCATCATTAATGGGTTTAAGATCTACAATCTACTGGGTGAGGGAAGCATATGAATGGAAGCCTGAGAGGAGGAGGTTCATGAAGCTTTATGGTGCAGAAGTGCTTGCTTCACCGTCAGATAGAACAGAATTTGGAAGAAGGATTCTTAAAAGTGATCCTAACCATAAAGGTACGCTTGGCATAGCTATCTCCGAAGCAGCTGAGGATGCTCTGAAGCATCCCGATACAACATACCCTGTGGGAAGCGTACTGAATTATGTACTCATGCATCAGACAATCATAGGGTTGGAAGTAGTAAAACAGCTAGAAGTCATCGGCGAGGTTCCAGACGTTATGATTGGGTGCCTTGGAGGCGGAAGCAACTTCGGAGGATTCACTCTACCTATGATTGGAAAGGTTCTTAGAAGGGAAGTAGATAAGAAGATTAGATTCATGGCAGCACAATCAGAAGCTGCACCTAATCTTGTCAAGGGGGTATACCAGTACGATTTCCCAGATACTGCACAGATTCTACCTAGGATCAAGGGATACACATTAACTCATAGCTTCATCATGCCTACAATATGGGCTGAGGGGCTCAGATACCATATGGCTTCACCTATAATAAGCTACCTAAAGAGTATAGGTTTAGTTGAAGCAGTAGCTTACCCTAAAGATGAGAAAGCAGTATTCGAAGCAGCTAGAATGTTTATCCAAGCTGAAGGATTCCTACCCGCGCCGGAATCATCATATGCTATTAGAGCGATGATAGATGAAGCAGTCAAAGCAAAAGAAACAGGTGAGGAGAAAGTAATAATTGCAAATGTAAGCGGGCATGGGTTCTTAGACCTTGAAGCCTATAGCCGAGTATTAAACATATAATCCTGGATTCTTGAATAGAGAGAAAGATGGTTGGCAAAGAACTTTTCTAAGAATAATTTGTTATGCTATCTCTTCTTTCGACCCGTCCTCCTAGCAGATATTAATCCAACTTTTCTTCCAGGAGGAGCATTTCTAGAAACAGTCTCAGGTCTCCCCAGCTTCTTCCTAGTTCCACCGAATGGATGGAATGCTGGAACCATAGCTACACCGCGCGTCCTCGGGTAAGGTCTATGCTTAGCCTTCATCCAGTGGTATTTCTTGCCAGCTTTAAGGAATGGTTTATCATGTAATCCCCCTCCAGCTATAGTTCCAACAACTGCTAGAGACTTAGAACTTAACTCAACCATCTTCTTTGAAGGCATTAATAATATGGTTTTGTCTCCAAGCTGAGACATTACGGTAGCATACGTTCCAGGAGCTCTAACAAGCTTCCCTCCATCACCAGGCTTCAACTCGATCATCGAGACTACTGTTCCTTCTGGTGCCTTCCCTAGAGGTATAATGTTTCCAGGTTTAATAGATGCGTCAGCACCCATCTCTATGATCTGCCCAACATGTAGACCTTCAACAGCTGCTATAGCGAATGTCCTGCCATCTTCAAGAGCTATCTCCGCAACAGGCGCACCCCTACCTGGGTCATGGTGAAGCTCCCTTACATACCCTAAGACTAGGTTGCTCGACCTAATAGTCATAGATGGATACCCTATAGCAAACTTCCTCTTAAGAGAAGCCTTGAAGGTCGGAGATCCTCTACCAATCCTCTGAGCTCTAATCCTCCTACCCATTCACCAACCCACTTTACAAGATTTAATGTATCTTCTCAATATTAACATTAACTTAACATAGCTGGCTGGAATACCCTCGCCTCCCAAATGCTTTAAAGGAGTAGCTAATCCATCGTGAAATCTTTTAGAGATGATTAAGCATGGAAGTAGTAAGCTCTCCTAAAACATTATATCAAGTAAAGAGATGTAGCACTAATTCTTAAAATCTTTAAATAAGCAATTCTACGTATCTTCTATAGAAAATAGATGGCTAATAAGCTTAAACGTGAATTTATTAAACTGCTTGAGAAAGACAGTCAATTCAAGTATCTAGTTGCAGGGTATCCTGGGATACTCAGAGATGCTGAAAAGACTAGACATTCTACATGAAGACCAGAATAAAATCTGGCAGGAGATAAAATCTCTCAGAGAAGACCAAGAAAACCATGGGAGAGTCAAAACAAGCTTTGGGAGAACAATATTCATATATGGGAAGAGTTAAAGAACCTGAGAATGAGCCAGGAGAAGCTCTGGGAAGAAGTTAAAATTCTAAGGGAGGAACAGAACAAGCTTCTTGAAAATTACGAGAAGATGCGGAAATACATGTTAACTGGCTTCAGAGAGTTGAGGACGACCCTAGGAGTAACTTTTGAAGAATATTCAGCTGGGTTCCTCGAGATGATGCTCATGGAGATGGGCTATCCCGAAGCTAGAGTTGAGAAGAAGGTATCTTGTCTATGATAGTGAGGTTATAGAGATTGACCTATCCTGTGAGAAACCTCTCGTAATTAGTGAAGTAACAATAAGTATTAGAACGATTGAAGAAATAAATAGAGAAATGGAGAAGCTTCTTAAGCGTGTAGAGATAATACAGAAGAAGTATGGAGAGAAACCATCAATGGTAATATTATCTATTGCAAAGGTTGCTGCCGAGATCTCTGAGCTATTAAAAGCTTTAGCAGAGGAGAATGGTGTCAAGCTTATAATAGGTAGAGAAACTGAAGAACTCTCAACATAGGTTTGTTAGTCTATGACAGAGGATGTAGAGTTCAATTATTTTAAGACCTAGTGTATATAGGTAGAATTGAGATAAACCAGTATGTTTGCTGAGAAGAGGGTTACAAGAATAGATGTCCTTATTCCATCATCATTCTCTCATGAGTCCCATCACCCTATCGAGAAGATTGTAAGGATTGGGAGTATCGCAAGATGTCTAGCTGCATCCCGTGTAGATACGTTGATAATATATCATGAAGAACCCGACTCCCCCCAGAGAGAGAATGCTGAATACATTAAGCTTATAATGGACTACTTGAATACAGCACCTTACCTTAGGAGGAAGATTTACCCTTTAACTTCTAAGTTAAAATATGTGGGAGTATTGCCACCTCTAAATATCCCAACTCATCCTGAGAGAGAAGACCTTAACGTAGAGCATTATAGAGAAGGATTAGTAGTCTCTTCGAACAAGAAATCTATCATCTATGCAGGGCTAAAGAAGATGCTTAAAACAGATAAGAAGTTTAAGAAGGGAGCGAGAGTAATAGTTAGAGTAATGCCTTCTCAGGATAAGATGAGATTCAAAGTATATTCTAAGAAGAAAGCCAAGATATACTCAGGGTTTAGGACAGCAGTAGTCTCACAGAGGCTTGACGAGATTGTTAAAGATTACGATGTTAGGATAGCAACTTCAAGACTAGGAGTAGATGTTAGAAGTGTTTGGAGGGAGCTTGAGGAAAAGATTAAGAATGCAGATAAGATATGCATTGCATTTGGTTCAGCTAAGAGAGGTCTAAGAGAAATAGCTGAACTACATAAAATAGATTATGAGAAGACATTCGATTACATCGTTAATACTTTCCCAAACCAAGCAGTAAGAACTATAAGGACTGAAGAAGCAATAGCATATACCCTCTCTATACTCAACTTAATTACATCCTAGAATAACACTTCATATATCTAGTACGAATCTAAGGATGACTTCACTATCCTTCTTGAATACCTCCATCCTCCAGTATGTTGCAGCTTTAACATGGACTCCAACTCTATGCTGTTTAGGGTTAAATTGTTCTCCACACAATCTAGCTGAGAGACTATAATTTTCACCTACTCTCTCTATAGATTTTACTTCGACAACTTTAGCTATGAAACCATCAATATCGAATAATGCAATTAAGTATTGCAGCCACTCAACTAGTAGAGCTTCCAGGTCTTCTCCAACAACATTAACATCTTTCTCAACCCTACACTCTACATTCTCTGTAGAAGATATAGTATTGTAGAGTGCGAGAGCAGCCTGGGAGAAAGCTTCCTGGAGTGATTCTCCATAGGCTTCTACGTAAACATCACTAATATGTTCAAGAAACCTGAAACCGCCAACCATCCTAATCACAGTAACCAGATTAATCCTAATATTTCTATATAAGCTTCTCCTCTGAGGTTCTTTTGAATTATTTATGGGGAAGTTTATATTCTATTATTTTTCAGAGGGTTTCTTCCCATCCTTCTTCCCATGATTCTCCTGTACTCCATCCTCCCCATTCTTCTTCTACGCGGATTACTCTACGTCTTCTCCTAACGATAATTACTATGATAGCTATTGCAACTATGGCTACTGAGATTATTATGATTATATTCCTTATGTTTTCTTGTCCTAGAAATGGCCAAGGCCAAGTCTGGGTTTGAGCAAAGCTTGTAGCTGTAGTATCCTCTATCTTGGGTGGGTGTATCTCTACTTTAACTGTGTAGCCTCCTCCACCTCCAGCACCACCCATATTCTCAATAGCAAGGTAGAAGGTGTTCACCCCCGTCTTCCAATCTCCACGAACTCTAAGGGTTAGAGGCTCTCCCTTACTTTCAGATTTGTTGTATCTGAGGGAAAACCCATCTGGAGTTAGGAGAGATGCCCAGACCATTAAGTATGGTTCAGGCTTAACCTCAATGTATATCTCATCTTTAGGCTGGAGGTCTATGTTTAGCTTGTAGTAATCTGAGTAGTCGTTCCCATATTCTTTCTCAGCTAAGTATCCTCTAAAAGTAGTTACTACATCTCTAGAGATGGAAGGAGCTTGGATAGCATCTTTCATGGTGGCTCCAGCATCCCTCCCAGAGTCTGCATCGAAGAAATACTCGATAGATATATCTAGAGTATAGTTTAGGCTTCCACTACTCTTACCAATCCTAACGTACAGCTTGTTTTCCCCTGGGTTAGCTGGATCATATGCTAAGAGATATCTTAACTCAATCTTCTTTACTATGTTTTTTCCAATTACCTGGTCAACACCTATAAGCCTGGCTCTAGTAGGAGAATAGAGTGAGACAGTTGTTAACCCAGGCTCAATACCCTTCAAGCTTCCAGTAATACTGACTTGGACGCCACTCTTCAAGCCCGTAAGCATGTAGTAGTGATTATCTTCAAAAGTCTTGGTCAAGGAACCATTAATAGAAGCTGAGCCTGTAGAAAGGTCTAGAGGTGCAGCAGTATCGAAATCGAGGCCAGGCTCTACTCCTTGAGAATAAGCAAACGGGATACATAATAGCATGATCGATAACAATAAAACCTTTAGGCTTATCCTCTCCATCTCAGGGGAATAATCATAATTCTCTCTGAAATAGTTTCCGCATAGAATATTCCCCGTATATCCTCGAAAACTATAAACATATAAACTTTGAAAATACTTCATGAAAATTTAAATGACTGGAAGCTGTATGAAGATATATGGTCTGCGCACTTCTTCTGAAAAATTACTGATCTTTACTCTTTCTTGTTGGAATAAGTCTTCTCATGGAGTTTAGAGTGTTTCACATATGCTTAGAATTTGGAGTCCTCATCATGAAGATAAAAGTTCTGTATTCATTTCTTTCTTTAGCATCCCTCACCTCACTTATGCTAACCTAGTAGCACTACTTGTATACTAACTACATTAGATGCGTGGCTTCTTAGCTTCAGCATCTAAAGCTTTAAGCATGTGAAGACGGTGAGAGCTTAAGTAAATTCGAAAGCACCGTAAAGAATATCTTAGATAAACTTAAGCTTTAAATTAAGAGATAACAAGATATACGTGATAGTAGTGCTCGATGGGAAAGAGGTTATACCGAAGATCGTCCATCTTCTTCCAAGGTTTCCTGAAGTCGTATTTCTAGTACTCTTCGGCTCTCTAGCTACTAAGAACTCAAGGGGCCATGATATCGATTTAGCTGTAAAAATTGAAGGCAGCGATAAATATGAAACCTTAGCTAGACTTGTTAGAGAAATCTCAGAAACATTAGGAGTAGGAGAGGAATTAATTGATATAGTAGACCTCGACCGTGCAGATACAATGGTGAAGGCTAGAGTTCTACAGGAGGGTTTAGTCCTCGTTGATAAGAAAAACTTTAAGGAGAAGCTACATGAAGAGCTTAGTCAAGTTAATCCAGATTACTGGGAGTACGCGGTCTTCTCTCTAAGAGAATGGTTGAAGTTAGAAGACCCTACCCATATAGATGTTATAGTCGTTAAGAGAAGGATAGACTTCATAAAATCTGAGATAGAATTTCTAGAGGAGTATGTACTGTCTAAGAACGTTAACGATGTAAAGTCATCACCAATACTCGGTAGACTGCTGGAGAGAGGGTACCAGCTCATAGTTGAAGCCATAATCGATATCTGTAGACATCTAGCTTCGGTAAAAGGATGGAGGACTGCTGGAGTAGCCAAGGACTACATAATGGAATGCGTAAAGCATGGAGTGGTAGATGCATCACTAGCAGAACAGTTAACACATCATATAGCATTAAGAAACATCATAATCCATAGATACCTAGCTATAGACTATGAGAAGCTATATGAAGAAGCTCTAAAATTGATGAAACATGCAAGAGACTTCGAGAGATACCTACAAGAGTTTATTAGCAAAGAATCTGGATATACAATTCTAAGTTAAGCGCCCGCACTCCGCATGAAAACATCATTCAGAGATGCTTTAATAAATGATGAACGATGATATTGTACGACATGTTAAAACAATGTTAATGGTTTAACTTTGACTCATTGTTAAACTATATATCTTGGGTTTAACATATTTAGTGCGAAAATATGAGGGTTGTGTTGAAGATCCGGAAAAAAGGGATATTAATTCTTCCCAAGAGGTTAAGGGAGGCTGTGGGTCTTGAGGAGGGAGATGATGTAGTTGTGGAGGTTGTTGGCGATGGTCTTGTTTTGAGAGCGCTGAAGCCTAAGGTGGTTGATGTTGACCCGAAATTCGTGGAGGAACTTCTAAGGGAGGAGGATAGATTTGAGGAGCAGAGACTTAGGAGGATGCTCCAAAGTGAAGAGAATAGTGCTTGATACTAGCGTGCTTGTTGAATATATTCTATCCAGGAGCCCTTATCGTCCAAAAGTTATATCGTTGCTTAATAGAGCAATGAGCGGGGAGCTAAAACTCTTCATCAACACCATTACTCTTAGTGAGGTATTGTACGTTGCTTCTAGGATATATCGGGCAGCAGGATTGGAGGACCCCAACATGGAAGCATTACATTTCGTAGAGTGGATCAAAGGTAGAGCGGATATCGTGAATATTGATGAAGGTATAGCGATGAGAACTGGAGAATTGAAGAAGCAGCTACGCATCGCATTGCCAGACTGCTATGTAATATCAACAGCTGTGGCCATGGATGCAGCACCATTATTCAAGAAGCAAGAAAGTGAAATGACGCCTATAGTAAACATCCTAGAAAAACTAGGCGTATTATTCTTGGATAACGTGAGAATAGATGAACTTTGAATAAGCAGCAAAATAGGTAATCTTGAAAAACAATTTTTAAAGACATACTTCTCGGAAAAATCAACTCCATTATCTTAAGTGAGAGTGCTTCACTACTCACTTTACTCCACTTTAGAATTATAACTTTCACTCTTCTGAGTTACTAGATAAGCTTTTCACATACCTAGGGCCAAGCCCTATCGCTGCAAATTTTATTTGCTTAAATTCTCCTGGATCGTAGAGTCTTCTACAATCTAGGAGAGCTGGACTCCTCATATATTTCTTCAGCATCTCTTGCTTCAACTCTTTGTATTCAGCCCATTCTGTTGCAAGTATACAAAGGTCTGAACCAGTTAAGCATTCTTCAATAGTTTTACAATAAATGACTCTATCTCCTAAGATCTTCTTAGCTTTCTCTAATGCTTTAGGGTCATGTACCTTAATCTCTACATCATATTTTAGAAGTTCCTCAATTAGCCGTATAGCTCTAGATTCTCTAACATCATCTGTATTAGGCTTGAATGCTAATCCAAGAATCGAGATTGTTCTTCCTTCTAGTCTTCCTACTAGTTCTTCTGCAAGTTTCACCGCATTCTCTATCTGCGTCTCATTTATTTCTATTATTGATTCAACTAACTTGGAGCGGAGCCCTAATTCTTCTCCAAATCTAAGAAATGCTTTAACATCTTTTGGAAAGCATGACCCACCCCATCCGAGACCAGCGTTTAGGAATTCCCTACCGATCCTCTTATCCATACCTATACCTTCAGCGACGACCTTTACATCCGCATTTGGTATACGTTGACAAAGCTGTGAAACCATGTTTATGAAGCTAACCTTGGTTGCGAGGAAAACATTATTAGCATACTTGATTAACTCTGCATTCGTCGGGTTAGTCATAAGAACGGGAGGTATAGACTCTCCATGAAACTTCTTATAAATATCTAATAGAAGTTTTCCAGATTCTTCATCAATAGCTCCGATGATTACTCTATCCGGGTTGAAGATATCATAAAGTGCTCTTCCTTCCCGTAGGAATTCAGGATTAAAACATAAACCATACTCGCCAAGCCTTCTACCCGACTTCTCTTCTAGGATTCTCTTGATAACATTTAAGGTCGTCCCAGGCGGTATAGTACTCCTAACAACTAGGAGGAAGTACTTATCAACTCTTCTTAAAGATTCACCAAGCATTTCTATCGCCTCCCTAACATATCTCAAGTCTACTGAACCATCTGGATTTGAAGGCGTCCCAACACATATAAAGCAAGCTTCGCTTTCTTCAACCATCTCTCTATAACTAGAAGTTACTTTGAGGGACTTCTCTTCTAAGACTTTCCTTAATAACTCCTGTAAGCCTTCTTCATAGATAGGTGTTTCTCCTCTCTTGATTAATTCAATCTTCTCTAAATCTGTATCTAATCCAATAACTTTGAAAGACTTGGAAGCAAAAGCACAAGCTAATGGTAGACCTACATATCCTAATCCTACTACACCGATTCGATTAATCATCTACACTACCTACCTTATCATTCTCTCTGACTGGAACCATTTAACATATCTTTGAATCATTTCTTCAAGGTCGGTCTTCGGCCTCCATCCAAGGATATTCCTTGCCCTAGTGTTATCACAGTAGCTTATGAGAGATTCATGGGGTTTAAGTTCCCTAAAGTTTACCTCAACCTTCCTATTGAAGGCTTCCATCATTAGTTCTGCAACTTTTAGAACACTCACAGGCCTACCAAACCCGATATTGAATATCTCAGCTCCCTCTGCTTTCTCGCCTACCGCTATAGTCCCCTCTACAGCATCACCAACGTATGTGAAATCCCTCTCAGCAGGCTTAAACTCCCCATCAATCCATCTCCCATAAACTTCAACTGGCCTCTCGGAAGAAATATTTTCAGCAAAAATCTTGAAGACTATGTTTCCTCTACATCTCTCGCCTACAATATTAAAGTATCTAATTATTGGGCAGTCTAACCCGTACGTTTCTGCATAGAGTTCACATAGTTTCTCACCGAAGAACTTACTCAAAGCATATGGTCCTTTAGGCTTAGGCTGAAAATCTTCTCTGAGAGGTGGCTGATGGTCTCCGTATACGCTTGAACTGGATGTAAAAATTATCTTAGGGGTAGGTTCAATAATCCTAGCTGATTCAAGTATGCTTAATAATGCTCTATAGTTGTTATCAAGATACTGATAAGGCTCGTTTATACTAAGTCTATGGGATGCAATAGCTGCGAGATGGTATATCTTCTCAAACTCAAAGTTCTTTAGTAACTGGAGTGTGGCCTCGAAATCTCTTAAGTCAACGTATGCTATCTTCAAGTTTTTCGAGTTTGGACTCCTTACAATATATCTATAGTTGTCTTCAGGTGGTCTAGGATTACTTAATCCTACTACTTCTTCACCAATATTCAGTAGCTTTTCTACAAGGTGGCTTCCTATGAATCCAAAAGCACCAGTTACCAATATCAAGACTCTGCATTAAAACGTGATTCACGATGCTATATATTTGTCTCAGATGATAGGCGGTAAGATATCTCTAATGCTTTCCAGAGAGTTTTAGGGTTTCCAATATCTAGTCTAGCTATATGGTTTGGAAGCTTTACAGCCATAACTTTCTCCCCCCTCTCTAGCAAGCATCCTATACCATCGGTTAATTGTATCTCTCCACCTACTCCAGGGCTAACTTTGGATAAGCATTCAAAAATCTCAGTCTCGAAAATGTATACTGGAAGTATAGCAATATTAGACCATGGTTTTTCAGGTTTCTCTTCAACCTTCTTAACTATCCAAACATCGTCTCTTATCATCTCTCCACCTATTACCCCGTATGGACGGGGGTCATCAACCTCCATGACAAGTAGGGTTGCGGAGCAGCCGTGTCTGGAATGTACTTCTAAGAGTTTATCAAGATGCTCACAGTTGCTTGAAGCAATATATGTATCTCCTGCATGAACTATGAATGTTTCATCTACTAGGCCTCTAGCTCTTAAGACTGCATCTCCGAAACCCTTAGGCTCAGGTTGATTCAAGAATACGACGGTACTATCATAAACCATATTGTAGAATCTCTCCATCTCTTCTGCATAATTATTCTTTCTTCTTCCTCTAAGTAGATTGATGAAGCCTAGGTCTGGTGTAAAATGGTCTTCTATAGCTCTCTTACCTCTACCAACCACGATAAAGTATTCACGGATACCTATAGAATATAATTGCTCAAAGATAACTTGGATAAGAGGCTTCAGCAAGCATTCATTGCCACTCCTAACGAATATTGGAAGCATTTCTTTAGGGATCTCCTTAGTAACAGGCAAAAGACGAGTACCCAAACCAGCAGCAGTAATAACAGCTTTCCTAACTTTAACCATCTCATGAAACCTAGAAACAAGAATCTTAATAAGATTTCTCCAGAATACATAATCCCTAATAGTGATACTTGCCTATGAGCATGCGGTTTCATAAAAATATGAAATAGATGAGATCTCAGGTCTCTTAAGTAGATATTGACATGGGTCAAAACTGTACCCTGAAGTGTAAAGTCTAATAGTCCTCACAAAGTATAATGTAAACATCAATACATAGGATACTCTAATAAAATTTGCTGTTAATCTACTATGCCTCTGGATCTCTCTTAAGCCTATTTCAATTAATACTGGTATCGCTGGCAAGAGGTAAGCGAGATGCCTAAAGAAGTCTATGTCTCCTTTAAGTATTAAGAGGCCTACAGACATAAGTAATCCGAAAATTGCTTGCCCTAAGACTAGTTTATTTATTTGTTTAAAATGAGCTAGTGATATTATCAAAGGCAGTAGCGCTAGTAATCCCAAGAAATGAAGAACAATAATAACTGAGAGTGTAAAGGAGTCGACAAGACTTATGTTTAGATATGCTTGGATATCTTCTGAACGTATTTCCCACGGAAGTATAGGAGTGATAGCCGTCATAAATGCTCGGTACATCTCTCCAAGTGTTGGAATATGGGGTTGAAAATCAGAATACGATACACCTCCACTCATAATAATATATAGTTGCCAGATAACCAGCCCGACAAGCCATCCAGTGAAAACAATCAAGAGATTCTTTTTTCCAAGTCCAGGTACGATTAAAAACACAATGATTAAGAATAATGGTAGAGTGACAGAACTTTCCCTTACTAACATAAGGAGTAAGGGTATGGAAAATAGTAAAGCTTTGTGATGGATCCTATTTTCCTTACTAATTTTCATGAAGATGATCAGTAAGGATGTCATCAGTGTTGTGGTTAGAGTATCTACATATGTACGGGTAAACAATAAGTAGATGGATGGAAACATCAATCCAAAGATATTCAAAAATGATCCATTATGACGCGCTAAGATAATCTGGAGACCAAGGAATAATGCAGTCAAAGCTATTGGTATTATCTTATAAAATCCATCAGCAATAGCAAGCAACAGATAATATAGTGGAGATCTAACACACAGCAATATTTTGTGGTAGTCTTGTATAAGTAATTCACCAGTACAGACTGGATCATATGGAAAGCCTGTGATAGACATAATTTTGGAAGTCCATATAACGATAGCTGGATCACCATAAGGAGGCACTATCAGAATTATCATAAATAGAAGAGTAAAGTATAGAAAAATTGCCAGTTTTCCTATCCGCCACATAATCTACTGATCTCTAAAACTACTATGTTATAATGATTATCTCTCAATGTATTCGAGAATTGTTTGAATCAAAGTAATCTTGATGAAAGTAGTTGATCCAGTTACCTCAAGCCCTCAATATAGATATTCTACTACTTTCTATCCGCTCAAATTTTTAACTTATGTCATCTGTATGAGTAAAGTTTAAGAAACTGAGAGAGGATAACTATGTGGATTAAGTTTGGGCTTTGTTAAAGTTAGGTTTAGAATTTATAATCCTGCCGATAAGAGTAGATTTGTAGATGTAGATGGTGTAGTAGATACAGGTGCAATATATACTGTTGTAAATAGAGGTTATCTTGAATCGATAGGTCTTAAGCCAGTAGAAAAAAGATTGTTTAGAGTATTTGGTGGCGAAGTCGAAAGAGAAGTAGGTATAGCAGAGATAGAGTTAATGGGTAGGAGAGGTGGGATAACGATAATATTTGGTGAAGAGAAGGATATTTCTATACTAGGAGTAACTGCTCTAGAAGCACTTGGTCTTGAAGTAGACCCAATAAAGAATACTCTAAGAGAATCAGAACTACTTATGTTATAGGTCTGTCTAGGAGATGGAGCTCCGTAGGTTAGAACCAATATGAGTAGCTCGCAGACAAGATTAGGATGATAACATAGGACAACGATTTTCAATCTCTACTTAGTACTTCCAAGTATACTCTAAGATATTTTAATGCAATATTTTCAGGAGAGAACTCTTTAGCTGATTCTCTAGTTTTATTCTTCATCTCCTCCCTTAATTTCTGGTCTTCTAATAGTAGAAGGATCTTCCTAGAGAGTTCCCGCCAATCCCTAGGATTAAATGAGAATCCATTTACACCATCTCTAACAATCTCTCTTAATCCCCCTATTCTAGATACTATTATTGGTAGACCAGAAGCGAGGGCTTCAGCTGCAACCATACCGAAAGGTTCATAGATGGACGGTAAAACGAAGACTGCTCCTTCTTCGAGTATCTTCTCTATATCTGGTCTAAAACCATGGAACTCCACATTATCTGATATAGATAATTTTTCAGCTAATTCTTTTAGTTCTTTTTCTTGACTACCTCCACCAACTAGTACTAGCTTGACATCTGGTTTCTTCTTTAGGACTTCAGATGCAGCGGTAACCAGAGTCTCAATATTTTTTGCTTTCTCGAATCTAGCTATACAGACTAAGTTTAAGCCATGAGCTGTAATGCTTGAAAACCTTTCATAATCTATAGGATTTGGTATGCCTACAGCTTTGAAACCATATTTCTTCAAGTGCTCCGCCATCCAATTACTACAACCAACAATCTTGTCAGCTAATCTTAACCCAATATTCCATGAAAATTTTAATAACAATTTATCAAGGAGACCATAACTATGAGGTGAGATAGATATCTCAAGATTCGGGTCGCCTTCAACTGTATAAACCAGCTTTCTTCTGAGAAGTTTAGCTGCTAAACCAGCTACTAAAGCTTCCTTAGTCCCATGGCAATGTACGATATCAATACCGTATTTCTTAATTACTCTGAGAGAAGAAAAGAATAGCCAAACCCAGTATGGTAAACTCTTAAAATAAAACTTTGATAATCTTATTTTGACGTTCTTCTCTCTAAGCCTCTGATAGAGTCTTAGATATTCTCTTCTGGGGGTTGTGGATAGGAGGACTGGCTCGATACTCAATGATGTCAGCCCAAGCATAAGGTGAAGCATAGCCATGGTTGCTCCACCAATATGGCTACCTGAAGCAGTAAAGAGAATCCTTATCTTCTTCATCCCTAAATCATCTCTTCATCCTTATCCATTAACATAAATCTAACTCATACTATCTATGAATCTTAAACTTGTTTATATAGAGCAGCTAATTTACTGTTAAGATAGAATGATTAGAGTAATGACTTTCGTTAGACGTATAGCAGGGCTTCTTGAACCGTCACTAGAATCTGAATTCTATGAAGAATTCACTGAACTCTCAAAATACCTAGAATTAATTGTTGTATCAGATATCGTAGATTCTCTAAATCATAGGTTTAAAGTCTATAGAGCATGGACGATCAAGTTTCCTAAAGTATATGGATTAAGCAAGATACTATCATATTGTTATGCAGTATTCAAGTTTAGGAAGTCAGTAGACGTAATATATGTTAGGACGTTTAGTCCTCCTGAAACTACGGCTCTATGGTTAGGTAAGAAAGTTTTTAGAAAAAAGACTATCCTATTACTCCCATCAACATGGTTCTTTGAACCTCCAAGCTTAAAGAATAGAATCTACAAATGGATATTAGCGAAAGCAGTTTATGCTGCAGACTTAATAATTCTCTATACACCCTTAATGCTTCCAGAAATAGAGAAGAACTTTCCAAAAATTATGAAAGAAAAAATAAAATATCTACACAACGCTGTAAATACTGAGAGATTTACACCTGGAGAACCAGATATAGATATAGTTAAAAGATATATATCATCTGAGAAACTAGAGAAGCTACTACTCTATGTTGGTAGAATCTCAAGAAAGAAAGGAGTAATAAATTTAGTAAAATCATTTTCAAAAATCGTTGAGAAGGAACCTGACACAATTCTAGCTCTAGCAGGAAGAGAAGAGAAATGGTATGCAGATGAAGTTAGGAGAGTTATTAAAGAATTGAGAATAGAAGACAATATAGTTTTCCTAGGTCCTGTTCCAAATAAAGATGTAATACATTTAATGAGAGCATGCAGCCTGTTTGTTTATTCTTCAATAGGTGGGGAAGGCATCCCTCGTGCAATATTAGAAGCGATGGCATGTGGTAAACCTGTTGTAGCGACAAGAGTTTCAGGGATCCCTGAAGCAGTTAGAGATGGTGAAACTGGTTACATTGTAGAAGTAGGAGACTATGAAGTTTTCTCAGATAGAGTTTTAAGAATTTTGAGAGATAAAGGATTAAGGGAAAGAATGAGTATGAATGCGAGAGCTTTAATTGAGAGAGAATTTAATTATGAGAAAATAATACCTCAACTGGTTCAACTTATAGAGGGACTATGTGGAAAAACAAGAGTGGTTAATAAATGAAAGTATTAATGGTTGGGAGAAGCAAATCTATAGCTTTCAAGGAGCTCCAAAAATACTGGGGAGAAGTTAGCTTCGTTAAACCTCCTCAGCTAGTTAAGCTTAAGAGATACGATTTAGTAATCGGTCAAGAGCCTACTCTTAGGATTGGTGTTTACGCATACCTACTCTCTAAAATTACGGGATCGAACCTAGCCTTAGAAGTACATGCTGATTATCTAGAATCAGGTCTAACCGCTCTCCAGAAGAGGATTGCAGAATACTTGCTTAGAAGGTGTAGTTTAGTTAGAGCAGTTAGCTGGAAGATTGCAGAAGATGTTAAGAAGCTAGGCGTGAAGAATGTTGTTATGATCCCCTCAATATATGTAAAAACAGATACATTTAGACCATTAAGAAGTCATTCATCTAGGAAACCGATAATCCTATCAGTAGGAAGATTAGTAGAACAAAAGAATTTTCCACTACTACTATATGCATTTAAGAAAGTTAAAGAACAGATACCTGAAGCGGAACTAGTAATACATGGAAGAGGACCACTGGAGAAAGAGATAGTATATCTGGCTAGAAAACTCGGATTAGAAAATTTCAAATTAATTACTGACTGGCTACCTGAAGAAGAACTAGCCTATCTATATAATGAAGCAGCATTGTTGGTAATTACATCAAGGTATGAAGGTGGACCGAGAGTAGCTTTTGAAGCAGGCGCATGCCATACACCCTTCGTATCAACTAGGGTTGGAATACTCGTAGAAGTAGCTAAACATGGTGTACATGGATTATTCGCAGAGAGCGTTGAAGATTTCTCTGAGAAGATTATTATGATGATTCAAGATGCAGATTTAAGAGAGAAGATGGGAGAAAATTTTAGAAGATTAATTATTGAAGAGTTTGAATGGGGAAAAGCAATAAAAAGATACGCGGAATGCTATCTTAATTATCTTTATGAACGAGATGTTAGATTTCGTTCATAGCTGCATTCATTGATTCTTTACTCTGAAACAATAATGGTTCATGTTAGTATGTCATAGAAATCTCCATATTGGTGAAATCTTAGAACCATTATTAATATATGCTAGGAATAAGTTGCCCAGTAAGTTTAGAGTAAGGAGTATTATGAGTAGTAGTGAGCCTCCGCCAATTCTATAGAAGGGCTTCTTAGATAGTTGAGTTATCAGCTTGTTCAGCCCGTATCCACACAAGTGTATTATCCCTGGTAATGCGATAATCGCAACTCTAGGCTCATAGATGGCTGGCCATAGAATAGATAACAATAGTGGAGGCAAAGCGATAAAGTGGACTATCTTGAATCTTTCTTCATTTTCATCTAGTAGAATCCCTACTAATGCTAAGATAATCAATACTGGGGTAAGCCCAACAATTAAATAACGTACCACCTTGATAGGGTTATAGAATACTCCACTATACTTCATTGATAATGAAAGACCAGTAGAAAGCTGAGTCAGGTAATTCATGTTAAACTGGATTGTTGTAAATAATTGCCAAATAATCAATACTGTAAAGATAGAGAATAAGTAAATCCCTAATTGTCTATAAATCTTCCTGTAGAAAAGTATAATGCAGATAGCGATTACCGATGTTAAGACATTCTCTCTAACAAGAATGAGCAAACTAGTAAGCAGACCGTATATCAACCATTTTTCCCTAGATTCTGTAACGTCTCTCAACTTACTGTAATATAGGTATAATATTGTAAGATTAGAAGCAATGCTTGGGCAGTCAGCCATTGGCGCCGAAGAAACTAGTATTACTGCGAAATTCGTTGTTAAAAGATATGAAGCAAAAAGCGCTGATTCTTCATTATATAATTCTTTTGTAAATTTGTAAGAAAGATAAACGGAAGCTAGATAAGATATTAGACTAATAATTGGTAAAGATTGAAGAGGATCTTGGGGAACAATATATGCCAGAATAAGTAAGATAGGTCTAACCGTAAAGAGCATAGTCTGGAAATCATTATTCTTTACTGATTTAGCCGATAAGATAAGATCGCTTTCAGCATATTTCTCAACATTAAAAAAGAGTGTAACAGATAATAAGATTGAAGTAATAATGAATCCTAAGATGATATGTTTATCATTCAAAAATATGTTTGACTTCATATTCTAACCTCGATTGACCCTATTGACAAGAGTAGTCTGAGACATCATAATAACTTTTATTCAAGTAGGAAGAGAAGCTTTTGACTAACCTCTTTAATAAATTTTTTGATTAGTTTCCTAGCTTCCCTATCTACTATGTATAGACTTGTGAAATATATTGTTGCTCCTATCATTATCGCGAGAAGAGTTAAGGTTGTACCCGATGGCTTGAACAAAATTAAATAGACAGACATTGGAGTACATGCTAAAACAGTTAATGAAACATCCTCTAGAATCCTTTTAAGCTTAAGATACTGCATACAAATTATGGATAGTATTGTGAAAGACATGGAAGCCGCTACTAGACGTGATAATGCAGCTCCAAGAATTCCAAGCCAAGGTATCATTATGATTGATGATACTATGAGGGTTGCTGTTGTACCATAATCGAGTAATGTTAATTTAAAGAGTCTACTTCTTAGTAGTGTCTTAAAATCTACTCCCAAGTTATAGTCTATTTTTTCTAGGCCAGATATGACTCCATACAAGATAGTAGAATAAGATGTTAAAACTGCGGAAGACAAGAGTGGCCAGAGTATCCATGCGCTATCTTTATACATGGGACCGAATATCCCAAATAATTCTCTTGAGAGTATTATGCCTCCAATAAGCATTGGGATAACAAATATAGTTACAAACTTTATTATTGAGCTAACTTCTTCTCTAGAGGTTGAGGTTTTTGATAAAACACTCATACTAAACGGTAGAGATAGTTGGGAGGAAGCTCTAACAGCATTTGAGATTGTTACTCCTATCCCATATGTAGAAAGTTGTAATGGTGAGAGAAGAGTTCCAATTAAGAACTGGTCTGAAGCACTATTTACATATCCTATAGCAGACTGTATAATTGGAAGCCAGAAATGTTTGATTCTACTCTTTAACCAATCTTTATCAAAGCTTTTTTCAATCTCTCTTCTAATCACATAGATACCATACATTACGTAGACAAGGTTAGCGATAACAACTGCAACCATCACTCCAGTCAAACCGTATGGAAGAAGATACAATCCTATAGGTATCTTTAAACCATCAATTAAAGGAACCCTCCAACCAACCTTTTGAGGATACCTAACATACATTATAGAATTGATAGAGGAAGATGCATAATAGACTGGGATAAGCAGTGAAGCTACTAAGAAAGGATAGATAGGTGCCCGGGATGATTTAGATAAAATCCCAGATAGAGATAGAAAGATTAATGTTAAGGGTATCGATATTATCGTTGATGATATAATTGTAGTTTTAGCGACTGCTCTTCCTCTAGCGAAGTCTCTGGTAGCCCAGAATGGTAAAACCTTGATAAGAAATTCAAAATACGTTATTATGCTACCGATGTAAAACCATAAGCCGAGATCACTCTGGCTGAGATTCCTTGAGATCAAGACAATGAATATGAAACCGAAAAGAAATGACAAAAGATTACTTATAAAAAGTATAAACCCGCTAAGCCTAACCCTAATCCTTGAAGTCATCAGTACAGTCTACCCCTCAGGATTCGAATATTTAATACTTCTCCAATACAATAAACATATCTGATATAACAATATCCTACAAAAACAAGTAAAAAGACAAAGACGCAAGATTAACATAGCTCTAACCTCATCTATTTGCTAGGAACATGAGAATAGCCACCGCTGTTTCATCCTATCCATTCTATAACTTTAGGTATCTAAAATTACTGAATGAACTCTCTAAAATCTTTGATGTATATGTCTTCGCGAGATCAAAATTAAAAACCATGAGAGAAGAGAATAAACAGTTCAAACTATCCTATACTTTTCCATTTATTATCCCGAGAAAGATAAGATATTATGTAGGTCCACTCATCACCCAGCCTCTTCTAAACCTAATAGGACCTGATATTGTTTGGTTATTCGACACTGCTATCCCATTAACGCCATTAATGATACAAGCTCCGATAATTCTAGATATTGATGACCCGAATCTTATCTCATCAACCAAGCTTTCTTTAATACGCGACCTCTACCTGATAAGGAATAAACGTGTAAAGAAGATAATCACTACAACGAATACCCTAAAAAATAAACTCACAAAACTTTACGACATACCCGGAGATAAAATTGAGGTTATCCCTAATGGTGTGGATCTTGAATTGTTTAAACCTACGAATTTACCCGACGAAGATACCGTACTCTACTATGGTACTTTAGCACTTCATCGTTCAAGATTTCTTGTAAAAGTTGTTGAAGAAGTATTGAAACGTAGAAGAGATGTAAAGTTTATAATCATAGGTGATGTACCGAGATGGCTACGGGAATACTTTACTTCTAAGGACTATATAGAAAATATGGTCATGCCTGGCTACATCGAACATGAGAACCTTCCTGAATGGATTAGAAAAGCGAAAGTTTGCATTTTTACACAGGACATCTCACTCGGAGGAAGGCTCTCATTTAAGTTGTTAGAATATATGGCCTCTGGAAGACCTATCGTGGCGACTGATGTTGATGAATCATGGCCTATTAAAGAGTCTGGTGCTGGAATAATTTCTCCGCTTAGCCCTCAGATTTTTGCTGAGAATATAATCAAATTATTGGAGGATAGAGAGTTAGCTATGAAGCTTGCTGAGAAAGGTGTAAAATATGCTAGACAGTATAGTTGGAACGACATGGTGGCTAGATATGTTAAGCTTATGAAAGAGGTGGTAGAAAGCTGATCTACCCATCTTAGAATGAAAAGTTTTTCTCTATAATTTCTCGGAGGCGTTTAGCTCTATGCATTATCGTATGGGACTGCATTAACTTACTGTAACCAGCTTCAGCTATTCTTTGTCTCTCTTCATCATATAACAAATACCTTTCAACATTATCTAAGAATTCATTCTCATCATCACAAACTATAACTTCTCTTCCTATCTCGAAAAGCTCATTAATGCCCGCCACTCTATCGGAGATAAGTGATTGACCAGACCCTAGAACCTCGAAGGTTCGTAGATTCAATGCTGTATGACACCTTCTTGAATTATTCCTATGAACTCATCTCAAAATTATTTAAGCTTCTCTTTCTTTTTCTTTTATAGAGTTTTAGAAGAGGCTCAAAGATACCTGTAGCCCTAGTAACAATAAGCATCAATAATCATACACCTAAGATACCGAATTTTGAGATGAGTTCCTATGTATATTGATGCAGACCTTTGCCATGTTATAAAGCTTATTCAATAAAGTGTATGGCACGTTAGGGATTATCTTTGCATCTTTGACGTTAAGATTACCAGCCCAGCCTGACCCTACAATAACGACAGATTTGTGAAAATGTCTTATGAGAGGATAGAGATAAATTCTGTAACCATTTTCTCTATCTCTAAGATACCTGCCGGTAAAAAGTACCTCTATTATTTTTTACTTCCCTCAATAGGATAGAATATATTAGTATCGCAGGCCAAAGGAAAAAAGATGGTATTTACTCCATATTTTGCCCAAAGCTCGCATCCACCTTTTTGAATAGCATAATAGAGGGCATCTACCATTATTTAGATACTGTGAATACTCTGCATAGGGGATATTGGGTGAATCAATGTCCCATAGAATCATGGGGAAACGATGTTTTGCCAATTCTATTACTCCCGGGTAACTTAGTGCGGTAACGCAATCCTTTAAAACATACTTGACGAATGAGTATCTCTCCGAGAATAATCTAACATGCCTAAAGCCTCTTCGAAAGGATAACTTATAAACTATAGGAAAGACAACATTGTACATTGCGGGAAATGTGAATAAGCATCTTTAATCCCCAATACAACATCATTCTAACCAATAGGATAGACTTCTATATCGCTATTCAGAAGGGATAAACCCTGAGCCAAAGACTTTAAAATATAGCTTCCTTTACCAAAATCAAGTGAAGGGCCAAGAATAGCTAATTTCATTTTAGCTTGTGGAAATTAATATATTGAAGTGATTAATATAGCTTTTAGTGGATTGGAAGCTAAAATTTGGCATATAAGAGCTAGTTATTCTTATTCGGACAATGATAGCTTATGGGGTCAGGGAACTCGGTCACTAGAATTTTTAAAAATGTTAACGAACATATTAGAGGCAGCACGATATAGAGTCTCAATTACGAAAGTAAGAGTAGGGCATCCCTTCAAGAAACTCTTTACTACTTCTTCAGGGATGGAGCCAGTTAGACTAAATTATTCAACAATTATAGGACGTAGCTTGGTTAAATTTTCCAGATATCTTGTAAGCATAGGAGGAGAAAAACCTAGGAAGCTCTTAAACCATCTTGATACTTTATTCATGAAATGCCGTGTAGAAGACTTAGTGGAGAAGTTAAAGATAATGAGTCATAATACCTTAAATATCATTATCTTCGATGATATATCATCTTCATACATGTTTGAGAATATATCTATTCTTAGAAATTCCAGCTCCCTAATTATCTATTTATCACATGACTTTTATTTAGATAGTGTCCCCTCGCTCCTCAGATCCACTGTTAAAACTTATGAAGGAAATCTTATAGAAAATACAGACTTGGTTGTGGTAAGTGGATGTAGAGATAAAGAACTGTATCGAAAAGAATATGGTCTAAAAGAGGAAAAATTGGTAACATACGCTAATGTTTTTCCACCTATTGACCCTCCCTATACGCTTAATAAACTAGAGAAAACGATAATTCAAGACAAATATAGTCAAATATCCATAGTACTTAATGCTGGTTTTAAGCTATCGGAAGAAAATCTAAGGCAATATGTTTACGAGGTTAATGAAGCTGTTAAAGAGATGGAGGGATTGAGAGTAGTAGCTTTAGGCGATAGAATATCCAAAGTTGCAAGAGAAATTAAATGGGGTAACAATAAGTTAGACGTCTCTCCTCACATACCTGATAGAATAAGCTTTCTCAATTACTTATCCAGAGGTCATATTGGGATAAACTATGCTTATAAACCGATGGGGACAAATGTTAAACGATTCGATTTCGCTTTAGCAGGACTGGTTATCCTCTCAAGAATCATGGGAGCGAGAGGCGAGCTACTTCCATACGAATATACTTATCTAGATTATGCAGACCTAAAAGTAAAACTAAGTAAAATGCTAGGATATGATCTTGAAAATCTTAAAAAAATGGGATACGAAAATAGAGTAGAAGCACTTAACATAGCATCTAAAAGTTATAGAGAATTAAAGGAAAAAATCTCTCAACACTTAGGAAGAAACTTTGAAGACGATAAAGCCTGATATTGTTTAGGGGCTAGATCCTGTCAGCTAGGTGATACTGTTTGTGTATCATATTAGGAGAATAGCCTCTCCGCCTATTATCTAACGATCCCATCGACCAGGTAATACCCCTCTTTGAGTTTTCATTATTGTGAGTATGTTTCTTATTATTGCTATTGCTGATGCATAGTCTTCTATAGACTGTTTCTTCCACGTATTTATATTATTGTAGAATCTCTAAGTCTTCTATTTTATGTATCCGAAGAATCTCTCAACCCTATTCCTTAAACCGAACCTCAGGTATCGATATCTTAGACCAAGCCTCTCTAATGCCCACCTATACCATGGACTCCTATCAACTATTATCAATGGCTTGCTAATGCATCTATCCAAGACAATCATAAGGAACTTCATAGCGATAAGCATATTCCTACTCCATGATGCATAGATTGCCAGTATTTCGCCTGAATCTACACTCGATGTGCCGTCCTTCGTCGTTAGTGGCGAAAGCCATCAATGAAGCCCTAACGGCTAAGATGGAACCGATAGTAATAAAATATTAACTATCCGACAACGGTTTAATATTCTGGATTTGAAATATTTTTTTGCGAAGAATATGTTGGCGGAGGCTTATTCTAAGCTTTTGCTGAGGTTTGGGCTTAGAGAGTTTAGGGCGTCTGATGCTTCAGAGGTTTTAGGAGTTGAGAATCCTCATCTTATTCTGTACAGGTTATCTAGGGCTGGTTATTTGGTGAAGGTCTCTAGAGGGGCTTTCAAGGCTTCTCATCCTATTGTTCTCGTCTTAGAGTGGGCTGGCTATAAGTGGAGGGATAAAATTGTCCAGAAAGATTACCTCGGTTTTCTAGAATTGCTTATCGCGAAGGTCGTTGAAAACTTTTGGGATAAGCTTATCTCGTTAGTGATCTTTGGGTCTGTGGCAGCTGGTCGAGCTAAAGCTGAGAGCGATGTAGACTTGCTGGTTGTTTCAGAAGGGTTACCGGAGAAATACTCGGATAGACTAAGACTTTGGAGAGGAATTATATCAGGGCTTGAGTCTGAGAGGCTTAGATTATGGAGAGAGAAGAAGCTCTACCCATTGGTAGACCCCATACTCTTAACTCCAAGGGAAGCTGAAAGAACTCAACCATTCTACCTCGACTTGCTATATAACGCTGTGATCGTCTATGATAGAGATGGCTTTATGTGCCAGATTCTCGAAGGATTGAGAGCTAAGCTAAAGGTCTTGGGAGCAGTCAAGGTAGAGCTCCCAGATAAGTCATGGTACTGGGTTATCAAGCCAGGTGCTAGCTTTGGAGAAGTGATCGAAGTTTGAGGATGAATAGCTTGGCCCAAGATTATCTTAGGAGGGCTGAGGCGAGGCTCGCATCTGCGCGATATGCTCTCGACCAAGGCTACTACCCCGAGGTGGTTAGGTATTCTCAGGAGTGCGTAGAACTTTCCTTAAAGGCGTGTCTAAGGCTCGTCGGCGTCGAGTATCCGAAAGTTCACGATGTCAGCGAGATATTGAAGGCAGAGTCTACGAGGTTCCCAGACTGGTTTAGAGAGAAGATTGATAAGCTTGCAGAGATCTCCAGAGACTTAGCAGAAAAGCGTGCGCCAAGTATGTACGGGGTGGAGGTAACTGGGAAACCTCCCGAGGAGCTATTCAATAAGGATGATGCACTGAAAGCCTTAGAGGATGCAGAGCTCGTGTATAAGCTAGCGAGAAGCCTTCTAGAGCAAACAAAGTCTAACGAATATTAATCCAGCTCTAGACTATAACATTAAACACTCACTACTTTAACTCTGCATAGTTAGAGAATAAGAAGGTAGACCGTAGACGTGAAGGAAAAAAGACTTTAGTAAAGTTAACAGGCTAAGATATTCTGCTAAACATTCCAAGAATCGTTACTTAATATACGCAAAGACGTGACTATTCATTCTTGAAGAGATAAATGCTTACCAAATCATGTATCTGTCGTATCTTTTCCACTTTAAAGCCACCGTGGACCATAACATCTATTATTAGAAGCTCTGCCCCATGTATCTCAACAATATAATGCTTGGGAAGTCTTAGTAATTCTTCGTCTAATCTAAGTAGTGAGTACTCGCATCCCTCGCAATCCATCTTCACCAAATCTATGACACCCTCTCTTTCATGAACTATTTTGAGAATATCCTTCAAGCTTCTGACTTCGAGGTCTACGTATGGGTGATTGTAATCTATTCTAAGCCCCGTAGCTCCCCCATAATATTCGTCCTGATTACCGTATCCCTGAACCATGCACCATAATTAAAAGCTATTATCCTATCTTCAAGATTGTTTCTCGCAATATTTCTTAGAAGATATCTATAGAATTTCTCTACAGGCTCGAAGACATAGACTTTTCTAGCACCTCTATGAATGAAGTATAACGCTGTATCCCCAATATATGCTCCTATATCGATTACTATTTTATCATTTACATTTACACAACCATACATCTCTTCAAGCGGCTCTAGCAGTACATTTAGTAAATCGTAGTCTTCCCTATTGACGCCGATCTCTCCGAAATACGCCCTGACTATGATCTCTCTCTGAGCCATAAACTTCACATCTACTAGAGACAAGTTTTCTAAGAAACCTAAACAAGCTCGTTGAATCTATTTGTACACCTCTGTAAGTATAGCTTAAACCAGATATACGTCTAATTCCTTCTCTAAGAGCTATGCCGAAACCTAACGTATTAACTGTAGATAGGAGTCCTTTTAGCTTACTGCTCAACGGTGCGTCACTGCGTCATATTCATTTTCAGATTTAAACTTTCACTTAGCATAAACATAGTTGAGATAGATTCTTTACCTCCTAAGAATATTTCTAAAACGGTGGTTTGCCTCTGTGTCCCAGCTTGCTGAATTAAAGAAGAATATATTGAAGCTGCTTAGAGAAGATGAAGAGTTTAGGTATGCTGTTGCGGGCCTGATTGGTTTAGAAGAGATTCTGAGGAGGCTTGATAGAAATGAATCTGAACTAGTAAAGCTTAGGGAAGACTTCAATAAGCATCTTGAGTTGGAGGAGAAGCGTTGGGAAGAAGAGAGGAAGAGGTGGGAGGAAAATAATAAGCGGTGGGAAGAAAACAATAGGCGGTGGGAGGAGAATAATAGAAGATGGGAGGAGGCTTATAGAAGGTTTGAGGCTA
>Ga0272449_1001009_pt1 | contig 30658 bp, 21 predicted proteins | sample YNPCB0241_FD_198679 | JGI IMG/M metagenome (GOLD analysis project Ga0272449, IMG submission 198679) | Hot spring sediment microbial communities from Yellowstone National Park, WY, United States - YNP-CB-024-1 | ecosystem: Environmental > Aquatic > Thermal springs > Hot (42-90C) > Sediment... | reverse complement strand
TGGCAATCCTCATAATTTCGTTTATAACATTAAACTGCTCAGGACCATCTACATTCAGCACTAACGATACAGGACTGAATGACATCATTATAAATTTTGATACTGGAGACATCAAAGATAGTACAATCCCCGATAGTAGTGAAGATGTTGCTGATACAGACATACAGGACAGAGAGGATATTACTGACACTGGCATAGACAAAACCCCTCCCTATGTCGTGAGTGCCTTCTCCCCCGATGGGAAATCTATCACAGTGAGATTTTCTGAACCTATAGATAATATCTCAGGGTCAAAAAAGGAAAATTATACCATCAAAGGTTCTGACAACTCGATAATTCCGGTTGAGGAGGTATCGGTAAATAATGAGTTTGCTACATTGAAAATACCATCCACAACTGTCATAAATCCCCAGTTGACATATACTGTCCTTGTACAGGATGTAACAGACAGATCTGGAAATCCCCTTGATAAATCCAGGAACAAAGCCCAGATAAAGCGATCTGTTTATCTCACGATCCTGTGGCATCAGCATCAGCCCACATATCTCGATCCTGTAAAGGACCAACTACTTGGTCCCTGGGTAAGAAAACACTCAATTATGAGTTACTTCAAGATGGCTAATATCCTGAAGAAATACCCCGATGTCCATCTCAATATAAATCTCACATCGGTTATGCTGTATCAACTTGATGAGTATTATTTGAAGAGACTTGGACCGTACTACAATCCTGCTACTAATCGAATAAATGAAGATGAATTCCTTGCAAAATATGAAGGGAAGACGGATCCATTTATCGATATCCTTCTCAAAGATACCCCTGACCCCGCCACGGCTACACAGGAACAGATTGAACTCTTCTACAGAGGTGCCTGGTCGTGTGTATCTACATCTGATGCAGTTATGGAACGTTTCCCCCAATATAAGGCACTCAGAGATAAGAATAGAGCCACCTATACTAAAGAAGACTGGCTGAACCTCAAAGGTTTCTTTGAACTGGCATGGTTTGATGTAGATTTTCTGCGAGGGCGCGTGAATCTGCCGGACGGGTCTTCTGTTGACCTCTCAGATATCGTAGAAGAAAGACCGGATGGGAAATTCTATCTCAGAAATGGTATAAAGATTACAGAGGATCTGTGTAACAGACTTGTAGCAGAGGAATATAAAATTATGAAGAATGTTATACCTATACACAAAGAACTCGCCTATGATTTTCAGAGCAGAAAGGGTCAGATAGAACTCACCACAACCCCTTTCTATCATCCCATACTACCTCTATTAATTAACACAGACACAGCAAAAAAGTGTCAACCAACCGACATTCTACCTCAGCCTAACTTCTCCTATCCATTAGACGCTCACGCCCATGTAGCTAAGGCAGTAACTTATTTCACTAATCTATTTAACTACACACCCCAGGGTATGTGGCCAGGAGAGGGTTCGGTATCCAATGAAGCCATTCAGGTATTCGCTGCCAACTCAATCAAATGGGTAGCGACAGATCAGGGGATTTTAGAGAGGTCCTCTCCCTCAGGTCTCAATCAATTTGAGCCATACAGCGTCAATGGCGGTGGTACAAAGGATATGGCAATAATCTTCAGAGACAATGCCCTCTCCGATAAGATTGGATTTGCCTTCCAGGGCCTCACATCTGAGCAGGCGGCGAACGAATTCATACAGGATGTTTTGAGAAATGCCCCTAACTTCGGACAAAATGACAGACTTGTTGTAGTGGTCTCCGATGGGGAAAACCCCTGGGAAAACTACATAAAAGACTTTCAGGGGAATGGATTTAAGAATCAGTTATACGCAAAGCTGAATGAATCATATAAAATGGGAGAGATAATTACGACAACGGTGAGTGAATATATCGAGGGGAATCCTGATCGAAACATCCCGCCTCATCCCATTAAAAATATGAAGAAGATTACTGACCTCTGGCCAGGCTCCTGGATAGGCGCAAACTTTGCTATATGGATTGGAGAGGCTGAGGAGAATCAGGCATGGACATACCTGAAAAGGGCAAGGAGTGACCTTGAGAAGACAGGACTTCCGAGGCCAAATCCTGCGGCCCCGATACCTGACCCGAATACCAATCAGAGAGACTACTACATCTGGAAGGCCTGGGAGGAGATGTACAGTGCTGAGGGTTCTGATTGGTTCTGGTGGTATGGAGATGATATGACATCCCCTGCAAATGATGATACCCCATTTGACCGCTCCTTCAGGGCACACCTAAATGGCGTATACGAGTTCGCAAGACTTGCCGGGGCACAAATTACAGCGCCTGAGTTCGGGCCTATTGTCCAGCCAAAGGCCAAGAGCCTGAAAGGGCCCTTCACAAAACCACCTATTATTAACGGTAATTTTGACCCTGATGAGAGTGAATGGGCTAATGAAGGGGGACTATTCTACGACAATGACTCCTCTGGCTCCACCCCATCACAGGACGACATCATCGCAATGATATACTATGGATACGATGATAACAATTTTTACACTGCCATTGTCTCCAACTTTGACCTCTCTGCAAAATTAAATTCCAATTTAAATCTATTCCTCTATTTTTCCCACAAACACATAACAGACAGGACTAAGGGCGAATATATTACAAACCCCTCCAACAAAACCACAAGGAACGGTACACCACTCCAGTTTGTAACAGGAGGGGCAGCAAAGGAACTGATGCTCGACTTTTCCGGTAGCCAACTGAATGTAACCTTCTCCAATGCCGATGGGAATGGCAACTGGATTGTGACTGATAAAGGTGGAATAACTGCCGGCGGCCCTGTATCCAGGGGGAAACTGATTGAACTCAAGATACCCTTCTCTGCCTTAGAGATAACAAAGGATGACCCTCTCGAGGTTTTGTATGTGGCGGCAAAAGGGAATCAGGATGTAGATCAAGCACCCAACTTTGGTTCAAAGGTTATATTCGAGGATACAACTACTCTTATATATGTAACCTTCAAGGTTGATGTAAGTGGAAAGACCATACCCATAGATCAATACACCACTATAACTACACCGCCTCCACCAAAGGGGAATGGGATTGTCTATATCGTGGGTGCAACCGAGAAATTGTGTGATTGGGTACCCAATTCGGTCGGGTGTGCCCTCAGAGATGATGGACAGGGCTCAGATGAGGTTGCGGGTGATCAGATCTGGACCGGGACATTTGCGTTTCCACCTCTCACCAATGTCCAGTACAAATATACCATTGGACTTCCAAAGGATCAGGGTAGATGGTCTGGCACAGAAGAGTTCCCTCTGACCAATAGAGGATTTACAGTAGAAGATAAGAATGGTGATCACAAGATAATCATAAAAGACATATTTGCTGACAGGCCACAACCTTCAGGTACAATGGGGAAGAATGCTGTATTTGAAAACGAGTAGTCACTGGAAAGCCTTATTTTTCAAGGGGTTGCGAAGACCGATGGCGGCAAACATAGAAAAATACAGGTTCTGGCAATTTTGTTATTGACAAAGACTTATTATATGCTATCAGGATTACCTCTTTAATTTTTTATTAACCATAGATGCCAAGGAGGGCAGATATGACAAAGCAAGAATTGTTAGAGGCAGTGAGAAAACAGACCAAGACAAACATTTCAAAGAAGACTCTCAATCTCATAATGGACTCAATATTTGAGAACATTAAGAAGGCGGTCAAGAAAGAGAGTAGATTCCTCTACCCCCATTTTGGAACATTTGTCTTGAAGCAGAGGAAGGCTCGCGAAGGGAAGAACCCCAGAACAGGGGAGAAGATTAAGATTAAGGCGAGCAAGACCGTAAAATTCAGACCATCCAAAGAATTCAAAGAGATAATATAGACTTAGAAGATGATCCGATACCCGATTGCATAAACCCCGAATTATTCGGGGTTTTTTTATTTTATTATGAAACTTTAATCAGATCGAGGTGTTTAAAATATTGAAGGACCTGAGGCAGAAAGGTTTAAGTGACTTGCAGGCCTCTGATAGTGAACTGGTTGAGAGGTTCATTAAGGGTGATGAGAATGCCTTCAGGGTATTGTACAAAAGGTATGTAAACAGGATCTTCTCTATGGCTTATCGTTTTTGTAGAGATTATGAGACAAGCAAAGATATCACTCAGGAGGTGTTTCTGAGACTATACCAGAAGAAAGAAAAATATTCACCAGAGGTTAGTTTTAATACATTCTTCTACAGGCTTGCATACAACTGTATCCTGAACTACATAAGGGATCACAGAACACCTCCGGTAGATGAATGGACCCTTCACCAGATCTCCTCAAAACCACCCACACCAGAGGAGAATCTATCTGCCATAGAGATGGGTAAGAAAATCGAAAAGGTGTTAGATGAACTACCGGAGAAACAGAAGACTGCATTTATCTTAAACAAGATAGAGGGTCTCAGCTACAATGAAATTGCAGAGGTAATGAACATCAACCTTAATCTGGTAAAATCCCTTATTCACAGAGCCACTCTCAAGATTCTTGAGGTAGAAGATGAATAGACACATAGATGACATACTCATTGAAATCAACAATAGAGAAGACATTAATTTAAATGATGAGTTGGTTGAACATCTGAAGGGATGTGAGAGGTGCAACTCTCTTCTGAATAGATACCTCGATATGCTTGATACTGTCAGGGGGAATACCCTCTCTATGAAACTCACCGAAAATGACACAGAACAGGTCTTCGAGAACATTACAATTAAGGCAAAGGGAGAGAAGGCAGGACATAGATTCAACAGAATAAAGATTATTGCAGTTGCCGCAGCCATCTTACTCATCATTACCTCGGTGTTTTATGTCTTGAGGTCACAGAAGAATACATTTGAGGATATCGACAACAATCATCTCATATCTGTACTCCACTCTGAGAAGATAGAGGACCTGGAGATAATAAATGACCTTGAACTATTCTCAAACCTCGAACTGATAGAAAATCTGGAAGAACTTGAGGAGTTGAAGGAGGTACTCGATGATGAGATTTAGGCTTATCACAACAGTTATTATATTATTGCTATCACTACCCCTTTATGCAGAAGGGGGAAAGATAGATGACGAGCCCGCCTCGTCTATAGATTCTATAACCGAGAGCAACATAGAAGAGGAGATAATAAAAAACCTGGACCTGCTCAGAAACTACAACATAGTGGAGAATCTGGAAGAGTATGAATCCATTGCTGACATACTGGAGGATGAAGATGGGGATGAGTAGGTTATTAATAATAGCCGCATTCATATTGCTATTTGCTATAAATGCATATCCGGACGAAAGGAAGGACTATCAAAGCCTCCCCGACAATGAAAAAAAGACCCTGCGTGATAGGTATATTAAATTTAAGTCACTAAGTTCAGAAAAGCAGAAGCAGATCCTCAAAAACTATGAGAAGTTCAAGAATATGAGCGAAGAAGAGAAGAACAGACTCAGAAAGGCATACGATTACTACAATCAGCTCTCTGACAAAGAGAAAGGGCGAATAAAAAGTCTCTATAAAAAATACAAGAATATGCCAGATGAAAAGAAGGAAAAACTTAAAAGACTATATAATAAATACAAAAAACTAACTCCCGATCAAAAAGAGGCCATCAAGGAAAAGGCAAAGGCAAATAGAGAAAAAAGGGAATAGAGATTGGTCCATACTTAACATTTCCATCTATAGATTCAATAATTCTTCACAGACAATCAAAAGTAAGATCTTTACTCTTACAATCGGATTTTTACCAAAAATAGATTCTTGACCCAATAATTATCAAATTAATTTAAAGGGGGCTTATCTGTCTCTATTCTTCCTTCAGAAATGGAGACCAGGCAGGCGTAAGACACTCACCTTTACCCTTTGAAATGCGTCTCTGATTGAGACCATCTTTGGTCATAATATACAACTGGGAAGAACCCGAGCGGGTGGAGGTAAATACAATATACTGCCCATTTGGAGAAAAGGAGGGCTCCATATTATTACCCTGATCCTGCGTCAATCTCTTTATCTCCAGGGTAGCTACATCAATATAAAAGATATCAAAAACATTCCTCTCATCCCTTGCAGTGAAAAGGATCCTGTCACCTCTGGGTGACCATTTAGGAGTCTGATTATAGGTCCCCTTGAAGGTTATCCTCTTCTGATCCGAGCCATCGGCGTTCATAATATAAATGTGAGGATTACCCGATCTATTAGATACAAATGCTATCTTCTTTCCATCTGGTGACCAGCTTGGAGATGAATCAATACCCCAATCCTTTGTCAGTCTCGTATATTTATTGGTACCCACATCTATAAGATAGATCTCCGAATTGTCGTCACGGGATAGTGTAAGGGCTATCTTCTTACCATCGGGGGAATATTGACCACCTACATTTAATCCAGAGAAATTAGACACCACTCTCGATATTTTGGTCGATAGATTGAATTCAAACAGGTCGGGATTATGGTTGATAAATGAGGTATAAAGGATAGAGCCTCCAGATGGGTGCCAGGAAGGAAGGATATTTATGGAGCCATTTGATATTATCTTTTGCTCATTCTCTCCATCGATATCCACAATATTTATGCTATGTTCACCCATATATTTTCTGACAAATACAATCTTTGTCAGAAATATCCCCCGCTCTCCTGTGTAGTATTTATATATCTCGTTTGCAAATGAATGGGCGAGATATCGCGCCTTATCAGCCTCGAATGTATAAACCTTGTTCAGAACCATCTTTTGAGTACCCACCTCGAAAAGCCTCATATCCAGCTTGATCTTACCACCCTCTTCTGCAAGGAAACCCTTTATCAACCCATCAGCCCCTATATCTGCCCAGTTCTGAAACTGTATCGTCTTATCACTGAATCCCTCTTTCAGTAGATCAGCGGTAAATGACTTGGGAGAGAGGTTTTTGAAGATACCTGCCAGTTCAATATCGTTATTCAGGGTCTCATTAAACTCCTTTATGGAGTCAGACAACTCTCCAGAAAGATTCACCGGGACAAATGCTATAGGATAAGGCCTCATATCAGGATTATTGATATCCAGATACTGCCTTGCACCAACAAGAAGAAAAGATAAAAGTAAAAATATTACTACCCGTCTCATAGACCTGATTCACTTATCATATAAACTCAAATGTTGTCAACATAAACAAACACGAATTTAATCACAAGCATAAAAAAACATTACACCTTGCGCGGCAGGATTATCCTGAACTCGGTACCCTCCCCTTCCGTGGACTTAACACTGATCTCCCCCTGATGCTCCTTGATTATACCATAAGATATAGAGAGACCAAGCCCAGTTCCCCCCGAATCTGCCTTAGTGGTGAAGAACGGCTCAAAGATCCTGTGAATATTCTCCTTACTTATACCTTCACCATTATCCTTTATTGACACCACCACTGAGCCATTTTCTATAGTGCTCTCAATCCCTATCTTACCATCCTGTATACACTTTCTCTCAATGGATTGCATAGCATTCAATAAGACATTCAAAAAAACCTGCTGGAGTTGATTGGCATTTCCGTTAATCACCAAAGGCTCAGGAAAAACTGAATAAGATAGACCTATCCTCTTCATCATAAGTTGATGATTTATCAGTCTTACAGTATTCCCGAGAACATCTCTTATATCTACATCCGCCTTCTGGTGTCTATCCATTCTTGCAAACTTCAGGAGGTCTTCCAGTATCTGCTTACACCTCATCGTCTCACTCTCTGCAATCTTCAAGTATTCAGAGACCTTCTCATCCTTCTCGATCCTCCTTGCAAGCTGAATATACCCCATCACTGATGTCAGGGGATTTTTGACCTCGTGGGCAATACCTGCTGAGAGCTGCCCGAATGCCGACATCTTCTCGGCCTGAACGAGTTTCATCTGAGACTCTTTTAAGTGTTCCTCTTTATCCCTGAGGTCATCTATCATCTTATTAAAGGCCTTAATTGCCTCACCTATCTCATCATTTGATGGTGTTATTTCTATCTTCTCAAATTCCCCGCTGGCTATCTTATGGGACTTCTGTTTCAGAAGCTCCATAGAACGAGTGATCCTTCCTGAGATATAAAATCCAATAAGCAAAAATACAAAGAGGGCTATTACACCCGCCATAAGTATCCTGTATCTGAGAGATACAATCGCCTTTTCAAAGACATCTCTCTTTACAAGATAGAGCACATATACATCCTTATTCTCTATACAGGAGAAGCCACAGACATAGTAATCACTGTAGAAGACACCCGATGGGGACAATCTCTTGTGACTCTCCAGTTTCCCCTTGAGGTTCTCTATCACCCCCTTTTCTATATGCGGAGCTGCAATATATGAACCAGCCAGAAACACTATTACACCTCTCTCAGTCTCAGGGGCAATGTAGGTTTTCAAATACTCCATTATATTTACATCAGCCACATAATGACAGTTCCCCTTCTTTATGTTAAAGATTATGTCTTTATCCTCTATTATGACCCCCTCTCTATCATAAGGCCTATCTTCCTCATAATTGAATTTCAGGATTAGATTGTCATTCTTCAGATACATCCGCTTCAAATAGATGTTACTCTTGACAAAATCACTGAACATCCTCTCAACCTCATCTCTATTTACATCGGATTTCAGAAGACAGACTCCATCAGAGAATAACCTGACCCCCTCTATCATCCTCAGGATACCCATATTCAAATTTACAGCCCTATTCTCTATATATTCATTGATAAAATTCTTCCTGTCCCTCTCGACTAATCCTATTCCATAGATATATGTGAGGAGCATCGTTACACTTACAATAAAAAAGATTATCAGAAATATCTTCAGTCTGAAACTCACCTTTTATCACCATTCTCACTCTTATAGATCTCTTCCTGAATAGCCATAATCTCCTTACTTACACCTTTAAGATTGGACTCTATCTCCTCCAATTCTGAGAGATATCGGGCTATCATAGATGGATTATCTATCTTCATAATCTCCATAAAAAGTGATTCCTGCAACGCCTTCAGATCCTGCAGGAGATTGTTGAGTTCGTCCAGTTTGTTGTAAATTATTGCATAATTCTTCACCTTAGCCGTATCGATAGACCTCTTTGTATTCTTTATACTCTCAATGTTCTCCTTTATTATCTTATCTATTCTTGATAACCTGTTTTTAAATATATCCTCACGAGAAGCCTCCTTCTTATTCTCAGGAGGAATCTCCTCCTTCTTCTCCAATAGATTGATCTCACTATCCCGTTTTCTTTTACTCCTTACCTCCACACTCCTGAGTGACATATCCCTTGACCTTATCTCAAACTTACAACTATCAGAGATAATCTCTCCATCTCTGTAAATACCCCACTCATATACTCCATCTTTGAGTTCAATATGTCTTTCCCTCTCCATAATGAGCTGGAATTCCCGTTTTTTTCCATCCATATCTGTAATAGTCAGAATACCGGAGACTGAATCCCCCCACTTAAAAAGATTGTTCATATTACTCAGAACCTCACCATTGCAGGGGGATAACAACTTTATAACCTGCTTTGAATAAAATCCTGTATCGATTGACCCTTTCTCAGCAACTATCTTTTTTATATAATTATTCAAATCCTCAGTAATAGGTTTCCCGTCTCTGTATCGGGTAACATTTAAGAGCGAAGTATGTACAGGCCTATTCTCAAGAGAGATATCCCCATTCAATATTACGAGTTCTACCCCCTTATTTCCCCCTGTTAGTTGTTTCCGTATGTCAATCCTTATCAGCGTATTCTCTTCTATCCTGATGGTCTCACCCTCGATACTCAGTACAGTTGAAGAATTATCCCCTGTCCTGACATAATCCCCTCTGAAAAGAGATGAACCCGCTTTAGCATTCTCCCATTCAAGGGATTTATAACTTTTATAATAAACAAGGTTAGTGGTTGACAGGATATAACCAATACCAGCCTCATCTCTGCCCTTCTTCTTACATCCACAAACCAGAAGAAGGGTTGCTATCATAAGGAAAATTAGGAACCTATGTCTTACTGACCTCTCTGGCAAGATATACCCTGTTCTTTCCATTATTCTTGGCAAAATACATTGCCGCATCCGCCTTCGAGAACAATTCCTTGAAATCCACACCATCATCGGGGAAACAGGCTATACCGATAGATGCAGTGGTTGTAATGATATTACCCTCAAAGTTGACCTGCATCTTCTCTATACTCTCCCTTATTCTCTCTCCAACTGACATGGCGGACTCATAATTGAGTTCATCTGCAAATATCAAAAACTCATCTCCACCAAACCTCGCAACTGTATCACTCCTCCTGACCATCTGCATCAATAGACCGGCAACCGATTTTATCAAATGGGACCCCGCCAGATGCCCGTATTTATCATTGGTGGACTTGAGACTATCCAGATCGAGGAGAATTATAGAAAAATTGCGATTGTATCTCTTGGCTCTCAATATCTCCTTATTCACAAATTCATTCATAAATCGCATATTATACAACCCCGTCAGGTCATCCGAGATCGAGAGAGAGTGCAACCTCCGATTCAGTTCCTCGAGCTCAATATTCTTCTGGGCAAGTTGTGCCATCAAAAGTTCGTTCTGGGTCTTCAAATTCACGGAATCTATTGCTCTGAAAATGGACTTCTCCAGAAGACCGAGGTCAGAGAACGGCTTCAAAAGGAAATCGTAAGCCCCATACTTTATCGCCTGAACTGCATCCTCCAGAGTGGCGTTACCACTGATCATCAATACCTCAAACCTCCCACCCCTCCCCTTCAAATCCCTTAACAGGTCTATACCATTTCCATCGGGCAGGTGTATATCGAGGAGGACGATATCAGGATTGAACTCTTCAAAACACCTCACTGCCTCAGCGGCCCTCTCGACGACCTTCACCTTTATTTCAGGGTCTATGGTGGTTATAAAATCAGACAAAAACCTTCCTACATAAGGCTCATCATCTACAATTAATATGTTCATAGGTTACTTAAGTCTATTCTAACAGACTACAACTACAGGAGGTATGACTCTCTACCTCGTTTCCTTTTATCCTGGTGGTACTCACCATATGTACCGTCGGTATATCCCTGATAGAGAACCTCTGCATATAAACATTCCCTGCCTCATCAAGGGCCTTCACATAGACAGTCTCGAGATTATCAGATAGCAGTATCTCACTCTTATCTAATCTGATATAATCCTTTCCATCAAAGGAGTATTCCACTACCAGTTTTTCCCTCTCCGTAAGATTATCCTTAGCATCAATCTTCACCCTATTCCCATCCCTTTCAAGTTTGACCTCTGGCGGTGTGAAGTCTGCTATTGCAATAAATGGCTTATCAAAGACTCTAAAGATCTCAGAGCCCTTCTTTCTGTACCTGATTTCTATACTATACCTTGCCTCAAAGTTAGTCTCCGGGGCATCAACTACGATCTCCCTCCCTGATCTGAAGAAGGACCAGAGCCCCCTATTTACTCTGAACGAATACTCATAATCCTCATCATTGTTAGCAAAAACTATCCTGCCACGCTCAACCCTCTTAATCTCGATATCAGGTGTATAAGGAGGCGCTGGCGAGCCCTGAGCCAGATCCAGATCGGCGTAGATATTCATAAATTTGTAATAGCAGGCCGGGGCAGAATCATTATAGTCATTGCAATTCGAGTCATTTATTGCATCATAAGGAACCTCTCCTGAGATATTCCTGATCTTCAGAAGGAAGCCCTGCAAATCGGGTATCTCAAATCCCGAAAGCCCAGCCCCACCAAGGAGCGGTCCCACAAGGGTACCGATGAGCGAATTCAACTGCTTTGCGATATCCTCTGGCCTCTCAGCCAGAAGTTCAGAATTGGATATCCTGATATTTTTGATAGCATTTGTAAGGTCACCGAGTACAGGGACTATCTCTACCTTTGTAATTGTCTTATTTGGGTCTTTTGGATCCGGTACCTGCGACTCTACAACATCAAGGGCAAGGGGCAGTTCAAGATCCGCGGTCAGAGTAAATATCCTCGTAAACCTGTCATATACAACAGCATAGAAGTCAATAGACAACTGGGGGATTGTAAGGATAATAAGAGGTCTAAATATCTCTCTATTTGCCCCGTTTAACTTCAGAATTCCCTTACCTATTTTTAAGTCAGGCGCCTTTGTCGGCCTGAGGGATATCAAAACCGATGTATTTTTTCCATCTGTCAACTCCTTCAGAGAGGGGAGGAGCATCGAGAGGACCCCACTAGTCAACTGCGGCACCGTAGAAGAATCGATATTCAAGCACAAAAGCCCGGAATTGAAGGCGTCCCAGAAGAACTTTCTCAAAAAGTATTCATTGATCCCTATACCGACCATAAAAGTTATATTCGGGCACACACCATTTGCCTCATCCTTCATACACATACCGAACTTCCCGGAACAGACCGAATCGGCGGGGCATACAGGGGATTGGGGGTCACACCTCTGACAGATAGGTGCACTGTTTGAGAGCTGCAATAATGGTATAAAACCCCCATCCAGTTTTGGCGGCTCTGTCTCGGGTACACACTGATTTCGCTCTGCATCAGTTCCACCTATAATCTGAATATCCAGCCCATTCTCCCTCACCTTAGGAGGATATGGAGGATAATCGCCTGCGACTGCATATAAATCTATACTCGCCTTGAGCCCCGGGGCAAAACTCTTGAGTGCCTCTGACAGGTCAAGCCTTCCTATCACACCTATGGGCTTTGCCACACATCTATTTGTGGATGCGGCTACACAATACTTTCCGCCATTATAATTATTACAGGTAGAACCCGTGGGACAGGGCGGGTCGTTTTGACCACCACACGCCTCACAGGCCTGCCCTGCAACCAGAGGTGGAATCTGCTCGGAGAGTTGTTTCTTTACATCAAGCTGTTTTATGATAAGATTTTTTATCGGGCCCCAATCTGCGATACTACACAGTATTCCCCCGTCTATATTTATATCATCTCCACTAATAGACACATCCAGTTTGTCGGCTGGCAGGTCGAATGTCATAAAATTGGTAAATGGGTCGTCAAATAGTTTTACCTGAGCCTTTACATCTCTGTTTTTTATATTTGCTGATACATCGCAAGATACAGATGGGGTACAAAATAAACTAGCCCATGTACTGGCCTTGATACGGATTTTATTCGTTTCGAGATTTACATTTATCGTTGCATTTATGGTGTCGGGGGCTACAAGGTTGAGTTTGACCGAATTGATAGTAAGAGTGGCTGAGCAATTACCGTTTGTACATATCTCGGTCTTGCATCCATGGCTATCTTCACTCTTAGAATATGGAATCGGGAATGTCAATCCCTGCCCACCCGTCTGGTCTTTTAAGAAGATATTGAGAATATCAGAAAGCCTCGTAGTGATAAAATTGATTGCATTCTGAGTGAGCCTTGCCTGAACCGAGTTTGGTACCTTCTTTTCGGATTTGAATCCCATATCGGGCGGCTGGCCATTAGGAATAGGGGCTACACAGGAGCAGGACGAGGAGGAACTGCAACCTTTTATAAAGAACGCTCCCAGTAAAGCCGATATCAATAAATAATAGAAAATTCTCTTCTTACTCATATCCACCTCCTATAAAAAGGATTATATCAAAAATAGTTTGTAATTTCATCAAAAAACTTATGGTTAGAAAAGGCACAAGTTGCCTCAAGTTGCCTATTGACAAATCAAAATTTTTTTGTAAATATTTATATACGGATGAGGGATTAACTCAGTGGTAGAGTGTCAGCTTCCCAAGCTGAAGGTCGCGGGTTCAAATCCCGTATCCCTCTCCATCCCCCTTTTTCGAAATGGTCCCTGCTAAAACAAAGTTGGATAATGATCTGCTCTTAAATTAGAGGAAGGCAGAAAAAATTACAACTTAATTAAAATTTTGAGATAATCACTTTATCTCATCTGATACTACATAGGTACCTGAGAGTTTGTCGTGGAGTGCCTGTCCCTTCTCATCAACTATTATCCAAACATAACCTATCAAGAGGGTGAGGATATTCAAAACAAACAGGATATTCCTTAAAAACACCCTGTAAAAACTAACCCTGTATGAGTTCTTCTCAACGAGAGATAGTCCCAGAAGCATCTTACCTATGGTTCTTGAGGAGAGGTGGTGAAATATCATAGAATAAAAGAAACCAAAAAGGAGATTCAGGGATATAAAGGAGATGAGTAGATCCTCGAATTTTATACCCGCTCCAGTCTTGAATAGGATGTTTGGATTAATTGCAAAGGAGACACCTGCAAACCAGATTATGACAGAGCATATAAGGACAAGGAATGTATCTATTATGAGGCTCAAGAATCTCTGCAAAAAGGTGGCGGCGTAGAATTGTCGGGATATTATCTGCCCGCTCTCAATGGGTTGTGTCGGTTTCTCGACCTCCTCCTCAGAATCAAACTTCAAATCGGGCTTCTTAGAGGCATCCTTTGGGTGTACATCCTCATCCAGAAAGTCTATGTCAGTCTTCTCTACAAGGGTCTCCTTTTCACCACTTAAAGATATATCATCTGTCTTTATGTGTAAGAATACCCCCATAGAGTATGCCTTCTTACACTTCTTGCACACCTTTGCACCTGCATCATTAGGAAATCCACAGTATGGACATATATTATCCGCCATCGAGGTATCTCCTGCTATGCTCATATATTATAATACTGCAGATTACAAGAGGAATCGTCTCTGCCCTGAGGATATTCTCCCCTAAAGAGGCACAGAAAAAACCATTCTCAACGAATTGCTCTACCTCCTTTTCAGAGAACCCACCCTCAGGTCCCGAGAATATATTGAATGGCCTGCGATAATCAGCAACTCTATCAAAGAAATTGGACAAAGAATCCTTCGAGTAAGGGTGTAAGAAGAGATTGTTACCATTCAACTTCATACTGAATATCTCATCAAACCCTATTGCCTCTCTCACCTGAAGCGGGGGGATCCTTCTACACTGCAGTGCAGAGGATATGGCTATCCTTCTGAACCTCTCAAGCCTCTCATCCGTAATCCTTCTCAAACTGGAGTATTCACAATAGACAGGGGTTATACTCGTTGCACCTATCTCCGATGCCTTCTCTATGGCATAATCCATAGCACCCCCCTTGATGACCCCTATGTATAGATTTATCTCCGGACCATTCTTAGGTTCTGTCTGTAGCCTGACCAGATTCGTTACGAGATAACTCCTACCATCCCTGATCAAAATACCCTTATACACCTCATTACTGGATGACAAAACCTCAACCTCAGAGCCCTCACCCAACCTCAGGACATCCTTTACATAATGGACATTCTCAGGATCGAGCATTATCTGCTCACCCTCCCCAGTCCCCTGATGGAAAATCCTCACCTTTCTCATATCTTCTTCAAGAGGAGACTTATCCAGTCATTGAGGACGAGTTCATCTAAAGGCTCAAAGTTCTTAAAAGCCTTCAGAATCTCCCCCTTCTCTATGTTCAATATGCCTGAGAGGAATAGATATCCCTTCTTCCTGAGGGACCTGATTATCACCTTTCGGTTCTCCATAATCTCCCCGAAGAGCATATTGACAAGGAGTATGTCGTATCTCTTTTCACACCTCTCTATCCTCTCCTGATAGAAGTTTATACCTTCTACCCTATTGAGCCTTATGTTCTCTCTAACTGCCTCCCTGCACTCGGGGTCAAAGTCATAGGCATCCACCTCTTTTGAGTTGAGCATCCTCGAAAATATAGAGAGAATACCCGAGCCACACCCGAAATCCGCCACACTCCTCCCATTAAACAACCCGGAGTGTCTGTCCATCAATTTCATAATCCCCTGAGTTGACTCGTGATGACCTGTCCCAAAAGCCATTGCGGGGTTTATGATTATCTTTTTCTTTGCCTCAAAACCCTTAACCGCTGCCTTAAACGGCGGGAGGACAACCACATCCTCTCCAATCCACACTGGCTGGATACCTTTCTGCCATTTCTTATTCCAGTCCCTCTTATAAATGGTCTTTCTCTTTATAGACCTGATAGAGCATAGCGACTTAAGCTTCTCTATGAAATCCTCAGCAGGGAACCTCTCGGGGGGATAGTAGACTACGATTGAATTCTTATTTATCTCACTGGATATACCTGAGGGACTGCTCTCTGCCCATATTATATTTTCTATCTCTTCCTCCACATCCCCTATAAATGCTATCTCTAACGCCTTTGCGGCTATCTCCTTATTCATATTTGAACAACCTCAATGAACTCTTTGAAAATTCTATATAAAATCCAAAATTAAAGGTTATCTCCCCATTCCTGTCCATCAACCCCTTTGGCGGGTTAGGGAATGGCTGGGCTGCCTTAAATGCCTCCACCGCGACTCTATCGAGGAAATCCACCCCTGATGACTGACTCACATCTATTTCTTTGAGGCTCCCGCTGGCATCTATCTTCACCTTTACAATAGTGAGCCTATCCTTATTACCATAGATATTTCCATACGGGTCATACTTCAATATCACCTCTGAGGGGTTCCAGTACTGACTTACGCTCCTCTTAATCCTGTTAAAGAAAGAGGCATACCTGTACTCCTTTGCATTCAAGAATGTGGCATCTGATTCATCCACATCCTTCAACCAATCATTAAATGGACCTCCAGAATACTTACCTGAGAATATATCATCAGGGAATAGTTGAGCCAGCCTCTTTCGATGCAACTCCTCCCCCTTTTTAAGGCTTGTACCAAACTGAAACTCCTCATCCTTTCCATTCAACTCCTCTGAATATTTACTATTCTTGCCCACGCCAGTCTCGGACTCCTCCAGTCTGACCTCATCGCTCTTTAACAATCGGGGTATCTTCAATGCGAGCCTGCTCGAGTCCTTATCGCCCTTACCATCTTTATCTGATTTACTCTCATCCTTTACAACGATGGGTGGAGAGGGCTGCCTCTTTTCTCCACTCTTGTTTTCGAGATTCTTTGCTATATTCTCACCTATCTGGGGTCTGGGGGCGGGGTTTTTGTAGTCATTCCTCGCATACCTGCTTTTAGTCTCCTTCTCCACTACGGAGTTGTGTTCAGCGAGGTAGTTATATTTCTCCGGGGCCTTGAGTGACTCTGTCTCCCCAAGATAGACCACCTGACCCTTCTCTATCTCATCTTCTTTTACAATCTCCTCCTCTGCCTCCTCCTTTATCTCATCCTTATGCTCCTTTTTCCTCTTCTCTACCTCCTTCTGCCTGTCAGAGTCTCGACCTCTTTCCTCAAAACTATTTGCCACAAATGGAGTAATATATTCAACCTCCACTACACTATTGTACTTTACATCCCTGCTCAAACCACCTACAATCATCTGTATCAAAACGAGATGAATCAGGATGGCAAACGCCAGAGCAAGCAGCAGTCGTTCTATATAACTCCCCTTCATCATAATAAAAAATTTTATCCCCTATTCTCAAAAAAATCAATTCTATAAATTAACTTTGCTCACTTAATAGCAACCCTGCTCACCCTGTACCAGCAATCCTCAAAATCAACATTTTTTAGTGCGAGTTTAATACATTTCAGATTTGGATGCGTATGTTCAGAATATGGACTCATTATCCCAATGTAAACATCATATACACCGCCTGGTAATTGCTCTGGCAGGTCTAAATGTACTATATCGCTCTTCCTCCCTGGTAAAAAACCTTTGACAGACAATATATTATCCGAAATCCACTCAACTTTGACCCCTCCTTCATTTCTTATAAGTTTCAATCTCAAATAATAGTCGAAGTAAGGAGGGGCAACACCCTTATTCTCCCACTCAATTGCCATATTAAACGCTCTTCCAGCGAATGCCTCTTCTGGATGAATAATCCTGTTTATAGTCAGTCTGTAGCCAATCTTTTTAAGCCCCTCTCCGACATCCGCCTGCCATTCTGGTGGAATAGCTCCACTCTTGTTTTGGATATATGTAGCGTGGTGCTCTAATGCCCAGTTAATTATATACTTAATATCCCACCCTTTGTCATACCAGTATTGCATAGTCCAGCATGGTTCAAGAGCAACTAAACCATTTTGCCATATATCCACAGCATTGGCTCTTTGTAACTGTTGATCATAGAATTTTGGCATATGCCAGTTCATATCCCCCCAGCAATCTGCCCTCCATCCTGTCTGATATGTAGATGTTGCATACTGCAAACCATATAAATCACCTATTAACATAGTCTTAGGATGAGAAGGGAACTCATTTACGAAGAGGTCTATAATTTTTTTCCTCAAATCTTCAGAATACATAGGTATCCAGCCACCAATAGTCCCTCCTGTGGGAGGATTACCAACAATCTCTTTGATGACAGCTGCATAAAAGTGCCATTCACCCCAGAGACCAACTGAGCCGATATCAATTAGATCAATAAATGGATTTCCATTATATCTCTCTGCCAGTTTCTTGACCAGTCTGGTATGGTAGTATTCAGTCACTGGATCTGCCAGATCCGGCGACCACACATCAGGTTCATTCGCATCCTGCATCTTATTCTCATTATTGTCTCTATAATAAACCCATCCACTCGCACCAGCATCCCTTAACCATAATGGTGCATAACCAAGAAGAGGTTCGTTTGATGTAGTCCCTGAGGCTGAAACCATCAACCTGAATGCGAGTCGCTGTCCATTCTCTTTTGCCTTCTTCAGCCAGTTATCAATTAGTTCGAAATTAAACTTTCCCTCCTCCGGCTCAAGCTGTATCCAGGAGAATCTATAGTATATGCATGTAGAGGGAAGCCCTGCAAGATTTTTATCATCATTTGCTGACCGATAAAAGGTCTGCCATCCCATTCCTGGATTTGCATACAAGCTCTCGCTGTCCTCCTCGAAATTTACGATTACATTATCAATATATCCCCCATCTACATCCTCTATATAAGCATCATCAAATTCAATATCATCACTCTGTACATCAGATATTATTGTATCCTCGTATATATCATCATATTCTTCACCGTAAATATCCTTTGTATCAGATCCTACCTCTATGCCTGCCTCAGCCTCTATATCACTCTGAATATCCTCAGCAAAAGAATCGCCCGTAGTTTGAATGTCTATGATAACTATATCATTTCCAGCATTGTCTTTACTTCCATCTGTAGAACTTCCTCTACCACAATCCAATAATGAAATAACAGTGATAACAAAGAATATATAGCCAATTTTTTTAGAGTAAACATATAATTTATGCATATCATTCCTCCTTCATAATACCAGAAGAGATATTTTCCACCAAGCTGGCAGATTCTCTACTAACTCCTGTAACAATAAGTTGTAGTAATGTCAAGAGTTCCATATAGCCAATGAATAAAGATTTTAATCATCAGTGGTATTTTCGTTAGGGGCAATGGATATGCTATTAGGTGAAAATCTGGCAGATAAAATTCCCCGCTCGTAGAGGGGTAGCTGCCCAAGGCAGTCTGGATGTTGATTCCCCTATTGTAGAGGGGTGGCTATCGAAGATAGACGGGGTGTGTCGTAGGGGCGACCGGCCGGTCGCCCTTAGTTAAATGTATGTTGAATTTATCGAATTTTCATAATATGAGGGAGTTAATATGAGCGGGGAGTTTTTAAGACCTGTATTCTTTGACAGAAGAGATGGTTTTATCTCGGACGAAAGATTTTACGCAGCCGGCAGGAGTCACAAATCCTTCATCCCTCTTAAAGTTGAGGATACCATACCCTTACCCAAAGATACCATACTATTTCACCTGCCCGAAAGGAGCCCCGTAGTATTTGACTCAAATTTGCATCCCGTATCACTTATTGACAGGATCCCGGTAGCGGCATTTATACCACCTGGCTATACCCAGAGCCTTCTATCCTCATTCGTCAGGAAAGACAGTGCCGCCGTTCTACTCCCACTCTACTCATACACAGCCGTCGGGATGTACCGTGGTAGACTTAGGGTTGCTGCAATCCTGGTAGACCGGGATAAAAGGCATCAAATCTCCGCCTTCAAAGAGGATGTCATAATCAAGAAGGGAGAAAGGCTGATCAAAGAATTCCCCGACAATAGACTCATAAAACACCTTGTACTAAAGTGCGCCTATAAGTACAGATGTCCAAACGCCAGAAATCTTATAATGCACAGGAGTGAGGCTCCTCTCCCTGTATCGGGCAGGTGCAATTCCCGCTGCATCGGATGTATCTCCTTTCAAAAGAAGTCCTCGGGTATAGAGTCGTCTCAGGAAAGGATTGACTTTACACCTACTGAGGATGAGATACTTGAGGTGGCAGAATATCACATCAGGAATGTAAAAAGACCCATTCTCAGCTTTGGTCAGGGTTGTGAAGGTGAACCCCTCCTGAATGCTGAGACAATATTGAAGGTGATTGAACGAATCAGGAAGAGGTATAAGAGGGTTACAATAAACATAAACACCAACGGGAGTATGCCCGAAAGATTGAAATCCCTCTTTATTGCGGGGCTTAACTCAGCGAGGATAAGCCTCAATAGCTTCAATGAAGATGTATATACAGCATACTACAAACCAGCTGGTTACACATTTCAGGATGTAATCAGGTCCATTGAGATTGGAAAGAGGTTGAACAGGTGGATCTCCATTAACTATCTAACCTTCCCGGGTTTCACCGATAGTCTGGAGGAATTAAAGGCACTTAAAAAGGTTCTTAAGAAGGTTAGAGTGGATATGTTACAACTCAGGAATCTGAATATTGACCCCGACCTCTACATAGAAAAGGTATGCCCTCAAAGACCCGAAGGGATCATCGGCTTAAAGGAATGGATGGGGATTGTCTCAAGAGAATTCCCTTACATAAGATTTGGATACTTCAATCCGTATATCCTTGAATTTACTTGAAAAATTAAACTTTTCATTCTATATAACCCCCGTCGCAATGAGGGACTCATATCTTTGCGACATTAAAAACTGGAGGAACAAGTAATGGCTAAAAAAGAAGCTGTGCAAATGAATATTTTTAAAAATTCTGATGAACTACAGGAGAAGGAGCAAAAAGAGGTCATCAAGTCCGGGACCATGGAACAAAAACCGAGAGAAAATAGAAAGAGCGAGGTAGATACAGCCCATATACTTGCCCAGAAGCAGAGAGAGATATCCATATCGGAGTTTTTCCTGAAGAACAGGCACCTCCTCGGGTTTGATAACCCCTCCAAGGCACTTCTCACAACCGTAAAAGAGGCAGTGGACAACTCCCTCGATGCCTGTGAGGAGGCGGGGATACTGCCGGAGATAATCGTAGTAATACGACAACTCGCAGAGAACAGATTTGCGGTGTCGGTGGAAGACAACGGGCCCGGGATTGTCAGGAATCAGGTTCCAAAGATATTCGGGAAGCTTCTGTATGGCTCCAAATTTCACACCCTCAAACAATCGAGGGGGCAACAGGGTATTGGTATATCCGCCGCGGGGATGTATGCCCAGCTCACGACAGGTAAGCCCATCAGAATTACCTCCAAGATCAGGAGTCAGAGCGAGGCACATATGTTCGAGATTCAGATAGATGCCCGCAAGAATGCCCCCGTAGTACTCAGAGAGGAGTCAGTCAAGTGGGAGAACAACGACATACCCAAGACAAATGGCACCAAGGTGGAGATGGAGATAGAGGCGAACTACAAGAAGGGTTCTCACTCCGTAGATGGGTATATATTCCAGACAGCCCTTGCCAACCCCCACGCAACCATCATCTACTATCCCCCTGAGGGCGAATTTGTAAAATATGAGAGGGTATCCGAGAAGATGCCCATAGAGGCAAAGCCCATAAAACCTCACCCCTATGGGGTTGAGCTCGGGATATTCATAAAGATGATTCACGAGACGAAGGCGAGGACGCTGAGGCAGTTTCTGACCTCTGAGTTCTCCAGGGTCTCACCAAGGATAGCCGAGCAGATAGCAGAGGGGGCGGGTTTGAAGGCGGATTACAGGGTCTCTTCCCTCACACCCTCCCAGATCGAACTCCTCTATCAGGCAATACCAAAAGTCAAGATAATGGCGCCACCCTCCAACTGTCTCTCCCCGATAGGCGAAGATCTCATACTCTCCGCCCTGAAGAGGCAGTTCAAGGCAGACCTCTATTATGCCGTAACCAGACCACCATCTGTATACAGAGGTAATCCATTCCTGATAGAGGCAGGGATAGCATATGGAGGAGAGCTCCCATCCGAAGAGCCTGTAGAGATTATGCGATTTGCAAACAGAGTGCCACTCCTCTATCAACAGTCTGCCTGTGCAATGACCAGGGCCGTAATCTCCACCTCCTGGAAGAGTTATAACCTCCAGCAGCCGAAGGGTTCTCTCCCCTTAGGACCTATGGTCATATTCATTCACATAGCCTCTGTATGGGTACCCTTTACATCTGAGAGCAAAGAGGCCGTAGCACACTACCCTGAAATACTGAAGGAGATTCGACTCGCCCTTATGGATTGTGGCAGACAGGTGGCAATGCACATATCCAGGACGAGAAGGTATATGGACCAGGAGAAGAAGAAGTCTTACATTGAAAAGTACATCCCCCATATAGGCGAATCTCTTAAAGAGATCCTCGATCTGAATAAGACCGAGGAGGAGAGGATAAATACGATTCTCAAAGAGACACTTGAAAAGAGCCGTACAAAGATAATACTGAAGGAGGCTGAATAACTATGTCAAGAGAGGCAATACTGAAGAAGATAAAGGAATCTGCGAGGGAGATATACTCGGATATTATTCACAGGAAGAGTCCCAAAATGGCATTCCCTTTGAGGTCTCTGCAGAATGTTAAATACGACCCAAAAGTGGGATTCTTCGAACTCAAAGGGAGGAAGAAGTCCAGAACCCTCACTGTAAATACGGTAAAGACATTTGCCCAGACACTCAGGATGATCGCCCTTTCCAAAGAACTGATAGCCACAGATGACATAGCCACCAAGAGGGAGGCATACTATGTCTCCAAGAACTGGGGCGATGCCAGGTTCAATGAGCAGATGGAGTCGGATACAGTTATGGATGATGTAGAGGCATTCTTTCAGGTAAACAGGGAGCAGCTCGGCTTCATACCCGAGGAGAAGGGCGGAGATGTGGCGGGTAAACTCTTTATTATCGACGAAGACAGGAATACGGGGAAGAAACTGAAGATAGATTGTACCAAATTCGGAAGCGGCGCATACTCCATCCCCATATATGTGGAGCACCTCCAGTTCGAGACAGATGCCAAATTCATACTCGCCATCGAGACGGCGGGTATGTTTCAGAGACTTGTAAAGCACAACTACTGGAAGACCGCAAACTGCATACTGATCAGTATGGGCGGCGTCCCCACAAGGGCTTGCAGGAGATTCATAAGGAGGTTGTCAGACGAGAAGAAACTACCTGTATATGTCTTCGTAGATGGAGACCCTTACGGAATAGGCAATATCTATCGAACCCTCAAGGTGGGTTCCGGTAATGCCGCCCACATAAACGAATTCTTCTGTGTCCCCAATGCAAAGTTCCTCGGTATTACACCTCAGGACATCATAGACTACAAACTCCCCACTCACCCGCTAAAGGATGTGGACATCAAGAGGGCGAAGGACTCTATCAAGAATGACCCATTCTTCAATCACTACCCCGAGTGGAAACGGGCAATAAATCAACTCTTAGATATGGGCGTCAGGGCTGAGCAACAGGCACTCGCAAAACACGGACTCAATTATGTCATTGATGTCTATCTCCCGGAGAAACTCAAAAACCCCGAAAAATTCCTGCCATAATGTAATAAGGTAGATACGAGCACACAACACCTGCATTCTTTTACATTTTAGGTTCATCTCCATTTTAGTTGCAAATTACAAGCCTATTTTCGGTAATTAGAGAATAGGATTTACCTCTGACTTTCAAATAAATCTCAATGTGTTCGTATTATATTTATTGTAAAAACTCAAAACACAAATTTTTGACATTAATTTTTTTATGCTTTATAGATGTCTTCCTTTTGAGGGATTTCCTATGATAGACTACAAATCGGAACTTAATGATAGGCAATACGAGGCAGTGAGGCACTTTGAAGGCCCACTTTTGATCCTTGCAGGGGCTGGTAGTGGTAAGACGAGGGTGATTACATACAGGATTGCCCATCTCATTGATGTATATGGAGTGAGACCAGAGAGTATTCTTGCTATGACCTTTACTAATAAGGCCGCTAATGAGATGAAGGAAAGGGTATCCCGTCTTCTTGGAAAGAATGTCGAGGTCTTTATAAGCACTTTTCACTCAGCCTGTGCCTATTTTTTGAGAAGGTATGCCCATCTCCTTGGATATTCCAGTAGATACATCATCTATGATGAGAGCGATACAAAGGCAGTAGTAAAAGATGTTATAAAGACTTTCTATCAGGAGATATCAGGGGACGAGGTAAACAGGATAATGGTTGAGATATCGAGCAGGAAGGAGAATGGGATAGATATTCTCAGCCTCAGAGGTGAATCGATTGATGAAAAGGTTATGGTAGCGTATCAGAAGAGGTTGATAAAAGAGAATGCAATGGATTTCTCGGACCTCTTACTGAATATGGTGAAGATACTGAGGGAGCATAGAGAAGTAGCCGATTATCTCTCAAATAGGTATAGATTTATTCTGGTAGATGAGTTTCAGGATACAAACAGAGTGCAGATGGAGCTTCTATTGCTCCTCTTGAAGAATCACAGAAATATCTGTGTCGTGGGTGACGACGACCAGTCTATATACAGGTGGAGGGGGGCGACTATCGAGAATATCCTGAAGTTTGATGAGCACTTCCAGGACGCAAAGATAGTGAAGCTTGAGCAGAATTATCGCTCTACTAAGGCTATCATAACTGCTGCCTCGGAACTTATAAAGAACAATGACAGGAGACACAAAAAAACGATCTTCACCAATAACCCTCAGGGTGAGAATATAACTTTCTATACTGCAACAAATGATATAGATGAGGCCTCATTCATCTGCAAAGAGATATTAAGACTGAAGGAGTCGAGGCATAAGAACTATGGAGACTTTTCCATCCTTGTGAGGACGAATGCCCAGATGAGGATAATTGAGCAGAAACTGAGGGAGAATAATATACCCTATGAGGTGGTCGGGGGAGTAAAGTTTTATGAGAGGAAGGAAATAAAGGATATTATCAGTTATCTCAGGGTGATTGCCAACCCTAAATGCAATCTTGATCTTGAAAGGATATTGAATATACCTCCCCGTGGTTTTGGGGATGTAACGGTTACGAGGCTGAAAGAAATGGCGAATAGACAGGGGATTTCTCTGTTTGAGGCAGGTTTACTCAATCCAAAGACGGAGGGCTTCTGTCAATATCTTAAATCATTGATGTCTCAGGCTGAATCTTTATCTGTCAGGGAGATTACGGAAAAGATAATAAATGATATACATTACAGGGAATACCTCGAACAGTATTTTAAGACAGACTATCTGGACAGAATTGCCAATCTGGATGAATTGCTCAATTCTATGATACCCCACGGTATGGAGGAGCCGATCTCCCTGCATAAATTCCTTGAGGGCATAACATTGATGTCTGATATTGATGCAGCAGACCTCTCTTCAGGGAGTGTCTCGCTGATGACTATGCACTCAGCCAAAGGGCTCGAGTTTGATGTGGTCTTTATTGCAGGATTTGAGGAGAATATAATCCCCCACTTCAGGTCTGTTTTTGACCCCGATGAGATTGATGAGGAGAGGAGATTGCTCTATGTAGCCATTACCAGGGCGAAAGAAAAATTGTATATATCATACGCAAAGGAGAGATTTCAGGCACACCTCCCCCTTACAAGAAAGGTGAGCAGGTTCTTTAATGAACTCCCGAATGGACTTTTTACATTCCTGCCTGTAAGCGATATTCAGAAGGAACTGATCTTCAAAGAGCAGAAGAAGAGAGTAGATGACCATACCTATTCTGTAGAGTATTATCCCGACTTCATAAAGGATGCCAGGTCAAAGACAGAGCCAAAATACCGGGTCGGAATGAGTGTAGTACACGACAAGTTTGGTGTCGGGGTAATCAGGCAGATAGAGGGCTCGGGCGATGAGACGAAGCTCCTCATATTCTTTGAGAAATATGGGTATAAAACAATACTACCCTCCTATGTGAAAATTTTGTAATTTTTCTAATTTTATACTTGATTATTTACCTGATGGTGAATAGATTTCAATTGTCTTATATCCTGAGGAAGGTTTTATGAGTAAAGGTTCAGGAGTATCAAAGGGCTTTAAATATGAGATACCTGAAAAGTTACCGGTGCTTCCGGTCAGGAATATTGTCCTTTTTCCGATGACCTCAATGCCTATGATGATAGGCAGGCAGAAATCTATCAAACTTATAGACGATGTCCTGGTTACAAACAGGTTTGTCGCTATTGTAGCTCAGAAGGATCCTGAGATAGAGGACCCAAAGGAATCTGATCTCTATGATGTGGGTTGTGCTGGTATCGTCCTGAAGATGATGAAGTTCCCAGATGGTCAGATGAGGACACTCATTCAGGGTATATCGAGGATTAAGATAGAGGAGTTTCTGGAGAGTGAGCCTTATTTTACCGCCAGGATTTCGCAGATAAAAGAGAGTTTTAATCCCGAGCCTGATGCTCAGAATGAGATTATCACAGTAAAGAAGAAGTTTTCTATTCTGGCAGATCATTCACCCGTTATACAGAAGGATCTTGTGAATACTGTTATAGCGAGTGAAGATCCGGGCTTCATAACAGATGTAGTTGCACTAAATCTCAATCTGAAACTTCAAGAGCTTCAGGAGTTTCTCGCAGAGGGGAATATCAATAAACGACTGAAAAGGGTACTGGAGCATCTGGAGAGAGAGGTTGAGATGCTCGAATTGGGGAACAAGATACAGGATAATGTAAGACAGCAGATTGATAAGAGTCAGAGAGAGTATTATCTGAGGGAGCAACTGAAGGCTATTAAGAAAGAATTAGGAGATGATGAGGGCGAGCGGGATATTCAGGAACTGAGGGAGAAGCTCAGTAAGCTTAACCTGCCTGAGGAGGTACGCAAGGAGGCAGAGAGGGAACTGGCAAGGATGGAGAAGATGCACCCGGAGAGCGCGGAATATACAGTATCAAGAACCTATCTGGACTGGATATGTGAATTGCCATGGAATATTTCTACCCGGGATAATCTGGATATTGAGAATGTGAAGAAGATTCTGGATGAGGACCACTATGGTCTTGATAAGGTGAAGGATAGGATAATTGAATATCTTGCCGTGAGAAAACTTAAGGACGATATGAAAGGACCTATATTGTGTTTTGTGGGTCCACCGGGTGTTGGCAAGACATCCCTCGGGAGATCTATTGCCCGTGCAATGGGACGGAAGTTTGAGAGACTCTCCCTCGGCGGTATAAGGGACGAAGCGGAGATACGAGGACACAGGAGGACTTATGTAGGTGCCCTGCCGGGAAGGATCATACGCGCTCTCAGGAAGGTGGGTTCAAATAACCCCGTAATTATGCTCGATGAGGTGGATAAACTGGGTATGGACTTTAGAGGTGACCCGGCAAGTGCCCTTCTGGAGGTGCTGGATCCCGAGCAGAATAATACATTTACGGATCATTACCTTGATGTACCATTTGACCTCTCAAAGGTGCTTTTCATTACAACGGCCAATCTGATAGACCCGATCCCCCCACCGCTTTTAGACAGGATGGAGGTGATAGAGATACCGGGCTACATACTTGAAGAGAAGCATATGATAGCCAGAAGGCACCTCATCCCCAAGCAGATTCGCGAGAATGGCTTATCTCAGGACCTGATAGAGTTTGAAGACAGCGGAATCTACAAGATTATAGAGTCCTATACAAGGGAGGCAGGCGTAAGGAATCTTGAGAGAGTAATTGCAACTATCTGCCGGAAGGTGGCACGCAATGTGGCGATGGGAAAGGGGAGTAAAGAGATAGTGGATGAGAAGAAGGTAGTGGAGCTGCTCGGGCCGGAGAAGCATTTTAGTGAGATAGTAGAGAGGACAAATATTCCTGGAGTTGCTATTGGGCTTGCCTGGACACCAGTTGGGGGTGAGATCCTCTTTATAGAGGCGACAAGGATGAAGGGCTCCAGAGGTTTTACTCTTACAGGCAAGCTGGGAGAGGTTATGAGTGAATCTGCTCAGGCCGCTCTGGCCTATATAAGGAGCAATGCTAAGAGGTTTGGGATAGATGAGGATTTCTTCCAGAAGGGGGATATTCATGTCCATATCCCCGCAGGGGCGATCCCGAAAGATGGCCCATCGGCAGGGATAACCATTGCGACAGCAATTGTAAGTCTGTTGACCCATAAACTCGTAAGGTCCGATACGGCTATGACAGGGGAGATAACCCTCAGAGGTAAGGTCCTGCCCGTAGGAGGTATCAAGGAGAAGGTTCTGGCTGCTGCGAGAACGGGGATCACGAGAATAATCCTCCCAAAATATAACGAGTCTGATCTCGCTGACATACCAGAGAATATAAGATCAAAGCTGACATTTATCCCTGTTAGTACCATCGATGAGGTACTCATAAATGCCATAAATGATTTTGATATCAGGGATAGTGATGAGAGGAAGAGAAGATCAAAGCCTAAAGATATATAAATCCTGTTTTAGAGAATTTATGAAATATCTTGTTGCAGCGGCTAAATTTTGATATATAGTAGTATTGATGGGGTATTCGCTTCCTAAATTGACGAAGATATTGGTAGCAGGTGACATCTCAACAGGTAGATTCTTTCTGTATAATTTCAAAGATAGCGGGTTTGAGATACACTTTGTTGAATCATTTATGGGGGCTATGCAACAGCTCGAGGATGGTATATTCCAGATAGTTGTGGCCGATGACAGGCTTTCGGATATGAGTGGTATACAGTTTCTCGAGAGGTGTAAGACATTTGCACCAGACATCCTGAGGGTTCTGATTGTTCGCGAAGGGGATATGAAGGTATTGATGGAGGCCATAAACAGAGGTGGTATATTCAAAATACTGATGCATCCACTGGATACAAAGGAGGTGATGAATGCCCTGAGTGATGCCTCTCTACATTACTGGACAGAGAAGGAGCACGAAAGATTGTCAAATCTCATAAGGGAGCAAAATACAGAGCTTGTAGTGAGGACGATCAATCAGGATAAGGAGATACACGAGAGGACGGCATCACTCTTGAATGGACTGGTAGCAGCCCTTGACCTGAGGGATTCGGATACCCAGTGGCACTCCAGGAGGGTATCTCTATATTCGAGGAGGATAGCAAAGGCTCTGGGTATAAAGGGTGACGAGCTATCCCAGATTGAGCGAGGGGCGCTACTTCACGATATCGGTAAGATCGGTATCAGGGACTCCATACTCCTGAAGCCCGGAAGACTCACTAAAGAGGAATGGGAGGAGATGAAGAGGCATCCTGAGATGGGGTATAGGATTCTGGAGGGTTCCGACTTTCTGGAGCATGAGAGGATAATTGTCCTACATCACCAGGAGAGATATGATGGAAAGGGTTATCCACAGGGTTTAAAGGGGAAGGAGATAGATATTGGAGCGAGGATATTTGCCATTGCCGATACCTTTGATGCTATGACCTCTGACAGACCATATAGAAAATCCCTGCCATTCAAGATAGCCCGTGAGGAGATCATCAGGTGTAGCGGAACCCAGTTTGACCCACGCATAGTGGAGGCATTCCTGTCGGTCCCGGCTCACGAATGGCGGGAGATTCGGGAGAGACTTGAGGGGAGAGATCTCCATCAGGAAAGTCAGTCTGCCATAAAGCCTCCACCAATTACTCAGACCCTTATTACACCTCAGAACAATACAAAGCCCAGGGAGTGATCGACTTGTTTATCAATCGTGAAAAGGACAGTTTCAAGGAATACTCAACGGCACCACGCATTGTGGATGTATTAAAATGGCGTATTCGGGATAAACTTTCAAAAAGGTTGATGGATGAGGACAAGGTTCCATCAGTTAGAGTAGATACAGATTTATTGAAGAGAGAGATGAACTATCTCCTGTGGGTAGGTCATTCCACTGTCCTTATAAATGTAAATGGTAAAAAGATTTTATTAGACCCTGTCTTCTCCAACAGACTTCTCACGCTGAAGAGAGTGAGCCCTATTGATTTTTCAATAAAAGACCTAACGCCAATTGACTATGTCCTGATAAGTCACAATCATATTGATCATCTGGAGACGGATGTGTTGAGAATACTCAAAGACCATCCCAGATACCTTATCCCTCTCGGGCTGGACTACTTTATGAGGAGACACAGGATTAAAAATTATATTACATTCGATTGGTATGAATGTTACAGGGAGAGGGAGATTGAATTCACATTTGTGCCCGCCCAGCACTGGTCTCAGCGAGGGATCTTTGACCGAAATAAGTCACTGTGGGGTGGGTGGATAATCAGGACGGAGGGTATATCTTTCTACTTTGCAGGTGATACCGGTTACTGTGATATATTCAAAAGATTGCGCAGGATCTATGGAAAGGTGGATATGGCAATGTTGCCCATCGGAGCCTATTCTCCGAGGTGGTTTTCATACAAGAATCATATGTCCCCATACGAGGCCTTAAAGGCATTTGGGGATCTGAATTCTGATTTTATACTGCCAATTCACTGGGGGGCCTTCAGGCTGGGACAGGAGGGGGTAATTGAGCCAATCAGGAGATTATTCAGTCTCTGGGAGAAGGAGAGGATTGAGGATGAGAGGTTGATATTCCTTCCTGCAGGAGGAGTACTCTCACTTCCCCGT
>Ga0272449_1001007_pt1 | contig 30683 bp, 19 predicted proteins | sample YNPCB0241_FD_198679 | JGI IMG/M metagenome (GOLD analysis project Ga0272449, IMG submission 198679) | Hot spring sediment microbial communities from Yellowstone National Park, WY, United States - YNP-CB-024-1 | ecosystem: Environmental > Aquatic > Thermal springs > Hot (42-90C) > Sediment... | reverse complement strand
TCCGGGTTGCGTGTCCAGACAGAAGCAGTCAGCCCATAGACGCTATCATTAGCCAGAGCAATTGCCTGCTCCAGACTGTCAAAAGTCATTATGGGGAGGACAGGACCAAAAGTTTCTTCTTTCATGATTTTCATGGAATGGTCAACATTGATCAGAACTGTGGGTTCATAAAAATAGCCAGGTAATCCCGACCACTTTTTACCACCGCATAGAACCTTAGCTCCTTTAGCTACTGCCTCCTGAACGTGTTCCTCTACCACTTTCCGCTGGCTCGAATTTTCCATGGGGCCAAAATCCACCTCTGGCTCGATGGGATTGCCTAATTTTAAGGCTTTAGTTAAAGCCACTACTCTTTCTATAAATGCTGGAGCAATTTTGGCCGCCACATAAATTCGCTCGACAGAGGCGCAGCTTTGACCACTGTTCATAAAGCCGGCCCAGACAGCGCCTCGAGCCGCCATGTCCACATCAGCATCTTCCAGGACAATCATGGGGTCTTTTCCGCCAAGTTCCAGAACCAGGGAAGTCAAGTTGCGGCTGGCCAGTTCCATAATTCTCTTGCCGGTAGCCACACTTCCCGTAAAAAGAAGGCACTGAATTAAAGGATTGAGGATCAATTCCTCAGCCTGAGTCACGCGACAGGGGACAACATTAAGAACTCCGGGAGGAAGCCCGGCCTCGAGGAAAATTTCGCCTATGGCCAGAGCACAGAAGGGCGTCGAGGTAGAAGGCCGAAGGATGACGGTGTTCCCAGCCGCCAGGGCGGAGATAACGTCACTGGCCGAAAGTAAAAAGGGAAAATTCCAGGGGGAAATTACCAGGGTCGGGCCAAGTGGCTGAAAAAGAAAACGATTTTTCTTATGGGCAAAAAAGGGTACATGAACCGGGGCTTTCCGGGGCCGAAGAGAATCAGGTTGATGCCGGCTATAATAATCCAGGGTCTCCAGAATACCCAGCACCTCAACGGCCAGAGATTCAACGAGAGGGGAACCTTTTTCCAGGGTAATTAATCGGGCTATCTCCTCAGCCCGGCGCCATAATATCTCTTTAGCCGCCTTGAATATTTCCTGCTTTTGTCTAAAAGCCAGGGAACGCCAGGAATGAAAAGCCGCCCGGGCGGCCTCGACAGCTCGCTGGCCATCCTGGGATGAGGCCAGACAGACTTCGCCCAGAATTTCCAGGGTGGCCGGATTTTCCACTTTAATTTTTTCCTGAGTCTCAACCCTTTCCCCGGCAATAATTAACCGACCATCTAAATTTTTCATGGCCATTGATCCCATTTTTCATTCTAATTTTTCTATTTTTATAATCTTCCTTTTAGAACTCGCCTCACCCAGGAAAGGAAAAGAAAGAAGTAGGCATCAAGAATCAGGTCAAGCCGAAAAAGGGGATTAACTATACCGGCTTTAAGCAAAAGCCATAAAACCAGTGTCTTATGTTTTGGCGGACAGCCCCGAATACGCCGCTTCTTTCTGGCCCTGATTTTTCCCTGAACCTCTGTGCAATCCCCGAGAATCAGGAGGCGGCGAGCTTCAATCGAACCTGGATATTTCCCGATGACTACTGTCCAGGCAGGAAGTCTTGACCAGAGTCCAGGTTTGCGGTCGCGAATCATATAGAGCCAGTCAAGGAAGACTCCCTGACAGCCTCCAGTACAGTAGGGTTCGCCATTGAGAACCCTGATATTCTTGTGGGCTTCTTCCACCCGAATAAAACCTGTAACGAGATTTTTTGTTTTCTCGCGAATTTCCTCGAGCGAGATATCACCACCGAGCTCAACATCTTCCAGGCGCAATGAGCCATAGCCTCTTCTGGCCGCGGCCCTTAAATGACCAATCTGTTCAGGGTTAAGATGCAAAACATGACTGCAGACAACATCGTGGGCCAGGGGGTCTTTGGCCATAATGATTAAACCAAGAGGAAAACCCCATTCGGTAAGCTGATTCCCGCCGCAGGCAATTTCGATGGCATCGGTGACAATAAAATCAGGATAACCCACTTCCAGCAAATCCACGATTTTTTCATCCAGATTAAAATTATGATTCCACATCCGTTCCCGGTCACAGAGAAGACCCATGTTGAGTTTAAGGGCAGCCGTCAATCCGTGAGAAAGAACATTGGTTTTAAGCTTGGGGGCCGCAATGAAAAAATCGCGCTCAACCATTTCTCTGGCCGTGGTTATTTTCTTATGAATTACCCCTTTCTCGAGCCGGATGGTTCTTTTTCGGGCTTCTTCAATGGCCACCAGGCGAATCGCATGTTCCCTTTTTAAGCGATAATAACCGGCATGGCGAAACATCCTGGTTGTGGGTAAGCCTGCCCCGCACTTTTCGGCAATGGAAATGAGAAAATCCCGACCAGTTTCCTTCCCTTGCTCTGAACTCAAACCCTCTCGAACCAATCTCATACTTTCAATTGCCCGCAGCAGGCCATCAAGGAATTCCGGACGGGTATAAGCTGAGGGGGCTACTTCAGGATGAGCCATAACGACATTGGGTTTAATGGTTATTCTCCCTTTTATTCTGGCCACCAAATCCAGTTGCTCTATCCCCTGACGAATAATATTCGAAATGAGCTCAGGGTCATAACTTTCACAGCGTCGGAGAATAACGAGGGGTCTTTTGTCCATCGGGAAAGGCTTATAACATAGAGGTAAAAACAAGTCAAAAAGCTTCTGGCGCTGTCTATTTTCCATCTATATTTTTGGCTCTTTCGATTTTTAATGGATAGACCTGAAGAATTATCCATCCGCGGCTTTTGTCCTGGAGATTCAGCCCTCTTTCGCCTGGACAAAATTGAAATTTCCGGGAAGATAAAATTTGAGAACCGAGGCGAGTGAAATTTCAAACTTACCTTGGCTTAATCAACTAGTTAATAGCTCCCTTCAGAGGTATGTTGACTTATGGAATTTTATCTTGTTAATAATCCGATATTATTTAGCCTCGATCGACTCTCCTTATAAGGGCAAGAGCGGGGCTTTAGAAAGTCTAAACTGGATCACTTTTTAAAAGATAGAATGAGAAAAAAGCTATTTCCATTTCAGAATTGATTTTTATTTTTCTTTTGAGCTTAAAAGAAATATCGTCAATAAAGGCCTGATAAATGAGCACACTTTTGGCCGAAGATTCTTACTCAATAAGCTCGGCCTGGGACCAGCGCTTTTCCCAGCGGCCGGCTTTAAGGAGCCGGTTAAGCAGCTTCAAACAATTTTCATAGCTCGAGGCGCCCAGGATTTTATCAATATAATTATAGGCTTTCTCCTTATCTTTATATATCGTGAGGGTCTTCACGATATCTTGCCATATCCTTGAGGAAAAATCAGGGCTGATAGACTGCCAGCAATCGATGGCCTTTTCTTTGTCGCCCGAATTCCAGTATAAACAACCTAATCCAAACCAGCCCCGGTCACGATAATCCTCATTTAATTCTATCAAATACTGATAGCAACTGGCTTCGGCCTTAAAATAAACTTCCTCAATTTCGCTCATGGAGCGATAACCCTGCCGCCTGGCTGCGTCAACAACATCCTCATAAATCAAGACCACAATAAAGCTTTTGGCCATCTGATCATAAATCTCAGCCGGCAAAAAGCGCTTCGTGAGAAATTCCTTGGCTTCTTTATAGGCCAATTCCAGATAATTCAGGGCTCGCCTTTCAAAGGCATACTGAGAGGCGAGATAAAGCAAGAATTGAATCCCTACTCTGGTTTTCAGATGCTGCCGGAGAAAATCGAGAATAGGCCGGTCAAAGGTCTTATTAAAATAAAGCTCCTCCAGGTAATCGAAGGCCACGGAAATATGGTTGATGGGAATGATCACATTATTGAGGTTGCTGGTCAGGAAGTCTTCTGTAAGGTCAGCCACCCGGGGATCATTCAAATCAAGATTTTTTAAATATTTCTCCAGGAAAATATCTAATTGCTCTTTTTCCGGAAGGCCAACCATTTCCTCCAGAATTATTGGCCAATTTTTAATAAGCTCATTTAGATAAGCTTCATTTTTCCCGGTCGATTTATTCTCAGCTTCAGCCACTCGTTTTTTACCCGGGCTCTGAATATTTTCAAAAAATAAAATTCTTAAAGGAGCCATGCCGCTTTGAAAATAAATTTCGGAGGGGAAAGATTTCTCTTCAAAGGCCGAAAGAAAGCGCGAGGCCATGTCGTTTTCTAATTCCAGGGGAAGTGAAGGAAAGCCTCTGACAAAATAGAAAAGATTTGCTCCCCTGGCCAGAATTTCCTCATAGGGGGATTTTTTATAGAAATAAGCCCTGGGAACAATCTCAACGCCATAGGGGCTTTTAATTAAAACATTGCTTCCCTGAAGGGCATATTTTTTCTCGACAGGTTTAATCTCAGTCAAACGGCGTAGCGTCTGGAATCGGTCTTTCGGAAGAACCCCCCAGGCCTCACCGGGCGAAGAGGGTGGAATAAAGACCAGACCGCGGTCAGTTTGAATTTCCCTGGAAGGCGATTTTTCCCGGAAGGGAATTATTTCACCTCCGGCTCTGTCCTTATTTTCCAGCTCGTAAGAACCGGATTCGCCTGAAAATAAACGGCCAAGAAGGGCCTGATAAAAGGAGGTTAAATCTTCCTCTGTCAGAATTTCGGGTGAAATATTCATCTCCCGTAAAGTGCTTAAAATAGCTTCGAGTTTTTGCACCTCCCTTTCCTCCAGCCTGGTTGCCTTGCCACCGGCTTTATTCTGGAAAAATTCCAGGGCTTTGATCAGGGCTTTTTCCTTTTTCAGACTCAGTTCGGATTCAGATATCCTCCTGGCAGGCTGGAAAGAAATCCCTTTTCCTGAGGGGCGAGCCGTAGCCAGGAAAAGGAGACCAAAAATGGAACTATGAATAAAAAGTGAAGTCAGGAAACAACGGAAAAATTTAAAACGGGGCTCTCTGAATAATTGTTTAAAGAGGGACTTCTCCCCGCTACCAGAAAGAGAATTATTAAAAAGAGTTGTCATTCCCCCATCGCTCTTATCCTCTTAGCGAAATTAATATAAATTAATTTTTTTCTGGAGGCAACCCCTTTATTTTCCTTCCTGAAAGAGTGACAAAATTATCAAGTTTAATCTCCATGTCTTGAGATTAAAATCTGGATTGCTAGCTTCTATCGAAAAATCTAACGAGATAGCGAAAAAATTTTATTGAGGGCAAAAGTCAAATTTTAGCACCTGCCTGAAATTAAATTTTGAGAATCAGTCTATCCCATTTTTTTCACAGAATGTCTGGATTTCAGTTTCAAGCTTCCTGGCTCTTTTGATAGCCTTTTCTTCCGTCAGGGTTACCATTATTTCCCGAAGCTTTGTTCTGATTTCTCTTATCTCATTTTCAGCTTTCTCCGGCTCGGCAATAACCACCAGACCTGGTTCAGCCGTCTGCCTTAGAGCCGTGAAATATTTATCAACAGAGCGGTGAAATTCTTTTTCCAGGCCATGAACTATTTTGACTTCAGGGCTGGTGCTCTTCATATAAAGATTGAAGGCGCCATAGGCCAGAACAACAAGAATTAAAAACAAAATTAGCTTTCTCATTTTCCCTCATTTAAAGGATTGTTCCCTCAAAATTATATGGCTACGACAAATTTTGGACAACTGAATTTTTTAACAGATCCTCTTAATAGATGCTTGGGTCCAGAATTAACCAACTCTGATTTTTCTATCTTTTAAAGACGGCGGAAAAAGATTTTCTGCACTATCAGGATTCAACCAGCGTGTCTTAAGCCCAATTTCCTGAAAAGGCCTAAAAGCCAAAATTTAGCCAGGACCATTGATTTCGGCGTCCTGGAGGCTATAGATTATATCCGTTACTTAACTATCCGCCCTTAAGGGGCCAATTTGCCATTAAAAAGAAAGGACGGATATGAGGGAAGAAAAACCAAAATCAGAATATGCTCAATCTGGAGTCGATTACTCCAAGATTGAGCCCTTCAAAATGGCCATGATTGAGGCTGGCCGGCGCACCCTTTCCTTTCCCAACAAAAGAGGGGTTTACATTGAACCGGAAAGCCTTGGCCTGCATGGCGTCGTTTTCAGTTATCGCGGCGAGCAACCCCATCTCTGGTGCCAGACTCAGGAGGGCCTGGGTAATAAAAACTGGATTGCTGAATGGATGTATCAACATGCCGGTACGGGTCGGACCTATTATGAAGGCATCGGCATCGATACCGCCCTGATGGCCGCCAATGACGTTATCTGTCAGGGGGCTCTGCCTGTAATTTATACGGATGAAGTGGCGGCCGGTGATAGCGACTGGTTCCTGGATGAGAAGAGAAGCCGCGATCTGGCTGAAAGCTTCTATAAAGCCTGCGAAATGTGCGGTATGGCCCTTCCGGCAGGCGAATCTCCTGCCCTTCGTTACCTGATCAGGGCTGAACCCCCCGTTAGAAGCGCCCCTTCCCTTTCTGGGTGCGTTACGGGCATAATTGCGCCGCCAGAAAGGATGATTACTGGTAGTAAACTTCAGGCCGGGGATCAGATTATCGGTGTCACCTCCTCCGGAATTCATGCCAATGGAATTTCTCTGGTCATCAGGAAGGCCATGACCCTCAAGGATAAATTTCTGCATTTGCTGCCCCATGGCCGAACCCTGGGAGAAGAAGCCTTGATTCCCACTCGCTCTTATGTGGCTCTGGTCGAAGCCCTCCTTGAAAACAACGTGGAAATTCATTCTCTTTTAGCTGGAACTGGAGGTGGCCTCAGTAAGATTGCCTATTGCAAAAGACCCTTCACTTACCGGATCAAGAAATGGGTGGAAGAAATACCCCCTCTTTTTCTCTTCATGAGAGAAATCGGCGTAAGTCTCATTGATTGTCTTACCACCTTTAACTGGGGAATAGGCTTTTATATCTTCGTACCTGAGAAAGAAGTCGATAGAACCATCGCCATAGGCCAGAAAGCCGGCTATGAGCTGCTCCATCTCGGTCAGGTGGAAGAAGGGGAAAGAAAGGTCATCTTTGAACCTGAAGGCCTGATTCTCCCCCCCGTTGGCTAATCCAGCCCCAAATGGGGACACAAACATTTTCTAAACCCATATAAGCAGGATATATCTCTTTCAGTCAGGCCATATTTTCCGCTTCCCCGAGCCACGCGGGATATTGACAAAAAATGGGCAAAAAACGTGACACAAACTTTTTTCTGTGGTTATAAAAGCAATATGCTTTAAAACAGTGGCTGTATTTTCTGACTTTCCCTGACAGAAAGGATACTGAGGGCAGAATTTTAAGTAATAGCTTATAATTGCTGGAAGATAATAGTCGAGTTTATGGCTCATTATCCTCTATCCAAATCTAATCTCTCACTTCAATTTCCCTATAAGATTTTTTTGAGATTCGATTCCTTTAATCGCAATATATTTCTTTTCAAGAGATTAGCCTATCTCCTCGGGCTTTAAATTCGTCCCTCACCCCCGCGGGTGAGTTAGCTCGCTCCAAAATCACCCCGAAAATCATTTTAACAGGTGATGACAAAGAAATATTTATGTTTAAAAATCAAATCCGGTAATGAAAGTTAATGGCAGCTTAAAAAAGGGGTTTTTCTTTCTTTTCCCGCCTTATTTTTTTCAAAAAATTAGCGCCAAATTTGCCCTCTATATCCTCACCCTGCTTCTCATCACCCTCTCCGGTTCTTACCTGATAACTATCGAAATCATGAAAAAGCAAATAGTTACGAGCATTATCAGGCGAGCCGAAGCGCTCAGCCGCAGCATAGCTTCAGTGGCTGGACATCATCTGATTCCCAGGGATATTCTCGCCCTCGATAATATGGTTTACAGAATAAAAACGGCCAACCCAGACATCACGTCCATTGCCATTATTGACCATGAAGGCGAAATCATTGTTCACAGCGAACTCGGAAAAATAGGAGAGAAAATTTTAGAATCGCCTTCGACTCCAGAAGAATCGGGCGATAAAAATAACCTTTTGCGCCACAATAATAATGGACTTCAGAATCGGAACCTGGTTATAGAAAATCCAGTTGAGTTTATGGGTGAAAAGCTGGGCCGGGTCCTCCTTGAGGTTGACTGGTCTTCTCTGCGGGCAGCTCAGGCCGAAGCTAAAAGAAAAATTTTGCTCCTTTACAGCCTGATCACGGCTTTCGCCTTAGCCGGAAGTATTATCCTTTCTCATCGCCTGACCCGACCGGTAAGAGAACTGGCCCGGGGAGTCGAGTTAATGAAGCGTCAGGGAAAAACCCAGTCCCTGAAAATATATTCCATGGATGAACTTGGTCACCTGACTGCCAGCTTCAACGAAATGGCCGCCCTGCTCAGCGACCAAAAAGAAAAACTCGCTGCCTACGCCCAGGAAATTGAACAGGCCTATGTGGCCACGGTGAAAATCCTGGCCGCCGCGATTGAAGCCCGGGATCCTTATACTCTTGGTCATTCAACCCGGGTAGCGCAGCTCGCCATGGCTCTGGCCAAAGAGGCTGGACTTTCCCCTGAAGAAATTGAGACGATAGAAATTGCCTGTCTTTTCCATGATGTGGGCAAAATCAGAATCCCTGATGTCATCCTCCACAAAAAAGGGCAGCTTGAGCCTGAGGAAATTCAGGAAATGAGGAAGCATCCAGAATACGGGGCTGAAATTCTGAGCAAGGCCCCCTGTCTTTATAAGTATATACCTGCGGTCAGACATCATCATGAATGGTATAATGGCCATGGCTACCCTGATCGTCTGAGAGGCGAGGAAATTCCTCTCGCTGCCGCCATCATTGCCCTTGCCGATTCCTTCGATGCCATAACTTCAGATAGACCCTACCGTCAGGCTCTGAGTCAGGAAGAAGCCCTTGAGGTTATCGCAAAAAATGCGGGCAAACAATTTCATCCAGAGCTGGCCAGCCTGTTCATTAAAATGATTAAAAAAAACCAGAAAGAAGCCCGCCGGGGCGAAAAATTTGAAAGTTAAAGATGAGAACAAAAGTATGTTCTATCACGGCCCTGCTGGAAGTTATTTTTCTCCTCATCTGCCTGTCTTCTGGTTGTTCCCTTTTCAAGAAACCCGCCTTAGAGAAAGAAAAACCTGAAAGAAGTGAAAATCCAGAAAAATCTCAAACTGCTAAGCAGCCGTCTGAAATAAAAACCTCGCTTTCCTCCCTGCCGGAGGCAGAAGAGGCTATGGCTTCCGGCGCCTACTCGCACGGCCTGGAGGTCTATAAGTCTTTTCTTGAAAAAAATCCCGCTGAAAATAAGATCAAATCTGATTATTTCGAAGCTCTGGAGAGGGTGAAAAGAGAGGCTGATGCTCTGAAAAAGAAAGAAAAATATCTTTCTGCCCTTTACTATTATCGGCTTCTTCTTAAACATAGCCAGCAGCTCGGTCAAGAGGCCAGAAATCTCTCTTTTCGGCAGGCTGACCTCCAATCAGAAATAAAAGAATGCCAGCTCAGAAATCAAAAGGCCGAAGCCGAGAAGGCCCTGAAGGCCGGTCAGTATGAGGCAGCCATCAATTCCTTACTCTCCGGTCTTAAGGAATATCCCGAAGAGGAAATTTTAAGGAGTTATCTGACTCAGGTAATCGAGGCCATTTATTCTCAGGCCAGTCTGGCTCTGGCCACGAAGGATTGGGCTACAGCCGGCCGGTTGTATTCAATTCTTAAAACTCTGGGATTAAATCATAAAAATTATCTTGCCCATTTTCCTTTATCTTTAGAAGAAATAGATAAATCAATAAAAAATTGCAGCCAGCAGCTGACTAATCTGGGCCTCAGGCAATACCGGGAAGGAAACCTCAAAGAGGCTATTTCCATCTGGGAAAAAATTCTTCTTTTTCAGCCTGAAAATGAAGAAATCAAAAAGGCCATCCAGACAGCCAAAGCTCAGCTGGAAAAAATCAAGAAATAATTCCCTGCCTTTGAGAACCAGATAAGTAGCCTTGAAAATTGAGTTTGTGGGAAAATATTTACCTCGTGCTCAATTGTCTTGCCCTGTCATTTTTGCCTTGAGCTATACCTTTTTTTGATCATTTAGGCCATTTTAATCACAATCTCTGGACGAGAATTCCGTTAAATTTTCTGGGCTACAAGAAAAATCGAACTTCCTATGGGGTAACGACAGCCGAGCTTCAAACCAATAAGTTCCAGGTAAGTTATTGCCATAAAAATTTTTTCTATCGGCCCGGGATATAAACGGACATCGTTTTTTGGATTTCTTGGACGAAATATTTTTCGGCGCAATAAAAATAGGGGAAAAAGAAAGAAATTGACATAAGAGACCAAAAGTGGCTGGAGATTGCTGGCCCTGGCCATGTTTATTAACTCTTTTTTATTGAAACGGTGTTTTGTCATGAAGGCCTCATCGTGAAATGACCAGAGCCAGCTTAAGGCCGGCTCATTTATCAAAACAAAGCCCCCTGGCTTAGTGACCCGCGCCAGTTCTCGAATGGCTTGGGTGGCATCTTCTATCTGGCAAATGGTATCGGCGACGACCACTACTTCAAAACAATTTTCAATAAAAGGCAGGCTTTCTATAGAAGCCACCGTAAATAATGCCCGAGTTTTGCTCTTACTAATTCGACAGGCTAATTGAGAAATATCTAAACCTATTATTTTCCAGAATGGCCTTTTCTTATTAAGGAATTTAATCAGCCCGCCTGTTCCACAACCGCAATCAAGCAAATTAGCTGTTTTCATAGATATTAATTGGTCGAGCCAAAAATTTAAGCGCCGATGGACAGAGCGGAAATACCACATCTTCTCATCAAGCACCGCAAATTTGTAAAAATCGCTACTCTGCATTTTTCTTAAAAAATAAAATTTTTCTTCTTATCTTCCTTAAAATTTAAAAATTTATTTTATAACAATGATTAATGTATAATATCAATGATGGCCATGTCAATAATACTATGGCTCTTCCATAAAAAGTGTGGCCAGTTATTAAGTTCATCGTGGCTTTATTTACTTTAATTACAAGAAAATAAAAAACTTTAGCTAAGCCGTAAATGTATTCTAAAATTTATGGTCGATTTGTCCTCATCCTAACTTTAAAAAGGCTAAAATAAGGATATATAATTACCCTGTTAGAAAAGTTTTTGCTGGCAAAGAAGTGCTGGTTCACCGGATATAAGAGTCCAAGAATCTCTAATTTTTTAAAGATTAACCATTAATCTTAAATCTTAGATTTTTATCTAAAATATCAAATATTATTCCTTCTCTGGGCTAAAATAGAAAATTTAGTCCGATTCAACTTGTTGGAACTAGCTCCCCTTTTATATTTAAACTTTTTTCTATTCATACTTCCTATCCCTCTTTATTCATATGAAAAAGACTCTTTTTTTAATCTGATCATTCTCTGCGTTTCGATTACCAGTTTAGATTTATAGGCGCTCATATAAATGACTAGCCCTATTTCTAAGGTGGGCAAAATAAACCCTTTTGGCCTTCTTAATTCAATAAATAGGCTTATTTCAATTTGGCGCCAACCTGATATTGTCTTGTTATGTTTTTTCCCTTATCTGAGTCTGATTTACAGCCAGGCAATATGTTTCACACTCCAATTCCAGTGCAGAATCGCCTGACCTAGCCAAATATTTTGTTTTTCTTTCAAATGAATGCGGGATGCTTATCTTTTTTCGTATACTAAAATATAACTATGAATGATATCGAGATAGGGTTTTGTTTCCTGTCTGCCTTTGTCCGCTCTTGTTCTTTCAGATGGTTCTGTCGTAACTATAACTATCTCTTTCAACCATAAATCCTTTTCCCTAATAATATCAACTATTAACTTAGCCAAGGGCATTAATCTATTAGATATTCTTACATCCGATGTATCTATTACCAGATAGCCTCCAAAATTAATGTTTGGCTTAACTAGATCAATTGCTTTTCTTACCATCTGCAAGTATGCATTTACGTTTATGGCCACATGATGGTTATTAATAAAGGAAGATTTAATCCAAGCTAATTTATAGTAATTATTAATCCTCAAATTATCACTCCTATTTATAGATGGCATATGACTCCCGACTTCTAAGCATATATAATTTTGCTTATCGGCATAACGCTGAATGAGATTTTTAGCCAGAAGCGTTTCTTTTTCTTTTTCAGGAAAAATCCAAACGCTTGTTGTTTCTAAACTAGATATTTCTTTTTTACAATAATAATGTTTTTCTCTTATGGATAAGGGAACGTCCTCCTCTTTAGCCTTGATTGTTTCTAATGAAACTGCAGGCTTTTCAAAAACCGGTAGATACTCATGAGCTAATAAAAGAAAATTATTCTTTATACTTTTATCGTGCCAAAATCCTGTGGTTTTACAGTTATGCTGCCTTTTTATAATAAGTTCCCTCAGGTAAAAGCCAGTTTCTAAAAAAACATTAATAAGCTTAAATCCTAATGGTATGACATGTCTTCTTCTTCTTGTATCACCGATAAGCAAAGCACATTGTTTTCCGGGTTTTAGAACCCTAAAACACTCCTTAGCAACCTTTCTCATCTCTATTAGGAAATCATCAATATCAAGATAAGAAAGGTCAGCTTCCATCTTATTCGTGTATTGTATTATATTCGCATGGGGGGGTGGGTGCAGATAAGATCTACCGATTCATCTTTTAGCCAAGAAAGATCTCTGGCATCTTTTACTAATAATTCGGGCTCGAAATACTCAATTTTATAATCCTCACTAAATGGGAGAAGATTTAGGTCAAAATTTATGTTTTCCCGAGCTAGCTCAATAGCTTTATCATTTATATCGGACGCAATACATCTGCGCCCTAAGAGTTTAGCCTCGATGGCGGTCGTTCCGGCACCGCAAAAAATATCAAGCACCAAATCTCCAGGGTTCGAATAGCGAAGGATAATATTTCGGGGAATATAGGGGGAATAATTTCCTCGATATTCACCGCTGTGAGTTGCCCAGTCTCCTCTTTGTTTAAAACTCCAAACAGATTTGCTTTCAATGGCAAAGTTTTTTGGTTCAAAATATTTTATTCTTCTTTTCTTTTTTAAACTGCTTATATTTACACCCTTTTTTTGAGTTATAACTTTTTCAATGAATTTGTATGAAACGCCATATTTTTCACCAATTTCAATATCAGATTTTCCTGATAACTTTTCCTTTAATATGATTTCTTTAATTTGCTCCTCATCTTTTTTGAATTTCTTACCTTTAACCATCTTAGACTTCATCGATTATTTTTAATAACAAACCCTTTTTAATGAAATTAATATTTAGAACATAGTCAATTTCCTCGATGGCTTTCTTTATTTGATTTTTTGCCCTTTTCCAGCCAGAACCGTCGGTTACCCAAATGAAAACATGGCCGCATTCTTTAAGCTCTCGCTGTCTATTGATATATGAGTCAACAATTTCTTGAGGTTTGGAGCCCGCTACATTATAAAAATTTGCTTCAATATTAATTATTATTCCTGTCTCTTTAATCAAAATAAAGTCAGCTTTCCTGTTTTCTAATTTTGATGAAACTGTGTATCCTGATTTTTTAAGGATATTAAATTTTTTTTTGCTTGATTATTTCTTTTAATCTTAACTGTTCGCACGCATTTTTAACCATATTTTCTATTAACATTTCCATAACAAGGCCACTCCTATTTTTTCTGGCATTAGTATCGAGTCCAACCTCTAGACCCGCAAGGTAATCAAAAAGGCTGGCAGATGATAACTTCAAGAAAAAGTCTCTAAGACCAGTTTTTTTAACGAAATTTACGATAAGATCAATTTCATCTTTTGAAAGATTTCGAGGGGTAAAATCGTAATAAAGGACATTAGCTTCTTGACCTAAAACATCATCAATTAACCTTAACTTTCTATCTCTAACAGCTAACAAGAGTGGGAAGCAAGGCAAAACCTCTGGATAGTTAGATAAAATCGTTTTTAATGTTTTTTCGAAATTTTGATTTCGAATTAGACTATTTAAGATATTTAGCTCAATCTCATATTTTCTTACATTTTCTTTTATTTTATTCCAATCAACCAAAAATTTATGATCCCAATTTGTGTCCAGAAGAGTCGAAAAAAAGGCATCAATTATATCATTTACCTCTCTAGCTCCTAAGACCGACAGATAAGTTTCAGTCTTCATTTTACAAATAGATTATAATCTATTAATAGTGCTTTTATCAAATAAGGACAGAAATTGGACAATTTTTTCTCATTCCTTTATTTGAAATGGACTGGCTAACAAAATTTCAATTCCGATGGACTGAAGCCGTAAAAAAGAAAGCGCTTTGAGCTGAAGGCGACAATAAGAGCTGGCAGGTTATTTAGTCTAGCGGGCGAGCCAGACGTGGCTATATTCCTCCCAGATTTTGACATTTTTACGATCCCGGCCCTTTTCTTGAAATTCAATGACCCAGATATCGCCAGGCCCCAGGCAAATTTGACAAAATAAATTCTTTCGAAAAAATAATTAAGTCAGAATGAGATTGCCGGTTAATAATTTACCTCTGTCCCGGTTATTAAAAATCCTTAAAATTCCGTTGCTCCTTTTCTCTCTTTTCCTTCTTTTTTTCCCTTTTGGGATCTCAATTAGGGAATACGCTGTTTTTATCTTGCTGATGCTGCTTTTCGTCTTCTTTCCCGGGAAAATGATTCTTGACTGGTTAAAGATTAAGGCTGAAAAAGCCTTATCTCTCAATCTGATCTTAGCTTCGGGACTGGTTTCATCAATCTTAATGGCCAAATTCAGTCGCCTCATCGGGGCCGAATTCCTATTTTTCCTCTGGCTCAGCCTTGGATTTCTCTGGTGGCTGCAATCAACTCTTCGTTCCTCCCTGCCTGTTTCTTCCATCTTAATCATTGACTCTTCCTTAGCCTGGAAATTGAGTCTGATTTTAATCCTGATAACCTTTCTCGCCATTCTTGTGGCTGATAATTTCTTTAATGGTCTTATCCTTCCTTCGGGCGATCTGGCTTTACACATGAGATTTTATGACGGTTTTCTGCGCATTGCCTGTATTCGAGAACTGGCCCACTCCCTTCCCCCGCAAATGCCCTTTGCTTCCGGCTATTCCCTCAGCTATCACTATGGAATGGACCTTTTTCTTTCTCTCTTCCTTCGTTATGGCCAGCTCGATGTTTTCGATCTCAGTCACCGCCTTGGTCTGACTTTTTTTGCCTTCCTTTTCATTTTGAGTTTATCCCTCTTTTTGCGCTCTTTTTTCCGCACACGGACCATGGCCACTTTTGGCAGCTTTTTTCTTCTTTTTGGTTCAGGCGGTCTGGCCTACCTTTTCTCAGCTATTTTTCGGGCTCCCTTCACCGGCAATATTTTTTTCAATTTTTATTTCCATGACCTGATAAGTTTAAACTCACTTCTTCCTGGCTTAGCCCTTTTCTTTTCCGGTCTTTTAGCCTTAAATCTTTATGAAAAACAAAAAAATAATGGCTGGTTGTGGCTGGCTGGCCTGTTTCTGGCCGCTGTTTTCGAATTCAAGGTCTTTCTTCTTGTGCCCATTGCTGGCGGATTAGCCCTGGCCACCTTAATTCAATTTTTAGTCAAGAAAAATAAAAAAATCATGCCCATCACTTTAATCACGGCTCTTTTCTCCTTCCCGCTCCTCTTGACGGCTTTAATCAGCGGCCGCGGGGCCTTGGGCTATCATTTCAGGATAGGTCCGGTTGACTGGATTATCCATGTCCTGAGGGAATTACGCCTGGAAAAATGGTGGGCAACCTGGCAGAGCCTCATTTCCGGGCGGGAAAATAATTTAAATGCTTATTTAATTGCCGCCGCTTCTGTAGCCATATTTACCGTCGGAACTTTCGGTCTCAGTTTAGTGGGGATTCCTCGAACTTTTCGTTCTCTGCTGCATCCTTCCCCGACGCAAAGTTTCCTTTCAGCCTGTTTTCTTGTCTCCATGGCCATTTTTTTCGGCATCACTCCCTATCTGGGCCGACTTAACCGAAACCTTCTGAATATTTATATTTACTATTTAGGCCTGATAGCTCTGGCCATATCCTTTCTTTTAGAAGTTGAAGAGAAAATCACTCCCCGGAAAAAAACAAAAAAGATAATAATTCTTTCTCTGGTCGGTCTGCTCTCTCTGCCCAATACCTTCTTTTATCTTCAATCGCGTCTATCGAGACCCGAGGTTCGTCTTTTCTCCCGCCATCTCCTTGAGGCAGCTTCCTGGGTCGACAAGAACACGCCGCCCGAGGCGGTTATCCTCCATCCCTCTGACATGCGCTATATTTGCTATTTTGCTGGCCGGAGAGTGGTTTTAGATAACTCGATTCACTCTTACCTTCCCTTTCATCTACCCCGACCAAAAATTCGAGAGAGATTGGCTGATGTCGATCGCTTTTTTAATGCGCCGGAAAAAAATCTGGACGTCCTGGTAAAATATAATGTCAATTATATCTGGATTGACCGACAAAGAAATCTGGGGGCACAAAAGGATGAGGATGGAAGAATCATCCTTCAGCCAGAAGCTCTGTCATCTCCATTCTTTTCAAACAAGGTAATCCTGTTTCCTGTTTTCGCCAACGAGGAGCATGTAATTTATCAGGTTTCAACTGAAAAATAACTTCCCTTTCCCATCTTCTGCCTCTAATCAATTTATTCCGTCTTGATTTAAACCAGAACAAAATCGTTTTCCTTATTAATTGAGCCTAATCAATAAAAAATTTATCGTCTTTTAACTTGAATTTTCCGTTTTAGCTTTTATTTTGCCTTAATTTTTTGGTTCTTCCGACTTTCGTGTGAGCAATTTTGGGATCGAAATATAAGGCAATGAGAATAAGAGCTGGCTCAAAGAGCTTTCGATTAATGCTTATCTCTTGAATATCATTAGGTTACAATTTATAAGCGCTAATACATGTGCCTCAGGTTCTAAAAAGCCTGGGGGATTTCTTGGCTCTCATTGAGGATTTATGCATGCCTTTTGCCCACAGAAAACCGGAAGAACCATTTTTTCAATTGATTCAATCTATTGCAATTCTTCTGGGTTTTGTTTAGGTAAATACTAAGAAGTAAGAAGATCCGAAGTCCCACCATAGCTTTTTGATTAGGTGTTTTAAAAAAGGCCTTAATTCTATAGCCACATCGTATTTAAACTTATATGTATTCAATTAGCCTCACGGGCAATAAAAGTCGCGGTAGCTGAATTGGCTATTAGATATCTGGAAATATCTTGTTTTTACCACAAAGAAAGTCGGCTGTAGCCATCTTTATTTTCCCTTTGATTTTCTTTTGAATCGATTCAATCTTTTTAGAACTTGATTTTTAAATTAAGGAAAAGAACATTAATTGATAACCATTGCTTCTATTCACAAAAAGCCGATATAATTAACCCGGTCAGGTCAAGCAGGAGTCAAAGTATGGCTAAGGCCATAGAAGTAGTTGGCCTTTATAAATATTACGGTGAGGTAAAGGCAGTTGATGGGGTTTCCTTCACGGTCGAGGAAGGCGAAATTTTTGGTCTGGTCGGCCCGAATGGTGCCGGCAAAACGACAACCATCGAATGTGTGGAAGGTTTGCGTCGCCCAGATAAAGGTTATATCCGGGTTCTCGGACTGGACCCTCAACGTGACGGCTATAAATTGCGAGAGAAAATTGGCGTTCAACTTCAGGAGGCATCTTTACCGGAAAGAATGAAGGTCTGGGAAGCTCTCGATCTTTTCGGTTCTTTTTATCCTCACCGCTTAGATAGCCAAAAGCTCCTTGAGCAAATGGGGCTGGTAGATAAGGGGACGACTCCCTTTGAAAAGCTTTCCGGTGGCCAAAAGCAACGCCTCCTCATTGCCTTAGCTTTAATTAACGACCCCGAGCTTCTTTTTTTAGATGAACTAACTACTGGCCTTGACCCTCACGCCAGACGAGCCATGTGGGATCTGGTGCGTGAGATAAGAAATAAAGGAAAAACAATTTTCTTAACCACTCATTATATGGAAGAGGCTGAAAGGCTCTGTGACCGGGTAGCTATCATGGATCATGGCCGCTTCCTCGCCCTGGATACGCCCGAAAACTTAATTCGCTCGCTTGGGGCTGAAACCCGCGTTGTCTTTAATCTGGACCAGGCACTGGATGAAAATAAGCTTCTTCAGATTGACGGCGTCTCCCGGGTCGAAAAAAGCGGTGAAAAGGTAATTGTTTATGGCCGGAGCGCAAAATTGGTCAGCCATATTGTTAGCTTTCTTGAAGAAGAGCGCCTTCGCTTTAGCCACCTGCGGCTTGAACAGCCATGCCTGGAAGACGTTTTTCTCGCCCTGACCGGGAGAGAAATAAGAGATTAAAATTCAGAAATCAAATATGAAGCGGATAAAAGATGGTAGAAAATAATGAAAAGATAAAAATGACATTGCATAAATATACAGGTAGTGGGTAAGGTTAGCTTTGTTTGGGCGAATCTGAATATAAAAAATATTAATTTGATTTAAAAATGCCCTGTAAGAGCGCCATTTTCGGGCTTGAATTAAAAGCCCCTCTAAATGAAGGCCAAAGGGGAAATCCTTTTTTTAATTTAAATGAAAAAGAAATAAATTGTCTTTTTGACTTTTTACCCTTTTATGGCCATAGTTTTAATCGCTCGAAATTAATTTTTTAAAAGGGAAAAGTAATGAGTCGCGGCCTGGGAAAACTAATAAAAATGCAAATTAAACTTTTTCTGCGCGAGCCAACCGCCGCTTTCTTCACTGTTTTCTTCGCCCCTCTGCTGCTTCTGCTCTTTGGGGCCATCTATGGCAACAAGCCTTCACCCTTTTTTGGTGGCCGCGGCTCGATGGATGTCTCGGTTCCTTCTTATATCGGATTAATCATTGTTACGGTCGCCATACTTGGCTTGCCTAGCGCAACAGCAGCCGCTCGCGAACGAGGGGTTCTGCGCCGTTTCCGAACAACACCCCTGCGACCACTTGCCTATATTATAAGCGACATAACGGCCTATCTTTTAATGACCCTACTGGGCGTGGCTCTTCTTGTCTTGACCGGAAAACTTGTTTTTCAGGTTCGCTTCGATGGCCATATTTTGAGTGTCTTTGCTGGCTTTCTCCTGGCGACTATGGCGTTTTTTGCTTTTGGTTATCTTCTTGCCGGCCTGGCTCCCTCAGCCCGTGTCGCCCAGGCCCTGGGCTTCTTTCTGGCCTTTCCCATGATGTTTCTTTCAGGAGCAACTATTCCGTATGAAATTATCCCGGGGAGCGTGCGCCCTTTTACTCGCTTTATTCCTCTGACTCATGTAGTCACCTTAATGCGAGGGCTCTGGTTCGGTGAACCCTGGAGTCGTCATTTGACCGAAGTGACTGTCCTTGCCGGTTTACTGATAGCAGGTACTATTCTGGCCGCCTGGACCTTCCGCTGGGAATAATCATTTGAGGATTTCCCGGATTTCTATTTAGATATAAAGCATGTATAAATCATGTTTCATGTATAAATTAATGTATAAATTATGCTTCAGAGAAGAAAATTTTCTGGGCAGGGAAAATGTAAAGAGTTCTTATCAGTCTTTAAATATCGTAATTCTCTGATATTCAGGGAAAATCCCATAATTTAAAGGCTTCAATTCTGAATATTGATTCCATTGCTTTATCTCAATTTATTTTAATTTTATAGTCTTATTCTTCAGGCTATAAATTCACCCACAGAAAAGACGATTGAATCACTAAGGTGCATCTGACTTTCTTGTGGGTAAGAAGAGAAATTTCCTGGTACCCAATAGCCAATTCAGCTCTTGCGACTTTATTGTCCATAAGGCTAATTAGCTGAATATAAATGAGATGTGGGGCGTTAGAAGAAGGTTTCTTCTAAAACTCTTAATCAAAAGGCTATTTATAAGCCTTCTGATATCCTTAATTCTCCAAATCTACCCTCATAAAGGCCCAAAGAATATAGATTGAGTCCGGAGAAACATTTCCTGTTGCTTCTCTTTGCTGATAGCGGCGAGTAAAAGACCGAACTAATTATTGTTGATTCGAGCATTGCCGCTACCGAACTCAACTATAATGATGGGGCAGGCTTCTTACTGAGGCGAATAAATGTCAGAATCTAAATAATAAAAATTTTTTCCAAAAAATAAGTTTGAATAAGGCAATTCAGTTTCATTCCAGTTTTAACTCGCCATCAAGTTTGATATAATCGGCGGCGTATCATCTTCTAAGGGAGGAAGGAGCATGTTTAAAGGACATCCTAAAGGATTGATTGTCGCCTTTTTCTCCAATATGGGCGAGCGTTTTGGCTTTTATACCATGATGGCCATTCTCGTCCTCTTTCTCCAGGCCCGATATGGACTTTCAGCTGAAAGCGCCGGTAATTACTATAGCTGGTTTTATTTTGCTATTTACGCTCTGGCCCTTTTTGGAGGATTCCTGGCTGACTGGACCGGCAAATATAAACTGGTCATAGGCGCCGGGCTTGTTGTTATGCTGGCAGGCTATATCCTCATGGCCATTCCTGGAATGCCTTTAGCCCTGGTCCTGACCGGCCTCTTTACCATTGCCTTTGGCAACGGCCTTTTCAAAGGCAATCTTCAGGCCGTTGTCGGCCAGATGTATGACAATCCTCAGTATTCTAAGGTAAGAGACGCAGCTTACATGCTCTTTTATATGGGCATTAACATTGGCGCTTTCTTCGCTCCTTATGCCGCTACAGGCATGAGGAACTGGTTCCTCAAATCTCAGGGTTTTCTTCATGATGGAAGCCTGCCCGCTCTCTGCCATGCTTTCCTTCAGGGTCGGCTAACTGAATCCCAGGCCATCAGCCATTTTGAAAGTTTAGCCAGCAAGGTTTCAGGCAAAATCGTTACGGGCGCCGAGCAATTAACTACCTTTGCCCAGGCTTATGTGGACGCTTTTTCCAGGGGCTATAACTATGCCTTTGGTATCGCCGGGGCAGCCATGATTATCTCCCTCCTCGTTTTTGTTCTGTTCAATAAATATCTGCCAACTAAAGAACGAAAAAAGGCAGAGCCAGAAAAGAAACCAGCCGCGGTCTCTTTGAAGAATGTTAGCGCTATCATAATTGCTCTAGTTCTCATGCTGGCGACAGCTCTCCTCTTCCGCTTCCTCATGAATGATTTTGCTTTGGGTCTGGCTCTCGGACTTTTTGTTGGTTTCGTGTCAATTATAGTTAGCGTCTCCACCAGAGAAGAAAAACCACGCGTAATCGCCCTTATCCTGGTTTTTGCTGTGGTTATTTTTTTCTGGATGTCTTTCCATCAGAATGCTCTGACCCAGACCTTTTTTGCCCGTGATTATACCGTTAAAGAAGTCGATCGCTTCACCAATATCTTTTTTAATCTGAAATCTATTCTATCCTTTATTGCTTCTTGCGCTGGCCTTATCCTCTTTTTCACCCGTAAAAAGCCGCTGGAGAAAATTATCAGTCTGGTCGTCTTCGCCGGGGCTGGAGCTCTAACTTATTATTTTGTTAGAAGCTATAATGACCTTAATCCTATCGCTCCTGAAATTTTCCAATCTTTCAACCCCATGTTCATCGTTGTCTTCACCTTTCCCATCATGAGCATTTTTGCCTGGTTGAGAAACAAGGGAAAGGAGCCATCAACTCCCAGAAAGATTGGCCTGGGCATGATTCTGGCCGCTGTTGGTTTTCTGATTATGCTTCTGGGTTCAATAAACCTCGTCTCACCAAAAACCATTGCTCTTCAGGGTTTGACAGAATGGACAAGAGTTTCGCCTTACTGGCTGATAAGCAGCTATTTAATTATTACCATTGCTGAGCTTTTCCTGAGTCCGATGGGACTTTCCTTTGTTTCCAAAGTAGCGCCTGAAAGGTTCCAGGGGCTGATGCAGGGAGGCTGGTTGCTGGCGACAGCCGTGGGCAACAAACTTCTCTTCGTCGGCAGTTATCTCTGGGATAGAACTGAACTCTGGCTTGTCTGGGGAATTTTCGTCGTCTGCTGTCTGCTTTCAGCTGCCTTCATTTTCTCCATCATGAAAAAACTCGAACAGGCTACCTCTTAAAAAACTTTATTTACAGATTGCAGGCGGCAAGGACAGAAGCTCCAGTTCTTAACCAAAATTAGCGGACTTTCCATTCCAGCACACCAGCAGCAAAATCTTTCTGGGCCTGAATTTCAAGGCGAAGACCCGTGGTTGTTACCGGCTTGAATTCCACCCGGCAATAAGTATCTTTGGCTACAGGATAGGGAGTAAGATTTTCCACCGGTTTCCACTGGTCACCTTCTCGGTAGAGAACCTGCCAGCTTTGAGGCACACGACATTCGCCTTCGCCTGTATCATCAAACCAGTAGACCTCGACAACGGAGACAGTGGCCGGTTTTTCAAAATCATACTGGACCCATTCCCTGGTCCCTTTTCTTGGCCACCAGTGAAGATAGGGATGGGAGCGATCATTGGAGGCCTCTGGTTCCCACTGGTCATTGACGCCGCGGGCTGGACGGTTGCCAGAAGCCGAAACCTTGCTCGTTGAAGCGATGGTCGGCTGGGGAAAAGGCCTGGCCTTTTTTTCTTCGCGGGCAAGCCAGACCATCATTTCTCCCGGACCACGATGAGCCCAGGCATAATAAGGAATGGCCACCAGGGTTTTCTTTTCCCTGATGATTTCGCCTTCCCTTTCGCCCTGTTTAAGAGCAGTTACTTCACCTTTTATTACCATCAAGCCACCCAGAAGGTCAGCCCGCCATTCAGCGGTGAGAGGTGCCCGGTCATCGAGGACCAGATTGCTTACGGCCCCACCATTGTCAGGCCATTCGGCACAATAAACAATAGGCCCTCTCTCTAAAGCCACCTTACCTGTATTGGTTTTAACAGCCGGATGGCTCAAGACTCTTCTCACCGGCATGGGAAAGTCAATCTCCAGGGTGTCACCCACCTTCCACTGACGATTAAAAACAGCATAGCCCTTATCCAGGCTGGGCGAGATATTTCTTCCGTTTAATTTGAATGAAGCCTGGGTTTTTTCAGGATTTAAATAGGTATAAAGGTCGCTGGGAACAGGTCTGCCCTGAGCCCAGCCCGGGACTCTGACCTTAAGCGTAAAACTTGTTTCCTTAGCAGGGACAACAATTATCCTTACTTTGCCTTCCCAGGGATAATTCGTCTCCTGACGGACTGTGACTTTCGTTCCGGCCAGGGAGACATCGGTGCTGCTGGCAGCAAACAGATTAATAAAGAGACTGTTATCTTTTCCCAGGGAATAAATCATGCCCGGTATTTGCGGCATCAGCCTGGCCACATTGGGTGGGCAGCAGGCGCAACCAAACCACGGACTTCGGGTATGCTGACCAAAGGATTCAAGGGGATTAGGATAGAAGAAAAGATTGCCGCTGAGGCCGATTCCGGAGAGAAAGGCATTATAAAGCGTTCTTTCCAGAGCGTCGATATAGCGAGCATCCCCATAATGGAGGAAAAGACGATAATTCCACAGGATATGGGCAATGGAAGCACAGGTTTCGCAGTAGGCCGTGGCATTGGGTAATTCATAGGCTGGCCCGAAACCCTCAATTCCGCCGGCGGCGCCAATCCCGCCTGTCACATAAACTTTTCCCCTGATAACGTCATTCCAGATAGCATCCAGAGCTTTTAAATAGGCAGCTTCACCCGTATAGGCAGCCACATCAGCCATGGCGGTGTACATATACTGGGCCCGGACAGCGTGGCCCACAGCCTCGGTTTGCTCCACCACTGGCTTGTGGTCCTGAGAGTAAGTTCCATAAAGTTTGTGGCCATCAGGGCGGCCTCTTTCATCAAGGAAAAATTTGGCCAGATCCAGATATCTTTTATCCCTGGTCAAAAGATAAAGTTTTACCAGACCTATCTCTACTTCCTGATGGCCCGGAACATCCCGTCTTTTCCCCGGACCAAAGACCGAAAGAAGAAGCTCAGCATTTTTCAGGGCCACATCAAGCAAATTTTTCTTTCCAGTGGCCAAATAATAAGCCACGGCCGCCTCATAAAGATGACCGACGTTATAAAGTTCATGGCTCATCGAAAGATTTGACCATCTTTCCGGACCAACCCAGCGCACAGGCGGATTGAGTGGATCGATTGTTCTGGCCGTATAAAGATAACCATCAGGCTCCTGGGCCGCTGCAATTTTAGCGATAATTTCATCGGCTCTCTTTTCGAGTTCCGGGTCACGAAAACGACTCAGGACATAGCCTACAGCCTCCAGGGTTTTAAAAACATCAGAATCATCAAAGGGATACTGGGTTTTGAACTTGCCCGTCTTCATCCTGGCCGCAATTTCAAAATTTTCAATCCGGCCGGTTTTTTCACACTGGTCGAGGCAATGGGGGACTGTTACCTTGCGATTAGTTTCCAGGCGGCGGGACCAGAACTGGTCAAAAATCTGGACATTAAGGAAAGGAATGGGAGTTAAAGCATAGCCCGGTTCTTTTCCCTCGCGGACTTCCTGCCGGGGAGAAGAAAATAAATTAAAGCCAGGGAAAAGAAGGAGTATAAAAAATAAAACCATAAAAACTCTGGAACATAAGATGTTTTTTCTTGGTCCCTTTTTGAACTTCATTTAATGCCTCCTCAGCCTCATTTATAATTTTTTTTCGTTTTGATAACAAGACTTAATCTAAAAGTCACCTGAGTAAAAGAAAAATCTTTTGAAGAAAATTTTTTCCAACTATTTATTTTCTCAAAAAAGAATCTCTCTTTTTTAAGGCTGCGGCTGATCATGGCCTTATTCTAGTTTAAGCCTTCTAACATATTAATCAAGACTCTTAAACAGCTCTGTCATTTCTCTCCCTTTTCAAAAAATTATTCAGCTCAATCTCCTTTCAGGCCATTCTTTGATCAAATTTAAATTCTTTACAATTAAGTTTCTTTTAAGTTTCTATGTTTAAATAAGCCAGCTTATATCTCCAGCTTATTCTGGATTTGGCTCACCCTTAAAAATTGTGGGGGTCTGAGCAATTTTTTCTCATGAATATCCGGTCTTTTTTCGACTTAATGAGCTCTGGTATAAGGGAAAAAGCAGGGTTTTTATTAATCCTTACCTAAATTCTTTTTTAAAAGATAGAATGAGAAAAGATGGCCATTCGATTTCGAAATGCATTTATAGCCTGTTTAAATTTTCATATTGTTTTTAAAAAAGATACGACCGCTACAGGCCATATAGGTTATCACACTTTTTGGCCGAGCTGCTTATTCTCAAACATTCAACAAAAGCCAAATGTTGTCTTTATCATCTTTCCGGCCAAAATATCTTCGCTTATTTTAATTAATCCGGCAGATTAATGGCGAACGGGGAAGGGACCAATGGCCCAGCTCTGGCGGCCTTTAATCAGGGCTCTGGCCTGAAGAGTCTGGCCGGCCGCCTCAATTATAACCAGATATTGTCCTGGTTCTACAAGATTGGTCCCCCTTCGCGGGAAGATCTCGCCGGTGGCTTCTCCTTCCTGGGGCTTAAGGGCTCTCATATCCCAGAGAACTCGATTTATTCCAGCCTGGGCCGGACCTTCCAGCTCTCGCAGAATATGACCATAGGGATCTTTAATTGTAATTTTTACCTTCGAGGGAAGGGGTGATTTAAGATAATAATTTATGGTCACCGCATTGGGCTCATTGGGAGTAACTAAAACTCTATCTCCATAAAGTCTGTAATTACCCCAGTTCCTGGTTATCCTCTGCATCACCGGTTCGATGGAAAAGAGGTGAATTTCTTTATTCAGAATTTCCGGCGTAAGCTCCTGAAGAACAGAGACATCGGTAATATAAATACCGCGGCCATAGGTAGCCACAACCAAATCATTCTCCCGGGGATGGATCACCAGATCAGTTACTCTGACTGAAGGCATATTGCTCTTAAAGCGATGCCATCTTAAACCGCCATCGAGGGAAACATAGACACCGCCGTCAGTACCCACAAAAAGTAAATTCGGGTTTTTTCGATCCTCAATAATAACATTGACCGATCGTTCGGGAAGGCCCTCAGTTATCGCCTTCCAAGTGGCTCCATAATCTTCTGTTTTATACACATAGGGTTTGAAATCGTCACTGCGAAGACCGGATTTGGTGACGTAGGCTCTCCCCTCCTTATGAAAAGAGGCCAGAACGCGGCTGACCCATCTTTCATCAGGCGCTCCGGCTTTGATTAAATTGGCCGAGACATCAGTCCAGGTAGCCCCACCATTCTGAGTTATCCAGACCTTGCCATCATCAGTCCCGACCCAGATTAAACCCGGCTTCAAGGGTGATTCAGAAATGGTGGTTATGGTGCAGTAGGTAACATTTCCCCGCCCGGCAATTTTTTTAGGGTCATTTCGGGTCAGGTCAGGGCTTATTTCCTGCCAGTGGTCGCCCCGATCAAGAGAACGAAGTAAAACCTGAGCGCCAGTATAGATTATCTGGCTGTTATGCGGGGAGATGAGGAGGGGCGGTGTCCAGTTCCAGCGAAGCGGAGGCTGCCCGGCATCGCGACGGGGCACAATGGAGGTCATGGTGCCGAGCTTCTGGTCAATTCTGGAGTGGCCTCCAAACTGGAAAGTATTATAAACCCAGCGACTGTCATAGGGATCAACCTGATTATACATGCCATCCTGGGTGCCCACGGTTACCCAGTCTTCAAGGCTTACATAACCTGAAGGGCCATTGGATGGCCCCTTCCATGAATCATGGTCCTGCATGCCTCCATATATGTTATAGGGGTCTTCCATATCCACGGCAATGGCATAAAATTCGCCCAGAGGCAGATTATGAAAATGATCGCAGGTCTTGCCACCATCGTAACTGATATGAACACCGCCATCAGTTCCCAGGAAAATGCGGTCAGAATCTTCAGGGTCAATCCAGATGGTGCGAACATCGCCAAACATGCGGGGAAATAGAGTTGGTGGCCAGTCAAGGTCACGCCAGGTTCGACCGCCATCAGAGGAATGGGCAACCGCCACGCTGGTTACGTAAATTTTCTGGTCATTGTTAGGATCAATGCGAATCTGATTGAAGGAATAAGGCGCTTTGCCGCCGATATTATCCTCGGGCGAATTCATTTTCCGCCAGGTTTCTCCCCCGTCATCCGAGCGATAGACCTCGCCGCCGATAGTTCTTGGTTGAGGCTCGAGACCGCGTCTTTTATCCTGAGCTGCCTCTTCAGGTGTTGGTGGTCGCAGATTGGCATTCTCAATGATGGTATAAAGGATATTGGGATTACGGCGATAAATATCGAGGCCAATCCGGCCGATTTTCCCGCCCGGCAGACCATTGGTCAGGCGCTTCCAAGTCCGGCCACCATCTGTAGTTTTATAAATACCGCTTTCAGGTCCAGCCTCTTCAAAAGTCCAGGGATAACGATATTTTTCGTAGGTGGCGGCATAAAGGATATCGGGATTGTCCCGGTTCATAACAAGGTCCACAACCCCCACCTTATCATTGATATAAAGAACTTTTGACCAGGTTTTGCCGCCATCGGTAGTCTTAAAGACACCCCGCTCCGGGTTTGGACCAAAGAGATGACCGAGAGCCGCTACATAAACTATGTCCGGATTTTGCGGATGAATGACAATGCGGGCGATGTGATGCGTCTCCTCCAGGCCCATATGCTGCCAGGTCTTACCTCCATCAAGGCTTTTATAGACACCATTGCCACGATAGGTGCTCCTGGTGCAGTGGGCTTCGCCTGTCCCTACCCAGACAATCTCAGGATTGGACGGAGCCAGAGCGATATCGCCAATGGATAAATATTCCTGGTCATCAAAAATGGGGAAAAAAGTTGTGCCGTTGTTGACTGTTTTCCAGACTCCACCATTCCTGGTGCCGACATAAAAAGTATACAGATGGTCTCTTTTTGGCTTTTCAGGCACAGCAAAACAGGTAACCCAGGAGCCACAGCGATAAGGACCGAGGGCTCTGAATTCAAAGGCCTTCAAAAGAGGTTCAAGATTAATCGCTGAAAAGGCTGATTGAGGGAGGATTGACCTGTTTCTCCCGTCATCTGATTTTTCAGAGCCATAAACCGAGGAATTAAAAATGAAATTCAAAGAAAAGAGAAATAAAAACAAAATGATGCCAGCAAAGGCTGGTAGAGAAAAGGCATAAATCTTTTCTTGAATTTTACCTAAGGTTCGCATCAGAACCTCCTTTTCCTCAAAGTCTATCCATAATTATTATGACTTTTACGCAATTTTAAGGGGCAGACCTGAAGAGTTATTAATCTCCGAAACCCTATACAGAACCCGCAAATAAATCCTCAAAGGCGAGTTGAAGCTAGACATGTATCTTATTGATATCTTTCTAATCATCAGCAGCAACGATGTCCTGAGCCGGATTCAATCCGCTGTTGAGCCCCGTAAAATATATCATCTTAAGCCACAAGAAAGTTCAAAGAAACATTATTATTGAATTGTAAAAAGAAATAAAGGGGAAAACAATCCACGGCTATGATGACCTCGTCGGAATTGAAGGAAGAATAAAAGAGAAAGCGAAGATCCTGATAAAGTACACCCTTTTGCGGAAGAGTCGAAAAGATATTGGCCTTCGGCTCTAATTGAAGGATTATATTGTATTACTAATGCATCTGACCAGATACGTCCAGGTACATAAAGTTTAAATAAGCTCAGCCGGATAGCGGTGGGTTAAAATTAAATCTTTCACTTCCCCTTTTCGGCCCGGAAATATTTTTCAGGAAATTCTTTCAATGACCAGATTATCGAGGCCATGCTCTTCGATTTCTCGCAAATATTTCTTGATTAAAGCCCCTCTTTTATCTTCAAGCTCCTTCCAGTCCATCCTTTTTATTCCTTCCTCGCCATATTCACGAACCAGGTCTCTTTCAGCTAGCCTGATGACCAGCTGATCCCAGAAGCTCGATTCTTCATAACGAGCCACGATTTCCTCCATCAGCTCGTCAAGCTCGGAAGAAGGGTAATATTCTCCTTCAGCCTCATCAAAATCAACCAGATTTTTAGCTCCAAAAAGGGGTGCATAGGAATAAATATATGAAGCCAGGGAATCATATTCCTCAAGATCACCCTCTTCCTCCCTGGCTCCCTCGATCATCCATTGGCCAAGATAGACCAGTTTGATCAGAAGTTGATACTGAGCTGGCGATAAGCGGATTTCCATGCTCCTCGCTCCTTTGACCAGAAATGTCAACCTTTGAATATAAACCAAGTCGACAGGCGAGACAAGTTCAGCCCGAAATTATTGGTCGAGCCTTTCGCCCTGCCTCTTCAGGGCTCGGGTTATTCTTATCTAATAGTTAATGTGCCTTGCTTTAATTAGATGTTTAACGGCTCATCCTTAAAATCGTGCTGGTTTCATCGGTTTTTAATCATGAATCTCGAACCTTCTTTTCGCCTAAAAGGGCTCTTGTATATGAGAAAAATAGCCTTTTATAAAACCTTACATTGATCCTTTTTTAAAGGATAGAATGGAAATAATTTGTCCTCAATTTTTAAAATGCATTTAGAGCCTGCTTATATTCTTGTATCTTATTGATTTTAAAAGAAATACAGCGATATAAGCCAAATAAATCACCACACTTTTTAGGGAAGAGCCATCTTCCTTATTTTTACTAAAAGGTTAATCTGTCCTGCTCTGATCAAGGTATTAATTACTCATTTCTGATCGATTAAGCCGCACTGTTTTACTTAACCTGCCTGATATGTTCAGCCCGAGATGAAAAAGCTCTGGATTAAAAGCCGGCGGGAAGAAAAGGAAGGCCATTTCGTCCAAATTTCAGAAATTGCTCTGAATATTTTATTCAATTTTTATTTATTTGCAATGAAAATGGTTTTTATCTTTAGCTAGATTGAATGGGGATAATAAATGAACCCTTCAATTGATACGTCTAAGCGATGTCCCCTTCTCCTAATGAGCTTATTGTTAATGTCCTCTATATAATGTATTAAAGGAGGAAGTTTATGAGATTTCCCTCAACCCTTATGGTTATTTCCCTCACAGTCCTTTTTCTACTTCTCTCTTCCTTCAAGCTGTTGATTCCCTCGTCCCCGCCACAGCTTAGTCAGAATCCTCTCCTTTCAGGGGAAGAACTTGACACCAGGGTTAAAAGCTTTCTCGAAAGTCATCGTTTTTCCTGGCGGGATATGAATATCAGTGAAGCCGATGGCCGGGTGCTTTTTGATATTATTATCAAAAATAAATATACCAGGGCGCTGGAGATTGGCACCTCCACGGGCCATTCTGCCATCTGGATTGCCTGGGCGCTAAGTAAAACTGGCGGGAAACTGATTACCATTGAAATTAATGAATGGCGTTATCGGCAGGCCTTGCGTAATTTTGAGGAAGCTGGACTCAGTCCCTATATTGAGGCTATTCTGGGCGATGCCCATGAAATTGTGCCGAAGCTTCCTGGACCCTTTGATTTTGTTTTCTGTGACGCTGATAAGGAATGGTATAAAAATTATCTTATAGCTGTTTTACCCAAGCTCGTGGTGGGTGGCTGCTTCACCGCCCATAATGTGGGCGAAAGGCGCCAGTGGGGAATAAAGGAATTTCTGGATTATCTTTACAGCCTGCCTTTTATGGAAACAACCATTGATCGCTCAAGCTGGGCCGGCATTTCCATCAGCTACAAGCGCTCCTAAAAATTGGTGCCACCTTATTTATTTACCCAATTTTTTTTCTGAAACTCGTTAATAAAAAAGGTGTCACTAACTAAGGTGCCATCATATTTATTTACTCCATTTTTTCCCGGGAGCAACTCAGGGACCAAAAGGACAATTGCATTTTTATCAAACTCATTTTCGCCGGTAAAAATTATGAGAAACCAATAAAGCTGCATCTACATCTTCGGCCCTGGCGAAGCCTCATTTTTTTATTCGAATATCTTCCAGGGAAAGCTG
>Ga0272449_1001006_pt1 | contig 30685 bp, 35 predicted proteins | sample YNPCB0241_FD_198679 | JGI IMG/M metagenome (GOLD analysis project Ga0272449, IMG submission 198679) | Hot spring sediment microbial communities from Yellowstone National Park, WY, United States - YNP-CB-024-1 | ecosystem: Environmental > Aquatic > Thermal springs > Hot (42-90C) > Sediment... | reverse complement strand
TGAAGAATCTTAAATCGTGGATTATTTCGCTTGGCTTTAGAATCCAAGAGCCTAAATTGTGAATGTGAATTTCTCCTGAAAGGTATGCGTCTGCAATGTCCCTTGGCAATATGCTGAGAAGTGTATACTCTTCAAGGACGTTTCTCCCAAACTCTTCAAAGGCTGAAGACGCATCAACTGATGTTCTACCCCTCAGCAGACAAGCTGAAACGTCATGTACTGGAAGTCCTAAACGGGTTAGTTTGTGGCGGTATTCCTCCAATCCCCTTTCAATGAGGATTCCGTTAACAACCTCCCTTATGAGGGGGGCTGTCAAATAGCGGGTCCTAGCCTTAAGAAGACGTTTTTCAGCTTCTTTGGCAATTTTCTGGGCGAGTTCTGGGGGCATGCCAGCCTCTTTTATTAGGGAGTTTGCAATCTTCGTGGTGTCAAACTCTTCAAGGGTAAAGCGGGATGTTCTAACGAGAATTCTCTGCATCCTTAAACTCCGTTTCTCAATTTCCTCAGCCACGTCAATAACCATCTTGCCCAAATCTGTTAGCCGATATTTCTTAGACTCAACATCAGCCTCAATCAAGTCTGCCTTAAGCAAAAACTTCAAGTGGTAAGCGAAACGGCCAGCATCCCGACTGGGATTCATCTTTAAAATGCCCATAAGCTCAGTGTAAGAAAGCGGACCATAATCGAAAAGCGCATTTAAAATGTTAAGCCTAACAGCCGAAGAAACAGCCTTCAAAACACGGATTCCCCGCACACGCTGATGCTGACTAGACAAGCCTTCCAACCCCCTCTTCTATAGCAGTAATAGTAGTTATAGCCCAGATAAAGGGTTTAAAGGTTAAGAAAACACCTTTATTAAACCTACACAAAACTAACATTAGACAAAGCAAACACTCAAGCATAAAATGGGGCTGTCGGCTAGCATGGTCTAGGCTCTGAGCCTCGGGCGCTCGGGACCCCGGTTCAAATCCGGGCAGCCCCACCATTTTAAGGGCATGGTTTTTAGCTTTGATGTGCAATAGGATTTGTGGAGAAGGCTTTTGTCTGAAAGCGGCTCCAGCAAAATTAGAAAGCCCAGACTTTTTGACATGCCAGAGTGTAAAAACTGCGAGTACAAGGGCAGCCGATACTGCTGGAACCAGTGCCCATACAATATATGGCGAAAGCGTTGAACCAAAGGATTTAATTTTAGAAAATAACTTAAATGTCACAATTCATCCGAGGTGAAGAGAAATGGACAAAACAGATAGCATATTCATGGAAGTCCGTAAAGTTGGGAGAAAGCATCTTTTAGAAATGGAAGCCAAGAGCGTCTGCATGGAGTACGGTATCCCAGTCACCCGATTTAAGCTTGCCAAAAGCGAAGCTGAAGCCGTCAAATTTGCAGAGGAAATAGGCTATCCAGTCGTTTTGAAAATTGTTTCGCCGGACATCCTCCACAAGTCTGATGTTGGAGGAGTCATGCTAAACTTGAAAGACGCAAAGGATGTTCGAAAAGCCTACAAACAAATAATGGAGAACGTGCAAAAACATAAGAAAGACGCCGAAATCCTCGGCGTTCTCGTCCAGGAGATGGCCCCACCATCAACAGAAGTTATAGTTGGAGCCATTAAAGACCCCCAGTTCGGCCACGCCCTAATGTTTGGACTTGGAGGAGTCTTCGTAGAGGTTTTAAAAGATGTCACATTTAGAATCACGCCAATAAATGAGGAGGAAGCCCGCGAAATGATCAGCGAAGTTAAGGCTTACCCGCTTCTAAAAGGTTATAGGGGAATGCCCCCAGCAGACATAAAAGCAATAATACAAATCCTCCTAAACACTTCTAGGCTTGTTTCCGAACACCCAGAAATTAAAGAGCTTGACCTAAACCCGATAGTGGTCTACGAGAAAGGAGCAAAAACCGTGGACGCAAGAATAATCCTTGAATAAAATGCGTTTAACCTAGGTAAAATGAATGACTGAAAAAAGACAACTGGCAAACAAGCTTAAGGAGTGGGCTAAGAGCGAAATTTTTTCAAAAACTTCTGTTCCGCTGGGAATGCCGTTCTTCATTAGGCTTGACGGTTGGAGGTTTCGTGAACTTTCAGAACGTATAGGCGCAGAGAAACCTTTTGACAAAAAGTTTGCACAATGCCTAGTTAACTCTGGCAAAGCCCTATTTGAAAAGGGGTTCAGCCCAACCCTAATATACATAGCCAGCGACGAACTAAACATACTTTTCGATGGAAAAGCTCCCTTCAGCGGCAGAGTTGAAAAAGTAGATTCCGTTCTTCCAAGCCTTATCTCATCAGCGTTCTCCGTTCAGCTGCAGGAGCACTTCGGAAAAAAGGTTGCGGTAGCCTTCGACTCCCGCATAATCCCCATGCTAAACCACCAGAAAATCGTGGAATATTTAGCTTGGAGGCAAACAAACGCATGGAGAAACCACAACAATGCTTACGCCTACTGGCTCTTAAGAAAAATGGGCTTTAAACCATCAGAAATAGCGAAAAAATTGAAGGGCATGAAAACCGAAGAGCTTCATGAAATGCTGTTTAAGCATGGCGTAAATTTGGCTAAAACACCCCAATGGCAAAGGAGAGGCATCCTCCTATACAAGAAGCCCTATCAAAAAATGGTGACCGATCGAAGCGTCACCCGCTGGGGAATCGAGGAAAACTGGGACTTACCCCTCTTCTCCTCAGAAGAAGGAGCAAAATTAATCCAACAGATTATTGAATGGATTAAACAAAAGGAGAACCCCATTGTCAAAGAACGAGAAAAAGCAAGAAATCGAGGAATTATCTAGGAAACTTTCAGCTTTAAGAGAGCAAAGGGACAGGTTAAAGGCTGAAGCAGAAAATTTAGCTGAAAAAAGGAACACGCTTAACCAAAAACTGAAAGCCCTAAGCGTTGAAATTCTGAAACTGAAAAATGCTAGAAACGAGGCGAACGCAAAAGTTAAGGAGTTAAAACAGCAGAGAAGCCAAATTAAAACCGAAATAGCTCAAAAAATTGAGGAGCTTAAAGGTTTAAGGAACGAGCTTGAGCTAATTTTGAAAAAGAAGCCTACAAGAAGTTTTAAGGCTTTAGAAAAAGAAGTTGAAAGCCTTGAATGGAAAATCCAGACAACACCCCTAAACCTACAGGAGGAGAAAAAACTCGTCGAGCAAGTTATGCAACTACAAAGTCAAATAAGCATTTATAAGAAAATCGAACAGCTAAACCAGAAAAGGATTGAATTAAAGGCTGAGGTGAAAGCCCTACAAGCAAGAGCTGAGCTTCTCCACAAAAACATTTTAGAGTGTGCAAAGAAAAGCCAAGAAATCCACCAAGAACTTCTCAAAAGGGTTGAGGAAGCGGAAAAAATCAAAAAAGAGGCAGACAATGCCCATGAGCTTTACCTCAAAACTCGAGATAAGATAAGGTCTCTTCAAACAGAAATGGCAAAAATCTCTAATGAAATAAAAAGTTTTAAGGAAGAAATTTCCGCAGAGGAGGAAAAAGAGCGAAAGGAAGCTGAGGAAAAGCTCTTAGAAGCCATGGAAAGACAAGCTAGAGAAAAACTGAAGCGGGGCGAAAAACTCACATGGGAAGAATTTAAAGTGTTAGCCGAGAAAGGATTAGCATAAACTTAAAGTAACTTCACATAAATATTGACATGGAAGAGAATAAATGAGTGAAACGGGTCAGAAGCAGAAAAAAATTCTAATCCTATGCGTTGATAGAGACGGAGACCTAACAGCAAAGGCTGAAATAAAGACGCCATTAATCGGCAGGGACAAAAACCTCAACGCAGCCGTTTCCCTAGCCCTAAAAGACCCTGAAGAGCCAGACGCAAACGCCATGTTTGAAGCCATAAGAGTTTATGACCGCCTCATAAGCGAGAACAAGCCAGATGAAATCTTTGAAATAGCAACAATTTCAGGCACAGAACTTGGAAGCGTCAGCGCAGACAGGAAAATAGTTGCCGAATTAAACGAAGTGTTAAATTCTTTCCCCGCAAGTGAGGTTATTTTGGTTACGGACGGCTATTCTGATGAAGCTGTTTTGCCCCTTATAGAGTCAAGGGTGCCAGTTTCATCCGTGAGGAGGATAATCGTTAAACACAGTGAATCCATCGAAGAAACAGCAGCCCTATTCTCAAAGTATTTAAAAACAATTCTGGAAAATCCCAGATATTCGCGCATAGCTTTAGGGTTGCCGGGGCTTCTCTTCCTAATTTTGGGCGTCCTTGCAATATTCGGCTTGGTCCACTATTATCTGATGGCGTTCATTATCGTTTTGGGAACCTACATGTTCATCAAGGGTTTTGGAGTTGACAAAATGGCGAAGAAGGCTTATGTATGGGTTAAGGAGTACTCTCCGCCTCCCCTTCCGGTGCAGATTTCCGCGTTTTCTACGCTTGCTGGTATTCTATGCATGGCTATAGGTCTTTATTTAGGATATACTGCAGCGTCGGAAGCCATATCATCGCTAGGTATAGACATGTCCAACTGGATGAATGTTTTTTCACCACTAGTTGCAGGCTACTTTATCATGGACTCAAAAGACCTCGCTATTGTGGGGATCTGTGTAGCCTTAACCGGAAGGGCCATACGTTGGTATTTTGAAAAGGACTCGAGGCTTTTGCGCAATGCAGCTTTAATAGTCTTGGTTGGATGGACTAGGCAGATTCTCGACGCTGCTTCTAACATTTTGATAAACCCGAAAATTGGTTATGAAGTTTTAATATTTTCAATTGTTGTGGGCATTTTGCTGGGTGTTGCATCGCTTTTGATCATAATTGTTATCCATAGGTCCGCTAAAGGATTTTTCAAGGAGACTGGGGAGAAGGTTGAAGAGTTTAAGGAAGAAGGCTAAAATTGCAATTGTTGGCGGGACAGGCTTCGAGAAACTTTTTGCAAATTTTGAAAAAGTAATTGTGGGAACCCCCTACGGGGTTCCACCACCCTTATTTGTTGGCGAGATTGACGGCGAAGATGTTGTTTTCCTTCCAAGACACGGCCTCGAGCACTCTGTTCCTCCGCACAAGGTGAATTATAGGGCAAATGTTTATGCATTACACGAGGTCGGAGTGGAAAGGATTATAGCCGTCAACGCCGTCGGCGCAATAAACTCAAGTTTTAAACCTGGCGACATTGTTGTTCCCCATGATTTTGCCGACTTTACGAAGATGCGCCCCGCAACCTTTTATGATGAAGCCCCAGTCACACATATTGACGTTTCACAGCCGTACTGCCCAGAAATCCGTAAAATGCTGGTTGAAAGTGCCGAAAAGCTTGGTCTGCATGTTTGGTCTAAAGCCGTGCTCGTCTGCACAGAGGGGCCGCGCTTTGAAACTCCCGCAGAGATTGAAATGTTTAGGCGTTTAGGCTTTGATGTTGTTGGCATGACCGGTGTTCCTGAAGCAGTGCTCGCTAGGGAGCTTGAAATTTGTTATGCATGTGTATGTTTTGTTTCTAATATGGCTGCTGGAATGCAGGAGCGTTTAACACCTAAGGAGGTTTTTGAGGTTTCACGAAGGGTTCAGCCGAAAATAGAGCAACTTTTAATTGAGACTGTTAAGGCTTTACCAATTGAACGTAGAAAATGCCCATGTGTGAACGCGCTCAAAGATGCGAGGCTCAAATAGATGCTAAAAACTGTTCTGTCAGCCCTTGGTGCATACAAGCTTTATGAGAAGTGGCTTTGGCACCAGGTTAAAAACAACGTTAAACCAGAGCATATGGCCATAATTTTGGATGGAAATAGACGGTGGGCCTCAGAGAAGGATCTTGACCCATGGCATGGCCATAAAGAAGGGGCTGAAAAGGTTGAGAAGCTTCTTGAATGGTGCCTAAAGCTTAACGTTAAGTCCATAACTTTGTACGCGTTTTCAACAGAGAACTTTCGCCGTCCTAGGAGGGAAGTTGAAGAGATCATGCGTATTGCTGGTGAAAAACTTCAGAAAATCATAACAGATGAGAGGATACATAAAAACAAGGTTAGGGTTAAAGTCATCGGCAGAACCCAGCTGCTTCCAGAAAATTTGCAAAAGATTATAGCCGACGTGGAAAAAGCCACTCAAAACTATGATAAACACTTTTTAAATATAGCCTTCGCATATGGCGGAAGGGCTGAAATAGTGGATGCTGCAAGGAAAATCGCGGAAAAAGTGCAGAGAAAAGAGCTTGCTCCAGAAGACGTTAATGAGGAACTTTTTGAGCAACACCTTTACACTTCGCACATGCCAAAGCAAGACCCAGACCTAATAATAAGAACTTCTGGAGAAGAAAGGCTAAGCGGATTCCTATTGTGGCAGTCAGCCTACAGCGAACTATGCTTCCTAGACGTTTACTGGCCCGACTTCCGCTTAATAGACCTTTTAAGGGCTGTCAGAACTTTTCAGAAGCGCAAAAGGCGTTTTGGAGCCTAAAAGGGAAAACTTTTGGAGTGGTTATGCTCTTTTTTTGGCACTTATTATGGAGATGACATCCCTATCCTTTAGTATGTAGTCTTCTCCAACACGTTTTCTTTCTCTGGCTTCTACTGCGTAGATGAAGCTTTCGCCCAGTTCTGTGTGAATTAGGTAGGCGAGTTCACGGGCTGTGGTCCCATATGGCACGAGATAAGCGTCTGGCAAAACCCTCCCATGATGGTCTGATAAGTGCTCCAAATCCTCAACCGGGTAGACTGTAATCATGTTTAAAAGCTTAAAGTAAGCCATATTTACTGCTTCTTGAACCCCTGTGGAGCCAAATTTCAGCAAAACTTTTTCCCTTATCGTTTCCAATGCTTTGAGCTGGCTTTCAGTAAGCTTCTCCGGATTATTAATTTTGAAGTTGCAGTCTCCGGGTCTGTAATCTATAAGTTTTTTCTCCGCAGCCCTCCTTAGGGCAAGTTCGGCTTCCGCACAGCATGGAACCACAATATAGTTCAGTTTTTTAAGCCTTTCAAGGTTTTCTTCGGCTGTTGGGGCGTCCATTTTGTTTGCAGCTATGAGCATTGGCTTTGCAATCTGCCTTAAAGCGTCAATAAACTTTAGGAAGTCTTCCTCACTCCAGCTTGTGGGTTTGTCAGCGTTCAAGCCGGTTCTCCTTACCGCTTCAAAAATGTGAGCTCTTCTTATTGCTAGGCCGCTTAGCCTCTCTTCCAGAATTGAGATTAGGTCTTTTGATTCGGATTCGGCTGTTCTTGCTATTTTTGCCCAATCCCTTTTGAGGATGTTAGCCATCCACATGGTTATTTCATGCTCTAAAAATTTTACATCCTCAACTGGGTCGTGTTCGCCAGGCTTGCAGATTCTCCCCTCAGAGTCTGTTCCGCCAGAAGCATCAACAATGTGGATTAGCACATCCGCCTTCCTTATTTCGTCCAAGAACTGGTTGCCCAAGCCTCTCCCTTGCCAAGCACCAGGCACAAGTCCGGCACAGTCAATGAACTCAACTGGAATTAGTCTGATGCCGTCGATGCATAGGGAGTTTACAGGTGTGTCTTTAACCCCAAACTCTTTGCATACGCAGGGCGTTCTCACATAGCCTATGCCTCTGTTCGGCTTTATAGTCGTAAAGGGATAGTTTGCAATTTCAGCAGGCGCAAGAGTTGCTGCACTAAAAAATGTTGACTTTCCAGTGTTGGGTTTTCCAACTATTCCCAGCAGCCTTGAATAGGACTTCTGCATCCAAACCCACGTACACTAATGTTTACATGCGGCTTTGGCTATATGGCTTGTGCCACCTTTACCATATAAGCCCTTTCCAGAACGCCTAAAAATAATTAGCAAAATGAGCATGGATGCCGCCAAAATGCCCATGTATAAGGCGAAGGTTTTGAGAACAAGCATCCAAGCATTGTTTAACGTTTTTCCAATATTTTCAAGTGCTTCAATGACGCTTGAGCTTGCAATTTGAGCGGATGTTTCCCAAGAGTCTATAGCCTTTTGAAGGCAGATTTTGCTTTCCAAAAGCTCCCGCTCTACCTTTTTAATTTCGGATGGAAAAATTAGGGAAGTTCCGAAAATTTTCCCGAGAGATAGGGCAAATTCTGCTTGCCTTATCCTTTGAACAGCGGAAACGATGTTTTGGGCAAAGGCGCTGTCATCAAACGTGTTTGGCTGGAGCGCCGTTAATTGGACGGTTTGCTCATCCACAAGTTGCGTTACTGTGCCATTTATGTAATAGTTTGAGTAGGTATAACCTCTGGTATGCTTTTAATTGAGCTGAAATGTTTGTTATCTATAGCGTCGAAAAGCTGCCATGTTGCGTCCACGGGTATCCATCCATAGTTTTCTAGGTAATACTCTGCCCACATATGCCCATCCTTCAAAACCTCATTCATATAATGGAAGGCGAAGCCTGCTTGAACTCTTGCTGGAATCCCAGCGGCTCTGCATAAAGCAGCGAAAAGGTAAGAGTATTCGGAGCAGTCTCCTATGCCATGCTCTAAAGCCCAAAGGGCACCCTTCTCGTCTTCTTGTATCTCATACCGCAAATAACTGACCACAAAATTGTATATCAAGCGGGCTTTCCTATGCGGGTCACTCTCGTCACCAGTTATTTCCCGTGCCTTTTCCACGATTTCCGTGCTGTTTGATTCTATGAATTCTTCCGGTTGCGTATATTTCATGTAAAGCTCTGAACTTTTATTGTAGTCTCCTATTAAGCTGGAGTTAACAGTGCAAGTGATGCTGAAAGAAAGAATGCGATAGTCAAACTCCACCATAAATGTTTGAGCCGGCGAAAACGCTAAATCTTTCCAGTAAGCATACACGTTTCCGGAACCATCCCTTATGAAATGGTATCCGCCTGGCTGAACACTATATAGTATGGCATAGTGTCTTGCTGTCTCGTTACAAATTAATGGAACGTAAAGGCTTACACCAGTTACTATGCCCGGCGTTGGATTTGTAATTTCAATTATATGTCTAAGCCTACTGACAAAAACTTCTTCCACATCATATTTTAGGATGCTGGGGCTTTCAGTGTTTTCAGCCACCGTTGGCGGAAGGAAAACTGACAGAACAATTATCACGAAAGCGACAACCATGAAATACCGAAACCCGTTTCCCATTTTATTCTTGCTATAACACAACGAAGAAATTATTAAGGTTATATGAGTTACAAAGCGTTCAGTCTTCTGGACTTTGAGCTGAAAACTCTATGGCTTGAATTAGCCCTCTGGCTATTGAAAGAAGGTTTATTGCAACCATGATTGCCAGCAAGGGAATAAACTCTACGGTGAAGGTGAAACCAGCATAATCCATACTTAAAACGCCGAAGTTTGTTGAATATGCAATGTAAACAATTAGGAAGAAGGACCTTAAAATAATGAATACATATTTGTAAATGGTGTTTTCGCTGATTCTAATTGCGAATGTGAAGAAAAGCGAGGCGCAAACCAAAATCCAATACAATGCTGAAAACTGCAGGAAAAAGTTACCTAAAAAAGATGAAAGTAATAGCCATATAAGAAACCAGACCACTCCGTAAATGGCTGTTACTAGCGCCGCTTTGACAATCTTAACAAGGAATTTTCGACGGCTAGATTTGGCCTCAACCTCGTTCATGGACTCCCCCACCGCTCTTCATGGATTAATATATTCTCAAAGTATAGGCGGACTATGCCACTATTGGTTAATTCTGAAATCGGTATTTCGAATACTCCATGGTAAAGTGCCTTAGAAGACACGTTTATTTGCTGTCCCATTGAACCAACTGGAATATTTGATTGATCGAGAATTTCTAACCGCAACAAGCCGCTTATTGGGAAGGATGCATTATTGAAAAAGCTCACAGAAAAGACCTGATGCGTTTTATTGCAGCCGGTATGCTGTATTGTCGGATTACTAAAGGGTGCACCCCAATGAAACGTAAAATTCTTTGCAATTTTAAAGGCTATCGCATAAGCCACTCGAAAGTGAAAAGCCACAATTGCATTAAGTTCTGCATCGTTTGTTAAGAGTTTCCTATCCTTCGAAAGTAAATCCTCCAAGCTGATCGAGGCGCTTAAGTTGGATGCAACCATTTCCCCAGCTGGAATTTTCAATTGTTGCGTTGAAAACTCCGCGATTTTTCCCGCTTCGCCATAAACGTCTATGCTTATGCACACCTCTGAGAGTTCATAAAAGCCTGTGTTGTTTATGCGGAAAGGTATCAACATGGACAAATTTCCGTCGGATAATGTTAGGTTTGGCTCTCCTATGCCGGCTATATTGCCTCCTTCAAGAAGTTGAATTAGTGAAAGCGCCACAGTGACTGGTAGCATTAATATGGCAATCCATAGAACTGCAATTATCAATCTTAAGGCTCTGATTGTATGCCGCAACTCTGAATTCCTCTCGTATTTTAGGCTTTAGGTTTTCTTCTCTTCAGCTTTCGGCTGGGTTTGCTGAGGTGTTTGTGGTTGAGGCTGTGGAGGTGGTTGCTGGAGCTTTGGAGGGGGAGGTGATGGAACTGGTTTTGCCTTCGCTTCTTTATAGAGTTGTATACCCCTCATTGTTGCAATTGAGCCAACCCAACCCATTATTCCAAGAAACATTATCTTGATTACGGCTTCCGTTATTGGTCCAAAGATTTCTCCCAGGGCTTTTGAAAGGTCTTGGGATGTTATAATGCTCACAACGGATGTCAGCATCAAATACGCCATCACAAAAGTCAAGACAAGCAACAGCAAGCCTACAACTATAATTGCATAGGCTACAATTTCTGCTTTATCATCTTTCATTTTGCATCAACCAGCTTTAAGGCTATTTCTCCAGCAAACTAATATAAAAATAATATGCATTACACCGGAAGATTGCAAAAGTCTTAAGTGTTCTAGAAGCCGTGAAAACCACTGACCGAAATGAAAGCCGCTGTATATTACAGTCAGAAGGATATAAGGATAGAGGAAATTCCAACTCCGAAAATTGGGCGTGGCGAAGTTCTTGTGGAGATGAAGGCATGCGGCATATGCGGCTCGGATTTGATGGATTGGTACCTGAAAAATCGCGCCCCACTGGTTCTTGGACATGAGCCTTCTGGTGTAATTGTCGAGAAAGGAAGGGATGTAAAAAATTTTGATGTTGGAGATAGGGTTTTCGTTCACCATCATGTGGCATGCTTAAAATGCCATTACTGCACGCATGGAGACTACACTCTTTGCGAGCAGTTCCACAACACAAACATTATTCCCGGGGGTTTCGCCGAATATTTTAAGGTTCCAGCCCCCAACCTAAACTTGGATACTCTGAAAATTCCCGACGGCATCTCTTTTGATGAAGCCACCTTAATTGAACCCGTGGGCTGCTGTTTAAGGGCCATTAAAAAATGTGGAATCCAAAAAGGGGATTCTGTGGCTATAATTGGGGCTGGGGCAACAGGCATTATCCACACAGTTTTAGCGAAGGTTTTTGGCGCTGGGAAAGTCGTTGTAAGCGACTTAATTGACTTCCGCTTAAGAGCAGCCCAGAAATTCGGTGCTAACGTTGTTGTTAATCCACTTAATACAAGTTTAAAAGAAGTTGTTAAGGCTGAAACAGACGGGAGAGGCGTAGACCTAGCCATTGTTACTGCTCCAAGCCTAGAAGCATACAAAGCCGGATTAGGCGTATGTCGTAAAGGTGGAAAACTCTGCGTTTTCGCCCCAACAGAGCCGGGAAAATTTTTGGAAATAAGTCCAAAAGAGCTTTTCTTCAACGAGTTGCAGATAATTCCATCTTATTCAACTTCGCATGTGGAGACAAGGGAAGCCCTAGAACTGATAAAGTCTGAGAAAATACGCGTTAGAGAATTGATAACTCACCGTTTTCCGTTGTTGGATGCTGCCAAAGCCTTTAAAACAGCCTTGGAAGATAAAGAGAGCCTGAAGATTGTTGTGCTTGGCAAGTGATTGGAATGAAGGCGGCCATGCTTTATGGAGTTAGAGACCTAAGAATCGTGGACTTGGAAGTTCCGAAGGTTGATGCTGGCGAAGTCCTCGTTAGGGTTAGGGCGGCGACAACATGCGGCACAGACCTAAAAATTTTCCAAAGGGGCTACGTTGAAAAAGTGATAAAGCTTCCAACGGTTTTTGGGCACGAATGGGCCGGCGAAGTCGTTGAGGTTGGCGAAGGCTTAGATTGGCCTAAAATTGGCATGAGGGTTCGTGCCGGCAACAGTGCTCCATGCTTACACTGTGTGATGTGCAGTAAGGGCAAGTATAACCTATGCGAAAACATGACTTGGCTCTGGGGAGCCTACGCCGAATACATAAAAGTTCCAGCCCACATGGTCCGCGTTAACATGCAGAAAATCCCACAGCACATATATTATGAAGAGGCTGCCATCACAGAGCCTCTGGCATGCGTGCTCCACGGGGTTGAAGAGGCAGGGGTCAAGTTGGGCGATTCTGTGGCGATTATAGGCGCTGGGCCCATTGGGTTACTGCATCTACTAACCGTAAAAAGAATTGGTGCTGAAAAAGTCATAATGATAGACCTTGTTGAGGAAAGATTGGATTTTGCAGAAAAACTTGGGGCAGACGAAACCGTTAACGCTGGGAAAGAAAACGTTGAGGAGAAAGTTCGCCAATCCACCGGCGGTTACGGTGCCGACGTCGTTATTGAAGCCATTGGAAAGCCGCAAACATGGGAGCAAGCCCTAAGGCTTGTTAGGAAAGGCGGAACGGTCCTAGAATTCGGAGGATGCCCACCCGGAACCGAGATAAAGGTTAACGCCGAACAGCTCCATTATGGAGAAACCACCGTGCTTGGCACTTTTCACGCCACACCTCTACACTTTAGGAAAGCCCTAAACCTAATAGCCTCAAAAACCATTGACGTAGCACCCCTCATAACACGAAAAATGCCTCTTGAAAGAATAAATGAGGCTTTTGAAATCCTTTCAACATCAAAAAAAGAAATTAAAATAGCCATACAACCGTAAAATTGGATAATAACGGCCGGAAAAGAAATGGCGACTGAAGGATACATTTTAAGAATAGCCAAAAAAGAGTGGGTTGAAAAGGTCTTCAACTCAGCCATCTATTATACTGGAGCTCGAAGGAAATGGCAGACTGGGCAAACAATACTTTTTGTGGGGAAAACAGAGTTCGGCGACGCCTTCATAGGTTATGGCGTAATAGAAAACATCTACGAGAAAGAAGAGCTATCAGAAGAAGAGCAGAGGGAATGCGAAACCTATGGGTGGAGCCAAGCCCTAGAATTCAAATATGTTATGAGATTTGAGAAGCCCTTACCCATAAAAGAAACTTTTCTAAAAGAATTGAAGCTTCGTGGCAAAACGCTTCACAGCTTACCCCTTACAAAAGAGCAGCTTAACTCTATCATAAATCAGGCTGAAAAGTAATCTTTCACCAAAAAGGCTGTATGTGCTCTCTAACCCTAAACTTGACGCCTAACCCTTTAGCGATTTCCCCAGCCTTGGAAATGTCAACTTCAGGGATTCTGACGGCCGTCACCTCAACGTCTAAAAGCTCCCTAGCCTTTTTTATGAAATCTAGAACACTTTCGAACGCATTTTCAAAGACTGGTCTGCAAACTTGGTTGTATGTTTCCTCGTTGTGGGCGTTTAGGCTTATGCTAACTTTGTCGACACCAGCCATTTTCAACTCTTCGACAACGTTTCGCCCCTTGTTAAGCAGGAAGGCTTGACCGTTTGTGTCCACCCTTATTGTTACGATTTTTCCATAATGCTGCTTTATCCATCTGCTAACCTCTAAAACGCAGTCCAACCTTTCCAAGGGTTCTCCAAAACCGCAGAATACAATTTCACGCCAATTTCTTCTGTTTAGAAAGTTTTCAAGTTCACTGATTATTTCGCTTATTGTGGGTTCTTTTTCAAGTTTGAGGTTGAATCGACCTACACCATCGCGAAAGTTTCTCAAGCAGAAGTGGCAGTTGTTGGAGCACTTGTTTGTTATGTTAAGGTACAAGTTATCTTCAAGCCAGTAGACGATGCTGGGACGTCTTCTGACAGCCATCGTGTATCCTCGCCTTAATAGTGGCAAAATTGGAAATTAAAAGTTGAGTTGGTCTAAGCTCTGCAAGAGGGAAAGCTGAGAATAAATTTAAAAGCTGATTCGAGGCTTATGGTTTTGTTATTACAGGGGCAAAGGCGCATGGTTAAATACATTTTTGTTACTGGCGGAGTGTTAAGCTCCGTTGGTAAGGGTATTGTAACTTCATCCATTGGGAAGATGCTTCAAGCTAGGGGGTTTAAGGTTACAGCCATAAAAATTGACCCCTATGTAAATGTTGACGCTGGGACCATGAACCCCTATATGCACGGCGAGGTTTATGTTACTGACGATGGCGGCGAAACAGACCTAGATTTAGGTTGGTATGAACGCTTCCTAGATTTGGACTTGAAAAAGGAGAACAATATTACAACGGGCATTGTTTATAAGGCTGTTATTGAAAAGGAGCGGCGAGGCGACTTTCTCGGCAGATGTGTTCAAATAGTGCCCCATGTGACAAATGAGATTAAAAGTCGAATTAGAAGTGTGGCGTCAAACTCGAAGGCTGACGTGGTTCTAACGGAGGTTGGCGGAACAGTAGGCGACATTGAGGGCTTGCCATTTCTCGAGGCAATAAGACAGATGCGCCTCGAAGAGGGTTACGAGAACACTTTGTACGTGCATGTAGCCCTAGTTCCAATATTGGATGTCACTAAGGAGATGAAGACTAAGCCTTTGCAGCACAGCGTCAACGAGTTGCGCCGCATTGGTATACAGCCAGACATAATTGTGGCAAGGTGTTCCCAAATGATAGACTCAGAAGCTCTAAGAAAAATAGCCTTATTCGGCACAATCCCTGAAAACGCTGTTTTCTGCTCGTACAATGTTGAATCCATATACCAAGTTCCGCTAATCCTCGACGAACAGGGGATGGGCAACTTCATCTGTAAAAGGCTTGGGCTTCCAGAAAGCAAGCCAGACTTTGAAAATTGGAGGAAATTTGTTGGCGCAGTGTTAAACCCCAAGTATGAGGTTAAAATAGCCTTGGTTGGCAAGTACGCCGGACTGGCTGACAGCTATGTAAGCATGAACGAGGCACTGCGCCATGGCGGTGCAGAGTGCAAAACAAGGGTGAACATTCACTATATTGAGGCTGAAACCTTCGAGAAAAATCCGGGAAAGATTCAGATGCTGAAAGACTTTGATGGAATCTTCGTTCCATACGGCTTCGGTCCAAGGGGGACGGAGGGCAAGATGATGGCGATAAAATTTGCAAGGGAAAACAACATACCCTTCCTGGGCATTTGCTATGGCTTCCAATTAGCCGTTGTGGAGTTCGCCAGAAACGTTTGCGGTTTGGAAAAGGCAAATAGCACAGAAATAGACCCGAACACGCCGCATCCGGTAATTGACCTAATGCCAGAGCAAAAGGGCATAGAATATAAAGGCGCAACCATGCGTCTTGGAGCCCACAAAATAATAGTGAAACCAAACACGATGGCATACACGCTTTATAAAAGTGGAGAAATTTACGAACGTCACCGTCACAGATTTGAAGTTAACATGGACTATGTGGAGAAACTGGAAAAGAATGGTTTGGTGTTTTCTGGAAGAAGCCCAGACGGAAGAAGGATGGAAATCCTTGAACTGCCAAACCACTTCTTCTTTTTCGCAACCCAGTTCCACGGAGAATTCAAAAGTCGCCCGGGAAAACCAGACCCAGAATATTATGGCTTTGTAAAGGCTTGCCTAGACAAAAAACTTGGGAAAGCCAAACCTGAATTCTAAAGTTTATAGGCCTATTTCTTGGGCTATCTCCTTTAACCCATTTAAGGCTAGCTCAAAGAATTGTTCGCGTGAAACCCCAATTTCCTCGCAGAGCAGAATCCTATCCCTTTCCGCACCTCTCGCAAAGTCTTTATCCTTAAACTTTTTTGCAACGGTTTCCACTTTCACGTCTGCCAACTTTTTAGAGGGCATTACAAGGGCGCATGCCACCAGCAAACCTGAAATGGCGTCGCTAGCGATTAAAGCCTTCTCCATTCTGCTTTCGGGTTTTACGCCAGTATGCCTAAAATTATGCGCCTTTATCGCCCTCAATAGTTCTTCTGGCAGTTCTTCCTTTAGAATTTGTTCTGCAACTAGGCTGTGCTTTTCCGGTGTGGCTTCGGTTTTTTCATAGTCGATGTCGTGGATTAAGCCCACCAAACCCCACTTTTCCTCATCTTCTCCAAAGTGCCTAGCTAGGCTCCGCATTATAGCTTCGACAGCAAGCATATGGTAAACAATGTTTCTTTTTGAAACATGCTGCTTAACAAGGTTTAAGGCTTCTTCACGCTTGAGCATTGAGCATCACTAGGCTAGGCATTTTGGGCTTTAACCATTTAAGTCTTCCCCATACATCTGGTCTGGCGCCAAAATTTCTGGAAATCTAATCCGGAGCATTTGCCTTGCAATATAGCATAAGTGGCATGCATCCGCATAAGCCTCATCATGAGGTAAATTATATTTTTCAACAAGCGCCACCGGACCGCCACGGATTAAAGGCTCAAGTACGGGGTTAGCGTAAGGATCGTACTCCCCAATTATTTTTGATAACGGTTTCCGCCAAACATTCCCTATGGATATTCCCCGACAAACATGAACGTATCCAAAAGGGTCTATGTGAACTCTCTCCTGATTGGCAAAGTCTTCGTAGGGGCATTTCGTAAACTCACGCCAATGGCGTTTGCTAGCTTTATCTGCCAGTTTTGAGCATGCCCTACCACGGTACATAAGCTCGTATAAGCCAACCTTCACCCCGTCTACTTCTGCGGGACAAGGAGCCTCCTCGTCTGGACATTTAATGGCCATTATTCCAACTTTCATGTTTAGAATTTTTGCGGCATTTACAGCGTTTTTAACCTCTTCCGTTATCCACCTCTCACCATGATAGAGGTCGCTGCTCAAACTTAATTCCACATCTTTAGCCCTAGCTATTGGAAGCAGCCACTCTATGGCGTCTTTCACACATGTGGCCCAATAACAATTCGAAAGAACCTCCACGTGCAAGCCCAGCTCAACGCTTCTCTCCACAGTTTTAACCATTATTGGATAATAAAGAAATGGTTCACCACCCTCAACTGAAACATAGCTAACCGAGCCGATTTTTCTGGCTTCGGCTAATACTTCATTAATTTGTTTGAAGGTGAAGGTTCCCTTTGTGTTTGGGCTCCCCCAAACAAAGCAGTGGTCGCACTCCACATCGCAACGATATGTGAGGAGAAGGTGAACACCTTTTAAATTCATGCAAACATCCACGTCATGTATATTATTGCTTAAGCACTATTTTGGAGTTGCTAAAGAAACTACTACATGGAGTTGGGTAAACTATATAATGTGGCTTTGGGATTCTCTGCGTCATTGTGAGATGTAAGCGCTAATGGTTTCCGTTAAACCAAAAATCACATGGAAAACTTTGATTATGCTTTTGATAGGCATCATAGCCTTCATCCTATACTTGTTCATCTTACGCGTGGACATACCAGATATTATTGCGAAAATTCAAAGGGCAAATATGCCATTGTATTTGCTGGCTGCATCCCTCATTTTCGTCGAGATGTTCTTTTACTCGATGGCTTGGCGCTCCCTACTCAACTTTCTCTCAGTGAAGCTTTCAGTTTTAAAATCCTACTTGTATGTGTGGTATGGGAATTTCGTGGACATCATAATTCCTGCGGAGTCTATAAGCGGGGAAATTTCTAGGGTGTACCTAATAACAAGAGAACAAGGGAACGCCTTGAGCGGTAAAATTGCAGCCTCCCTAGTAGCCCATAGACTTATAAGCATGGGAGTTGGCGCAACAACAGTCGGAATTGGAACAATTCTTCTAATGGAAACATTCATTAACAATTTAATATTCAGTTTAAGCTTATTCATCACTGCGGCAACGGTTTTTTTCATTATTTTACTTGTAATTTTATGTGTTAAAATAAATTGGACTTTGAGAATTATTAACCGCCTTATTGGAATTTTCGAATTCGCGAGCAGAGGTCGATGGAAGGAGAAAATGGCAAAAATTAAGGAAGACGCTGTTAAGGTTGTTGAAATGTTTTATGATTCAATGAAAGAGTATGTGCATGCCCCAAAGGTTGTTACAACTTCCATATTTTTATCTGCCCTTTCGTGGCTTTCTTATTTGGCTATATGCTACATAATTTTTCTGGCAATAGGCTTTAACCGCTCCTTCTTGGACATGATTGGCATTATCTTCGTGACCCAGTCTATAGTAACAGCTGTGAAGTCCATCCCCATTGGTGTGCCTTTCGAGGTTGGGTTGCCAGAAATAACTATGACAACGTTATATGCGGTTTTAGGTATACCCTTTGATATAAGCGCCACAGCAACAGTTCTTACCAGAATTTTGTCGCTTTGGCTAAAGTTCTTTGTAGGGTTTGCAATCCAACAGTGGGTTGAAATCAAGGCGATAAAGGCTTCACTTAAGGCTGTTAAAACCGAAAAAGGCTAAATTTTCCTCCATCCTTTCTTAGTTTAAGGTGTCAACGACGGTAAAGATTGAAGACGCTTCTATAAAATACTTAGACAGACTTTTCGAGATTGAAATGGAGTGTTTTAAAAGCGAGGCCTTCACTAAAGAGCACATAGCCCAACTCCTTACAAACCAGAACTGCATAAGCCTAATGGCAAAAGAAAACGACAAAATCATAGGTTTCGTCATTGGAATGGTCTACGTTGAGGGCGATATTTTAACAGGGCACATATTAACATTAGATGTTTCCCCAAGCCACCGCCGCAAGGGCGTAGGAATAAAGCTTTTACAAGAATTGGAGAAAATCTTCAGAAGCAAGCAGGTTAAAGTGTCCCGTTTAGAGGTAAGGGAGGACAATGTTGCAGCGTTAAATCTTTACCAGAAGCTTGGTTATAGAAAAGTTGGAAGACTGCGCCATTATTATGGAGATGCCCACGGGATAATTTTAGAAAAGGTGCTAGTCCAACCTTAAAAGTTTAAGCTTTGTCTTCTCGTCAAAAGCCCTCTGCAAAGTTAAGTCAGCCGCCTCAATTATGGCTAGTTCTGCCGTGGCACCAACGATTGAGCCTTGCATTAGGTGGCCGCCAAAAGCTTTGCCCCTCTCATTCGTGACAACAATATGTGCATGAATTATCGTCTCGCCCTTTTCGTCCACAGCAATATTCCCAGTACATGAGGCAATTTCCAGAGGGCCTTCCAGCTGAATATACTTGTATTGGCCCTCCTTATAATAACCAAGCACAGCCTTTTTTAAGCTACCTATTGCAACTATCACTCCGGCTTTCACCCCACTTTTTTCAGCCCTTTTCTTTACGGCTTCGGCTAAATCTTCACCCTCCATTATTCGTGAGAAAAATATTCTTCCAATTTTCCCTTCCAACATTAGTTCAGCCTCGATTTAGGTTAACACCATTGAAGATTTAAAGATAAAGGTATAGGCTTTCTGAAACCGATTTTGAACGTAAACCCTAAAAATATCAATGTATAATTATTGTTTTAGGCATGAGGATAAGGCTTTATGGAGAAGAAGAAAAAGGAGAAGGGAAAGTTCAGAAGAGCGATAGTTGTTTTAATTCGCAATACTACGTGGCGATGTGGAAAACTTGAGAGGCTGATTGTCAAGCATCTCCGCAAAGAAAGCATTGGACTAGGGAAGTCTGGAACACCTTTGACGGATATGCTGCAAAGTTTCAAGTTGTCTGGGAAGAAGCGGAACGAGTTTTTAGACGCTGTAAAAAGGCTGGAGAGAAGGAATATAGTAAAAATCTTAAGTGTGTGAACCTTGTTCTAAAGTGTCCCCTTTTAAGATTTTTTTTTCAGTTAGTTTTTTGGCGTTTTCAATCCATTTCTGCGTTATTTTCGGTGAAATCTTGAGTTTAGAAGCCAGCTCCTTTGCTGAAGCTTTTGCGAGCTCTTCGACGTTGTTTATGCCCAAAGCTTTAAGCTGTTCAGCCCTTTTCTCACCCACACCCTTAACCTCTGTTAATGGGGTCCCGGCTAGAACTTCCATTTCTACGACTTTCTCCTCAGCTGTTACTACTGTGGTAGGTGAAGGTGGTGATGGTGGCGGCGCTTGTGCCATCGGTTGAATAGATTGGGGTGTGGGAGGAGCAGCCACTGCTGTTTGTACTTTTGGTTTAGGTCTTTGAGTGTAGCCTAGTCCAATGAAGAAAAGTCCTAGAACCGCTGTCGCGATGGCCCATAGCTCCACTGGTTCTGTTTCGTATGCAAGCACTATTCCAGTTATTATGAAAAAGATTATTGCTACCGTGTATAGGGCATAATCTGAGCGCATTTTGTCTTTCTCCCTAGCATCTATGTTTTATGAAACGGTTTAAATAATTTTCTACAGAATTCAAAAAGAAAATGGAATTTTAGGCTTTTCAACCTTTACTTTAGTAATTCCTTTTCTGGCGGCGGCTTCTTTATCAATCCTTCCCTCATTAGAACTTTCAGGCTTTCTCTGGCGTTCTTTATTATTGAAACAGCTCTCTCGTAAAGCTCATGTCTGCTAAGTTTTACTCTGGCTACACCTTGCTCTATGGATTTTAAGGCACATGCCACTGCCTCGCGGGGGAAGACTTCCCACTCCTCCATTCTTGGCAGGATATCCTCTTCATGAATGCCTCTTTCTTCAGCGAATTTCGCAAGTTCCTCAGCGGCTGCAATGCACATGTCATCTGTAACAGTTTTAGCCTTAACATCTAAAACGCCCCTGAATATCGCTGGAAAACCTAAACTGTTGTTAACCTGGTTTGGAAAGTCGCTTCTTCCAGTCGCCACTATGCGGGCTCCGGCTTCTTTTGCTTCCCAAGGCCATATTTCAGGTATCGGGTTTGCACATGCAAAGACTATTGCGTTGTCAGCCATGGTTGCAACCCACTCCTTCTTAATTGTGCCTGGTCCAGGTTTTGACGCAGCCACAACGGCGTCTACGCCTTTGAAGGCTTCTGCTATATCGCCTGTTCTGCCCTCAGCGTTTGTTATTTGGGCTAGCTCGTACTTCCAGGGGTCTTCTTCCTTTGAAATGTCTTTTCTTCCGGCGTGGATTATGCCTTTTGTGTCAACCATTATTATGTTTCCGGGCTTCATTCCCCATCTTATTAGGACGTAGGCTGTTCGGATGTTGGCTGCTCCGGCGCCTATAAGCGTGATTAGGCTTTCTTTTGGTTTTTTGCCAACCAGTTTGAAGGCGTTTATTAAGCCTGCCAATATTACTGTGGCTGTTCCCTGCTGGTCGTCATGCCAAACTGGGATTTGCAGCCTTCTTCGGGCTTCTTCTAAGACATAGAAGCACTTTGGCTTTTCAATGTCTTCAAGGTTTATTCCGCCAAATGAAGGTTCTATTAGCTCGCATGCACGGATAATTTCTTCCGGGTCTTTGGTTTTTAGGCATATGGGGAATGCGTCAACACCGCCCAAGTATTTGAAGAGTAGTGCTTTTCCTTCCATGACTGGCATGGCTGCTTCTGGGCCTATGTCACCTAATCCTAAAACACGGGTTCCGTCTGAAACAACAGCCACATAGTTCCACCGGTTTGTGAGTTCAAAGGACTTGTCTGGGTTTTCCTGAATCTCCTTACATGGCGTGGCAACGCCTGGGGTATACCATATTGCAAAATCGTCAGGGCTTGTTATGGCGCATTTTGGCATGACTTGAACTTTACCCTCATAAAACTTGTGCATAGGTGGGGCGAGTTGAGAAGGCTTTTTCGCCTTTGCAAGCAGTTCTTCAACTGTGGGTTTTCTTTCCTCCTTTTTAGCTGGACACATTGTAATCTTCTCCTTTTTGGGATGTTGTTGTTTATGGTGCTAGAGCTTTAAGGGTTGCGGTAAAATTTGATAGTCCTTAAAGTTTGGATTCCAAATTTTGAGATTTAGATTAGTTGTTCATAACTTATATATGTAGGTAGGAGGCTCGTACTTTTATCATTCACATCGGAGACAATATACACTCTTAGAAGAATCGCGTGTAAAACGCGTAATAACGTGGATGCGCGCGCATAATGGTTGAAACAAACGGTGAACTTCTCACTCATCTAGATTCTGTGGCTGCTTGCTTGAACCAAGGCGGTTTATATCTCATAGACAGTGGCATTCAATTTGTCTGGACAAAGCTTGGAAGAGAAAGCTGGACAGTGATGAAGGATGAGCTGATTATAAATGTGGATTGGGACGTCACACCCATAAATTATGTGGAGCAGAGGGTGGTTGAAAGGATAACCCTTGAGGTTATCGAGGAAGGAAAGAAAAAAGTTTTAAGAAATGAAAGAATGTGCAAACTGATTTTTCCACAAGAATTTCTTGAACTCCTAGGCAGGAATGGCAAATTTGAGTTTCTAGGATGGTTTAATAGTTTTGACTTGGAGCAGCCCTTAAAAAAGCAGAGAGACTTAACAGACCAGTAACATTGTTGCGAAGAAAATGGTGGCTAGCAAAAAGGTTTACGATAAATTTCGAGGATAGAGTTATGTTGTTCAGTATCTTCTTTGACGGAACCCGCCTCTTCTTTCCCTTCCGCCGAAGTCTCTTCCGCCTCTGCCTCTAAATGGGCGTCTTTGCTGTTCATACACCTTTGAGGATAAATTGTTTTGAGTGTTCACCTCAACCGTTAATGCTTCTTTTGCAACTTCTAGAGTGCCGTATCTTCCAACGTTTAGCCTCATACTTCCCCTAAATAGGCTTACATAACCGTTTCCAATGCTTATTGTTTCGCCTTCCTTTACTTTTGCTATGTTGTCGTCCCAAAGGGTTAGGTATATGCATCCAGTTTCGTCGCCTATCAATGCGTCGCAGACAGTGTGGGGCGCTCCGTCTCTTCCAGAGGCTACGCTTCTAACATCGCTTTTTGATACAACCTTTGCTTTTACGTTTACGGCTCTTGAGGCGGGTGTTAATTCGCCTACTTTCACGTCTACTGGTTTTCTTCCTCCCGAAAAACCTTCAACTGCCAAACCTAAATCAACACCTTTATGCCTGTTGCAAAGACATATTGCTTATTCTTCACTTAAGCATTTTGGTTGACTAAGAGCCGTGGTCCCTTCCCTTTCACATCATATGGCAATTTTCCAGTCCTAAAAATGACAAGCCTATCCTTAAACTCTTCAAGGTAAGCTAAAACGAGGCGTTTCCCCCTCTCTGTTAAGGCGTAAACAGGTATTGTCACGCCTAACTGCAAAATTGCTTTTTTGCCAATCTCTTCTCGAAGAATCTTCGAAGCACTTGCACAGACAAAATCAGCCTTGGCAATGTGTTTCACATCCGATTTGCCAACACAAGTGTTGCAGACGGAGAAAATTAGGACTTCTGCTTCTTTTACATTAGCTTCAAGCCTTCTAATCTCGCTTATAGTTTTCGACTGGAAACCAGCCACGCTTACGGCAACACGTCTAAAACCCAAATCTAAAGCCTTTTTCACCCCTCCAACTTGGTCGATAATGGCGGTTTCCTCATCGAGAACAATTCCGTTTTCGCTTCTGATTTTTTGGATTATCTCCGGTATGGGTGAAGTTCTCACTATTCCAGTTAGGCGGGCGCCTATGGCTTGCACAAGCCTCCCGTTAGATGTTATAACCGTGCCAGCTCCTTCGCAGACAATAACTGCACAGTCAATAAGGCTTTTCTCAAGCCAAACACGCATCATTTCTGAAGCCCCATAAGCCACTATGGGCTCGTCGTCAAAGGCTCTGTTTCCACAGCAAAAGCCAAAACCAGCAATCTTCATTTCAACACTTTTCCGCACAGCATTAACATCAATTTGTTTAGTGCCATAAAACGCCTCATGAAGGGGGCAATACTCAATCAGCGGTTTGCTTAAAACCTCTACGCCTTTTTCTGAAATTCGAACGCGGGCGCCACAACAGTATATTTCATGTTCGCCCTTAACATGCATGACACAAACACTCGCTGGGTAAAGAAAATGGAACTTCGCCTTATTATTCCTTGTTTGTTGCCTCGTTAATCTGCTGTTCCATCATGTGTCCGCGGCAATAAACCAGCGCCTTTTTGACACCAGCAACTTTTAAAGCTTCACGTTTAAGGTCCATGGCTAGTTTGAAGGCTATAGGACAGAAGGGGCTTGAAGGTATAAACTCAACCTTAACCACTCCGGGCTCCTCTTCCTTAACGCTCTTAATCATATGCATCTCCGCAAAGGTCAATCCAGTTTCCGGATCGACAACCTTGCCAACAGCTTCATACACCTTGCTTTCCAACTCATTCAAACCAAACACATCCAAATGCTTCTCGAAATAAGAATGAAAAACCATATAAAAGTTTATGGGTTTTTGACTTCTTGTTTTTTCTGGTACATCCGCCAGCTTAAAGTCATTGTTTGTGGATGAGAAGCTTTAACTTCATCAAGCCTTTGAACAGCAGTATTATAAGGCGCCTTCAAGACTTGTTCTGGGTTTTCTTGGGCTTCTCTGCAGATTCCGCGTAAGGCCTCTATGAAGCGGTCCATCTCCTCCTTTTCAACAGTTTCTGTTGGCTCAATCATTAAGGCTTCCTCAACAATCATTGGGAAATAAATTGTAGGCGCATGCAATCCATAGTCTAATAGGCGTTTTGCAATATTTAGGGCTGAAACCCCAGTCTTATTTTTCAATGGTTTAGCACTAAAAACACACTCATGTTTTCTGGGCTTTTCACTGTTGTATGGCAGTGCCAAACCTTCAATTTCCTTAAGCTTCCGCATAACATAGTTAGCATTCAAAACCGAAACTTCAGCAACCTCTCTTAAACCTTCTCGTCCAAGGCTCAAAATGTAGGCGTAAGCCTTCAACAAAACAGCAACATTCCCATAAAAGCATCGAATTTTACCTATGCTGTGAGGCCTATCATAGTCTAGGCGGTAACGTTTACCATCAAAGACGATTCTTGGAACAGGCAAAAACTTGGCTAATTCTTCCGTCACGCCCACTGGTCCGGCGCCGGGACCACCGCCGCCGTGAGGTGTGCCGAAAGTTTTGTGGATGTTTATGTGGACTATGTCGAAGCCCATGTCGCCAGGTCTAACCTTACAAAGTATAGGATTTAAGTTCGCCCCATCATAATATAGAAGCCCACCGGCCTCGTGGACTATTTTGGCTATTTCTTCAATGTTCTTCTCAAATATTCCCAAAGTGTTCGGATTCGTCAGCATCAAACCAGCAGTTCTATCAGAAACAGCTGCCTTTAAGGCTTCCAAATCCACGCAACCGTCCTCATCTGATGGAATTACCACAACATTGAAGCCGGCCATGGCTGCGCTTGCCGGATTAGTTCCATGGGCAGAATCTGGAATGAGAACGTCCTTACGCTTCTCGGATTCCCCATTTAGCTTATGATAAGCCCGCATCAAACAAGTGCCCAAAAACTCTCCATGAGCGCCCGCTGCCGGCTGTAAGCAGACTTCTGCGGTTCCCGTTATTTCAGCAAGCCAACGTTCAAGCCAGTAAAGGATTTCCAGTATGCCTTGTACCGTACTCTCGTCTTGGTACGGGTGGAGCATGCTCAACTTTGACAGGCCAGCCAAAAACTCGTTTATTTTCGGGTTATATTTCATTGTGCAGCTTCCAAGCGGATAAATCCCAGAATCAACACCATAATTCATCTCAGACAACCTAACAAAATGACGGACAACCTCCGGCTCCGAAAGTTCCGGAAGCAATGGCGCATTCTTCCTCTGCATTTTCTCCGGGATTAAATTGTACAGGTTGCCAACAACCTTCTTAACTTCTTCCTCAACCTTTGGCAGAATATGGCCTGTTCTCCCAGCTCTTCCAAGATTGAATATCATCGGCTCATCCCACTTTGCCTGTCTGAACATTACATTTCATCCCTTCTGGACTATTTTCTCCAGAGATTCGGCAAGCAGCTCAATGTCCGCTTTAGAGTGGATTTCAGTCACACAGTATAGAGCGGTTTCACCAAACTCTGGAAACTCTTTTGAAATGTCCTTGCCGCCGTGAACCCCTATTTTGAGGAGCCTTTCATTAACTTCTTTGACGCTTAGGCCAACATTGTCAAAGTTTACAGTAAACTCCTTGAAGTGCACGGATTTAAAAATTGGCGCTTTTAAACCATTTATCTTTGAAAGCAAGCGCATGGCATAATTCGCCCTATACATAATTGTTTCGCCCAACTCCCGCAAGCCTTTGGGACCAAGCAAGGCCATGTAAATGGCTGAGGCCACCGCGCATAAGGCTTCATTGGAGCATATGTTTGATGTGGCCTTCTCCCGTCTAATGTGCTGCTCGCGGGTTTGCAAAACCATACAGAAACCCTGCTTGCTTCCATCCAAAGTTGTTGTCATCCCTATAACGCGCCCAGGCATCTGCCTAATCAAGTTCAAGTCGTCCCGGCAGGCAAAAATCCCCAGGAGGGGACCACCAAAATTCATGGGGTTTCCAAGAGGCTGAGCCTCGCCGACCACTATGTCTGCGCCGTACTCTCCAGGAGGCTTTAAAATTCCAAGCGATGTTGGGTCAACGCCAACTATGAAAAGGGCGCCGTACTTGTGGGCTAAACCACATATCTCGTCAACATCCTCTTCAATGAAACCTAAATATGAAGGATTTTCGATATAGACGGCAGCAGTCTTATCGGAAATTTTGTTTTCCAAATCGTTAAGGTTTAACTGTCCAGTCTCAAAGTTGTAGGCTATTTCCCTTACGCTTATACCAGCCGGCTCCGTGTACGTTTGAAGAGTTGCCTTACGTTCTGGATGGATAATCTTTGGAACCAGTATTTCATTTCGCCTGGTCACACGGGAAGCCATACGCGCCGCCTCGCCTAAAGCTGAAGCCCAATCATACATGGAGCAGTTAGCAACATCCATGGCCGTCAACTCGCAAATCATGCTCTGATACTCGAAAAGGGCTTGAAGCATACCCTGCGAAATTTCAGGCTGATAAGGCGTATAAGAAGTGAGAAACCCGCTTCTCTGGATTATCTCCCTAACAGCCGCCGGTACATAATGGGGCCAGCATCCAGCTCCCAAGAAAATGGGCATGTCCTCGCATGTCATATTCTTTGACAGCAGAGTTTCAATGCACCTTTTAACCTCAAATTCCGACAAGCCCTCAGCCGGCAGATTCAGCGGCTTTCTCAAAAAATATTTCGCAGGAATGTCTGCGTAAAGCTCTTCGATGCTTCTTATGCCTATCTCTCTCATAAGCGTCTGCTTAATTTCCAAATCAGAGTTTGGAATATACGGATGGCTTTTCCTTTTCAAACAGTTTCCACCGTTGAGAATAAAACACTAGCTTTTGTGCAACCTTTAAGCCTTTTCAATCCGCAACCATTTAAATTTTGAAAGATCGGCGTTCCCACCAAATTCTAACGCTTCACATGAGTCTAGTATTGTATGCCCTTTGTTGTTACCATTTCCGCTGGATGCTTTATGTCGACAATCTCATTAACAAATTCCGCCCTATCAATCAACTCCTTTGGGGCATATCTCCCAGTGAGGACAACGTCTGTTCTTTTTGGAATTTTGTCTAAAAATTCTAATACATCTTTAACGTCCAAAAGTTTGCAGTGCAAAGCCAAATTAATCTCATCCAGAACAAGCAGATGGGGCTTTTTCTCCCGAATAATTTTTTCCGCGAATTTCAGCGCCTTTTCAGCCAGTTTTTTGTCTTCTTCGCCAAGATTGCTTAATCCATGCCATCCTTTGCGGCCGAACTGATAAATTTCATAGTATGGCGCAAGCATTTTTCTAATCTTGTATTCCCCGGTGTTTTTCCACCATTTCAAAAACTGAATTATGACAACCTTATGTTTGTGTCCAATAGAGCGCAGGGCCAAACCTAACGCGTTTGTTGTTTTGCCTGCACCAGTTCCAGTGTAAAGGTAAATATAGCCCATTTGTTTTCCTCAAACATGTATTATTTATTTTTACGTATTAAGACTTTAAAATGCCTTCTCCAGTAAGGGCAAATCTTTATTTTTTAAACTTTTGTGATATAGCAAGGATGATTAGAATATGCAGGACAAAATTTGGTTTGCTGAGTTAACCATGAAGGAGGCTGAAGAAGCGGCAGATGCTAACAAAGTTATAATAGTTCTCGTTGGAAGCGTTGAGGAGCATGGTTTACATCTGCCTCTTTGTACAGACAGCGTGCAACCGGAATATGTCGCGGTTGAGGCGGCTAAAAGGACAAATAGTTTAATTGCACCGCCCATAAATTATGGGGTCTGTACCACTACGCGTATTTTTCCCGGAACAATTTCGATAAGTTTTCAGTCGCTATATAGGATTACATGCGAAATAATTGAGGAATTTATACGTAACGGTTTCAAACGTTTCCTAATTCTCAGTGGTCACGCAGACGAGGAGCATATGAGTGCATTGAGGCTTGCTGCTTATCATGTAATGTCACGTCATATGGGAGAGGTTAAAAGGCGAGAGTTGCGCATAATGGTTTGTTCTGATTATGATTTTGCTTATGAGCTTCGTGGAAAACACTTTAGCGAAGATGACGGGCATGGGGGCACTATTGAAACCTCCCGTATGATGGCTATAAAGCCTGAACTAGTGAAGAAGGGCGGGCGGAAAAATGTTCGAAAACTCCCGAAGTTTGAAGTGACCGTAAACCCTAGAGAATTCTTGCCTGATGGTATAAGAGGTGAACCAGAAGTCGCTTCCATTGAAAAAGGGAAGTTTGTAAACGAATACATTATAGGCGAACTTGTTAAGCTAATAGAGGAGCTGAAAAAGTAAAGTCTAAACATGCGGACAACACGTTTGTGCATTAAGTTTTAAATATAATGGTTTCTTCATGTTTCTTTTGGAGCATCAGCTAATGGAATATGACTATGAAGCATTGCTTAAGAGGGCGCGTTCCCAACTTCCTGAAATAACTTCAAAACGGGAGAGACTGGAAATTCCAAGTCTCCACTACACAGTTGTGGGCATGCGCACAATAATACATAACTTTAAGGAAATAGCCGAAACACTGAACCGAGATCCTCAGCACATTTTAAAATTTTTAACAGGAGAATTGGCGACAGCCGCAATAGTGCAAGAGTCCCGAGTCATTTTTCAGGGCAAGTTTCCAAGAGAAACCGTTGAAAGGCTTCTGCAAAGGTATATGGAAACATTCGTCATATGTCCAGTATGCAAGCGTCCAGACACAAAAATTGTTAAGGAGAAACGCTTATCCTTCCTAGTATGCGAGGCTTGCGGTGCAAAATCCTCTGTTCGCCATCTGTGAGCGTTTAAAAATTGAAGTGCTACATGAAAATCCGGAAAATCGGAAACCATGTATTGTTGTCCATCTGCGATGCCGAAATTCTTGGCAAAACATTACGCGAAGGAAAAATTGTCTTCCGCGTGACAGAAGAATTCTACAAAGGCGCAGAAGTGGAACTTGAAGAAGCCATAGCCATGATAGAAAACTCAACCATCGTAAACATGATTGGAAAAAACATAGTGCAGAAAGCCATTGAAAAGGGCTACGTTCACCCAGAAGCCATTCTAAACATAGAGGGTATTCCCCACGCTCAAATAGTGAAGCTTTAGGACAAATAGGTAAACTTTCACAGCTCACTTCCTCTTTCTGAAATATGCTAAACCATCTTTCTGCAGCACATATTCAAAGCCTGCTTGAAGCAGCTCCGTTATCTCCTCAGGCGTCTGAGCTACCCTAACATGATAGCTGTCCTCCGTCTTTGGAAAACACGCTCTCTCTAAATCAATGTAAATCAAAGTGTTTTTGATGCTTTTATGTCCCAGAAACTTCATAACGTATAAAATGTCCTTGGTTTCGTGGTAAAGCATTGTGGCTTTCCAATGTCTAATAGTGTGGAAGCTAATCCTCATCAGCCTTGGGTTCTGAAGCTTATAAGCCAGCCTCTTCCGCTGCTTCATAAAGCTCACTTTCAAAGCGTGCGGTCCTGCTCCGCCAAAAACGTAAACGCTTTTCTTTTTAAGCCTGCCAAGCATGGCGATTAATTCGCTTGAAACTTTGAATATTCTCGGTCTGCTTCCCTTTTCAGGCGAATTGCACGTTAAAGTGTTGTTTTTGAAATCTATATCCGTCCATTTCAACCGCCATGCCTCGCCAAACCTCATACCGGTTTCCTTCAGCAGTCTAAGAAAAGCTGCAGTTTTCCTTCCAGAACCGCTTATCAAAGCATCTATTTCCTCTTCGTAGGGTATAAACGGCAATTTTTCACATTGCTTGTAGTTTGGTCTTGTCCACCCTTGAATTCCATGATATTTGGCGAATCCTTCATAGGCTATGCATAGCAACAGCTTATAGCTTTCAGACTTGTCAATGGAAGCAATAGCCTTCTTGACGCTTTCAGGGTTTCTAAGGTCTGCTCCTAAACTTAAAAGCCTGTAAAGCAGCTGCTTCTTCTGCATTATGGTTGGTTCCCTGTATCCTTCGTTTTTCAAGTGAACCAGGTAGGTTAGGATTAAGCCTTTAACATTCGCTGCCTGCTCTGTGGCTCCCGCAGCCCATTTTCCGCTTTCCCTTTGAACTTCCACGGCAAGAACCTTCTTGCCATGTGCATCGCTCCCATTTTTTGTCCGACAACTGTTTAAAGAACTTTCGCTAAAACGATAACCGCAATTTCTACATAGCCATCTTTGAGTTTGCGAACCATCAGCTAAATAGCGCAAACCATCACGATAAAGACGCGTTGAACCACATTCGGGACATGCGGGAGCCGCCACTTGCATTTATTCAACCCCCAAAGCCCTGCGGATAAAACCGCTCAGCCGCCTCTTTCCACCCGCCTTCTCCAAAAGCCGCTTATACGACTCCC
>Ga0272449_1001005_pt1 | contig 30698 bp, 24 predicted proteins | sample YNPCB0241_FD_198679 | JGI IMG/M metagenome (GOLD analysis project Ga0272449, IMG submission 198679) | Hot spring sediment microbial communities from Yellowstone National Park, WY, United States - YNP-CB-024-1 | ecosystem: Environmental > Aquatic > Thermal springs > Hot (42-90C) > Sediment... | reverse complement strand
AAACCTTTTGCCTGACTGAGCTGTCTCCGGTTCTGCCTAAATCTGCCCCCTCAAGCCAGGATTTAGACCTGGCCCCCTTGAGCCTTAATACAGATTAAGTGTGGATCGGGCTATGCAGAGCCGGCATTCCCCGGACTTCGGCAAACCGGAAAGGCATTAGTTTTTTATGGTCGGCCCGTCTCCCGCCGGGTCAGGCTCCCGCCTCCCCCGATCTATGGAAATCCTGAATAATTCCGGGCGTCTAAAATATTGGCCCAATGTTTGGACGTTTTCCTATCTAAGTGGGCCACTTACCGTGGTTTGTCGAGGTTGATCACCTTCCCCGGGAATTATCCAGCGGCTCTATTTTCCAATCTTTGGGGAGAATCCTCCCTGGGCAAATCCTTCCCCCCGAACCTTGGGAGAGTCTCTCCGCCAGATAGAGCTATAGGAAGCCTCAACGGGCTTTGCTATAGTATGCCGGCACTTTTGGAGAAGGTTGCCTAAGTTGGGGGACCTTTCTCCCTTCGGTTGCACCCTGGAGCTAACCGTTGTTTGGCAGATGGGCCGAGCTGCGAGGATTTGGAGCCGGACCAACAACCTCAGTTAGGGTTTCCAACGCTATCCAAGACGCGGTCAGATATCCAGGTTTAGTACCAGCCAAATGGCAAACGCACGCCGAACTAAGTTTTCTCCCTTCCCTGCCTTCACCTCCTTTAGGCACTACAAACGGGAGTGTAGCCCCCGAAGTGGTCGGGTAGACCTCGAGCCCGCGGAAAATTCGTCGCCTGGAAGTGAGGGGTGTGGGACCAGCAGAATATCTGGGCAAGAAGAATACGAGACTACGGAATAAACTGAAGCCGCGGTTCCGCAGGCGAATCGTTCAGGAGTTGCACCTGGAAGTTTAGGATCGGCAGCTAGAGATCCTTGGAGAGCTTCTCGCTGGTGGCAAAGTTTACGCAGGATAACACGTTACCTGGTAAAGACCTGGACGACAGTTGGGGACGGCGGTGGCGTGTAGGTCTTGCCTTTGCCTATGATGAGAGCCATTCGGCAGCTCAAGCTTGGGAAAGCGTTCGCTTTGAAGAGCCGGCGTTTCCTCGAAATATAAACGAGTATCAAGTGTTAGGTTTTGCCTCAAAACAGCAGTGGATTTCCACCTTGCGGGAAGAATTCATCCTGGTCCGCCACCAGGAATAGAATCGCTCCAGCCCTTGGCCGATATCTGGCGAGGGAAACTGGAATCTGGCAAAGAAGAAAGGAGAATCGGGCCACAGGCTAACAGACAAGGAGGATGACCCGTGAGGAAGACTCGAATCCCTCTGAATCGGGATCACATGCGGCTTCAAGAAATGCGGTCTAAGCTGGAACTTAACACTGCCGAGATTGGCCTGGCCGTCCGTACCACTAACTGTCTTGAGGACAAGGGGATTTTCACCGTCGAGGATCTCTTGAACTGCACCCCAGAATTCCTCCTGGCAATCCCCAATTTCGGGGAGAAAACCCTGGAGGAAGTTTACCGATGTCTGGAGAAGTTGGGGTTTTACCACAAATCCCGACAAAATACGGGAGAGGGCCAAGAAGCAAGATTTTTGGCTTCGTTTGAAAAAGAAAGTTCTTCGGCGACTTAATACTTTTTTAATCTGGGTCCGAGTTGAATCCGGGTCCGAGTGAACGCGTTAGGGGGACACCCAAGGCCGAAGGGGAGTGCCCGACAAGAGAGGCCGGGTTGTCCGTGATTTCTGGTCTGCTGCTATAGGTGTGCATTTTGCCAAACCTTCGCATGTTTTCGGGAAAGTTCTGGAAGGTCCGAAAACAAGATCACGGCCTCCGCGTACTGCGGATTTGCCCGCGGAGATGTTTCGGGTAGGTATCTCCCGGGAGGCGGACACCCAAGGGGGAGGGGGCCGGCCGGGCTATGGGTTGCCCAAACTGGCATCCTCAAAAACCTGCTAACATCCGCCGACGACACAAGGGGAATAACCAGCCCCAAAAGTAAGAGCTGGGTAACCACCTTTCCCGAAAATCTGGGTTTTCCCGAACGCGGAGTTTCCGTCACTTAGGCTGGAGGAGGCCCTCTCGCACTGAAGAGATCTCCGACATGAATGTGTGCCCCATTGAATGGTTGCAGTCCCGAACCGCCTTTCCCAACGCAGTGTGGCACCCCTTGGTTAAGGTCAGCTCCCGGAAAGCCCAGCCTTCCAACTTCACCGGTAGGTGCATAGCCGAAGGTTGATCCAAGCAAAGAGGGAACCTTCGACAAAAGCCTCGGGATGACCTGGTCTTTGGCCAAATACTTACTGGTTCCACTGCAAATCCCTGTTGGCGGTTTGCCCTCAGCAATTCCGCGGGGCCTATCCCGGGGCAAGGCTCTGCCAATCGTCCTGCGGCGAAGCGGCGGTTGCCAGAGCTGTTGCTTTTTGCCACCCCGTCGTTACCGCTTCCGGAAAATGCTCACCTGAAAGTTCCCGTATACCTGCTCCAACCGTAGAGTTTCTCATCAGCACTTCCAAAGAACGCCCCTCCTCCCCAGAATTTTCTTAAGCGGGAGCTGAAACCCCTGACATTCCCTCACGGGCTTCCGCTCCCTTGTCCTAATTCCCTCCTTATTCCTTTGGCAGGAGCCGCTTCAAAGGACACGGTGATGCCGTAGCCTGTGACAACGCCCTAGGCGGCTGCCTGCTCTCGTTTCACAGCTTTACCCAGATCGGATCTTCATTCCCGGTGGCCCCTCGACTTCTTCCCTAACCCGGCACAAAATAGGGGTTTTCAGCCCGGTTTAATTTTGTGGAACGGAACAAATCAATCTGGATCGATCCGTTTAGAGTCCGAGAACGGGTGGTAGAACCGCGGAGCTGGACTTCTGTTGGTTCCGACATCGTCGCGGTCCTGAACGTCACGTACTACACGGGAAACGGTTGCGTTAGCGGACTTATAGGATCTCCGGCAAACGATTTCCGGGACAATAATGTGGCCTTACACAGTCCCGAAGCGTTTCAATAGTAGATACCCATCAAAGCGGAGCACCATAAGCATCATCAGGGAATAGAACAACGAGAACGGGAATTCCCCGGCAAAACTTGTAAAGAATCTGGGCAATCACACCTTGCTTAGCGTTTATAAGCTTTAGTTGTGCGGGGTAACGTAATTTTGGTATGTCCCCCTTTTCAATCCGCGGAAGGTCATCGGTTCATTTGCGGGGCCGGCCGCCGGTTCCCAATGGATCCAACGTCTATCTCGCAACCTTGAAGTAAAGGCACAATTGCCAGCGAAATACCATGGGGGTTACGTGCCATTTGTGTTTGGCCAACCGAACCCGTCAGTTCGGCTGACCAAAGATTTCCATGCTTGGCACGGCAGGAACTGAGGTTGGATAAAGCGAAGGGAGGCAATGTGGTCTGTCCTCAAGTTCCCGCTGAATACTTCAGACCTCTATGCATGCATTCATCCCAGTTCTTCCTGGAAAATTGAGGTGTAAATCGATACCGTGGGCCGTGGTCGTCGTTGGTTTCCTTTCTTTGTAAAGAAGCGAGGCGAACACCGCACCATTTCTGCTCGTCTAGCCCTATGGCTGGAATGCGGGATTTTCGCCCTTATCTTGGCCGCGGGCCTCATGGGATTGGGGTTCCTGGTCACCCGGATAATTCGGCTGTACTCGCCCCCGCAAGAAGGTTTTGTCGCGGTCTGGGCAAAAGTTTTGAAAAAAGAGGTTCAGGAACATTACACCGGGGAAGGGCCACTTTACGAACCAAGGATCCTGGCCGAATACCATTTGGGGGATAGGCAATATCAGGCCTGGATCACTCCAAAACATGCTCCGCTCGGAACTGATCTCCTTTCGGAACGCAAAGCGGCGGACCGCGTGCTCCGAAAATTCGAAATTGGCGAGTATCGACTCGTTTATGTTAACCCCGCCGAGCCCTTGGAAGCCGAGCTTCTGGGGGAGATTCCCTGGTGGACCGCTTTGATTGCATTTATTCCTATCTCCTTGATTGTTCTGGGCGGCAGCGGGTTGGTTCTGGCACTTCTTCACGGAAGGAACGATCGCGGCCCCTTCTTGCGAACCTGGCTCCCCCAAAAACGTCGATCTCCGCCAATGGAGGATGGGACCGCGGGGCATCTTTGGCCTACAATCCCGCGGCCCCTTTCTCCAGAGGAAAGTCCCGGTGTGCGATTAGCAATTCGCCTGCCAGCACGTCCCGTGGGGTTAGCAGGAACACTTGTTTCCTTGGTGGCCTGTATGTTGTGGAATGCTCTTTCTCTGACCTTGGCAGCCTGGAGTGGGATGTCGTGGTGGTTGTGGCGAGCTGATTGGAGCTTTTTCGCATTCTCCTTGTCTCTTGTTCTCGTTGGTGGTTTCTTCGCGATCTTGCTCCTCCGGCACATTCTTCGGCAGTGGGCCGTAGGTATCACAGTAATGGAGATTTCGGACCAACCTCTTCGGCCGGGAGAACGCTATCAACTCTACCTAGCCCAATTTGGGTCGGTCAGAGTAAACCGGCTTTCTATCTCTCTTGTGTGCGAAGAGCGGACCGTCTTCCGGGAGGGGACAGAAACTCGGATTGAGGTTCGCCAGGTACAAAAATTCCCTCTCTTTCGCCGGGAAGCATTCCTAATTAAATCGGGTGTGCCTTTCGAGGCATTCTTCGACCTAGAGTTACCTCCGCGGGTAATGCATAGTTTCGTTAGTGCTCACAATCAGATTGCGTGGGCACTAATGCTAGAGGAAGTCATTCCCGGTATGCCCATAGTTCGTCGTTACTTCCCCGTGATCGTTTTTCCACCCTATAGCGGAAGAGTCTTAACATGACGATAGTAACTCGGGGTTTTGACTCCGGTGTGGTGCTTCGATTGGATCGCGAACACGGAGTTTATTTGCCGGGAGATACACTTTCCGGTCAGTTTTACTTGGAAGGAATTTCCCGCACGGAATTAGGAGGGGCAGAGCTTTCCGTGCTATGGTTTACGGAAGGCAAAGGAACCTCCGACCTGGGGATCCATGCGGTCTGGCGATTCCAGCCAGAGGAATGCCCCCTCGACTGGCGTTGGCCACAGCGGTTTTCCACGATTATTCCTCGGGCACCCTGGAGCTACGAGGGCTTCCTTATCAAGATCCGCTGGGTAGTTCGCCTTCGAATTTCACTGCGGGGAAAATCCGACCTCATATGCCAAGTTCCATTCAAAGTGGGCAACCTTCCTCCCCTAACCGTAGCTTGAGAGATCGCCACGAAATTGGCGGTAGTTTCGGGTGCGTGTCTCGGAACTGAGCCTTAATAGGACTCCAGATAGATCGTTCGACAAGTTTGGTTATGCTCCTCAGATCCCAAAAGCGGGGATCCCATTTGGATGGGCCACTTTTTAATGATTCACTTTGAAAGGCCACCGGCCGCCTAGTTGTCACTGGTTAGATTACTCTCCCAGTCGAAGTCCAACAGACCTCACTATCCCGGATGTGACTGACCGAACATCAGCTTACCAAAGCCCCCCTTCCCAGTCGGCGGGTTGGAGGAAAAGATAGGCCTACAAGCGGGCAAGTACCCCAAGGAAGTCAATTTTCCATTGCCAAAAACCAGAGCAACCGATGCAACGGTACCTCTTAGCCTTTAGCAACCCTTTCAGTGCGGAGCGAATCCGGCCCGGATCGCTGCCCTTTATATTTCCGGCCGGGATCACCCCGGAAAACCTGTGGGATCGTTTTTGCCAACTTGGGGGGCAAGGCCAGATTCTTGGTGCACAAGGTTCGGGAAAAACTAGCTTGATCACGGCACTCCTGGCCGCTTCGCCCTGGCGGGAATTTTGTGGCCGACTTCTGTCCATTCGGGACGGCAAACCCGGGCCTTTGTCAGCTCTCAGGGAAATGCGGCAAGTTAGCCCCGGTTGCCTTGCGGTAGTGGATGGATTTGAGCAATGGTTTCTTCCTGGCCAAATACTCGTAGCTCTTTATGCCCGGGTGAGCGGGTTAAGGCTCCTGGTGACTGGCCATAAACGGAGCTTCTTGCCTATCCTCGTGAAACTACAGCCCGAATGGCCGTTGGCTTGCCGACTCGTTCATCTTCTTCTCCAAGAGGTCGCGGACGAACGCCTTCGGCACGGACTTCCGCCTATAACCATCCCCGAAGCGGTGATTTACGAAGCTTTTTGCCATTCTCGGGGAAATATTCGGGAAATGTTCTTCCGACTGTATGATATCTATGAGGAATTCTCGCGAGGACAAAGAACCCCTTCGAACTGAATTCTCCGAGCTTGCCGATTCTCCTTCCGCGGTAAACGCTCCACGGGCTCACATCCCGTGCCCTGTTGAAGTCGCCCTAAATAGCCAGATACTTTGATACCCAAGGTCAATCGGTCGCTTTGCCAGGCTGTGGCCCAACTGTTCTAGCACTTGGCAGTGGCAGTGTGGGTAGGTTTGGCTAAACCTTGGTTGCGGCCACACCTTCCCCAAAGTGCCAATCTCGACTCGCAAAACGGCTTCTTGAATACTTCGGCCGGAAATTTCTTTTTGGCCGTTAAGGTTTATCTAATCCACCCAATCCTACCTGTAGAACTTCGATCCCCGGTGTACAAATCAGCCTATATTTTCCAGCCCATCAGGGCCGCAACGTTTTGCACGCCCTGAACCCACAAGTTTCTGACCCCAAGCGAAATCCTCCGGCGGGACAACTGGCACAAGCGTCGGAAGTAAGCTACATTGAATTGGATAGGAAACGTTTCGCTCCAGGCCCAAAATCTGCTAGGGCCTCTGAGAAGCCGGGCTTCTTCCGAAATTTGGTGTTCAATACTCCGGGGGTGGGTCCAGTCGAACAGTTTGTCGGCTCACAGTTCCGGAAGGAGACTCGAACCCGTTTTGAAAGCTCGGAAGACACGAATCCACTCCGAAAAAGCATCAAAGTCGAGGGACCCTTGGAGGCCGCGGACTGACCTTCGAGTTCCCTCCCGGGCAACACGAAAAAGACAAGCATCGGTGCCAGCCATAAACGATTCCAAGACGTAATTAGCTAAGGGAAAGAGAAGTAGAAGTAAGGCTGGGGAGAGGATAGGTAGGGAGGAAGCTCGGAACGATTAGAAGATGCGAAGTACCGGAAGTTGAATTTGTCGGCTGCGTTTGCATTTGTGTCGCCGGCTTTTCTTCCGGTGGCACATGATAATTAAGCCAACCGAGAAAAACCTTTTGCTTTGGAGAACACTTCGGATTTACCTGGCCGCAGGCGTGTTAATCGTCTTGGTTACCAAAAGCCACTGCACGTCAGGTTGAAAACTCGGCTGGAACGGCCAGCAAACCGCGTGGTCTGTAAGAAGCGAAAACACCTTCTGGGGGATGGAAGGCGAAAACACTCTCTGGGATCCAAGGAGCTATCGAATCAAAAGGAGCTATCAGATGAAGGTATGCAAAATTCGGAAACCGACGGAAGTCTTCTGGGTAATGTGGGCTGTGGTCCTAGGTTTCGTCCCCTGGGTTGCCCAAGCGGGGCCTTTTGATTGGTTGTCGCCTGAATGGTGGCGTTCGCAACCGGTTGTTGTCTACTCTCCGGTAGTCCCGCCGGTGGTAACCACAGTTCGAATGCCGGCAGTAACCACCGCAAGTCCGTTGATATCCGCGGCTCCGACTACTACCGTCACGTATGCCCCGGTAACCCAAACCTGCTACTATGCTCCGGAGACACGGTACCGCTGGGTCTATGGGCGAATGCCGGTAACCTCCTACCGCCCGGTAAGTGTGGTCGACCCTTGCACGGGGGCGGTTACTACAAGCTATCAACCCGTCACCCGATTGACTTTACTGCCTTGGTTACACCGGGAACCTTACACCACTTATCGGCTGGTTTGCACCCCGGCGATTACAACCGCCGTAACAGAAACGTCTTATGTTGTCACCGATCCATGTGCTCCAATTCTGGAGAGTGCACCTTCGGCCACTTATGCCCCTAGCACCAGCTGCCCGCCAGGATGTGTGCCTGCACCCGGGAGCACAGTAACTCCGGGGCCCACGGAGGCTCCGCCGCAAACGGACAGTGCGTACGGCACCCCTCGAACCTTTAAAGAGAGCACAGGACCTTCAGCATCGACTTCCAGTCCGTACTCCGTCCAACGGCCCGCAGATAGCACCGGCGTTTTGCAAGCTCCTAATTCTTCCGGCAACGGAGCGGCTTCAATTCCCAATTCCAGCCCCGGTTCACCAACTTTGAACCAGCCGCAGGTACTCCAGCCAAGCAGCACCAAATCTGCAAGCTTTACTGCCCCTCAGGTCCCGGCAGGGGCAGCTCAGCAAGTAGTGTACACGGCTTTGGCTACTCCGTTGAGCTCACCAGGGGGTTTTACGCCTCTCCGCAACAACAGTACGCCAGAGATCCCGCTGGATACTGGAGGATGGCGACCTGCCCGGCAACCGTAAGCATCCCCCAAATGTGGAATTGAACTTTTCGTGACCAATTGCCCCCCGCAGAACCATCATTGGGGTACCTCAGCCCCCAAGCCGATTTATCGCGGGCAAATCCGCCGGTATAAACGATGGTGGGAAGGATCGTGGGGACTGGCGTGTTAACTTACTGATTGGGCTGGGTACCCTTCCAACGGAGGGCTAAGGTGGCCAGCCGCTGACCAAGACGCCGGGCACTGTCCAGTTCCCCGGAAGAGACTCCCGGGTCTAAAGGCCCGGTCATAGCTCCCGCTCCCGGTTCCCCCCAGATATCCTCTCCAGTCTCATCCTCGAACAAGGGGCCGGCCACAATCATTCGGTTCGACAGCATAAACAGGAGCAAAGACACCATCGCGTGTTCTTTGCCACCCATTTGTCCGCCACCGGTGGCGAAGGCTCCTCCGATTTTGTCCGTGAAATCCACCCGCCATTTCCAGTTCCAAAGGTCGAGCTGCTGTTTCATTTCGCCTGGGATGTTGGCAAAGTACGTGGGACACCCCAGGGCAATTGCATCGGCAGCCGAAAGCTCCTCCGCTGTTACCTCAGTAACCTTCCTGATGAGAACCCTTACATTTCCAACCTGAGATGCACCTTCGGCAACGGCATGGGCCATCTTTTCCGTGTTGCCACTGCGGGAGTAATAGACCACAAGAATCAGTGGCTCGGCCACCGGAAGACGTTGCTGCAATCGGCCTTCGGTGCTCAAACTCGATCCCGAGGAAAGCTCGGAAATGGGATTGCCGGTGGAACGTGACCTTGCAATCCCTATCAAGCAAACTCCAACAATTCCTGACATCACCACCAGTATTTTCAACCACGGGGCGAGTGCCGGAAGCCGATGCTTGCTCTTGCCCGTTTTGGTGGCACCACCTGGCCCCTCCGACGAAGCATTGAAAGCTTCGGAACCACAAAGAGGCTTCATGGAGCAATCAGTACCCTTGGCCATCATCCACAACTCCTTCGTGCGAACCTATCTGGAAAAAACCTCCGCCATGCTACATGTACGTGCGAACAGAATTCCAAAGATACCCGATTTCTTCCAAGAACTTATCTTTGATCTTCCAACCGTTTCCACTCGTTTTCGAAATGTATTCAATTCGGATCTTTCGGTGCATATGCGACGGGCCTAGCTATGACCTAATTTCGGTACTGTCTCGCCTAATCGCAATATGGCTACCGAGACAATCACTTTAACTGAAGTACCATATGCTTCCGACCGCTGAAAAACCCAAGAATTAGGTTAGTCCCTTGGTAGACCATCTCCCAGGGATTGCGTGCAAATTAAAGCAGCAGAAAGGCCCTGAGCAGGTGCTCTCCGCAAATCGCCATTAAACGAAGGGCATTTCCATTACATTGCACATCTGCTTTCCCCGTGCGGATGACACTCGTTGTTGTCACAAGAGCACACATTGTTTCGGATAACGGCTGAAACTTTCCGTTTCACCCGTCGAATATTTTGAATTCGAGTTTTTTGACACAGATCAAGGAAAATGATCAATCTTTACCCAACAGTTTTTTGGCAACCGATGATGCGTAAGATACTATGTTTCAAGGAAAAGTACGATCCCACAAAGTGAAATTAATTTAGCGAAAGCCGAAATTTTGTGGACTTAATGAATTACTGGGCAAGTGGTGGCAAACGGTGGAAATGCCGGTAGAAAATTCGTGGTAACCGTGGAAACGGGCTCGCACTTGAGCTTTTTCCTCCTCGGAAAGTTGTGCCTCGGAATAACATGATCTTCCGGCAATCGGTTCGGCCTGATCACAAATCGGCAGTTTTGGTGTTCGACACCCCCGCAGCATGGTTCCCAACCAATGATTGACCAAAACAGCAAACCAAGTGCCCATAAAGAAGAAGGAATTGACCCGCTGAATAGCTTTCAAGACGGGGAAGGCCGAGATTGTGCCTCCCCTCCGGAATTGGCGAAGGTAAGGGTAGAACGTTTGTCTGGAAATCGGCCGATGACGATCATTTTAAAGCTCGGCTTGCCGAGCCTTGCGGGTATCTGCTGTGGACTAGCTCTGTGGGTTACGGTGATTTCGGAAGCCACCTCTTATTTGAGCGACTCGCCGCAAACCTGCGTAAATTGCCATGTCATGTATTCTGCCTATGCCAGCTGGGAGCATAGCAGTCATCGGGAGGTGGCCACGTGTAATGATTGTCATGTCCCCCACGGGAACTTCATCAAAAGCTGGGCTTTTAAAGCCCGGGATGGACTTTGGCATGCCACGGTCTTTACTTTCCGATGGGAACCTCAGGTAATTCAACTCTCGTCGCGGGCTATTCCCGTTGTGCAAGAAAACTGTCGTCGGTGTCATGAGGCTCAGATCTCCGAAACTCACCTAACTCACCCTTCAAGTTGTGTACGTCGTTGCTGGGATTGCCATGTATCGCCTCACGGAGAGGTTCAATCTCTCTCAGCATTCGCTCAGTGGATCCAGGAAACTGACTGAGTGCCTTTACGCTGGGCAATGCCCCAGCAGGAAATTCCCTAGCCCGGGAGGCCGGCGTAGTTGAGAAGACCGGTTAGCAGCCCGCTCAAGAAAAGCTAATGAGGAGACGAAATTAGGTTGCTCAGGATTTCTTAAATCCCAGAAGATCAAAAAGATATTTTTGGAGGAGCATTGTGCTATGACCTCGACGAGTCACCCACGAAGACAATCTTGGATGCTGTGGCTTGGGTGGATTTTGTTTTTCGTCCTTCTTGTTGTTTCCCTTGGTCTGGCACTTCTGGGAACTTCGATCACCATTCGGCGTGCGGAAAGCATCCCTCGAGTTCCTCTCCAGCCAATCGCCGCAGGAGAATCCGATAGTTCTAAATGGGCAATAAACTATCCCCGCCAATATGATCGCTACCGGCGAATGATGGAAAGCGATACCCGGACAAAATTTGGAGGAAGCTTCCCCCGGGATTATCTAGAAGAAACGCCAGGTTTAGTTATCCTTTTTGCTGGAGTCGGATTTGCAAAGGACTACCTTCAGGCCCGAGGACACGTTTGGTCCCGAGAGGACGTCCTGCACACGAAGCGTTTGACAGCCGCTTCGCCCGGCACTTGCTGGACCTGCAAAAGTGCTGACGTGTCCCGTGTCCTGTTGACGATGTCGCCGAAAGAGTTTTACGCGACCCCCTTCAAGGATTTAGCTCCGGAAATGGCTCATCCGATCGGGTGCCTGGATTGTCATGATCCTAAAACAATGCAACTAACCATAACGCGGCCCGCATTAAAGGAAGCCCTAATAGCCCAAGGGAGAGACCTGGCGACTATTTCCCACCAAGAGATGCGGAGCCTTGTCTGTGCTCAGTGTCACGTCGAGTACTACTTCCGTCCTGAAGATAAATACCTGATTTTTCCCTGGGAAAAAGGAACATCGTTGGAAGCTATCGAAAGCTATTACGAGGAGAGAGAATTTGCTGATTGGACACACTCTGTTAGCAAGACTCCCCTAGTAAAGATACAACATCCCGATTACGAACTGTATTTAACGGGAATCCATGCATACCGAAACGTAGCCTGTGCAGACTGCCACATGCCCTACCGAACCGAGGGTGGGGTAAAGTTCACTGACCATCATATCCGCAGTCCGTTATTAAATGTGAATAACTCCTGCCAAGTGTGCCATCGATGGAGCGAGGAAGAAATCCGAACTCGTGTGGAAAGTATCCAGGGGAAAATTCGTTCGGTCCGTGACCTTGTCGAGGCAAACCTTCTGGAGGCCCATTTAAATACAGCCGCGGGCATGGAAGCTGGGTTAACTCAGGAAGAGCTTGCCCCGGTTCGTACGGCCATTCGCAAAGCACACATCCGCTGGGACTTTGTCGCAGCTGCAAATGGAATGGGATTTCACTCCCCCGCAGAATCGCTCCGAATACTGGCTGAGGGTCTTCACTACGCCCATCAAGCGAAAGGAGAGTTAACAAGGCTTTTGACAGCCCGGGGGATCTCCCTGCCACTGCCCCTCCCTAATATCGTTAGCAAGTCAGCAGCTCAAGCCTTCGAACAGCAGTTTACAGCGGGCCATCCTCCAAAACTGCTTCCTTAGAAGGAAGTGGCAAATCGGACACTTTGCCCCGCACAAAATTCGTTGGGACGTGGACCGGGCAAGCCCCGCCGCCGTTTGGATGGAGGAATCTCCACCCAAACTCCCACAATGACCGAGGAAACCGGACCGGCTTGGACCGAACCGGAGACTGCTAACGGACTTTCATGGCCTCTCACATGGAAAAAGGGCTAAAACCTCGAATCATGGGCTTAGCCCAAATGGAAAGGGCTGAGAGAAATTTTGGAACCCCACCCCCAAACAAAGGGGAGTGAGCCGCTCAATCACACTCTCGTCGTGAACTCTAAAATGTCCGGTACCCTTAAGACGAAATGAAGTACTTCCCACCGCCAGCCGCAGGTAGCCGGTCAACGTCCCTAAGTTACTGCCCAAATTTTCCTGGAAGTTGCCTTCGGGAGTTCATTCCAGGTGGGATGCATGCCGGGGGCTCGGACGATGGCCCTCGGCCCGTGCATACCTCACCGGAATCTTTTAGAATGTTCCCACTGGAATCTTTGAGGGGTCTATGCAATCATCCGCGTTGGGCAAGAGAATTTCGGAAGGTAGTGCTCGCTGAGGGGTAGCCCCCTAGTCATCACAACGGGAAGGAACGCTGTTGAAAGGGTTTGCTAGCTGGTTTGCACCTTAGTCAACCGCTTGGAATAGTGGCTGTGACACACCCCAGTAAAGAACCATCCCAGTCCCCAAGTGGTGAAGATTTGCTCCCGGTTCGCTCCTCCCTTGACTCTCAATTATCGGGCCTGAGCAAAGCGGAGGTCGCGATTTTCTTTGCTCGGCCGGAGGAAGCGGCTGGTATTGAAGACTTTATGAAACAATCGGAGGTTCATGAGGGTCAGCGATTCCGAGTGTCTCTTGGCACAGTTTCCGAGGTACCACTGGCGGTTATCTATCCTCGGAGGTTCCCACCAGATATTCTCGAAGCGGGGGAGATCGCTAGGCTGACATGGTCACCTAAGTGGTGGGTTTCCGCGGGATTTGCAGGGGCTTTGAACGACGATTTCCGCCGGGGGCAAGTCGTGATTGTCACCGAAGTGCTAGAACTTCCCTCTGAGGAAGGCTGGCGTGGGGTGTGGACAGATCTTCCGCCTCCCATCTGGCAATGGCTGGTTGAACAAGGAGTGAAGCCCGGAAAGCTTATAGTGGTGGGAGGTCGGCCCACTCGGCTTGAGGATAAAAAGCACCTAAGGGAACATTTCCTCGGCGATTTGTATGAGTGGGAAACCAAGGGACTGACCCAATGGGCACGGACGCAGTATCCCCGCTCCCTTATGATTCGGATTATCACCGAGGAAGCAGAAGAGGTTACGTCCCCTGACATTCGCTGGATCCAATCGCAAACAAGTTGGGCAGGCAAGGCCGGGGCAATCCTCGGCACGATTTTTCGGCGGAAAACCGGCATCCGAACGCTTTGGGAGTCTTTTGAACGGAACTTGGCGGCCACAGACAAGCTCGCTTCACTCCTGGCTCAGCTGGTGATCCAATTTTCCAAGTTGAAATCTTCTTGATCCCAGGGGGATACGACCGCTTGATGGCCGGCTCTTTCCGTAGCAATTGCCCAACCGCCGGTGATAGGAAGCTATCGAACTTGTGGAAAGTTTGCCACCGGCGGTAACGAATCAGTTGCCGCCTATCCTCGGGGAGAAGTGGTGGTGGAAAACCTGCCAAAGATTGCAGTGACGATGGGCGACCCAGCTGGGATCGGCCCGGAGATTGCTGTGCGGGCGTGTTTATCCCCGCGGGTTACCGAGCTGTGTCAACCGGTCGTCTTTGGCGACCCAGAGATAATCCAAGAGGCTGCCACCCGGTTTGCTCGGCCGGACGTGAAAGTTGTAGCTCTTGAAGAACCAAACCTGCCCGATGTCCCTTCGAAAGCTCCTGAATCGAAAAATCAACTGTTCGTAGTCAAGTGTACTGATGTACCAAAAACAGAACTTCGGCCGGGGGTAGTGCAGCCGGCGGCAGGCCGGGCAGCAGCTGAGGCAGTCATCCACGCTACCAAACAGGTCCTGAAGGGCAATTTTCAAGCAGTCGTCACGGCCCCCCTCAACAAAGAGGCCCTCCAGCTTGCGGGCTTTGCCTACCCAGGCCATACCGAGCTTTTGGCAGAACTGTGTGGGGTAAAGTCCTTTGCGATGCTTTTGTATTTGCCCCCGCCAGTTGGATCCCCACGGAAGGCGGGATTAGCTGTAGCCCACGTAACCCTCCACATGGCTATGCGAGAAATATTCGACAAACTGAATTCTCCCTCTGTTCTGGAAAAGATTACTCTTTTGCATCAGTTCCTCCATCGGCTAGGGATCATCCAGCCCAAAATCGGCGTTGCTGCCCTTAACCCTCACGGGGGAGAACATGGCATTTTTGGAAATGAGGAACAACAGATCATTGCTCCGGCGGTCCTTGCGGCTCGCGAGCGGGGGATTGAGGCTGAAGGCCCCCTGCCGGCTGACACTCTTTTCCTCCGGGCAGTGCAAGGGGAATTTGACGGCATTGTCGCTATGTATCACGACCAGGGGCACATCCCCATCAAACTGTTGGGGATGCACCGGGCGGTGAACGTCACCGTGGGTCTGCCGATTATCCGGGTCAGCGTGGCCCACGGCACAGCCTTCGATATCGCTTGGCAAGGACAGGCCAATCCGGAAAGTATGATCGAGGCAATTTGCCTTGCCGCTCGACTCGCTACATCCCCAGCTGGTTAGGCCGGCGGTTTTATTAGCCTTCCCCTGAAAGGGATAACACTCCCCCGGGAGGCAGCCCATCACCCTCCCGCAGCAGTAACATCCGCCCCTCAAAGCAGCTAGTCGGTGTGGGCCCCCATTCGGCAAGCCGCCCACCTTATTCGCGGCGAACGTCCAACCAACGGCGTAAGTAATGAGCCACCGTAGCTCCGCCGCGGTTATTTTGTGGGGTTTTCCCGAGACGAAAAAAGCAGTTTAGGTGACAGGTGCATTCTCAGCCGCTCCCTGGTACCCAACCCCATGGTGGTTTTTGGGAAGAAACACCCCTCGTAACTACCAACGACTAAATCCAAAAAATTCTCCCCGGATAACCGGATAAACGGATCCCCCCGGGGCAAAGTTCCGAGGTAGATCTCGGAAAAGTTCCGAGCTAGCTCCAATCACCAAAGGGTAACCGAGAGTTAGCCCCTGTCGGCGAACGGTGTCGGCAAGCTAGCATCAGCAAAATTGCATCGACAATGTAAAGAATCCTGGCAAACAATCCGTTAACCACGGGAGGCGGTTACCCACGTGGGAGAGCTTTTGTCATTCCCAGAATTCTGCCCCACAAAAGTCGCACTATTTTACCTTCTTTGATATCCGATCCGGCAGTATGGGCAGTAATTCCATGATCTGCAACGGGTCTCAGTGCCCAAAAGTTCCTCGGCCGGGGTCACTGGATCTTCTAAGGTTCTATAAATGGGGTTATTAGGGTCATGCCGATTAAATCCAAGAGACGATAACTCAAGATAGGGTCACTTGCTGAGAAAAGGGTCCGAACTGAAATAAGTTGTCATCTGCAAGGCTGTTAGAGGCTTAAATCCCATTGGAGGGGAGAGTAGCTACCCCGTCTGACGTACGGACGCTGAGGACTTGGGGGTCATAGGAATGGCACGACAAAGATTCGGTTGGTGGACATGGGTAGGTTTTTTGGTCTTGCTGGTGGCGGTGGGGTGCCAAATTCCGCCTGCCCAGCGAATTCTTGAGCCCGGCCCCGGGGTAGGTGGTCCAGGACCCGGGGTGATTGGGTATCCCGCGGTGGCTCCCATCCCTACAGTAACCTCCCAAATTGCCTTTGTGGGTCCGGAGGGAATGCATGTTCAATGGGACGTCACCGCCCCGGGAGCATTCGATTCCGAACCTCTGATTTGCCCGGGACGATTTGACTTTCCCCAAGGAGCCATTTATCGACTTAAGCTCAGCAACATCCCAGGTCGGCCGGGAGTTGAGCTCTATCCCACGCTTGAAGTTGCTCCTGCTACGCCCCGGACTGAGGCATTTCTGGCCCACAACGCGATCCCCATCGTCTTCACTCCCGAAGATTTCGACCAGGTTGTTGCGGGGAACTTTGTCACGAAGGTGATCTACCTTCCTGACCCCGAGTTTCAGGAGCTGGCACTCGCCGGCGTGGAAACTCTCGTGAGTACTCGGTTGGATCCTGGCGTCGATCCCATCCAGGAGGCCGATCGGCGAGGTTCCATCCTGGCCATTGTGCGGATGGGGAACAAAGATCTCCAAGTCCCTGGCTTCGTAAACAGCGAAATTGCCCCGGCCCAATATTCGCCGGGACTTCCGCCGGGTGGACCGCTCCCGATGGCAGGGGGCACGGTACCAAGCAATTACATTTCCGGAGTAACTGGTCCGGAGTACGGTATGCCCTCCTGCGGGACTCCGATCGGTCTGCCTGGTCCCCCCCATGTGCCCCTTGGAGCCCCAGCCTCTTTGCAGCGGCATGTCATGCGGAACCACACCGCTATGTTTATTCCGCGTCAGCCCCGGGCTGTGCGGATCCACGTGCGTCAGGATCCGGGCTTCTGGTATCCGCGGCCGGCTAATACAGCTTGCATAGTGGAGAAAACCGGACCGCTCGTCGGCAGTGGTTTCCAGCCCCTAGCCAACACCACTGAACTGATCTACCCCTATTAGTGCATGACCACTTGGTGGAGTCCTGTAACGTCCTCCAATAAGAATTTGGCTGCGTTTTACGGCTTTTTCCTGCTGGCACGGGAAATTTGAGCCCGGGGATGTGCTCGGGAATTCGGCCGACGGGGCTTTAGCCACAGCTGTTTTCCCCATCTCCCAAGGGGCGAACATGGAGGAATAGCGATCGGCACTTTGCGATAGCACAACCGCTCCCCTAGCAACTCAGGACGTTGAGACCCGATCAACTACACGGGAAATGCTTGAATGATCCCCGAAGGGTGGAAATTGGACCTCCGCAACCACCGAGTCCTAAACTGGGGCTGGCTGTTTTTTTTCAGCCTGGTAGGGCTAATCCACGGATCCCCGGTTTGGGCCCAGGGGGCTGATGTCCATTATTACCACCAGGGCAACTTGCAGCCCGGCCTCATTGGGGCAATGCGGCTTCAGCAAGGGGGGCCGGTCGTTGGATATTTCCAACCGGTCCGAATTCAGGCACCTCGCGGAGTTCGGATTGCCCTAGCAGAAGGGGGCACGTTCACTCAGCCGGAGGCGACGCCTCTGACCGTCGGGTTCCTTGTGGGTCAGGTATACAGACTGCGAGTAACCGACATACCTTTCTTCCCAGGGAGAGAAGTCTACCCGACGTTGGAAATTATCGATCGAATTTACCCGCCTCAGGGCTTGGAATGGCAATATCCCATTATTGTGGAGCTAACGTTAGAAGACATCCGTATAGCCCTTGAGGGTCGTTTTGTCACGAAGGTGATTTATCTTGAAGATCCGCAGCGGGCTCTGCCGGTGGCAGACACAGGGACCGAACAGAATTGGTTCGAGGCCCCGCCTGGCACCGATCCGCTAACCATCGCCGACCAGTTAGGCCGACCCGTGGCAATCGTCCGCTTGGGAGGTCGGGTACCGCAAACATACCCTGTGCCAGAGCCAACATTTCTATTTGGTTGCCCCCCCTTTATTAAGCCGACCTCACCGGCGGCTCCGGGGACAACCAATTTTTCCGCCGAGGTGCCCTCACCTTCACTCCCCTGGCCGGTGCCCGGCAGTAGTATGTGGAGTGCCCGACCAGATACTTGATCCGGACAGAAGGGCTTCATGCCAACGGAAAAAGCCACAATCCGGCAAAGAGGTCCACTTCGAACCAAGGCAGAGAAAGCACGCTTTATTGCGGCGGGGTTGGCTACAGCCAGATGGCAACGCTGGCCTTAGTGACCGGAAATTTTAGTTCGTTGCCAGAAAGCCGGAACGAGACCCAACCCAAGCGGAAGCTAAATAACAAGCCGCGATACAACAGGTAACATAAGCCTACCGGGGGTCAGGAAGGAATGCTTGTCCAGAACCCGCAAACAGATCGAAAAGCCGATCAACACAGGAATTCTTGCGGGAGGAGCGTTTGCTAAGAGCTGATCCATGTGTCAAAAGCCTGGTCTAAGGGGTTCAGGAGACGATCGCCATCTATGAACGGTGTCCTTCGGAAGCGAGATAACCAAAAGCAGAAGTTGCCACGTTGGTGGATCCGACTGATGGCAGCTTGTTGTGCGATCGTCCTCTGTTCGTGTCAAACCGGGCTTCGGCCGGTGGAGGATACCCCTCGCTCGCTCCACTCGCTCCTTCAACCAACCCAACTGGGTGAAAAGCCCCACGCAACAAGGAGCTTTCTCCCGGCTCAACCAGGCAGAGGAACTTCCAATCAGCCGGAAGGTGTACCGACGATTGTTGATTCCAGAAATTCCGGGTCCCACAGCTCGGGGATGATCCTTGTCTCTAACCCCCAGGACCAAGTTCAATCGAACATGACAACTAGGTGGCTCGAGACTGAGGGTGGGACATTCGGCCAGACTACGGAGATCGTCCAGCTAGCAACCCCACCTTCTATCCCCAACGATTCGGGGGTTTTTCCCAATAAATCTAATGGAGCCAATCCAACGAATCTTAGTTTATCCCCGGGTCCGGTAACCGCGGCCTTTCTTGGAGGCCAAGAGCCTACGGTTTCCTCTGGGGCCAACTACCAAGCTTCGGGGGCCACAGGGGTGGCTGACGGCTTTTCCACTGCTGGTGGAGACAATCCGAATAGTTTGAGTTCGGCTACCGCTTCCCGCAGCGAAAATGTTCTCCGCTTGGAGCGGGCCCCATTTATTCCCCGGGAGGGGCCAGTTTATCCTTACCAACCACCGGGAGCACGACAACCCTGGCCTTCCGATGAATACTTGATCGCCGGAGGGGACCAAGCACCCACAAGTGTTGTCAACCGGGAGTGGATAATTCGGGGACTTCAACCGGGAGAAACCGTGGCCCACTATGACACTCTTGCAGGCCAACGAGTTGTAGAACCGACAAATACTGTTTACGTGTATAGTCCGCGGTTTGGGGCTGTCCGCCAAGTTGTAGGTTTCCGCAGCGAAGAGCAATGGGAACAATTGGCTGCCGCCGTCAACACCTTCGGCCTGGCCAGGCAAGAGGATCGGAATCTCGCTCTTTCAAGCAAACAACATTATCAACCTTTGGGCCAAGCCGGCGAACGCCGACTCGTGCAAGTTCAGTCTAGAGCAGGTGAAGGTGCCCTATCCGCAGCGGTGGGACCTCGGGGCTTTCATGATGGACTGTTGCCCTATGAAAACCTGGAGGTCGTTCGGACCGGCAAGTTCGATTCCGCAGAATTTGCTTTGGTTGCTGAAGGAGCGGCCGCCGCCCAGGCATGGTTCCACACTGCGGTCGTCCAGGTTTTCATCGATCGTAAAGCCGCAGTGGCAACGGAGGGGATAACGTCCGTCGATGTAATTTACGGCGTGGACGAACCGCCCTCACATCCTCGGCTCCGGGTGATCAAACTCGCTTCCCGGCATCATGCCGCCCCGGGCGAAGTGGTGCATTTTACGATTCGCTTTGACAATGTCGGAAATGAACTCATCGGGAATGTCACAATCGTGGATAGTCTACCTACCCGGCTGGAATATGTCCCTGAATCCGCCCAATGCTCCGTACCCGCTCAATTTATCACGGAAGAAAACGAGGTGGGTTCCCTCATCCTGAGATGGGAAATCACCGAACCACTAGAGCCCGGACAAGGAGGAGTCATCCGCTTCCAATGCCGTGTCCGCTAATGGCGGGAAAGGCGGCAGCAAGAGCATCACCTACCCAAATTTTCGTCCACCACTTCCGCTTTTGTTCGGTAACGAACCAAAAAGCAAAAGTTCCGGGAACACTTCTCTTTGCCACTCTTCCCTTAAAAAGACGCAGATCTCTAGACCAAACCGAACTCAGCTCCACAACGTTGCAGGCCGCCAAACTGTAGATGCGATGAGCATGCGACCACAACGTCGCTGATTTTCCGAAGAACGCACAACGAACCTTCGCCCAACCAAAGCCCCCCTGCTCTCATTAAGTCAGTTCCTCTCCGTAACTGCCACATTCCGGGCAAAAAGCCCGGAGGTTCAGAAATTTCTCCACCCGGGGTTAAGCAGACAATAACCTACACCTGAAAGGCTGCGGTTGCACCCCAAAGGGAAAAACGCAGAGTTTCGGGGCCAACATTGGCCCCCGAAAGCCCGATCGGGTTATAACCCTCACAAAACGAACTGTGCCTCACACAGCACAACGAGGCTATAGCTCAATCAATTCGGGAGCCGTCTCGAGAACGTAAAAGAGCAGATTCGGAAAAGCGAGACTCTCTGTTTTCCAAACGGTTACTTCCTTTCTCTTCCGCTTGGGGCGAGTCCGCACAAACGTATCACTCAGCAAGGCATGATGAGACTTTTCGAAAACTAACTCTCAGGGCTGCGAGTCGAAGCAAGTTTGGCCATTCGTTTAATTTTGCCCACTAATCCGAGAGGGAGTATTAAACAAGAAACAGCTCCCCAATTCCGTAGGGACACAGCTCGCACCGCTTAAAGCTTCTTCCGTCACTTAAGCTCCACCTCTAGAACATAGCGAGGCTCCGGGCAGTCTTTGGCGGCAGATTACTTTTTTCCGGGGAGACTCCTTGAAGAAGTACCCTTAGAACCTACGGAGAGCATTCAATCCGATAAGCGGAGGTAATGGGTGGTACAGCGAGACGCAATGTGCGGCTCTATGGACCTGCGGCCAGCACAGTTTCGGGCCGGGGGTTCACCCGTGTCACCCGAATGCTAGAAAGTGGCCAAGAAGGCGGCAAGACCATTTCCATGGTAAGCGGCTGATCATACCACTCGGGATTGGTGCCGCAGAAAAGGCGGAGGTACACCTGTTGGGGGGATTCCGCAGACAACCAGAGCTTGGTCGCTTGACGCTCCGTTTGATATTTGTAAATGTCCGCCATTCCCGCAATCCACAAGTCGTTTTCATGAGCCTTTGCAATCGCAAGCACATCGCGTAAGGTTAATTCGCTCGATGCTGCCCCCTTGCCAATGCTGTGAAAATGAATCCGGCACCACAACCCCCGCTCAATGTGCCGCCGCAAGTGTTCCCGGAAGGCCGTCACGCGATCTCCATATACATCGTCCATTCCCAAGGATCCGGCAGAGGCATCGAAAAGGTGGTATTTATCCAAGTAATAACGCAGAGGCCTGGTGGTCTCCCATGTGGTACCACCTCCCAAATTTAAAGCAAGCAGCCTACTTTTCCCTGAAAAAAGGTCCCTGATAGCTTTCGCTGCCTGACCGATCTCCGTTTCCATCTCCTCATCGCCGGAGGCCCCACGGTGGTGCAGCGTGTGATTAGCCAATTCTTGGTCCCCGCGGCTGGCGACAGCTTTCCACTCGGCCAAGTGCTCCACAAAGTCCGGCAGCCCCGGACATACCATGAACGTACCCCGAAAACCGAATTCGCGAAGAATAGGGATTGCCTTCGAGAGGTGACTGGGATGGGAGTCATCGAAACGGATACTTAACGCTGCCTTCCGGCCATCATGCCATCTGAGAACAGTAACTTTGAGGCCCGTAGTAAGATCCTCGGCTTCGCGATCTCTCTCAGAGAAAATCGGGGGAACGTTCGGCGGCTCTGCTGTGCGGACGAAGTATGTGGCTTTTTTCGGAGGTATACGAACGATCAGCTTGTGCCACTCTGTGCCACTGCGTCGAACAAGGAGGGGTCGGCCCGTGGAATCAACCACCACCATGTCGGCTGCCCACCGGCCTTCGGCACTGGCCGGCAAAACTACACTCAAATCCAACACCCTCTCGTCGCCATGGGGATCCACCTCTACTGCCAATTCTCGATTGCCCAGCACTGAAACCGATAAAGTCGCAGGGCCCCGGTAATTGATGAGAGTCACCTTGGCTCCGGCTATTTCGGCCCCGAAAACTCCGGCCAATTCGAACGACCATACAGTACTCAGCAAAACCAATGGGTTCCAAAAATATCGCCGAAGCAACAAAATCCGCATAGCCGTGGCCTACCTTGTGATCTAGAAGGCTGCCCAAACCGATCGAAAAGTTCTCAATGACCCGCTGACCGGGGGGACTCGTCCCGCCGCTAAGTTTTCGGAAGTGGAACAGCCACAGGAGGACCTACCCAGCAATCGATAGGAGAGTCCACCGCAGGAAAGTCCCACCTCTGTGGGCCATGAATATGCCGAACAGGCCCTGCGTCCCCGCGGTTGCTCCAGCGAAAGTGCTCAGCGCGCAAAAATAAGCTCCGCTTGGTACCCGGCACCCGGCCCATCACCTAATCACATCCGGGTGCCTGGGAACTCCCTGCGGAGCGGCCTAGCGGATGGTCTAACGCAACCGTCGAGCTTATTGAACTTAAATTCCTGCAGTGCCCACCCCTAACAAGCCTTTCCTCCCTGGTCGAGGTGGGCACACGTTATCGTGACCCGGGTTGCCTCAGCACAGCGGGATTGAGTGCCAACTACGTTCCCGCAAGGCTGGGCTGCGAGCACCGGTTTACTACTCACCCGCTTCTTTCTGGAACGGGATAACCCACAGATAGATAGTGTGCTCGCGGTGACTCTCTTCGGAATGAACCCGAAGCACTTTTTTCGGTCGAACCCCGTCGATGTCGAAGTCATGGGAAACAATCCGCGTTCCCGGTTTAAGCTTCTCTAACCGGGGCCGAAGAGCATTGTTCACCGAGGGTAAAAGATACATCGTAATGACCGTAGCAGGATTGAGGTCCACATTGAAAAGGTCATCCTGCACAATGGTAACCAGGTGTTCCACACCATTTTTCTTAACGTTCTCGAGGCTCTCAGCCACCCGCCGTGGATCTTTGTCCACACCGACGGCCTTCGCCCCAAAGTGCTTAGCAGCAGCTACCACGATTCTCCCGTCGCCACAACCAAGGTCATAGACAACGTCCTTTGGCCCGACCTCTGCCAACTTAAGCATTTCCATCACAATGTCATGGGGTGTTGGGACAAACGGCACATCGGGGACAGACCGGCTTGGGGGAGGTGTATAACCAGGGGGAGCCGAGAGAACGCACCATGTACCTAAACCCACCGCAACCAGTCCGACCGCACCCACCGACAGCAATAGCCAACCTCTCCACCAACGTTTTGACCTAACGGAAGCAGTGCTGCTCATCTGTGTACCTCCAGGTTACGAACTCACCGACACCAAATTCCGAAAAAACTCACTGCCGCCACAGAAAAACTCAACTCATTATTACTTCTGCGACCTTTCTCGCCCACCACCCCACCAAAACGTGATAGCCCCTTTTGCCCTCCTTCCGCCGCAAGATCAAGCCCCTGTACCAAATAACTCAGACCTTGAAAGAGCTCCCGGGTTGGCTAACCACCACTACTGCCACCCGCATAAAAAGGTTAGGCTTGTGCCGGAAAGATTGCAAGCGGTTCGAACCAATTTACAGCCGGAAGCCCCATAGGGTACTCGAAACCCGGGGAGACCTATTGCTTGCTCATCCACCATGCATATCTCGTATTCCCCGTAGAAGCACGTATTCCCCCCCAACCGGAAACTATAATGGCGGGTACCCAACCCCGCCATACACCCTTGAAGCACTCTCAAGAAAAAATCTGAAAGGGATCAAAGCTTCCCAGTGGCTCCAATGCAAGAAGGAAATTCGGCTTGTTCCATTAAACAATGCCCGGTGATTAAGCGAGTGCGAAGGTATAGAGCATCCGGTGGTAAGCTTCTAACTCCTACGGGCGGGAAAATATCCACAGAATGCAAATCGCTCTAACCAACCGGGAGGAGAAAAGACCAGGGCCGATCCCCCTACCCATTAAAACCACTCAGGAAACGCTCTTAAACCATCTTACACCGGAGAGGTTTCCGCCGTCTGCCGGGCCTCTTCCAACTGCTTGGCTTTGAGGAGATCCATCTGGGCAGCCCGGAAATCGTTCATCTTAAGATAGATGTATGCCCGGGAACGATAAAACTCCGGCTCATCCGGGTCAAGCTCGATGGCCTTAGCACAATGCAGTAATGCTTGGGGACACTTACCTTTGAGGGCGGCCACGACCGCCAAGCCGTTGTAGGCCTCCGCTAGCTTCGGATCAATCCGAAGAGCCAACGAAAAAGCCATCTCGGCTTTTTCGAGGTCCTTTTTTTCTAAAAACTTACAACCAAACTCGAATGCTTCTTGAGCTTGCATACAGGTCCAAAAACACCCCTAACCAACCAGCCACTGGTACTCCGAGGCTACTACCACCCCGGACAAACACACGCATCTCCTTTATTGCAACTTCCTACAGTGTTTCCCAATTAAGTTACCAAAAGTTCGAAGCTTCGTCTAGGGGGTACCAAATTACAGGATTCTGGTTTCCCAATTGGTGATTTCACCCTAGCAGGAAAGTTTCGGTAACCCGGGTGGTTCCGGCAGCCCATCCCAACGCAGGCCAGATTTACCCCGGCGGCATCTCCGGACATGGAGAGCAATTCCACGAGACTCCGACAATCCCCCAACCGGCGTCATTTTCCCGGGAAAGCTAACCACGGCACGCAACCACCCCTTACGGCTGCTTTTTCATCCGAGCCGGCTTCCGCCGCCGAACTTCCTCCTTCCTCGGTGAAATGCTAAAGGCAAAGCTCTGGGGTGCCACCCCACGGACCGAAATGTCCGAAGTCCAAAACTCCGGGGCCTGCTCCTCGGCAGTAAACCACCCCTGCCCCGGCCAGAAGCCCGGTGAATTCCGCCCCACTACCTTCCAGGCCATTCACCCCGCCGTAACTCTCGAAAGGAGATGAAGCTTTGGCAAATTCTCCCTCTTTATTCGTGCAACCTATTCACGTAGGAGCTTCAACTTATAACAGATCCATCGGATTAATCACAAACAATTATATGATTGCTTCGTCCGCCTACATGCTAAAAGGCTTTTTTGAAATCCCAAATTCGCTCTTAACAACGACATATAGAAAACCATTGCTCCGGTAGATCTATTAGCACCATATCCGGGACTGGAATTCCTTCCCTACCCTTCAAGACAAATCGGACGGAGTACCTACTCCCACGGGTTAGCCCAGCGATGTCCAAGTGCACAAGGGAAGAACGCTGCCCACATTGAGGCCATCGCTTACGTTAAAGCACTTTCATGCGATTAGCAGCGAAACATCCGAAAAACCCCGCCTCAAGCCCACTTTTGTGCCTATCCCTCAGTTTGGCGGGACGCATATCCCCAGCAGTTGGCAAAACGAGGGGAATTTCAACGCGTAAGACGTGTTTTTCGGATGGGGCACGAGGAAGTGCTCAGAGACCTGGTGAGATTTGTCGCGAAACCTGCAGCACCTAGGCCGCCATCTTCCCGCACCGGAGCAATGTTTCCCACTAGTTCAGTAATCGATCCAGCTTGGAACAGGACAACGACTTCGCCAGTATCCGTGTACCAAATTCAAGAAATTTAACTCCCCGCCCACTCCGAGATCCGCCCCCGATGACCTAGCGTCAGGAAACCCTTTTGTTTGGGAACTTTCCACGCCCCGACAATCGACCCGAAACAAAAAAGCCGGTCAACCTTCCGCAATAGCGAAATACCGCAAGAAAAGCATGCAAGTTATTCGAACAAATCCTTAGCCCTATCGCTGCAGCTTGGCACCCGCCTCACTGCCCGACCGAATTCCCATCATTCAACTCCTTCCACAGCTGCCAAAGCATTTCGGCCAGCAATTCCAGGGGCAATCCCACCACGTTGGATTCCGAACCTTCAACAATATGAACCCACCCGAGACGGTCCTGATAGCCAAAAGCACCGGCCTTTCCCTGCCACTCGTTACTGTCGAGGTACTCCTCGATCTGTACATCGCTCAAATGGTCCATGCGGAGCAATGTAGAGGCATACCGAACTGTAGCCCTACCCGTAGCTACATCCCAAAGACATACCCCGGTAATCACCCTATGGAGTTTGCCTCGCAGAGCCGTGAGAATTCGCCGGGCATCATCGCGATCCACCGGGGTTCCAAAGATGGCTCCCTCCGACTCGACTACCGTATCGCATCCTAATACCCAACCTTGTGAAACCCGTCCTGCTACGGCCGCTGTCTTCAAGTAGGCCAACCGCATGGCATAGGCTGCCGGGGATTCGTTAGGCCTGGGAGGCGGCTCCTTTATCCCGGAGGGCAGCACGTCGAACGAATAGCCGGCCTCGGCCAGCAGTTGCTTACGTCGAGGCGACTGACTGGCTAAGATGATCTTGGGCCACCGAGGCTGAGTTGACTCAGAAGTAGACATGATCCCGCCTTACTGAACCTCGAAGTCTGTCACGGGGGAAGTAATTCACTGGACAGCACTATCACCCCCCGGCTTACGAAATTCCCTGTTCCCTTCCCTTGAGAAAGAAGGTTGGACTTCGTCGGGTCAAAAGGAAGGTTGGAGTTCGCAGGCTTGTTGAGGACCTTTCCCTGTGTGAAATCGCCCGTGCCGATGGTCGGAAGTCCCACCACCTCTCGAGCACGATCACGGAAAGGATGTTCCTTCATCAAGACCGCGGTTCTCCCTGGCCGAAAGCCAAACTCCCCAGGGAGATGGAGAAAGGCGAAAGGCAAACCGAATTTCGTAATATGCCAAGAAACCAGTCGGGAACTGGAATCCTTCGGGCTTATTGAGAATTAATCGCTTTGTATCAAGTTTTATCGGATTTTCCGAACCTCCCCCGGAACAGACCTGGCAACTTTTTTAAACCGGCGACCAAGGAACCGGTATGGAATACCCTCCATTTGAAATACTTTACGAAGATGCCCACCTGCTTGCCGTCAACAAGCCGGCAGGGATAGCCACCATGGGGGTGAGTGCCAATAAACGGAGCGTCATCTCCCTTCTGCGACAGTATCTCGGGCGGCGAGATGCCGGAAGTTCCCCCTGTTTTCTTGGGGTGGTCAGCCGCTTAGATACACCGGTTACGGGGGTACTTTTGTTGGCCAAGGACCCCCGAACGGCCGAGGCCCTCAATCGGCAGTTTCGCGAGCGGTTGGCTTCCAAACGGTATTGGGCTCTAGTAGAGCGAGCTCCCCACCCACCCATGGGGCAATGGGAGGATTGGCTTCGTCCCAATCGAGGCCGCCATCGGGTAGAGGCATGCATGCCAGAAGATCCGGAGGCTCGCGAAGCCATCACCAACTACAAGCTTTGGGGAAAGGTAGGGAAGTGGTTTCTGGTCGAACTGCGTCCCGTTACAGGTCGGAAGCATCAGCTCCGATGGCAACTTGCCCTGCATCGCTGCCCCGTACTTGGGGATCGAAAGTATGGGGCACGGACCCCCTTCCCTGTGGGCATAGCTCTTCACGCCCTAGAGCTTGAAATTCTACATCCTCAGGAAAACCTCCCGCTTCGAATTCAGGCCCCCCTACCGCCAGTGTGGCGGCGATTCGGCGTGCCAGAGGATCCAGATCGACTTACAAATCCCAGACAAAAGCTTTAACGCCCTCCTGGGGGCCAGTTATGCCGCGGAAGCGACCTTCCGTCAAAGCACCCTGTAGCCCTCCCAGGCACGGGCCAAACTGGAGCACCAACGAATAATTGGCTAGAACTGCGGTAGTTAACCGAGAAGGCCCTGAACCAGCCCAGCCTCAACTTGCAAGGCTCTTTACCTTTTAGCCCATCAATCGCCCCCGGCACGCATAGTCAAAAAGTGCCTGAAAGGGGTGTCGCTCGGGTAGTGTTACCCAAACGTCCAGCAAACCCTTTGAACCGGAACACGTGCCCTAGGGGTGGGACTGAGGAGGCTCGTCCGATCCTCCAATAGCTCTGGGATCGCGTCGAATTTCCTAAATTTTTAGACGATCAATGAGAGTTCCAAGCGAGATCACAAGGGAGAGCAAGCGGGTTTCGTGCTTTTTGGCCCGGAGATGCCAGGTTACTCTCCTTCCAGAAGCCCTCTTGGGTCTTATTCTGCCCCGCATTGATATTCGCTGAAGATCTCGGTTGACGGGGCCTATGTTCCCCCATCAGGTTGGGGTCTCTTAATGGGGAAATTGTGGCAAAGGACTTTGCAAACACGTTCGTTCGGCAGGCTCTTCCAAGTTCCTGGGATCGCCATGCGGAAATCCTGAAATACCACCACCCACCATTCGCTATTTTTAAAGAGGCCGCCGTAGAAAGAAGCTAATTTCCCGCAGTTTAGACCGTTACCTCTTGATGGCCGAGGAGTCAACTTTCTGGTAAGTTCGTGCTTTCATCCGCTTTTCTCTCCCATACGGTCGGTGCCGAGGATCCGTTGTGAGAGGCACACGTCAAGCAGCTCGGAAAACTATGGGCGAAGGAGCTGCCCTAATCAGGAGGTATCCCTTGCGGTAGCTTGTGGACTATATGCAATTAAAAATAAATGGTCACTGTATGAACAGATTCGATGGGCAAAGCAATGAGAATTTCTAGCACTGAAACAGCGTGAATAGCCATGGCAAGTGCCGCTTTCCCAAACCCTCTTGTAGAGATGCGGGGCATTTCAAAGTGGTTTGGCCCCAATCAGGTCCTTTTCGATGTGGATGTGGACTTCTATCCAGGAGAAGTCCACATCCTGGCCGGGGAAAATGGAGCAGGCAAAAGCACTCTTGTTCGAATTTTGGCCGGGAATTACTCGGATTACCTGGGGAATATCCGTTTACGAGGTCTACCAGTCCGTCCCGGTAGCCCGCAAGAAGCTGCCGCTTTGGGGATTGCCATCATCTACCAGGAGCTATCCCTTGTACCATCCCTAAGCGTTCGCGACAACCTTTTCCTCGGGCATTTCCCCTGTCGGTGGGGAGGCTTCGTCGATAACGAACTGATGGAGAAACGTGCCCAGGAGATACTGACAGAATTTGGTCTTGAGGTAGATCTTCGCCGGCCAGTGGAGGAACTCCCGATCGCTGTGCAGCAGATGGTGGAAATTGCCAAGGCCCTTTCCCGTCAGGCTCAAATTCTCATCATGGACGAACCCACCAGTGCTCTTTCCGCCTCGGACTCGGAACGTCTGTTTGAGCTCATTTATCGGTTAAAAGAGCGAGGCCATGCCATTGTTTACATCACTCATCGGCTCGAGGAAATGGAGCGGCTAGCAGATCGGATCACCGTCCTCCGCGACGGCCACGTCGTCGGACGGGCAGCACGCGGGCAGTTTGATCTGGATACCGTGGTCCGATGGATGGTCGGGCGGCAACTCGCCCAACAATTCTCTTCGCGAAAGGTCCCGGGGAGTTTCGAGCGACTCCGAGTGGAAGGCCTCACAGTTCAGCTTGGGGGCAGTGGGAAACGGCCGGCCGTTCGCAACGTAAACCTCTCCGTCAATCAAGGCGAAGTCGTCGGTCTCGCGGGCCTTCAAGGGTCGGGAGTGTGTTGGGTCCTAAAGGGGATCTTCGACCCTAAAAACTCCCAGGCAACCGGCAAGATTTACTTAGACGGAAAGCCCGTGCGAATCACGGGGCCGGCCCAAGCATTGAGACAAGGCATTGCCTACGTCCCAAGCGACCGGAAGGCCGCTGGACTTGTCCTATCCATGTCCGTCACAGCCAATGTGTCCATGGCGAGCTGGTCCCGCCTCACCCGATGGGGATTCCGTCAACCAAGCAAAGAAATGAAAATGGTCACCCAGATCGCCCAAGCTTTACGACTTCGGACTCCTTCCCTTCGCGGAGAGGTATCCCGCCTTTCAGGAGGAAACCAGCAGAAGGTGGTTTTGGGCAAAGCATTGGGTATTGTTCCCCGGGTTTTGCTCTTGGATGAACCCACAAGGGGCGTAGATGTAGGAGCTAAACACGAGATCTACGAATTGATTGGGCAATGGACGGGGGCAGGGATGGCCATCCTTCTTACCACTTCGGAACTTCCCGAGCTTTTGGCTCTCAGCCACCGGATTTTGGTCTTCCACCGAGGGGAAATGGTCGCAGAGTTTTCGGCAGAGGAGGCGAATTCGGAGCGAGTACTCGCAGCCGCCATGGGCCGATCGATCTAATGGTGGACAAAAGGGCAATCTCCTACTGAGCCTCCGGCTCCTCCTCTTTAGCCGCAGGATGGATGTGTTGGGCACCACATCCCAGGAATCATATCCCAATGCCGCAGATCCAAAGGCCCGGGGGACAGGAGCGTCGGCTTTAACGAGTGACTCAGAACTTGGGACTTGGGGATTGTGAGCCTTCCCAGCGAGAGAAGCAGGTGATGAAAGTGCTGCATATTCGGTTTGACTTCAAAACGGCTTGCGGATTGATCGGACTTGTAGGACTCCTTTTGTCCCTGGCAACCCGGTTTG
>Ga0272449_1001003_pt1 | contig 30748 bp, 18 predicted proteins | sample YNPCB0241_FD_198679 | JGI IMG/M metagenome (GOLD analysis project Ga0272449, IMG submission 198679) | Hot spring sediment microbial communities from Yellowstone National Park, WY, United States - YNP-CB-024-1 | ecosystem: Environmental > Aquatic > Thermal springs > Hot (42-90C) > Sediment... | reverse complement strand
TTTGACGGACCTCCGGCAAGCGAAGATCGAGGCCGTCTTCCACCGTTTTGAAACTCACCTGAACCCCATCCAGGCCAATCTCGTGGGCCACCTCCAAGGCCCTCAGCTGGCAGGTGGCTCGCAAGGACCAATCGCAGGCACCGATTTGGAAACGAGGTTTCTGGGGGGCCTGTGCCCGGAGCCCTGTTGCAGCAAGGGTAGCTGCCCCAGCCATTGCACCCAGAAATTCCCGGCGGCAAATCGCTCTCATGGGTTTCTCTCCTCATTCCGTGGGTAAACTGTTTCGTGATTCCCTAGGTCGCACAATCCCGATTTGCGGAAAGATTCCCGCACCTATTCGTCCGGAAGGCCGAGCCTCTCCCAACAAGGATAGAGCGACAAAGGCCACGGATCACTTTTTGGAGGCCGGCTTGGTGGAAGGTTGTGGGACCGGCCAGCGTGGCGAGGGCTTGTGAGCGGCGGCCATGTAGGCCTCCAACCGGGCCACTACTTCCGGAAATTGGGCGGAGAGGTCGGTTGTTTCGCCAATGTCGGCCTCCAGGTCGTAAAGCTCGGTCTTGCCGTAGAGCATGGGTTTGCGAACGGCCTTCCATTTGCCGGCCCGAACCGCCTGGGCACTCCCCCGTTCGTAAAACTCCCAGTACAGATACTCGTGCTGCTTCTGCAGTTCAGGTTTGCCGAGAAGCGTAGGGACAAAGCTGATCGAGTCCAAGCCTGGGGGCACTTCCAGACCGGCTAGCTCGGCAGCGGTGGCAAAAAAGTCCCCGAAATAGCCGATGTGGTGGGAAACGGTGCCTGCGGGGACGGTTCCCGGCCACCAAGCCAACATCGGCACCCGAATGCCGCCTTCGTAGAGGTCCCGCTTCAGGCCGCGGAGGGGTCCGGCCGGGCGGAAGCGATCGAAGTTCTGCCCGCCTTCCCGATGCGGACCGTTGTCCGAGCTAAAGAGCACCAAGGTTTTCTCGGCAATTCCCAACTTGCGAAGGAGGTCGAGGATTCGGCCGACGTCGGCATCCATCCGGGTGATCATGGCCGCCTGACCCTTATCCGGGTTCGGCCAGTCCAGCTCCGCATAAATGCCATAGTCGGGCACCTCCTGGCCGTCGCCGGTAAGCCGGGTGGCTTCATTGTTGGCATGGGGAATGGTGTAACCGAGGTAAAGGAAAAACGGGCGCTCGCGGTTCTGCTCGATGAAACGAAGGGCCTCCGCCGTCAAGAGATCGTGACTATAGTCCACCTTTTTGGCGGCAATTCCGGCTCCGATCTCTTCGTAGGGTTTCCCCTCGCGAAGGAGCACGTTCCGCAAGTGGACCTTTTCGAAATTCCGCCATAAGAATTCCGGATAGTAATTGTGGGCATGCGTCTGATTGAGATAGCCGAAGAAATAATCGAACCCCTGCCGGTTGGGATGGCCGGGAGTGTCCTCTTCGCCCAGTCCCCATTTGCCGATGTGGGCAGTGACATAGCCGGCCTGCTTGAGGAGCTCAGCCACCGTAAAGTCTTCATCAAAGAGCGACTGACGAATTTTGTCGGCATTTCCGCGGACGGAACATCGGCCGGTGTGCTGCCCCACCATCAGCACACAGCGAGAGGGGGCACAGACGGTCGATCCGGCATAAAACTGGGTAAACCGCATTCCCTCGGCGGCCATCCGATCTAGCTGCGGAGTCCGGATTAACTGCTGTCCGTAACAGCCCAGATCGCCATAACCGAGGTCATCGGCCAGGATGAAGATGATGTTCGGTTTGCGAGGGGGCTCGGCCCGAAGCTCGCCGGCAAAAAGGATTTGCAAAAACCCGGCCAGGCTAGCCATCCCCACTGCTACACAAAGATCCCCGAGGGATCGACTCGGGCCGAAAGCAAAGCCCGTCCTAGCCGCAAACCGTTCCGAAAAAAATTTCCCGCGGAAGAACATCTTCCGACCCTCCGTGCAAGGATTTCATCTGCCGAACCGTGCGAGGCATGCCTTAAATAAGGAACTTGGCGTTCGAAAGGCCCCCAAGTGCAATCGGAGGCAGGGACCCTCGGCCTTTCGGACGGGGTGATCCATCCGGAAAGACATTTCATCCTAGCCATTATGATCGGGGAGCACCTCGATGCAAGGAAAAGCTAAGGGGTACCCCCAGGACAAGGTGCCTCAAGAGAGGTATCGTTAGGAAGCTGTGGGAGCCGGTTTCTCGCGGTAGGCAAGGACCCGGCGAATGATTTCGTCGTCAAAGAAGTTGAAGCCGAGGCCGGCATCCACCACTACCCGCTGCCCGTTGATGCCACTGGAGCGGGGACTTAAGAGGAAGGCCACCACGTTGGCGACTTCCTCCGCCTCCAGTGCTCGCCGACGGGGGATTACTTGTTCTGCATAAAGATAACTTTCCGTGAAACCGGGGATGCCGGCAGCGGCCGTGGTTCGCACCAACCCGGCAGCCACCACGTTGAAGCGAACTTCCGAAAAGCGACTGAAAGACTTCGCTAAGAAGACGGCACAGACCTCCAGAGCGGCTTTGATCGGGGCCATCAGACCGTAGTTTTCCGCCGCCATATGCGGGCTAGCAATCGAAAGAGTGACCACCGAACCTTGCCGATCAATAATCTCGCGGAATTCGTGGGCGATTTCCACCAGGGAATAGCAGGAGATATCAAAGCTTTTGAAGAAGGCTTCCTTGGGCCATTCGTGGAATGGCCGACCTCCTGGGGGATAATCGGCCCAGGCGATCGAATGAACAATCCCATAAACCGATCCATACTTCTGGGCAATCTGGTCTCTCAGGGCTGCTATTTGCCCGGGTTCTTCCACGCGACAGGTGAATATATGCTCATGCTCCTCGGGGTCGATGATCATCCGTACCTTGGCGGCCAGATGCTCGTCCCGGACGGAATAAATGCACTGAGCCCCGGCCTCCCGCAATACTCGAGAGACGTGATAGGCGATGCTCCAGCGATTTGCTACCCCGAAGATGACAATCCGCTTGCCTTCCAATTGCAAAAAGTCGGCCATGAACGACCTCCATCGTGGAAAAAGGGTTTTTCGTAGTTTGTGGTGATCCGTGTTCTCTTTGATCGGACTGAAACCGGCTGCGACTTATGAATCTTCGGAACCGGTTTCGCCCGCTGCCGGGAAATTCCGACCGCGGATTGCTTTCCCTTTCCTAAGCGGGAGCCGGGCATTTCCCGCTTGACCTCTGCCAAACCAAGCGACTTTCGTGCAAAGAAGCCGGCATTTGGCTAGCGGGCCCGGCGATCGCGAACAAAGTGATTAATGGTACCCGCCGGGGTGCTGCCCAACATTTGGTTGGAAGGAGCCCTGGAGTGCCATAAGCAAATGGCCGAGCGACTGCACGTCGGCCCACTCGGCCTGCTCATAGCATTGCTTCGGACGTGGAATTTTACGCAAGAAGCCTGCAAAGCCTAGTCCCAGAAAACGGCAAAGAAAGACTGCGGGCAAAAGAAAATTCGGGCAAAAGAAAAAGAGTTAGTAGCCGGCCAAAGGTTGGGGCGGCCGATCCGGCCACAACTGCCGCGACCAATTTTCCAGCTGGCTTGCTAAGATCCGTAAATCGCTACCCACGGCCAAGAACTGCATCCCCTCCCGGGCCCGAGCAAGGGCACTTTCCGGATCCATGCAGTGAATACCACAGGGGGTGCCACACCGCTTGCATGCTTGGAGCACTTGTTGAACCGCTTCCTCGTGCTCCTGGGGAAGAGGAAAGGAACCATCCGGGCGGCGAAGAGTGAAACGCAAGTCTACCGGTCCAATAAAGATTGCATCACACCCAGGCAGACTGGCAATGGCCTCGGCTTGGGCAACTCCCGCCGGGCTTTCTATCTGGAGGACGACCAAAATCTCCTCATTTGCCCGCCGATAGTATTCCTCCAGGGGAGCAGCAAAATTCAAAGCGTGCATTCCTCCGCCGGCACTGCGGATACCTTCCGGCGGATACTTGGCAGCGGCGATAGCCAGCCGGCCTTGGGCGGGATCTTGCACCATCGGCACTACGATCCCAAAAGCCCCGGCATCCAAGGCCCGCTTGATGTAAGGAACGGTTCCATCCGGCACTCGCACCAGCGGTACACAGCCGGCATCGGCAATGGCCCCAAGGAGACAGGCCGCCTCCGACCAATCGATGGCCGCATGCTCCAAGTCCAAAGTCAGCCAATCAAACCCACTGCGTGCTAGCAGTCGGGTAGCGTGCAGGTTGCCCAAGGTGATCCAGGTTCCGAAACTCGGTTCACCCCGGCGGAGTTTTTCTTTGACGATATTCCGCTTCATCGCAGAGGATCCTTTGCCGCTTAAAGAAAGATACCGTGAGTACTTTCAGGCCGAGAACCGGCTCATCATATCCCAGGATTTGCTCATGCCGCAAGGCAATCTAACTCGTTTGGGGAAAGTCAGCGAGCCCAAGTAAGACCGAATCTGAGTGCCAGATTTCCGCGGGAAAAACTTTGGGAAAACTGTGTGTTCCCAGCGTATAGCTCTCCCAAACGCAATGCGAGCCTTCCCCTGAGGCATAACCGCTGAAGGCCCCCATGCTGGCCCAGCTTTCGCTCTTTGACAAGCCCATCTGCCGCATAGTAACCTTTTCTACCTGAGTGCCGTTTTTCTCCGTCTGCCAAAATCCTGGCCCCGGATGGGTGGACCTGGAAAGGAACCCTTGCCCAAGAAGTGGGGTCATTCCTAACAGGAACTTCCCGGTCAATATTGAGAAAAGGGGGTGAAAATTATCCACCAACTTCCGCCACCAGCCAGGGGAAAACCAAGCAACGAGAAACCGCCGGAATAGGCAAATCGTGGTGTGAAGCTTACATCCTTGGTTTGAAACATTTGGCACGAATTCTCACCGGAGGAACACTCTTATGAGACGGGTTTGGCCTCGGCTTACTCTCCGAACGAAGGAACGCTCCCAGCTTAGTGCAACCGAAATCCTCCATGGATATTCCAAGGAAAACACTTTCTCCAAAGAAGCAACAACACACCCGAAGCAATTTGGGACAACTAGAGGCCCGGGGTTTGGCCGCGGGGCGACCTTCCTGGCAAACGGGGCAGTGTGTCTCCTCCTGGTGGTACGAATCCTGCTCAGCTTTGGGACTGCCTGGGCCGGGGTTTTTTACTGCGATCCGGAGAAGGGCTCGCTTCAAGGGGATGGCTCGGCAGAAAGGCCGTGGGGAACCCTAGAAGAGGTGATTGCCGCGGGCTTGATTCAGTTTTGCGATAAAGAGGGCCGGCCCCATCGACCGGAGGCCCCTGTCAAACCCGGCGACACCATCCTCCTGCGATCGGGCTGGCATGGGGTGATCCGCATTCCCCGCGGGTACAACCGGGAGCCGATCACTATCGCTGCTGCCCAAGGACATCAGCCCCAAGTAGGTTGGGTGGAAATTGGCGAAGGATCGCGATGGATCATCCGTGGCCTTGTGATCTCTCCTTCCCTTGCTCCTCAACCCCTTTCGCGGATTCCGCACCACCTTGTCATGCTCGGCGAACGTGGCGGGCAGGAAAGCACAGAACTTACCGTGGAGGACTGTTTCATCTTTACCGAGCGGGATAGCTCTGCCTGGACGGCTACCGATTGGGTTCAAAAAGCACGGAGTGGCATCTGGCTTGGTCGGCATGGCCGGGGACATATCGCCCGGAACAATTACCTTATGAACGTCCGTTTCGGTATCTCGTTGTGCTCACCGGAATGTTTGTGCGAAGGAAATGTAGTGGCCAACTTTTCAGCGGATGGTATCCGGGCCACCCGCGATGGACTCATTGTCCGCAACAACGTCATCAAAAACATTTTTGTAGGAGCCCGCGACGGTGACGACAATCACGACGATGGGATTCAGGTGTTTCTTTTCAATGTCGGCCGGGGAACGGTCCGCAATATCGTGCTAGAGGGCAACATTATCGTTGCCCGAGAAAGGCCGGAACTACCCTTCCCCAACGGTTTGCAGGGAATCGGCTGTTTCGATGGTCCGCTGGTAAACTTTGTTGTTCGGGACAATGTGGTATGGGTGAATCACTGGCACGGGATTTCTCTCTACGATGCCCAGGGGTGCCTAATCGAAAACAATGTCTGCTATGTCCTGGGCAGCTCGCGAGCCAGGCCGTGGGTGATGCTCGGCCAAAAGCAAAAACAAGCCCGCGGCAATACTGTCCGCAATAATTGGGCCCACAGTTTCAACTTCAAAGCTGATCCCGAGGTAGTAGCCGAGGGAAATCAACCAGTGGAGGAGGCCCTCTTCCGCCAACGCTTAAAGGAAGCTTTACAAAAGATCGAGGACCGATTCGGCAAGATTCATCCCACGGCCAAACTGCCCCGATTGGAGCTACCCGATTTACAATAAACGCACTATCGCCTGTAAGCCGAAATGGGATCAGCTAAAAGGTTGTCGAAAGGAAAGACGAGCTGTTGGACCGGCTAACGAGGAAGGCATGATCCCAGCAAACTTCTCAGCCGGTTGCCCCTAAATTTCGAAAAAACGCGGAGCACTTGAGCCGGTTTCCGCTCGGATTACCACCTCCATAACCGCTCGGCCATTTAAAGGGTTTCGGCAAGGTTGGATGGATCAAAAGAGCCAACTGTTTTCCGAGGAAAGGCAGGCCGAACAAAAACTATGTACGTGTACAGGGCTTCAATTCACCGGATACCACAACATCAAGAATCGGGGGCAAAAAGGAAACGGATGTTCCGTACCTACCTGTGAAATTTCGAAGATCGATGAAGGCAAAGGAGATCTAGCTTCTTTCCATGTGCGGGATTGTGGGAGGGGTTTGGACGTCCCCTCAGTATGAAATTTCTCCCTCGAAACTTCGGACGATGGTGCAGAGCTTGCGGCACCGTGGTCCGGATGACGAGGGCTTTTTCTTTTGGCCGGAGGTCCAAAACGGCGGCTCGGGGCAGGTCTGGGTTGCCTTGGGACATCGGCGGCTGGCGATCATCGACCTGGCTGGCGGCAAGCAACCCATGTCCAACGAAGATGGCACCGTCTGGGTCATCTTTAACGGCGAGATTTACAACTTTCGGGCCTTGCGGGCGGATCTGGAGAAAACAGGCCACCGCTTTCGCTCTCGGAGCGACACAGAGGTCCTAGTGCATTTGTACGAAGAGTTGGGGCCGGAAATGCTTCGGGAGCTAAACGGCATGTTTGCCTTTGCCCTCTGGGATTGCCGGGAAAGTCGGCTGCTTGTGGCCCGCGACCGCTGCGGAGAAAAACCTCTTTTCTACTGGCACCACGCCCACGGGCTTGCCTTCGCTAGTGAACTGAAGGCCTTACTGCAAGTGCCCGGCATCCCCCGCGAGGTCGACCCGCTGGCCATCGATTTATTCCTTACGTATCAATACATTCCCCATCCTTACACGATTTATCGAGGAATTCGGAAGTTACCGCCAGGGCATTTCCTCTGCTGGAAGGAAGGGTGGGTGGAATCGGGGGCTTACTGGAATCCCCACTTTCAAACCGAGGTGGAGTATCAACCGGACAAGGCCCGGGAGGAACTTCGCGAGCTTCTGACCGATGCCGTCCGTATCCGGCTGGAAAGCGACGTCCCGCTAGGAGCATTTCTTTCCGGGGGGATCGACTCCACGATCATCGTGGGCTTGATGCAGCGGCAAAGCCGCGAGCCAGTCCGAACCTTTTCCATCGGGTTTCCTGTTCCCGAGTACGACGAAACCCACTATGCCCGGGAGGCCGCCTCTTTTGTCGGAACGGTCCACCGGGAATACCGCGTCCAGCCAGATGCTGTGGCCATTCTGCCTAAATTGATTTGGCATTACGACGAACCTTTCGCGGACAGTTCGGCTATTCCCACTTGGTACCTGGCAGAAAAGACCCGGCAGCATGTCACCGTGGCCTTAACCGGGGATGGAGGGGATGAACTTTTTGCGGGTTATCCCCGGTATCATGCCGTTCGGCTAGGCCAGTGGATGGACAAACTGCCAGAATCTGTACGGCAGTTCCTCACCGGCCCACTTTTGGAAATTCTTCCTCGCTCAGCCCGGTTCAAATCTCCCTGGCGTCGGCTACGAAGATTCCTCGAACAACTCCGCCTTCCTCCGCTCGATCGCTATCTCCAATGGATCGGGATTTTCCCCGACAACCTGCGTCAGCAGCTGTACACACGAAAGCTTCTGGACCAACTAGAGAGTGTGCCAGGGTATAGAGCGGGATTTTTCTTAGAGGAAGCATTTGAGCGGGTAGCCGGCCGGGACCTTGTGACGGCGATCATGCTCGTGGATCTCCTCACTTATCTGCCTTGCGATCTAATGACGAAGGTCGATATAGCCTCCATGGCCCACAGTCTGGAATGCCGTCAGCCGTTTCTCGACCCCCGCGTGGTGGAATTTGCCGCGGCTTTGCCCCTGGAGGCGAAACTCCGGGGCTTCCACGGCAAACGGCTGCTCAAAGAAACTTTTGCCGACCTTTTGCCGCCGAAAATCCGCCGCCGGGGAAAAATGGGTTTTGGTGTCCCTCTGGACAGCTGGCTCCGAGGGCCGCTTTTGCCCCTGGTGGAGCAAGTGGTAGCAGGGCCTCGAGCTATGGCCCGGGGAATTTTCCGGCCGCAGGTTGTCCGACAATTAATCCAGGAGCATGTGGAGGAGCGACGGGACCACAGCTACCGACTTTGGGCCTTGCTGGTGCTTGAGCTTTGGCTCCAGCAGTGGATCGACGGACAAATGGACCGGCTGCCGAGCATCGGTAGCTCCCCCGAGAAAAGGTAATCGCGGCCGGAAGGTAAGGGGTCCCCATAGGCACCAAACTCCCAGGTGCCTCGGGCTCAAGCCGGATCTCCCCAGGTGGACGGGAAAGGTCCTCCGTAGCGGAGGTGGAGTGGGGAGGTCTCAGGGAGTCCAACGGTGAAAGGGGTTTTCCGGGGCGAACGACCTACAGAGACCCCCACGGGAAAACTCCACTACACCCTCAAAGTGCACTGGTTACCCACCCGACCGGGTTAGGGGCTACCTCCGGGGTGAATCTTGACCGGAGGAGAAAAACAACCGGTGGCGAATTTCGGACCATTTTCAGACAATCTTGCAAAACTTGCGAACCCAGAAATGTGGCGGAGATTGCTTTTTCTGACCATATTCGTTATTTCCCGCATATTCCCTAGCACCCCCTATGTTGCCCCTGATCCCTTCTTTTTCCTTGCTTGACGAATCTCGATCGGTCCATGAAGGTCTCCTTCGGCATACCCCTTAACGGCAAAGAACGGATGGCCGTGGGAAAAAATGGGAATTCCGCAAAGCTTTCAAAATGGCCGCGTTTTTGCATCAACAACCGCACAGAATCGGCATGAACTGCCAGTTTGGTACTTACCCGTGAGGATTTTTGTAAGGCTTCAGTTACCAATTTGGGCTTCGTCAGCACCCTAGGGTTTATCAGGTCCTCCTTTTTCAAGGCCAGTCGGACTGGGGATTTAAAGAGTGGCCAGCAGCCGATTAAACTTCCCGCAAAATCGCAACTCTTGAGAGCTTCCATTTAATCCCTGCAAGCAGAAATAACCCTACGGCAGCAACCCCGGCCTGGCCCGGGACCTCTCGGCCGGGCAAGTGTGGGACTGCAAAGCCGGTAGGTTATCCCAGCAATCCTCGATTTCCCAAAAAATGTTCATTGCCCCTAGCAAGTGGCATATCGTAAGGAAATTTAGTGGCAGCCTTGCTCTGGCCGGGGAGGTTCCCAAACAGGTTGCACTTCCAACGCCCGGCTTTTGAGGCAGAATGACGTACTGTTTTCGGGGGCTAGTGGGGCGGGCAATCGCTGGCCGGGAACACCTACACCGGCATAAAAACGGGTTAAATGGCAGGTGTCACCCCTCAAAAGGGTAATAAAGATATCCCACTTCTAAATCTGTTGAAACCCGCATGGGTCTCGGACCAAATCCCGCGACAGATCCAGGGAGGTGCTCGGAAAACGTTTACCCCATGGTCCCCCTTGCCGCGGATCACCCGGGGAATTTCGTCTCGGAGATGAATGGTGGGCAGGAAAAGGGCAGGATTCCCTGAAACCCGGCGGTCCTCGCAACCGTAAGATGAGGGGCATTCCTTAGTCCGTTAGGCCCGGAGATTGAAGGAGGCAAAGGCTCGGGTATCGACCCCGGAATGATGGCTGAGGAAGTTAAAAATGCTTGGAAAAAGCCTCCTTTTCGGGACTTTCCCGTGCGAAGATTGAAAGCTACTTGGACAGGAGCGGCTGGCGGGATCCTTCGCACGGACGATGCTCCAACTTTGATTTCCAACGCAGGGCCCCCGAGACGGTGGGTTAGAATACCTTGGGGCAGAGACTTAGAACGCGTAAGGTGAAAACAAAATCATGGATCAGTTTTTCGTCGGTGGGCTCACAGAAGGAGGAAGACTCATGTTCCGGCAGAAAGCCTTTTGGGTAACGATGGCCTTTGTTTCCGCGGCGGTGCTTGTCACCGTGGCAGCTTGGCGGCTGCCAGCGTTGATCTCTGAGCTAAGCTATGCGGCCGAGCGAGGCCAATCGCTGGCCATGCGGGAACTTTTAAGCTCGGACCAGTTGGGGCCGATGGGATTCCAGGCAGTGGCGAAAGCCCTCCGGCCCTCGGTGGTAAGCATAAACTCTGTAAGCCGGATCCGCACCCGGGCCCCACGTCCGCGAACTCCGTTCCCCGACCTTCCGGAAGAATTCCGCTGGTTCTTCGGCCCGGACATCGAGCGGTTCTTCGAGCTTCCGTTCCCTCAGGAATTTATTCAAAGGGGTCTGGGGAGTGGGGTGATCGTTAGCGAGGATGGATATATCCTGACCAACTATCATGTGGTAGCCCAAGCTCAAGAGATTGAGGTTACCCTTTCCGACGGCCGTCGCTTCCCAGCCAAAATTGTTGGCACCGACGAGCGGACCGACCTAGCCGTACTAAAAATCGATGCCCGCGGTTTGGTCCCGGCTGTCCTCGGGGACTCCGACAAAGTGGAAGTGGGCGAATGGGTGGTTGCCATTGGAAGCCCCTTCGGACTTGACCAGACGGTAACCGCGGGAATCATCAGTGCCAAAGGACGGGCCGACGTGGGAATTGCCGACTATGAAGATTTCATCCAAACCGATGCCGCTATTAACCCCGGCAATAGCGGTGGACCGCTTGTCAACATGCGGGGAGAGGTCATCGGTATCAACACAGCTATTGCCTCTCGTAGTGGCGGGTTTATGGGAATCGGCTTTGCCATCCCCAGCAATATGGCCAAGGTGGTCAAGGATGCCATCATTGCTCACGGGCGAATGGAGCGGGGCTATCTCGGAATTACCCTCCAACCGCTTACAGAAGAGCTTGCTCAGTCCTTCGGATATTCGGGCACCAAGGGGGCATTGGTGGCCGACGTACTGCCCGATGAACCCGCCGCCAAAGCGGGAATTCAGCCGGGGGACATTATTGTCGAATACAACGGAGTGCCCATCGAGAGCGTTAACCAATTGCGGAATGCTGTAGCTACCACGCGGCCAGGTACAAAAGTTTCCATCGTGGTTTTCCGACAAGGAAAACGAATCGAGCTGAAAGATGTGGAAATCGGGCGTTTCCCCGACGAATTGCCTTCGCGGCGGCTCCCGGCTCGAGAGGAAGTAGTACCAGACCTGGGCGTCAGTGTGCAGACGCTCACTCCGGAGGTGGCCCGCCAGCTGGGTGTACCGGAGACCGAAACCGGTGTTGTGGTCACCGGCGTAGAACCCGGTAGTTTGGCTGCGACGGCCGGGATCCGGCCCGGGGACATCATCCAAGTGGTGGGCAACCGCCGTGTCACCAACGTAGCCGAATTCCGAGATGCTCTTCGAAACTTGGGTCAGGAAGGCATTCGGATGCAAATCCGACGTGGCGACACCCGGCTGTTTATCTTCCTGCGGTCGGGCCGATAACGCACCAAAAAGGCAATAGGCGAGATATTCCCGCCTTCCGACGGTCCGGAAGCAGCGGCTGTATGCCCGATTTTCCCCGCCTGGGGCAATGGGGCCTGGGCCGGATTTTGTTGGCCTGGGAATTAGGAAGCCTTGCGGAGTTCAGCGAGCAAACTAAGCACACCAGGGGCGATCCCGTTTTTCCAGCCGCCGTAAAGCATCCACAGCAATTTGGACATCCTCAGCTATCTGGAAATCAAACATCCCGGCACATATGAAGTCGGCTCCATTACGGAAGGCAAAGGGGAAGGCCATCCGCGGATGAATGGCCCCGGCGGCCATCACCTTAAAGGCTACCCAGGGCTTTGTCACATTCCGGAAGAAGGCGGCCGTCTCCTCCCAGTTTAAATCCCACATATTGTCGTGATATCGGCCATGTTCGCTGCCACGTCCTTTATACCAACACCATTCCTCCCGATATTCCGGCGGGGACATGGACCAATAGCGGTCGGAGTGGAAAGTCTTCACGTAGTAGTCGGCATCGACTCCATGCTCTTCGCAGGCCTTCGGGGTCTCTAGGGAATGGGATCCAACGCCCGCCGGTACCCCGGCCTCCTTGATTAGCTCAACGGTTCGCCTTATTACGTCGATCTTGCCGTCCATGATGTGGCGGTCAGTCACCTCGCCATGGGTGTAAACAAGCGAGGCCCCCTTAGCCACCACCGTGCGGATTAAGCTACGAAGATCTTCCCAATCGCTGCTTGGACGCACAGACACTATTGCTTGAAGATTGCTCCCCGTGCGTTCCCGATACTTTACCCACACATCTTGAACCGTGGGATTCACCATGACGGTGTTAATTCCAAACGATTCCGCGATGGCAAAAGTTTCGAAGATCCTTTCTTCCGTGTTGTATGCCTTGAAAAGTTGGGAAACGTAGATGAGGTCGCGAGCATGAGCAAAACCTGCAATCAAATTTCCCCCGAGGATGAGTCGACTGATCTCGACACTTCCAATCTTCCCCCGGGGCATCTTCACTGCAGTGCCGGGATCGGCTGGCTGAGCAGTAGCACCCTCCTGCAATGCCGCAAGGAGGATCTTTTCTTCAACACTGTGGATGGCCCCAGTCCCCGCTATCCCTACCAACCCTCTCACCAAGAAACTCCGTCGATCATCTCGGTTCCGCACTCCCTATTCCCTCCTTCTTCCCAATAAAGCCCACGGTTTACGTCTGAGATCTCCCTTCTGTTGTAGACAGGATCTGCAAGTGGCGATTCCCTCCCATGCTTTAAGACTTGCGTAACACCGGGGAAACGATGCAATCGGCCTGATGGACTCCCGAATGTTTTGTATCTTGGTTATTCCCTGGCCCCTTGTTTCCGCCCATTTTCTACCGATTGGTCGACAATACCATGCTACCCCGAAATTTGCACGGGAGAAATAAGCTCCGGCCATACCTACGCACAAAATCGGGCCAGAAGCACACGGTGAGCGGAAAGGTCAGCGGCGGCGGGTGCGGAGTAATCGTTCAATTTCACGCCAGGGACGGGTATTGGCCACATCGGCTTTAGTCAGACCTCCCCGGCGAGCCTGCAGGACTCCATACCGCATGGCATCCAGTCCGTCGATGCTATGAGCATCCGTAGCAATAACCACCAACACCCCGTGCTTCTTTGCTGCGGCACAGGCCACATCGTCCAAATCCAGCCGCTGGGGATGGGCATTAAGCTCCAGCATTTTGCCCTCTTCGGCGGCTGTGCGGATTACCGCTTCGAGGTCGATCTGATAGGGATTGCGTTTGCCGATAAGCCGGCCTGTGGGATGGGCAAAACAACTGACGTGGGGATTCCTCAATGCATCGAGTACCCGACGAGTAATTTGTTCCCGGGATTGATTCAGCCCATAGTGCACGCTGGCAACTACCCAGTCAGCCTCGGCCAGGACCTCGTCGGGCAAGTCCAGCCCACCACCCTCCAGAATGTCCACCTCGATCCCTTTGAGGATACGGAAACCTTTAAGCCGCCGGTTAATTTGATCGATCACCTCCCATTGCTTGCGAAGCCGATCGGCATCCAGGCCGCCCACCATGCTCACCCGCTTGGAGTGGTCGGTCACAGCAATGTAGCTAAGACCGCGGGCTTTGGCGGCGGCTGCCATTTCCTCGATGGAGGCGGTCCCATCGGTCCAATCTGTATGCACGTGCAGATCCCCGCGGATATCCTCAAGCTCCACCAAGGTAGGCAAAGTGCCGGTTTCTGCCCAGAGGAATTCGTCGCGGGCCTCGCGAAGTTCCGGGGGAATCCACGGCAAACCCAGAGCGGCATAGACTTCCTCTTCCGTCCGGCCGGCAACCCGCTCGTCGCCTCGAAAGACCCCATATTCATTGACCTTCAGCCCCCGGTCCTTAGCCCGGGTCCGCAAAACAATATTGTGCTCCTTGGAGCCGGTGAAATATTGCAAAGCTGCACCGAAGGATTCCTCCGGTACCGACCGCAGGTCTACCTGAAGCCCAATTTGCAGCCGAACGGACATCTTCGTGTCCCCCCGGGCAAGGATCTTCTGTATCCCCGGGAAGCGACCGAAGTGATCCATCACACGATCAGTATCGTCGGTGACTACCAGTAAATCTAAATCCCCAACCGTTTCCTTTCCTCGGCGATAACTGCCGGCAAATTCCATTTGTCGAATTCCCCGGCAACTTTTCATGTGATCGCGAATGCTCTGGGCAATTTGGTCGGCATAAGCCCAGTACATCCGCTGGCTGGCCTGAGTAGCCAAGTCCAGACCTTCCAAGATTGCCGCCTCGGTTTTTTCTCCAAACCCTCGAAGATTACGAACGCGATGTTCCTCGCAAGCCCGACGGAGTTCCTCAAGATTGGTAACCCCCAATTCCCGATACAAGGCGGCCGCCCGCTTCGGACCCAACCCGGGGATCCGAAGCATATCGAGCACCCCCTCCGGCACCTGGGAACGGAGTTCTTCCAGTAGCGGCAAGGTCCCCGTTTGAGCCAAAGTAGCGATTTTTTCCGCCAAATCCTTTCCGATCCCAGGGAGGCTACTCAGTGTATCGGGATTCCCCCCTTCTCTTTGAATGAGGTCAGCTACCGACTCGGTCATCTCGGCCACGGTTCGGGCCGCATTCCGGTATGCCCGCACCCGAAAGGGATTGGCACCCTGGAAATCCAAAATATCTGCGATCTCTTCCAAAGCTGCAGCAATTTCTGCGTTGGTCAGCCCAGCCATTCTCGATTGCTTACTCCGTCAGGGGAAATATCTCTTTCCGCAATGGAACACTATTAATTCAGCACGTTCCTCAACTATCGGCAACAACAAACCCCCGATTTTTACTCCCCGAAATCATTCTTCTTAGCCAGGTGTTCGGCGGTTAATCGACCACCCTCAAACAGAGTTGGTGGACAGACAAGCGGATCGTTATCCGTCCCAAAGCTCGGCAGGCCATTCCAAAGCTCAGATGTGCAACTCGACAATATCCTTATCCTGCAGGACGTAGTCCCCCTTGACCTGGGTCCCGGGATGCACAGCTGAACCCCAAACTCGTCCGAACTTCAGCTTCTTCACGTAATCGTTGTGAATCAAAGCAGCAAGATCGAGCAAAGTACTTCCCCGACGAAGTGTGAACGGTCGGTCCAGGTCCGGATCCTTCTTTGCCGGATGCTTCGTGTACACCCGGACTATATCCAAGGCCTCAAAGATTGCCTTTTGCAGAACGTCCAAACCCTCCCGTGTCTTGGCCGAGATGACGTATTCCGCAAAATCCACAGGGACCAGCTCGTGTAAGAGTTCTAACCGATCCCGGGCCTCCGGAAGATCAATCTTGTTAGGAACCAGAAATGTCTGGGTGTACCACAGCCCCATGTCGTTTTCATCCAAGTAGGACTTCCGGGCCAGCCGGGTCTTGGTTTGATTGAGCCGGTCGATCACCGCCTGACATTGCTCAATACCTTCGTCATCCCCAAGATTGACCATCAAAAGAACCAGATCTGCGGAACGGATTAAGCCGTACATGTAAGGCTCGCAAAAGTCGGCGGTGATGGGAGGAGTATCGATCAACTGGATCATCACATCCTCGTAAGGCATCATTCCCGGAAGGGGCACTTTCGTGGTGAACGGATAGTCCGCGATTTCCGGAGTGGCCCTGGTTAAAGTTGCCAGAAGTTGGCTCTTACCTGCATTAGGGCCGCCAATAATGACCACCGTCCCGGCCCCTTGGCGAGGAATCCGGAAGCTCCGGGTCTTTTTGCCACTTTTTTTCTCCGCCTCCAGTTCCCGCTTGGTCTTTGCAATCTTGGCCTTGATGGCCGCCTGAAGATGATCTGTCCCCTTATGCTTGGGGATCTCGGCCAACATCCACTGGAGACACTTGAGTTCCTCCTCCAAAGTGGTGGCCCGACGATAGGCTTCCTCAGCTTTCAGATATTGAGGCGTCAGGTTCGCAGGCATGGCTTACACCGCTCCTGTGCCTGACAGACGTTCCTCACGGAGTACCCAATCACCACCAAACCCCAAATCTCTGGAAGAGACTCCCTCCGTCGGCTTGGGCCCGTTCCCCGACAGTCCTGGGTTGGAGGCCCGAAGAAAATTGTTTCCAGATTGCGGCTGCTCGTACTTTGTGTGCCTTTACCCTGGGGAAAGCGGGACTACCGAGTTCCCAATTCAATCCCCCAGCCCCGGCCGCGGGCAGACCCTTCTCCCTACATTAGACTCTATGAACCCGGAATCACTCCCTTGCCTCTAACCCGATTACGATTCGCGGGAGCGGAATTCTCGGCCGGTACCCTCTTACTCCCCAATGGTGCAACATTCCGTGCCCCCTCCGCTCCGCCAAAGAACTTCCTGCCTCGACGTTTGGCGAGCGAACAATCCACGTTCTCCTCCTTGATTTTTTATCAGCAAAGGCCGATCTGCCAAATCGCTTTAGTCTCCGAGCAGAATTTTTATCCACCTGAGGTGCAAATTTTTCAAAACGGACTGTAAGTTCTGTTATGGAGATGCTTGCCTGAAGGCCCCCGAATTTGCCGGGCTTGCCCCGCTTGCTCGCGGATCTTTTTGCACATCGGTCCTCGGTGGGACTTTACGTAGTCGTCTTGACACAACCCATCCTTCCGTACTGGGTAAATCCCCCGCAAATTTCCTATTTACCCCCGCACTTCCAGTTGACCTGCGTTAAACGGTGACCTACGCTAACTCAGGATGAGCAGACTGAGGATGCTCAGGAAATTGGTGCTCGCCCCAATTAGCGAAGTTGAGCACAGGTCTAACCATCGATCGCAGGGGAAGCGTCATATGTTAGTGCTCACAAGACGGCGAAACGAAAGTATTATCATTAACGACAACATCAAGATAGTCGTGATTGGTATCCGAGGAGACCGGGTTCGGTTAGGCATTGAGGCCCCCCCGGAAATTCCCGTTCATCGCCGGGAGGTTTTCGAGCAGATTCGGAAATCCCAACAGGCTCCTTCTCCAGGCGGGGCTACCCCGGCAGTACCGGGACCTGAAGCCAAGGCTCCTCCAGCTGATCCTGCCGAACAAGCCGATTCTCCGCCCAAGCCCGATCGAACCGAGGAACATCCGGCACCCGTAGCCTCCCAGTCGTAGATCGGAGCCTGGGCCAGTTTCATGCCCGGTTAACCCAATCGATGGATGTCATCCCAGCACATTTGGGGCATCTTTTCCACATCCGGGGCGGGTAGTGCCGAGTCAGTTCGTATCGCGGCTCATTCGCGGATGGAATTTCCCCTCTCCATTAGCAGTTAAAAGAACCAGTTGAGGCTTGAGGAGCAAGTGCTTCTCATTTGGGCATACTCCCCACTCCCCAAAACATCTTGCGGGCCACAATTTGCGGCTTGGGGGTGGCAGGGAAAAAGTTGCACAGAGTAGCCGGCCAGTTCCCCTTGCGGTTCCCCGGCGGACGAGCATTCTATCGCAAATAGCCGGCCTTCCACTGGCCAAGTCAGAAAATTGCGGATTGAAACCCACCCAAAAAAGATCCTTCCGCACGGCCTCCGAGGTTTTCAATTCAATGCCGGGCTGAGCCTGGGTAAACCAAATCCGGCTCAGAATTCCAGGCCGGGCTTTCTCGGCCAGCCAGTGACGACAGCGGCACCCATTTGCTATTGGTGTAATTCGGATCGACTGGACTTCAGCCCCTATTTCAGTTTGGACCGAGCGGGCCGGCCGGGCGGGTCCGAAGAAGGGTTTTTCCGGGAATGGTCTCCTAATCCGCGTTCCAAGCGATCTATCCCGAAAATCTGGGTTGGGGGACATTTGCCGGCTAAATTGGTGCCCGGAACTTTTCGGAAAATGCCAGTCCAAAACACCGGAAATCCGGCACAAATTGAGTTGAGGAGGCCAACTTTCGGCTTGCCTTCGTAGACAGAGTCGCTATACTTCTACCGATCCGGTCGAAGACCGGTGCCGAGGGTAGTTCACCCTTGGCCCGGGGTGGCCCCGTCGTCTAGCCAGGTTAGGACACGGGCCTTTCAAGCCCGTAACACGGGTTCAAATCCCGTCGGGGTCACTTTTTACTTGAGGATTTTTCAGCCGAAGGGTGATAGTAGCCTGTTCCTGTGGAGGTTTGCCCTCTTCCACGGGAAGTTCCGCCTAGAGATCTCCTCCTTAGGTAAAGGGTAACCCTGAGCCCTGGCCGAGACCGAAATTCTCTCCAACCCTGAACCGAAATTTTCTCCAAGACTGAGGATTGCCATCCGCACAAGGTGGCCGAACGTTCGGTACCTTTCCCGGCCCATCCTCTTGTTCGAAAAAGATAACCCCGAGTGAGGAAAAGATTACTGGAATCTTTGAGACATTCCCCCGGGCGTGGGGCCAGTTTCCGTAAACCAAAATCTCTGGCCAATTCAGACAGCAAGATATCCTACCTTAAGCCCTAGCTTTCCACGGCAGGCAAAATTCAGACTATCCCTCTTCTTAAGGCCTGCGAATAACATTAGCTTTGTCAGACAAAACTTATCTTTTTTCAGAATAGCCCCGCCTATCCTTCTGGTTATTGAGGGCTAAGACAACTACTGGTTCGCCGAGCTTCGGGCAAGTTTTCGCAAAACGCTTTTACCGCAAGCGAATTTCATGCCGTTCCAGAAAGGCCAGCAACTCCGAGCGGAATCTTTCGATCTCCTCACTTGTAATTGTGCGATCTCGATGGCCAATCCAGTATCGGAATGTATAACTGCCCATTCCCTCCGGCAGGCCCTTGCCTCTATAAACATAGAGGAATTGCCGCTTTTGAATTAGGGGGTGTTCAAACCGATCGAGGATTGCCTCCAAGGGAGCAAACCCCTCGGCAGCCGGCCACAAAAGGGAAAAGTCTTGAACCGACCCAGGAAATGCCGGAGGGGGCACATACCGTTTGGCCGGCCAAAGAACCCCCTCAAGAGCATCCATATTGAGCTCAAACCAAACTACCTGGCCTCCCTCGGGAATGACGGCCTGGCGGGCTGGTCCTTCCAGGACTCCAATTGCTCCAACCAATCGGTCTCCTTGGTGAACCGAAAGCCATCTCCCCGGGACTTGCCAGGGAAGTTCTGCCGAATTTTCAAGCCGGAATCGAAAACTCCCTCCCGCCAAAGCTTCTCCTAAATCCTCCAGAGCTGATTTAACGGAGAGAAAATGAGACTCCGCATCGGCCTTTTCTTCGGAAAGAAAACTTAGGCCGGCCAATCGGCCCTCCTCCACCGGAGTTCCATTTTCACTCATACTGTACACATGTCCTAACTCAAAGATCCGGAAGGCCTCCCGATGGGACCGGTTTTTCTCAATGAGAGCAAATAGATTCGGCAAAAGGCTTGTCCGCAAAAGCCGGTTAAAGGAAACCAGCGGATTCCGCAAAACGATTGGTCGGAGGGGTTGATAGCCTAGGGCTTCCAAAAACCGATCATCCATCCAGCCATAGGTCTGAACTTCCACAAAGCGATGAACAGCAGCCAATAACCGCCGGGCCCGATGCTCAAGCCGCAATCGCCGATTCACAGGCAGAGGTCGCAGGGGAAACTCCGGCATCCGCGGGGGAATGTTGTCATAACCGTAAATCCGTAAAATTTCCTCGACGATATCCGCCGGAATAGAGATATCCTTGGCACTCCGGAACGGCGGGACTTTCACAACCAGGTGACCTTCCTCGCTCGCAGAGGCCTCGAACCCCAGCCGATGCAAAATGGAGATTGCCGTCCCCGCGGGAATTGTAGTTCCCGCTAACCGATCCAATTCTCCCGGAGCTAAAACGATCGTTCGCGGACTTTCGCCCAAATCGCCGGCGACGGTAAATCGGCTGAGGACCTGGACCGGGACCCGATGTTCTTCCAAAAGATGAAGGAACCTTGCTACCCCCCATTTCACCAGAATTGGGGGCTGGCTTTTCTCGAAACGTTGGGCCGACTCGGTGCGAAGATCCAGTCGCACCGAGGTCCGACGAATCCGCGAGGCTTTAAAATTGGCACTTTCCAAAAGGATTCGACGGGTGGTGGGCCGAACCTCGGTTGCTAGCCCTCCCATAATTCCCGCCAAGGCAACCGGCTCTTTTTCATCCCAAATCAAAAGATCTTCCGGTAGCATCGGCCGTTCCTGGCCGTCCAAAGTCACAAAGGACTTCACCGTGCCGGCATGAGCAACCCGGATCGCCCGCACAAGCTCGCCGTCGAACGCATGCATGGGCTGAGCAATTTCCCAAAGAATGTAGTTCGTCAGATCGACGGCAAGGTTAAACGTCCGCTGCCCTACGGCATGAAGCCGCCGCTGCCAGAGTAGCGGAGATGGATCGGCAGCCGGCATCTCCATCATCAAACAGCCGTAACAAGGGCAGTCCTCAAAATCTTCTACCGAAAGAGGGACCGGGGGTAATGCATCAAAGCGAGCAAGGTCCGCCATCCCCAAAGGCCGTAGGGGTCGCTCGAAGATTGCCGCCAACTCTCTTGCAAATCCGTAGTGTCCCCAAAGATCCGGCCGATGAGTCAGACTCTTGTTGTCGATTTCGATAAGGACATCCGTGGTGGGAATGTACTTCTCCAAGGGTGCTCCCGGGGTTAAATCGGGGGGACATTCCAAGATCCCTTCATGCCAGCGACTCAGGCCAAGTTCCCTCGGAGAACAAAGGACCCCTTCGCTCACCCGACCTGCAAGCTCGATCTTACTAACCACTTGTCCATCTGCCAGCCGGGTACCAGGAGGAGCAAAAGCCGAAACCAACCCCGGCCGAGCATTCGCCGCTCCGCACACCGTGCCAAACTGCCGGCCACCACAATCCACCACCACCCACCGCAAATGGGGATCCACCCCAGGAATTGTCTCGACCGAGAGAATCTTGCCCAGAACGACCCCCTCCACACACCGACGGAGAGTCTGCACGTCCTCCACCTCCGCCGTGCACATGGTCAGTCGATCTGCAATTTGCGTGGGGGAAAGATCGTGGATATTTACAAAATCGGCAATCCAGTCGAGCGAAATTTTCACTGCCGATAACTCCTAAACCTTCGTTTCCCTAAGCTCGATAGGTAGGCCCTATCGGACACTCCCATAGATTGCCGGCCTATGCCCGAAACTTCCCACCTCCCTTGCCGGCTGATTCTAGTTTGTGTCCGTCGTTCGTGCCCCATCAGCCGACGGGCTCCATCTTTCAGTCCGCAAAACTTCACTTCCCCAGTTGGGACTATCCAATTCGGAAACCTTACTTTAAAGTTCGAGGCACAACCTGTCTCAGGGGAACCTCGGATTTGGTGCCTAGGATCTCACCCGGCAAACAGAGGATAGGCTATTGGCGGAAGGATCGGCTAAACCCTCTAGTTGCTTTCTCGCCTCCGATATTTCCTAAACTTCCCTGGACAGTTACTCCCCGAAAAAAGTCAAGAGCAAATGCTCCTTCTCCGACTTGGCCCCGTTAGCTCCTTACCTTTCGAAGAACCTCCCAATGATGCCCAAAATAACCCTCTCAACTACAGCTTGCCAATCTCCACCGACACTTCAAGCTCTTCCAGCAGCCCTACAACACCACGGGGAATTGTTCACAAAACCGCAAATCACCCGAGTTGAACAAACGAATATCGGGGATTCCAAACTTTAGCATCGCCAACCGGGTCATTCCCATCCCGAAGGCAAAGCCACTAAACTTCTGCGGATCTACTCCTCCGGCTTCCAAGACCTTGGGATGAACTAGACCACAAGGGATCAACTCAATCCATCCACTGTGTTTGCACACCGAGCATCCTCGCCCATCGCAGAAGGGACACTGCTGGTCCAGCTCGAAACCGGGTTCCACAAAGGGGAAAAACCCTGGACGTAACCGGACCGTAACTTCCCGGCCGAATACTTCCCCCAAAAGGGCTTTCATCACCGCAATCAAATTGGCCACGGAAATATCCCGATCCACCACCAGACCCTCTAGCTGGTAAAAGGTATTCTCGTGGCTTGCGTCCATTGCTTCATAGCGGAAGCATCGACCGGGGAATATCGCCCGGATCGGGGCTCCATACTTCTCCAAGGCCCGTACCTGATTGGCCGAGGTATGTGTCCGAAGGATGTACCCCCCTTCCAACCAGAACGTATCCTGCATATCGCGGGCGGGATGATCTGGCGGGATGTTCAAAGCGTCGAAGTTGTAATACTCGGTCTCCACCTCTGGCCCCGTAAGGACCATGAACCCCATCCCCTCGAAGATTGCCTCCAGCTCCATCTGCACTAAGGAGATTGGGTGAAGGGCTCCGAGCCGGCGATCAGTCCCGGGAAGGGTAAGATCGAGCTTTGCCCGTGCGGCCAAGGCCTCCCATTGGGCGGCCTTCTCCCGACGGTCTGCAAGGGCAGCTGCGATCTTCTCTTCAGCTTGCCGCTTAAGCTCATTCAGTTGCGAACCGAACTGCCGCCGCTCTTCCGGAGAAAGGCTCCGAAAGTCCGTCTCTTTACCCAAAAGGGTGATCTTTCCCTTTCTGCCCAAAAACCGTACCCGAACTTGTTCCACTTGATCGGGAGTTTGGGCCTCTGCTAAAGCTGTCTCCAGTTCTTGCAAAATGGCATCTACCGCGATCACCGACGCAATCCTTTCCCGAAGCAAGGTCCACCTTCTCCGAAGGCAGTCCGTCTCCCCGAAGGATTACCGGCCTGAAATGAACTGCCTCCGGATTGCCCGAAACTTGGTTGATTATCCCTAAACCCGGGTTTAACCTTCGCAAAACCCGCGAGAAAAACACTCCTTCGGCCCGGCTTGGGAAACTCCTCGTTAAGCCGGAGGCCCCTCGTTCTCATGTACTCCAAAAATTGAACGTGAATTCCCCCTCCTTCCACCAAGGAGATACCCATGAACCCTCAAACCGGCGTTCCCATCAACTCTTCGCCCGGAACCCTCCGAGCAATTCCTTCGAGACCTTCAACGAGGTTCCGACCAACCCGATATGTGGGCAAAGAGCATAGGAAAGCTGACGGGGAACTCCCGAAAAATTGGCTGGCAACCACTTGGAAATCTACTGTGCGAACAACGTTCAGTCAGGGAAAGCATGAAGAACCAACTAATTGGCGGGCTACCGCTTTTGAGCTGGAATTTTTCGGAGCCTTGCCAGCCCGATCGAGTGCCGATCTCTAAGGCCTTTAATACATTCAAGACTCACCTCCTTCCCCAACTTTACAGCACTTGACAGGCCTCAGTGAGACCGGCCGAGGTTCCCAGTTTCCCTCTAGCCCCCGGAGTTTGTGCTGTCCTGGGCATTAGTTGGGGCATTTAGGGGAAATCTAAACCTCTTAACGCCTAGCCGGAGGTCTGCAGCGGCCGGGAATTTAGCAGAAATCACTTATCTACCGAGTTTTCCAAACCGGGGTGGTTCAAACCGTTCTTTGCTGCTCCGGCCTCAATGGTACTCCGATCTATCCTTAGGGAGCATCACACGGTGGTAACTTGGGCTTTTTGTGGGGTTCGGCTTGCAGCCGGCCTCCGGACTCGGCCGACCTAACCCGTCCCCGGACTGGCTAAACCCCGCCTCCTGGGTGAAGTCCGGGTGAGATTTAGCCCTGAAGCCCCGGAGAACCAATTTTGCCCTCCGGCTACTCAGCCCTCGAAGAACCCACTCTGCCTGTGTGCTATATTTGTCCTATTCCGGGGCCAGCTGGTCAAGGGTAGCCGCCATTTGAGACCGGGGAGACAAAATCCGGCAGAAAAGCGGTCTGTCGGCTGCCTTTGGTGACCTAGAGAAGGAGTTAATCGGAACTGCCTGCGGTTCGTGATTGGTCGTAAACTCCCGGTCATTGTGGATCCATTAAAATGAAGATGTCTGACGAGGATTTCCAAAGCATCGGTTAAGGGACCAGCCTGCCCGTTGGAGCAAGCGAAAGATAGGACCGCCATCGTTTCTTCTGGCAAGTGGCGGGTAAATAGTCCGTTCATTTAGAAGTACCCGGCTTGGCCCTCCAACTTTTCCTCGAGGCATTCGGCCAGCATAATCTAATAGCCGAATTTCGGAGGATTAGCGGGGACTCCACCGCAACTAATTACCCACAGGCATTTCTAGTCAGGGGGTTGGAAACAATGGTGTCAAAATTTTCCTCCCACCGAAGTTGTAGCCGAGCAGGCTGGGTATTTCAGCCTTCTCATGTTACTTCTTTCGGGCAGGTTTTGAAGATTTTGCTGGCTGCTGTCGCACTTGTTTTGCCAGGATGGGTCTTTCCCGGAACACTTGCGTTTTGCCAGACAGCCCCGGAGGCCGGTAAAGAAGATGCACAAAGTCCTGGTCCCGGTGGTCTTTTGGAGCAACGTCGTCGACCAAACGTAGTGGTGGTGATCACCGATGATCAAGGTTACGGGGATATCGGTGCCCACGGTAACCCAGTCATCCGGACCCCAGAGCTGGATCGGCTATGGGCAGAATCCGTTCGTCTGACAAACTTTCATGTGGATCCCACTTGCACCCCCACACGAGCGGCTTTGATGACCGGCCGATACTCCATCCGCTCCGGATCCCGCCACACCATCATGGGCCGATCCCTGATGAATCCCCGGGAAATTACTTTGGCCCAGCTTTTCCGGGCTGCCGGCTACCGGACTGGACTGTTCGGAAAATGGCACCTTGGGGACAACTATCCTTTGCGGCCGCAGGATCGGGGTTTCGAAGTGGCCGTCTATCACAAAGGCGGGGGTGTCGGCCAAGGACCGGACTGGTGGGGGAACGACTATTTCGATGATGTCTATTTTCGCCAGGGGATTCCGGAGCGATTCCAGGGGTATTGCACCGATGTTTGGTTCCGGGAGGCACTCCGGTTTATTGAGCAGCATCGGAGCGAGCCTTTCTTCTGTTGGATTGCCACCAATGCCCCTCATGGACCATACCTTGTGGCAGAAGAATATTGGCGGCCATATGCCGAGCAAGGTGTCCCGGACCCGATGGCCCGCTTCTACGGGATGATCACGAATATCGATGAAAACATTGGCCGACTCCGCCGATCTCTTCGGGACTGGGGTCTAGAAGAAAATACCCTTCTCATCTTTTTAACCGACAACGGTACTGCAGCCGGAATTGCCCCGAAAGCACCTGCGGGCAAGTGGACTGGATTTAACGCCGGAATGCGAGGCCAGAAGGGTTCGCAGTACGACGGTGGGCACCGAGTTCCCTGCTTCCTTTACTGGCCGGCAGGCGGTCTGACAGGCGGCCGGGATATTCCTCAACTTACGGCCCATATCGACTTGTTACCTACCCTCATGGAACTTTGCCAACTTTCTCGGCCGGAAGGGCCTCCCCTGGATGGCCGCTCGCTGGTACCCCTCCTTTATGGTCAGGCAGAGAATTGGCCAGACCGCATCCTCTTTGTCCACACACAAAGAGAATATACCGTCATCAAGTGGCACCAGACGGCTGTCATGACCCAGCGGTGGCGGCTGATCGATGGAAAAGAACTCTATGACATGACCAACGATCCAGGACAAACCAAAAATGTTGCGGACCAATATCCCGAAGTAGTAGCCCAACTCACTGCCGCCTACGAAGAGTGGTGGGAAAGCATCCAACCTGATTTCGATCCGCCGGTGGCCATTCACTTGGGTTCCGACGCAGAAAACCCCGCGGTGCTCAACTCGCACGATTGGTTAGTCGAGCATATAAAGCTTTCTCCGTGGAGCCAAGAACGAATCACCCAAGGAGTCCGCTCCAGCGGACCGTGGGCTGTGAACCTGGAAAGACCCGGTCGATATCGTTTCGAACTCTACCGCTGGCCGAAGCATTTGGCTAGACCTGCCGGCTGTGTTCGGGCCCGCTTAAAAATTGGGCAGTGGGAGGCTGAGTGTCCCATGAAGCCGGAGGATATCTCGGCCGTTTTCGAAGCCAGCCTCCCTGCTGGCCGCACCTTCCTTCAAACTTGGCTTTTCCCACCGGAAGGAGAACCGTTTGGAGCCTACATCGTCTGGGTGTACTACCTAGGGAATCCTTAAGGTTGCAACACACCCTGTGTTGAACCCGGGTACTCTGGCTGCCCCGCTAGAGTCTCCCCGTTCACGGATATTTTGTCTGTACCCTTGGAGTGTTGCGGGGTGGTCTTTGTGTCACGAAACTAGGAGTCCCGTGGACAGAAGGTTGCTCCTTTCGCGGGCAAACTGGACTAGGTGGGATCCTGGCTCCGTTCGGGTTGGGAGATCTCAGCCCCCAAGTTAAACCGGATCAAATTTGACCCCGAGCCAACCCGGAAGGCTGAAAAGGATTAATAGTTTAGCCCCCGGTCCTGCTTTCCTCACCGGGCCCCCTTCTCCCGTGTCCTTAGAAAGGCCATACTGTTTTGTCTCCGTCAGGAATCCGAAAGCTGTCGGTCCTGCGGATTTGGGAAACATATCCGGTTTTGTCCGCTCTTGGTGTCCGGAGTGCGGCCTCCTGGCCAGGTAACGGCATGACCCTGACCCCTGCCTTGCCTGAGGAAATCTGTTAGCATGGAAAATTCCAGGCCTCCGGCGGGGGACTCAAACAGCAGGAGTTTCACAGCATAAGAAACCGGTAGCCGCAAGGGAAAACTTTTAAAACCGCGTTTTACCCGGCTTACTTAGGGAGCTATCTGCCGTGAATCAAAAAGCCACCGTGGTCATTACAGACTTTGTCAACGATGATCTTCAGCCCGAGCGGGAAATTTTGGGTGATCTGGCTGACGTGATAGCCCTCGGTGCCACCGACGAAGCACAGCTTATCGGTCGAGTAGAGAAAGCCGACGCCCTCGTGGTCTACCATGCCATTCAAATTAGCCGGCAAACCATCGAACGGCTGGAACGATGCCGAGTGATCGTCCGTGCAGGAGTGGGGGTGGACAACGTGGATTGTACCTTCGCCCGTCAGAGAGGTATCCCGGTGGTCAATGTTCCCGACTACGGCTCGGAAGAGGTGGCAGATACCGCAATCGCGATGATGCTTGCCCTGGTTCGGGGAGTGCACGTGATGAACTCCCGACTTCGGGCGGGGGATAAACCGTGGACTTATCAACTGGCCTACCCCGTGTGGCGATTGCGAGGAAGGGTCTTTGGCATCATCGGATTAGGCCGGATCGGCACGGCGGCAGCACTCCGGGCAAAAGTCCTCGGGATGGATGTCGTTTTCTATGATCCCTATAAACCCGATGGGTACGATAAATCTCTTGGAATTCGGCGGGCAGAATCCCTGGAAGAACTCCTCCGACAAAGTTTCGTGGTCAGTATCCACTGCCCTCTCACGGAGGAAACCCGGCACATGCTCAACGCCAAAACGATCGAAATGATGCCTCGAGGATCCTTTTTGATTAACACGGCAAGGGGGGCAATCGTGGATACCTCGGTATTGGCCGAATTTTTAGCCCGGGGACACCTGGCAGGGATGGGACTTGATGTTCTGGAACTCGAGCCGCCGCCAGAAGATCACCCCTTGGTGAAGGCCTGGCGAGACCCCGCTCACCCGGCTTACCATCGGTTGATTCTCAATCCCCATGCTGCCTTTTACTGTGAGGAGGGTTTTTTGGAAATGCGGCAGAAGACGGCGTCCGCCTGCCGGCGGGCCATCCTCGGCCAACCGCTCCGAAATGTGGTCAATTAGCCTGAAGCTACCCTTACAAAATCGAATACCCACGTGCAGGAACGGATGAGACCACCTAATCAGCCGGATAATCGCATGACTCATCGCGAGAATCTGCGAGGTTTAGGACTGAGATAGCCAAAATCAGGCCATGTCCGTTCCCGGCCGCCTGTGAAAGCCAAATCCCGGGAAAAGCACAAAATTAGCGGTAAGGAGGAAAGTCTCCGGCATCCAGCGAAAAGCCCGACATCATCCAAAAAAGCCGATGGCATCCGAAAAGCAGTCGGGCAGGGCCCAAAATGTAACCGTTAGACCCTTTGGGGGAGGGCAAACCACACTCCCGTGGGCCTGTACTACCCAGCCCAAGCCCGTGGCCACAATTCTTTGCCGAAAAAATGCTGGACCACTCGGCCGGGCACTTTCTTGCCTTTGAGGTTGGTGCCGTAGGACCTAACAGTTCACCGAGGCCCGGTTGGCCCCTCCTCAGTTGGAAAACCCCTACCCAACTCGGTTTTCTTGGAAACAGAACAATCTTTCCGCCGAATTGTAGGTCGCCAAATTGCAGGCAGATTACTCAGGATAGAGCCGAGTGGACAAATACCGTTCGCCAAGGTCAGGAAAGATTACCACGATCACCTTGCCGCGATTTTCTTCCCGCCTGGCTACCTGAAGGGCGGCCCAAGCTGCAGCCCCACAGCTAATTCCGCAAAGGATTCCTTCCTCCCGGGCTATCCGGCGAGCAGTTTCCATGGCAGCTTCGTCTTCGACCCGAATTACTTCGTCGATGATCTGCAGGTTGAGAACATCAGGAATAAAACCGGCACCAATGCCCTGGATAGAATGTCGGCCCGGTTGGATCGGTTGGCCCGAAAGCTTTTGAGTAATCACGGGACTAGCAGCCGGCTCGACGGCTACCATGCGGACTGTAGGTTTACGAGACTTAAGGACCTCGCCCACTCCCGTGATAGTTCCCCCAGTACCCACCCCGGAAACCACAATATCTACTTGCCCTCCGGTATCCCGCCAGATTTCCTCCGCCGTAGTCCTACGATGAATTTCCGGATTAGCGGGATTTTTAAATTGCTGTGGCATGTAGAAATGGGGGTTTTCGGCACAGAGTTGTTCGGCCCTTCGAACGGCCCCGCCCATCCCCTCAGAAGCCGGTGTCAAGATGATCTCGGCTCCCAAAGCTTTCAGAATCCTTCGACGCTCCAGGCTCATACTTTCCGGCATGGTCACGATGAGGCGATATCCCCGGGCCGCACAAACAAAAGCCAGCCCTATCCCCGTGTTGCCGCTGGTAGGCTCGATGATCACCGAACCTTCTTTAATCAAACCTAGCTGCTCAGCCCGGTCGATCATCGCCACCGCGATTCGGTCCTTCACACTCCAACAAGGATTCTGGGCTTCCAGTTTAGCCACGAGGATCCCGGGCAACCCTTTTCCAAACCGTGCAAGGTGCACCAAGGGCGTATTCCCGATGGCCCGGGTAATGTCGCTAAAAACTCTGCCATTTAATGCTACCGCCATGGACAAAATCTCCTCCCGCTTGGATTACCAGATCGCTCGCAAAATAGTGATCTTTCGACCCCTGCCGGGCACCTTCCCTGAAGAAACTCGAAGTTCCCCATACTTTGTCAACAAAAGAACATCTATCTGGCTAGACTATACAAACTTGATCAATTTTTGTCAACCACTGCCAGATCCCTGCTTCAAGGGGCAAATAGGTTCCCCCTTCCCAGTGAAGGTCAACAAAATACAAAAGATGGTCTTTACCTCCCCCGGAGGGTGAGGACTGGGAAAATTTTTCGAATTCCGGTTGAACCGCCTATACCGGCAGGAGATCCCCGTTGCTACCCTAGGGTATTCCCCGTAACCAAGGCCGCAACCACCGCCAAAAAAGCAACTCGAAAAAGGGAACTTCGCGACCCAAACCACTTTCCCTGCGGGGTTCAACTTAGCCGGCGAGAAGTATCACAAATAAAAGACCTAATAGGCGTTCATGAAACCGTGGCCTTAAGCCCGAAAAGACGCTGCCCTGAAACCTTGGTTTTCGAGCTGAAAAGTTTTCGGTCAAATCGTTCCGAAGCAAATAAGTCGGCGATGTTCTTTCGAACGAGTGCATCCCCAAAAATGAAATTTGGAAAAAACTGGACGGGCCGGAGTTGCTGAGGGCCTTATCCCAGGTCTTGTAGATCCTGGCGATAGGCAAGACCTGGCAAGATGGGATGATATGCTTGCCTCAAGTCCGTGGGGATTTCGCGTTGGCAGCCCCGGCATAAGCTTTGTCAAAGAAAATGTGCATGCTCACCAATCCGTCTTACTACGCTGGGGGAGAACAAAATCGGTTGAGGCCTGCACTCTGCCTCTGAAGCGTTGACGACAAAATACGGTTCTCCAAAATCCGGACTGCCCGATTTTTGCCGACCTATCCCTCTTGCAGATAATGCTAGCTTTGGCTGCCCAAAGGAGTGCACTCGGCCATCCGCAGGTTGTGCCACTCAACCCCCCGGGGTAGTGACCGGTTACCCGTGATTCTTCAAAGTCCACCGTGAGGGCAGGAGCTTTTTAGACGCAACTCTTTACAACAACCGAGCGATTCCGCCGGCTTTTTGGCATTACTGTTGGAATCACCCGAGGGTACGGTCATGGTCCCTAATCACCGTGAACTGGGGGACAGGGCTGTGAGGCCCCGGCTATTAACAGGCAATGGCAACCCCGCTAAAGTCTGGTTAAGGGTTCCGGGCAGACGATCTTCGGTTGAATGCGTGTTCTTCTAAGGATCTTTCCCACCGCTCGGTGAAAGGGAACCAGAAACATTTGGAAGGCCCCCGGTACGAGCGAGTAATAGCATCTTCGGCCCAACCACCGGAGCCATTGAGAAGTTGCCTTCCGCCGCCGGATGCAATTTTGAA
>Ga0272449_1001000_pt1 | contig 30803 bp, 27 predicted proteins | sample YNPCB0241_FD_198679 | JGI IMG/M metagenome (GOLD analysis project Ga0272449, IMG submission 198679) | Hot spring sediment microbial communities from Yellowstone National Park, WY, United States - YNP-CB-024-1 | ecosystem: Environmental > Aquatic > Thermal springs > Hot (42-90C) > Sediment... | reverse complement strand
GCGCCGGGAGTGGGATTCGAACCCACGCGGCCCAGAAGGGCCACAGGCTCTCAAGGCCTGCGCATTATCCACTCTGCCATCCCGGCGCATTCAGCTATTTCTAAACCCACAATGTCTTAAATCTTTCCGCAGGTGTAAAAGTTTAATAAAATGCAGCTATAAATTAACCTTAAGTGCGTCATGTTTGGTTGATATCCTATTGGTGAAGCCTCCCATACCAAGGCGCACCTACCTTCGACGACCTAATTTCAGTATGCACAACTCAAGAAGTCTTCCAAATTATAAATACAAAATTTGAATATGTACTTTACAGCAAGAAAGACGAAGCGTCTATATATTGGAAACGCAAGCAGAATATTTTAGCAGGGCCGGTAGTCTAGCTCGGTTAGGACATCCGCTTGACGTGCGGAAGGTCACCGGTTCAAATCCGGTCCGGCCCACTTATTTTTCGCTTATTGGCGATTATGTTTAAAGCTCAAATTATTTAAACTGCATTTGTCATTTAACCATAGAAATGGGCCAGTTGATGGGATGTTTGGAGTATGCAGTCTAAGCTGTTTGGCAGTTCTGGACTGCGAGGCGTAGTCAATAAAGATTTAACTCCGGTTCTAGCAGTCAAGGTAGGCTTAGCCCTAGGCGCTTTCACCAGCGCTGGGAGGATTTGTGTGGCTAGGGACACGCGGCTTTCGGGTTCATTGATTGAAAATGCGTTAGTTTCAGGCTTGTTGGCTTGTGGATCCAAGGTTTACTGTTTAGGGGTTCTGCCAACCCCTGTTTTAGCCTATTTAACAATGAAGCTTAAAGCTGATGCTGGAGTAATGATTACTGCTTCGCATAATCCGCCTCAATACAATGGCATAAAAATTTTTGACGGGGACGGCATGGCGTACGGCGAAAAAAGCCAAAGCAAAATCGAAGAAATTATTGAACACGAAAATTTCGTGTTGGCGGATTGGCGAAACCTAGGTGAAAACATCGCATTAGAAGATAAGAGTGGTTTATACTTGAATATGGTGCAAGAAAGCGTGAAACTAGAAAATGAATGGCATGTTGTGGTTGATCCTGGGTGTGGTGCAACAAGTCAAATTGCCCCATTTGTTTTTAGAAGCCTAAAATGTAAGGTTACATCTATAAACGCTAATGCGGATGGTTTCTTCCCTGGAAGAAGCCCGGAGCCCAACGCTGAATCTTTAAAGCCTCTAGCTGAAATTGTGAGGGAATTGGGGGCAGATGTTGGAGTTGCCTATGACGGCGACGGCGACAGAGCAGCTTTTCTGGATGAGAATGGCGATTTTGTGGACTTTGACAGAGTTTTAGCTGCGTATGCCGCTTACGTCTTGAAGAAGGGAGAGGGCAAAACTGTAGTTACAAATGTTGAGGCTTCTATGTGTATCGAAAAGATGGTGGAGCTTCAAGGCGGAAAAGTTGTAAGAACAAAAGTTGGAGACGTTTACGTTTCAGAAGCTTTAAAAAGGCTAAATGCGGTTTTCGGTGGTGAACCATGCGGAGCATGGATACACCCCACGTTTCATTATTGCCCAGACGGAATACTTACATCAGTGCTTCTGCTGAAAGCCTTGGAAGACGAAGGCAAAAGCCTCTCGGAATTCATGGCTGAAACTCCCGCTTATCCAGTTCTCAGAGCCAACGTTCCATGCGGAAACGAGATTAAATATGCGGTTGTTGAAAAAGCTGAGGAAATTTTAAAGGCTCATTTTCCAGATTATAAGCAAATTTCAAACATCGACGGCGGCGTTCGGTTAACCGTTGACGACGGATGGGTTTTGGCTAGGGCTTCAGGCACAGAGCCTCTTGTGCGGTTAACCGTGGAGGGTGAATCTTTAAAGGCTGCTGAAAGAATAATGGATAAGGCTGTGGCTGTTGTTAAGGAAGTTGTGGAGGATTTTGAAAGATGAAGGCTGTGGTTTTAGCTGCTGGTGAAGGCGTGAGACTGCGGCCCCTCACCCTAACTAGGCCAAAGCACATGATAAGTGTAGGCGGAAAACCCATACTTGAACACTGTTTAATCGCCATTAAGACGTGCGGAATAAACGAGGTTATAATTGTTGTTAATTATATGGCGGATAATATCCGCAGACATTTCGGTTCCGGAGAAAAGTTAGGATTAAAAATTGAGTATGCCTATCAAGAGTCTGTTGTTGGAACTGGAAACGCTGTGGGCGTTGCAGAGTCTTATGTGAAGGAAGATTTTCTTCTTGTTTATGGCGATTTGCTTTTCACGCCAGAAGCTATAAAAAAAGTTTTAAGCTCGCATGGAAGGAAAAGGTCGTCTGCTACATTGGCTGTTGTTTCAGTTGAAAAACCAGAAGATTATGGGATAGTGGAGCTTGAGGCTGAAGGGCAAGTTAAGCGTATAGTTGAGAAGCCAAGAAGGGAAGAGGCGCCTACAAACTTTGCTAACGCGGGGATTTATGTTTTTTCAACAGAAATTTTCGAAAAGGCGAAGGAAATATCGGCTTCATCCAGAGGAGAATGGGAAATCACAGACGCTATTGCGCTTATGCTCGAAGAGGATAAGCCTGTTTTTGCTGCTGAAATTTCAAAAGATGAGTGGTTTGACATTGGCAGACCTTGGGATTTGCTTGAGGCCAACTGTTGGATGCTAACTAGGATGAAGCATAGCATTCTTGGAAATGTGGAGGCAGGCGCCCACATAATTGGCCCCGTAACTGTTGCAGAAACCGCGCGGATACGCTCCGGAGCCTACATCGAAGGACCTGCTCTCATTGACAATGAAAGCGACATAGGGCCTAACTGTTACATACGCCCATACACGAGCATTGGAAAAAGAGTGCGTATAGGAAACGCTTGCGAGATAAAAAACAGCATAATCATGGACAGAGCGCACATTGGACACTTGTCCTATGTTGGCGACAGCATAATAGGTGAAAACTGTAATCTAGGCGCTGGAACAATAACAGCCAATTACCGGTTTGATGCTGGAACAATAAAAATGATGGTTAAGGATAAGCTTGTGGACAGCGGAAGAACGAAACTCGGTGCAGTTTTAGGAGACAATGTGAAAACTGGGATAAACGCGCTTTTAATGCCCGGCGTAAAGGTTGGAAACAACTGTTGGATTGGGCCAAATGTCGTTGTTCACCGTGATGTGCCGTCCAACACCGCCGTGTTTTTAAAACAGAACCTAGAAGAAAGAAGCATAAGCTTGTAGATAACCTATCCTTTTATTAAGTAAAGCTTACATAACTTGATAGGGTGGTTCCGCTGGATATTTTAATGATTCTCAGTTTAGCATTTGAGTCCGTTAAAAACGCTAGGGAAATAGAGCCGAAAAACAGCATCAGCATCGCTGCATTAAAGTGGGAAATATATTCATGCCTACAGAACATGCTGTGAATTTGGGAATAATATATAGAGTTCTAAAGGAGGGCAAACTTGTATATGGTTATGACGACAACTTTCAAAGGATGTGAGAAAAAGTGCTTTGTTTAAAACAATGGAAAGTAAAGAAAGTTACGGCATTAATATCAAACGCTAAAAATGAATGGATTTTCCCGTTTAACCTAGCAAAACTCTACAATATGAGTAGTGTGCGACCTTGGAATCTACACATTTCCATTATTTGAGTATTATTGATGTTCCGCAGTATTCGCATTGCACCGAGGTTTGCCCTTTGTAGATTTCCTTTGTGTATGGCGCTCCACAGTGAGGACACCGGACAACTTGTATGGTGGGTTCTTCCTTTACTGTTATGCCTTTCACCGTGGCTATGTCTCTGTCTGCTTCGCCTCCAATGATGTACTGGAAGAACCGTGTTATCACGTCTGCTTCCCAGTCTTTAACATCAAATGGAGTCTCATCCAACCTACGTTCTGGCTTAAAACGGATGTAGACCCCAGTCCAAGCAACCAGTCCAACTCTTCCCTTGGAGATTTCTTGAAGCGCTCCTATGGGCTGTTCTATCAGCACTGTACGCTCAATCTTCTTTTTCGTAGCTATGAAAAGCTTCTTTTCAAGAACAACCTCCCTCTTCCCCTCGAAAATAAACCTCTGATTCGTGAAGTACAATGTCCCCTCACACTTGTCCTTCGCCATGATTTTTCCTTCAATGGCTAGTACTGGACTTTCATCAGGCTTTAGCGGAAAAGACGCGAAAGAGAAGAGCTCCATGGTTTTTTCAGCTATTTTTAGGTCTCTGTCTATGGCGTCTATGCTTCCTAAAAACTCGCCTAGGGAAGCGTTGATCTTGGCTGTTTCAGCGATGACCCGTGCCTTTATGGTTGAGGCTTCCGCTGAAAGGCTTCCCACTGAAGCCCAGCCGAAAACCACGCCGCCTAAGGCTGCTCCAGCCCTAAGCCTTTGAACTTCAGATTGGAGTGCACGAATCTGGGCGGTTAATGGTTGAACGTTGCTGTAAAAGTTCTGCTTGATTGTTGGAGAAACCTCCATCCACTTTTTGGTCATTAGGTCTATGCTTTTTTCAAGATGCCCCATAGCCGCGTAACCGCGTCCACGAACAGTTGTAAGCCGACTTGGAAGAGAAGCAGTAGACCCATCAATACGAGCAAATTTACCTTCCACATCGCTTATCGCTGCCAAAGCACTTGAAAGATCAGACTCTATAGCGCGGAGCCTCGCGTTTAAGGCTTCCCTCTCCCTATTGGGATACGCCAATTTTACACCATCCGCAAAATATTCATGATGATATACGCTTAATAACGCTTGTGCAGTTTAAATCCTAAAATACGTGTTTATACAACGTGTAATGCGGTGAAGGAGGTTAAGCTTTGTCAGTAGCGCAGAGGAGGTTCTTCACAGAGGTTTCAGCTCTTGTTGATAAAACAGTGATTGTTGCAACCACGGCTGGCAAGACATATAATGGGACTTTGATAGGCATAAATCCGGACAATTTGAGCCTATGCCTAGCGGACGCAAAGGATGAAGAAGGGAAAAAGCTTCACAGAGTCTTCTTGAACGGAAACGTTGTAGCTCAAATTTTAAGCGTTGAAAAACCCTTCGACCTGAAGGCTTTGGCGGACCGTCTTGAAAGAGTTTTCCCAACCATGGTTAAACTGTATGAGGATAAAGGGTTCATATGGGTTATGGATAAGGTTAAGGTGACTGAGAAAGGCGTTGTTGAAGGTTCAGGTCCGGCTGCTGAGAGAGTGCAGAAGGTTTACGAACAGTTCGTCAGCGAGATGAAAGGCTAAACAAACCAGCGGAACTGCTCTTCCCTTTTCTTTTCTTCAGTGGGTTTTCTAATCCAGCCGAAGGACTCCAATATTTTTGTTGTTTTTTCAGCAGCTAAATCCAACCTTGACATGTCAACATCCAGGTTTAAGAACTTGTTTAAGGAGGATAACGCGTAACGCGCAGCATTCGCATCTGGATAAGTTCCCAAAGTTTCCACAAGAAGGGAAAAACCCTTGAACCCCCTAAGGCTTCCAAGACCTATTAGGAGCCCGGCTATGCCGAAAATGTTTCCAACCATGACCTTCGCGCCGAGACTTAACACCTCTTTTAGGGTTTCGAGGTCTGAAGCAGCACAGTAAACCTCTGGCACTTCCTTCGCCTCTTCCTGTTTAAACCCGCCCAATGTTATGAGGTAACGGCAACCCAACTCTTCAGCTATATCCAAAATACGCCCGCAAAGCTCGTACTGTCCAAAAGTTGTTAAAGCTTGAGTATTGCCATACCAAATGATTAGGTCTCGACTGTTGCCAACGCCTTTATAATAGTAAAGCTCGTTTATGGGGGAGCGTGTTCCCCCATCCTCGGTTGTCACCGCTAAATCTTGAAATGAAGCAGAGAAAATCTTGGCGAACTGTTTCGCCTTAAGTTCATGGATTAGATGCAAAGCCACAATATTAGCTACAAAACCTATGCCGGGCAATCCCTCAATGAGTATAGGGTTATTCAACGCAGGCTTTTCCTCGATCTGAATTGAGCAAACCATTCTTTTTCCTTCCCTTTGAGAGCATTAATAAAAGCGGAATTGCAATATAAGTTTACTAGTTATACGTTTTGACTCCACATTCTTATAAGCATGTTTAACCGATTTTGTTTAGATTCCAGCCATGAGCTTTGAAATAAAAGATAGAGATTTACTGGCAAGAATTGGAAAGCTGCGAACCAAAAGCGGAAGTGTAGAAACTCCTCTGCTCTTCCCGGTGATAAATCCAGTTGTTCAGCCGATTCCTCCCTCGAAAATCCGAGAAAACTTTGGCTTCGAGGCTCTTATAACGAATGCATACATTTTAAGGAAACGTTTCCAAAATCAGCCAGCAGAAAAGGGCATACACAATTTTCTAGGCTTTGACGGAGTGATAATGACGGATTCTGGAGCCTACCAGATCCTCGTTTATGGAGACATAGAAGCAACTCCGGAGGAAATTGTGGCTTATCAGGAAAAAATAGGAACGGACATAGCAACAATTCTAGACTGGCCTACAGGCTGGGAAGTTTCAAGGGAACATGCTGAACAAACTGTGAACGAAACATTGCGAAGAGCTATGAAATTCTTCAAAATTAAAACTAGAAGGGATATCCTCTGGGTTGGGCCTATTCAGGGAGGCCGCTTTTTAGATCTTGTTGCAAGGTCTGCTGTTGAAATGGGAAAGCTTCCTTTCCAAATTTACGCTTTAGGCAGTCCAACAGAGGTTATGGAACGTTATCGGTTTGACGTTTTGGTGGACATGATTATGACTGCAAAAATGAACCTCCCCATCGAAAAACCTCTCCACCTTTTTGGGGCTGGTCATCCCTTTATGTTTTCTTTGGCTGTCGCCCTTGGATGCGACCTTTTTGACTCTGCAGCCTATGCGATATATGCCAAAGAGAACCGTTACATGACTGAAACAGGAACCGTTAGACTTGGAGAACTTGAATATTTTCCATGCAGTTGCCCAAGGTGTTTAAGCAAAACTCCAAGGGATGTTGCAGAAATGCCTAAAGAGGAAAGACAAATTTTCCTAGTGGAGCACAACCTCTACGCATGCCTTTCAGAGATAAGACGCATAAAACAAGCTATAAAGGAAGGCAGACTCTGGGAACACTTGGAACTGAGAATGCATGGGCATCCAACTCTGCTTCAAGCCTTAAAAAAGCTGAGGGATTATGAGGCTTTTATTGAAAAGCACAGTCCAACAGTGAAACGGAGCGGCCTCTTCTTCTTCAACTCCCTCGGTCTTGTTCGGCCAGAAGTTGTCCGTCACAGAACCAAAATGGCTGAAAGATACTCAAATCCGAGAAATGCAGGGGTTCTTCTGCTTATGCCTCAAACCCGAACTAAGCCTTTCCATAAATCAAGAGAATATAAAGAGGCGGTGAAGACGCTTCAGAAAGCTCTCGGAGAAAGTGTAAATACTGTTCATGTCTGTTTTTATGAGGCCCCTTTTGGTGTGGTTCCAATAGAAATCGATGAGGTTTACCCCCTTTCACAGCATGAAAGCGTTCTTCCCTTAGACAAGGAGACACTGGAGTATGTAGCTTCTCAAGTGGCAAATTACATAGCTCAAAGAGACTATAAGGTAGTAGTGTTGCTGCACGACTATGAAAATTGGAGAGATGAAGTTTTGAAGGCTTGTAGGAAAGCTTGTTTAGTTAGGGGCGCTAAGTTTAAATATTTCGATGTTAAGGAAAAGTGGATTAAAACCTTGCCGACGTTCTTAAGGAGAGTTGTGCAGAAAGACCAGGCGGTTTGCCTTGATTCGAGCTGACTTACACATTCACACGCTGTTTTCAAACGACTCTTCAATTCACCCGAAAACCCTAGTTGAACAGCTTTTGACCCATCCCTACATTGACGCGGTCGCCATAACGGATCATAACACCGTTAAAGGTTATTATAAAGTGCGGGAGCTAGCTTCCACATATCAAGATGTTACTATAATTCCTGGAATTGAGGTAAGCACCGTTGATGGTGACTTGCTCTTGTTGGGTGTTGCAGAAGTCCCACCTGAGCCGTGGACTGTGGAAAATGTGATTGATTTTACACGAAGCGTGGGGGGCATAGTTGTTGTTGCTCATCCTTATAGAGAGTTTGGTTTAGGGGATTTGGCTAAGGATTATAAAGTTGACGCTATTGAGGTTTTAAATGGTGGAAGCGCTCCTCAGTTTAACGTGTTGGCTGAAGAGTTGGCTAAAGAAATGGGTTTGCCCGGAGTGGCTGGCAGCGACGCCCATAGGGCTGAGGAATTGTGGTCGGTTTATACGGAAATTCAAGCTTCCACAGACTTGGATGAAGTTTTAAAGGCTATTAAAACGGGACTTGTTAGAGTTGGCCAAGCGGAAAACTCAACACGTTTCAAATATAAGGCGCACAACATATAGTTGAAAAGTCGGTTTTAACAAGTCGTTGAGAAACGAACTCAAACAGTTCCGGTAGATAAAGGAAGCAATGGATATGATCGAGAAACCGTGTACACACTCAATTAGCGAAAATCGGCGCAAAATTTTTATTTTGCACATTTGCAGACTTAGTTAGTGAAGCCTCTGATGAAAAGGCTTATGGCGGCTTTAGTTCTTGCGGCGATCTTGTTATCAGCGATAACTGGGGCAATACTTGTTAACTTATCATTGGCGAATTTCATTCCAGAAATAGCTCCACCAGGCATTCGAATCCACAGTGATGGAACAGTTGAAGGAACAGACAAAATCCGCCGTAGCGATAATGTCTACACTTTAATAGGCGACATCTACAACACTATTGTGGTTCTGCGTGATGGCATAGTGCTTGATGGTGCAGGCCACACCCTTCAAGGTAATGGAAACGGGACAGGCATTTTCCTTCAAGAAAGAAACGGCGTCACAATAAAGAATTTGAAGATATGCAACTTTGAGTATGGCATTAAATTCACTTGGTTGAATTATGGTCCGTCAGCGTCTCCGAGAAGCAACAAAGTCTGTGGCAACACGCTAACTAACAACACATACGGCATTGCGTTTTACGATTTTTCATCGGGAAGTGAAGTTTCAGATAACTATATTGCAGATAACACTTATGGAGTGGCGGTTTACGCTTCAGGAGTTATTTTTAGAAATAACCAGTTCCAGAATAATGATCACGCAATTTCAGAAAGCGTCTATGTTGTCAGTAACATTGACATCTCGAATAGTATAAACGGCAAACCAATTTATTATTGGGTAAGACAGCACAATAGGACGGCACCCTCTGACGCAGGTTGGGTAGTGCTAAGGAACTGCAGTGGCATAACAGTTCAGGGTTTACGCCTTGAGCACAATGCAGATGGCATTTTGCTTTGCTACACAACTAATTCAACAGTTAGCGGTAACATCATAACAAACAATTTGAATGGTATAATCCTTTGGGGATCTTCTAATAACGTCATCTCTTACAATACCATCACAAATAACAAGGGATACGGTATCCGTCTTGACGGCAACTCAAATAATAACATTATTTCGAGCAATCAAATAACTGCTAATGCTAATGATGGCATAAACTTCGAATCCGCAACCAACAATACTGTCACCAAGAATCATGTTAGGGGGAATGGGGGAAACGGAATTTTCTTCCGCAACATTCAAGGTTCAAACGTTACTGGAAACAAAATCTCACTGAACAAGGGTTGCGGAATTGGCTTTGGATATGGTCCAAAGGGCACTATTAGGGGAAACTACATTTCAAGGAATGATAAGGGGATCTGGATTAGCAACGCATTTGAAAACACAATCACGTTAAACATCATAGTGGAGAACAATGGTTGGGGTATCGAAATGGAGGGCTCTCACAAAAATAACGTCATTCATCATAACAACTTAATCAATAACAGCCTCACAGAAAAACTTCAGGTGCGCATTGCTCCCGTTTGGATTTATCCTGGAGAGCTAGAGCCGCCCAAATTAGTAGGCGGTGCCGCCAATGCTTGGGATGACGGCAAGGAAGGGAACTACTGGAGTGACTACAACGGCACAGACGCTAATGATGATGGCATAGGAGACATTCCTTACATTATTAATGAGAATAACCAAGACAACTATCCACTAATGAACCCCGTCGCAATTCCAGAATTTATAGACATCACCCCTCCCAATATTTCTATTATTTCGCCAGAAAACAAGACATATAGAGTATCAGATGTTCCCTTAACCTTCACTGTGAATAAGCCATTTTCATGGATCAGTTATAGCCTAGACAAACAAGCCAACGTAACTATTACCGGAAACACAACCCTAACTGGGTTGTCCGACGGTTCCCACAGCCTAACAGTTTATGCAGAGGATATAGATGGAAATGTTGGAGCCTCTGAGACCATTTACTTCACTATAGAAGTTGGGTCAGAAGGCACTTCACAAATAGAACATTTACCAGCAACATGGATTGCAGCTTTCATAGCCATAACAGCAATAGGCGGGGCAACCATTCTGGTCTACTTCACAAAATCAAAAAGCATTGGGAAAGCCGCGCATGAGAGACTAAACAAAGAAAAGTAAAAGTTGCATGTGAAGCTCTCTGTTAAGAGACATTAAATTATTGCCAAAAATAAATTAATTAGCGTGCACAGCCATAAATGGATGAGTTGCAAGGATAAATAAAATTTCCAAATACTAAATATTTTTAAAATAGGTTTGCGAATGTTTACTGCGTTAACAGATGAAAAGAAATGAGCCCAATGCAAATAAAATTTCTAGGCGGAACCCAAGAGGTTGGCAGAGCAGCCATATTAGTTAAAACCGAGAAGACGCAGGTTTTGCTAGACTACGGCGTTATGCTTAACCACGAACCAGGTTTCCCAATGCATGTTCCTCCTAAAGAGGTTGATGCAATAATTTTAGGCCATAGCCACCTAGACCATTCAGGCGCTGTTCCCGTTTTTTACATTCAAGGAAAAAAGCCAACTTATACGAATAAGCTGACAGCAGAATTAAGCCAACTGTTGATTTCAGACTTTATACACCTTTCCAGCTATTACCTCCCATACGAGTATCTTGAGCTAAGAAGCATGATGCGAAACATTAGACACTTGGACTTCGGTGTTAAAGAGACTGTTGGAGACATGACTTTGCAGCTTTTTAACGCGGGGCATATCCCTGGAAGTGCCCAAGTGCTTGTTGAGGCTGAAGGGAGAAGGCTTCTTTACACTGGCGACTTCAATCTGATAGACACACGGCTTTTAGAAGGCGCGAAAATGGATTACGGCGACTTGGACGCTGTTATAATGGAGAGCACATATGCTAATGAAGATCATCCGGAGCGTTCGGAGCTTGAGAAACGCTTTGTGGAGGAGGTTACTGATGTTATTGAGAAAGGAGGCACAGTTTTAGTGCCTTCTTTCAGCATCGGAAGATCCCAAGAACTTTTGTGCGTACTTTCTGCTTACCATTTTGAGCACCCAGTTTACATTGATGGAATGGCGCGGGAGGCAAGCAGAGTGATGATGAACTATGCGCATTTTTTGAGGGATCCAAAAATGTTTATGGATGCTGTTCACTCTGCGAATTGGGTTGAGGGTTGGCGAGACCGCAGGAGAGCAACAAAAACGCCGTGTGTGATAATTTCGCCTGCTGGTATGCTTAAAGGAGGCCCAGCGGCATTTTACATATCAAAAATTGGGAAAAAAGCGCATAATGCGGTTTTTCTTGTTAGCTATCAGATTCCCGGCACTCCTGGAAGGGAACTTTTGGAAAAGGGCATATGTGTTATTGACGGGAAAATGAGGAAGGTTAAGGCGAAGGTTGAGCACTTTGATTTTTCATCCCACTGCGGTGCTAAGGAACTTAAAGAAGCTGTGAAAAAGATTGATGGAAAAGCAAAAGTTTACGTTATCCACGGGGCTGAGGGGAACTGCGAACTTTTTGCAAGATGGATAAAGAACGAGGTTGGGTTGGATGCTACGGCGCCTAAACCTGGAGAAACCTTTGAGGTTTAGTGCAAGGCAATGAAAATAGGAATTTTACGCCTTGGACACGTGGATTCCCGTGTTATAGAAAGGGTTCGAGAAAACCTTAAAATGACTTTTCCAGAGACAGAATCTAAACTAATTCATAAAACCTTGCCAGTGCCGCAGGAATCTTTCGAACCTTTGAGAAGGCAATACCGCTCAGACATGATTTTAGGCTTAGTACGCGATTACGCTGAAAAAGCAAAAGACATAGATCGAGTTTTAGGGATAATAGACGTTGATCTTTTTGTTCCAAGTCTAAATTTTGTTTTCGGAGAGGCAGAATGCCCAGGAAAAGCTGCAATAATATCTTTGTGGAGGCTTAGGCAAGAGTTCTACAATGCGCCTTCAAATTTTGAGCTTTTCGTTGAGAGGAGCACTAAGGAAGCTGTGCATGAGCTTGGGCATACGCTTGGTTTGGGGCATTGTTCAAATCCTTTTTGTGTTATGCATTTTTCCAATTCTATTTTCGAAACTGACAGAAAGAAAAGTTTATTCTGTAACAAATGCCATTTGAAGTTTCAGATGTTTGTAGCTGGGCTTGGTGGGAAACCTTGAACGATAGTTTCAAAGCTGAAATAGTTTATTTGGCTCCTGTTTTGGTTAGTTTGCTTTTCGGAGTTGCGTGTGCCTCCCTTCTTCTGTGGTCTTCCATTAAACCTTACAATGTTACTCCCTTTCCAGAAGACCCTGTTGGCTCTGTTGGAAACGCCTTCTACTTTGTCATTTTGGTTGGGGCTGGGGCTACGCTTTTATTTTTCCTTTTGAAGACTAGAAGCCATAGGCTGATCGCTTTTGTTACTGGCTTCGCTTTAGCAACGGCGTTTTTTATGCTTTCTCTGATATACTTGTTTGCTGCGTTTTCGTCTGTTGCCTTGCTAGGAAGTGAAGCCCTAATTTTGGGGTCGATATTCATAACGGTTTTGGCTTGTTATGTAATTTTTAGGACGCGCAGTAAAATTGGCGATTTAATAGTTCTTTTATTGGGAGGCGCCCTTGGAGCATTTTTAGGCGCTTCAGTTCAAACTTTAAGTGCAGTTCTCATTTTGTGTTTTTTGGCGGTTTATGACATGATTGCGGTTTACCGTGGACCTGTTGGGAAGATAGCCCGTGAAGGACTTGAACGTTTTCGTGGCCTAAGCTTTTCTTTTAAGGATATTCAAATGGGGCTTGGCGACTTAACTTTTTATTCTATGCTTGCTGGACACATGTTCCTGAATTTTGGAGTTTTATCCTGTCTAGCCTCTGTAATCGGGATTTTGGTTGGATGTTTTATGGCTTTTAAGATGTTGGAGAAGAGAGGAATTTTCCCTGGGCTTCCTTTTCCAATAGCCTTTGGGTTAGCGTTCGGCTTTATTATCTCGCTATTGTAGTTTATGTTTAGTGCCTAGTGAAACATTTAGGCGGGAGATAAAACAAGCTTTGTTTTGTTTACATCTACCTCAACGATTTTGCAGTTTCTAAATTCTCTGAATTCTCCTATAACATCCCGCACTATAACGGTTCCATTCTCCACTTTTGCATATACAACATCTTTGAAAACTTCTTTCCCGTTTAGGATTACTTTGAATTCGCACATTCTGGTTCGCCGAGCCAAAATAGAGATTGTTGGTTATAAATTCCTTTTGATGTATAAACATGCGTATTTTCAGATAAATAGTTATAATCCACGAATTTTATACCTTTTCCAAAGGACATGCCTAACTAAAGATGAAAGTTGATGGTGAAGAAAAACAAGCGCGGTTCTTCAAGCTCAGACATATTTCAGTTGTTGTTGGAAACAGCTGAAAGGGAAAGAAAGCAGCGTAGAGAGGAGCTTCTCGCACCCCTTGGCGTGAAAGAGTTTTTCGTTGACGGCAGCATAACAATCGATAAGCGGACATGTAAGGGGGTTGAGTGTAAACTCTGCATTAAGGCTTGCCCCACAAACGCCTTGTTCTGGAAAACAGGAGAAGTGGGAATAACCAAAGAGCTTTGCATATACTGCGGCGCCTGCGTTTTAAACTGCATAGTTGACGGCTGCATAAAAGTTTCGAGGAAAAGGGCGAACGGTGAAGTTGAAACTTTCAGCACACCGAGAGAAGTCACTCTGCTGCAGAATATCATTAACGCGAAAAAACGCCTTGAAAGGGTGAAATCAATTTTCCCTACGCTAGACGACTATTTGAAAAGGTATAAGCCTTCAATGGTCCCTTAATGTTTTTCAAAATCAATAATATGCGCGTCACAAATAGTTGGAATGTTAAGCTGGTTTCAAGTTTGTGTTTGCCATTTTTCTTGTAGGTATTTTGGTATTTCCGATGAGTCTCTTGGTCCAACTAGGACTTGCCATCCGCTTAGTTCTTCTATTTCTCCGCTTAGGCGTGCAGCTTTTCCTGGAATTATGAGTTTTCGGTGTTTCACCTTGTTTTCTATTCCAGAGGCTTTTATGGCGTCTGCCACCTTTTCTGCTGTTAGTTTTCTTCCAGCTACAGCGCTGTCTACGGCTATGCCTTCTGTGTCCACGACAAGCAAATAGGCGTTTATTTTTGCGGCTTCGATGTCTGAGGCTACTGTGTAGTATGTTAAAGCGAAGTTTGTTGTGAACATTACAGGCGCGTTTTCATCTGGCGTTCCAAAAGCTTTTAAGCCTGGTTCGACGGCCACTGGTTTTCTGGGGTCTGTGTAAATGTTTTGCCGCAGTATTATGTTTGGAAGAAGCGCCCACCCGTCTGTGCTGTGCATTATTAGAATGTCTGCGAAGCGGACGGTAAGCATGGCTGCCAAGTAGGCTTCTCGCCATGTGACAATTTCTTTGGCGGTTTCAGCGCTGTCCATCCATGCAACCATGGGCACTCCTATTAATGGAAAGCCTAGAAGCTCATCTCCCTGTTTGCATGCGCATCTTCGTATCATTGTGAAGTTGTTCAGCGTGTCAGCTAAGCCTTCGCCATAGAAGGTTCCAGGATCTAATACTAGGTCTTCAACGCCGTATTCAAGCAGGGTTTTCGCCAAGGATTTTAGAGTTTTAACGTCGTTGGGGGCAAAAACCGTTAGGGGACAACCATACATTAGGGCAAGTTCAGCCATCTCCCGCCAATTATCCTTCGTCGCTGCATAAAGGAGCGGCCTAGCTTTCGGTGCAGCCATCAACCCAGCTTCAAGAACATCTGGGTTAAGCGAGCATAGGATTAGTGGAAGTTTCGTGTTTTCAACCACTTTTTTAACCGTTGCCTTAAACTTTTCAGGGTCATTTGATGTGGAGCGAACTGCAACCATGTCAAGCTTTAAAATTTGCCCGATATGCTCAAATTCGAACTCTTCAGTCCTTTTTATTCTTCCTAGAATTTCCTCTTCAGCCATCTCATCTGTTACGTCTATTGCTATGGCTGTCGGATTGAAGTATGTAAGCTCATGGCGGTACATTACAAGTTTTCCGCCAACCTTGACGGCTTTTTCGCCAGCGCCTATCACAATTTCCTTCACAGCCGGCTTAAGCATCTCCTTCAATTGCTTGTAAGCTTTTTCATGTTCCTTTTTAAGGAGCGGCGGACACTTTTCTATTTGAACTTCACGGTTGACAACTTTTGTGGCGAAAGCCATGCAATTTTCTTCGCCGCACTCTTTACAGTTTATTTTTGGAAGAAGCTTGTAAACGTCTATTGGACTTAGCTCTTTAACGCCAACCTTAACCTTAATTTCTCTTTCACTCATTGCCCTAAACGCTCCAAAGTCTATATTTTCATGGAAACCCATTCAAGAAGCCTTTCAGAGTTTCCTCGGCTTCCGCTCATAAGCTGGCGTATTAAATCCTTCATGGTTTTCACTGCAGCTGGATGCATCATCATAAACAAGTCTACGCCAGCCAAAAGAAGCGTCAACGCTGTGACTACTTCCCATAGGGGACCTCTAAGCTCGCGGGGCTCCCATTCAGGAGCCATTTTCATCCATGCTTCTCTAGCTGCCCAAGCGTTTGTCGTTCCGGAGGACATGGGATGAGCCAGTTCAGGGTCTCCCATTAAGGCTGCAAGTCTAGCTCTCTCCATATTAGTGAATGCATAGTCCAAACCATAGCCCAACGCGGCTGTTGTCAAGTCCATAACAATGTCTTCTTTTGGTAGGAAATCGTAGAGTTTGCGGTTCAGTTCCCTTTGAAGGTTCATGTCCATAGGAGTAAATGACAAGGCTACATGTCCATTCTTTTTAATGAATTTTGCACATCTTTCGACATCCATGTCCCTCGTTATAGAGCTTATTAGGAATCTTTCTCCTGCAAAGGTTTCAGCAACCTCTTCAAAAACATCTGCATCCTTATTTGGGTCGCCGCAACCGCCAATTATTAAGGGCACATCTACGGCTTGAGCAACCTCCTCCACAGTTTTTACAGCCTCTTTTGGCGAAGCATTCTTCAGAAGGGGGTCAACGCTGATCAAATGTATGGTTATGAGGTCGGCTTCAAACTTTTCAACAGCAAGCTTAGCCCAAGCCGCTGGGTCGCCCATAACATCCTTCACATGCATTTTAACGGCTTTTGCAAGGGGGACCTCCATGTCAAAAACATCTAAGGATATGACGGGTGGATTGGGCGTTGGCTTTTCAAAAGTGTAGAAGGCAGGGGCAGATTCCCCTCCAATAACTATGGATTTTCCACGGGTTCCTCCCTCGCTTTTTGTTGCCCCAAGCTTAACTTCAACAACTCTGCCAGGGTAAGTTTCAATTGGCAGAATGAACTCGGCTTCAACTATTTGAGTAGGTTTCGCTTTTGCCGGCAGCACCTTTGAAGGAGCCACTGGCGGAGCCACAATTGCACCCGGATGAAGCCATATTTCTAGGTCGCCAACTTCCATTTCGAAGTCTTCAAGTTCTATTTCCTGAAGCTTTGCGAGAAGCTCCAGTATACGCTGGTCAAGCTTTAACCCTGCAATGTCTTCTTTATTCTCTTTTTCAGACAAGACTTCTTCACCTTTTTTCGGCTTTTTCGCTTTTCACTGGGCGTATTATGACTTTTTTTGCGTAGATTTTTGCGTCTTTTAATATGATTTTGAACCCGCCTGCGGTTATGGGCAGTGTTGCCGCTGTTAGAGTCGGCGCCATTTCTGAAGCTTCCTGTTTCACCTCAGTTGGCGCTGCCTCCTCAACAGCCACCGCGGCTTCCACAGCTTCCGCCTTCCAGCGTTCCACAACTGGATGATTGCGCTCTTTTAGGAAAGCCTTCAATTCGTCGATTGTTTTGGCATTCTCTTCCGTTGCTATTTTGTCAACGAGCTCTGCTGGAATGAAGTTTTTAACGCGTTCCTTCACCTCTTTAGGCATCCAAACCACGCGGTTGTATCCGCCGTCAGCTTGGAGAAACTTTGGGGAACGCATATACTCTATGGATATTCCATGGAAACCGTCAACCTGTCGTCCGCCAGCTGTTGAGTCTGCAAGCGTTGAAAAGGCAAGTCCGTTCACCGCCACATCTGGATAGCCCCTATGCACTATGCCGAAGCCGTCAACTTCTGGAATGTAAAATGCAACAGCTTCAAAGCAGCCGCATGAAGTGTGCGGATAGCCGAAAGCAGTGTAAAGCCAAACCTTTGTGATTTCGCCTAAAGTTCGTTTTTTAACAGCCTCGTTTACGCCTGAGAATTCTCCCTTAACCGGGTCTAAGAGCTCGCCTCTTTCAATCTCAAACACTGGGCCTTTTGGATCTATGCTTGCTGAGGCTCTTCCATCAAACCAGCTTATGGCGCCACAGTTGGAATAGCGCTGAGGAGTTATCACACAGCAGTGTGAAGGTGCAAAAGACTGGCATAGGATGCACCCATAAAACTTGTCCACCTCTTCATCCTTAAGCCCCCTTGCTCTTGCGTCTCTTGCCTCATAAATCTGCAAGGCTTCGTCGTACATTTCCTTTATTTTTTCAGGGTCCGTTATGAAGGTTACCTGCAGTTTCTCTATTATTGGCAGTTCACTCTTAAAGAGCCTATGCAAAACTTTTCCAATGAGTTGAAAGGAGTTTAACCCTTTCTGGTAGGATTTTTTGCTTAAACGCAGCCATATGTCGTAGCGCTGGTTCAAGTGCATAAAACCTTCAATGTAGTTGCAGTAGGCATGTATGCGCCTTTCAATTACGCCTTCAAGTTCCTGATCAAGCTTGGAGCCTGCAACCTCTATGAAAATTCCTAAGGGGTAGCTTTTTCCCTCTTCCATGTCCTCCAAGTCTGGCCCTATAATGGTTATTTTGCCATCTTCGATCTCCTCAATTTTTCTAACTCTTACAAGCTCGAATTTTTCTTTGACGTCTGGTCCACCGAGTTCAACTTGCATTTCTTTTCTGCGTATGCGCTCTCCTTCGTAGACTACACCTACATCAACCGGTATGTCTTTAAACATGGACATTCTGCTTTATCTCCTTAAGTTTTGAAGTAATACTCATGATAAAGTTAACCCACTCTTTAACGCTTACGTTTGGAAGCGACCAGCTTGCTTGAGGGTTATACATGTTGTCCAAATTAATGGTTACAAGGTTTGTGGCGAAGTTTTTCAAAGCTGACAATATTTCGTATGCCATATAGTAGGGGATTCCTATGAATATAACCATGTCATAGGGGCCTTCGCCGTCCAATCCAGCCCATTCTCGATCCACTATTAGACTTCCCAACTCCATCAAAGACATGACGGCTGCCGGCTTATAACCCCTCTTTAGAAGCTCTCCAATCACATGAGATGTGGCTATTACTGGAATGCCCGTTCCGCGAGCAAGCTCAACCACATAGTCAACAAGTTTCTTTCCATTCCACTCAAATTCAGCGGCATTGTTGCCTACAACAAGAACCGGACGTAAAGCCTTTTGCATAAGGTTTACAGCCACATTTGCGTTGGCGATAACCCTAGCTCGCTTAGTCGATGTGACTTCGGCCGTTTGCCAAGGCTGCTTCAGCCACCGGTACTCTTGTGGGATTATTGGCGGCGGTGCTTCTCCGGATATTTTCTGCACAGCATTGTACTCTGGCGGGCAAATATCGTAGCACTGTCCACATTTTGTGCATTTGCTTTGGTTTATAACGTGAATTTGGTCCTGTTCTCCTTCTATGGCTTGTTCTGGGCATATCCTATAGCATTGGTGGCAACCTGAACATCTCTCGGGGTCTATGTAGAAAGTTAATAGTTCTTTACATATCAACGCGGGGCATCTTTTATCGAGTATGTGGGCAAGGTATTCATCCTCAAAGTATCGTAGGGTAGTTAACAGGGGATTTGCAGCAGTTTGGCCTAATGCGCATAAGGAGGCATCCTTCATTGTTTCAGCTAATTCTAGTAGGGTTTTTATGTGCTCAGGCTTTCCACGGCCAGCAACTATCTCATCCAATATTTTGCAAGCTTGCTTCAGCCCTTCTCGGCAGGGTACGCATTTACCGCAAGATTCGCCGCAGAGGAAGTTGATGAAGTATCGGGCAACGTCAACCATGCAAGTGTCAGAATCCATTACAATAATTCCGCCTGAACCCATCATGGCGCCTAATTCGGTGAGTTCATCAAAGTCTAAAGGCGTGTCAAGGTGTTCTTCAGGTATAACCCCGCCGGAGGGGCCGCCTACTTGTACGGCCTTGAATCGCTTTTTGCCTCTGATTCCCTCGCCTATTTTGAAGACAATCTCTCTCAGCGTTATGCCCATAGGAACTTCAATCAGGCCTGTGTTGTTGACTTTGCCGGCTAAAGTGAATATTTTTGTGCCTTTGCTGCCTTCTGTACCTATGGAGCGGAACCAATCGGCACCATTATTTATTATTAAAGGTATAAATGCCCATGTTTCCACGTTGTTGAGAACCGTGGGTTTATCCCACAATCCCTTTTCTACAGTGTGCACGTATTTTGGCCGCGGCTCGCCTACTTTACCTTCTATAGCGTTCATTAAGGCGGTTGATTCGCCTGAAATGAAAGCACCTGCGCCACGGTGGATTTTAACTTTAAACGAAAATCCAGATCCTAGAATGTTTTCGCCTAATAGCCCATACTTTTCAGCTTGGTCTATGGCTATTTGCATGTGCTTTACTGCCAGCGGGTATTCTTCTCTGACGTAAACAAAGCCTTCACTTGCACCTACAGCGTAGGCGCCTATGATTAAGCCTTCAAGAATAGAATGAGGGTTGCCTTCCATTAAAGCGCGGTTTGCAAAAACTCCAGGGTCACCTTCGTCACAGTTCACTATCACGTATTTGGGTTCTCCATGAGCCTTGCGAGCGGATTCCCATTTGCGGCCCGTTGGGAAACCGCCGCCGCCACGGCCGCGAAGGTTTGACTTTTTAACTTCTTCAATAATTTGCTGGGGGGTCATATCAAACAATGCTTTGGCTAAGGCGGAATAGCCTCCGAGGGCGATGTAATCCTCAATGCTTGTGGGATCAATTTTGGCGTTTGTTTCCAAGAGAAGCCTAGTCTGGTAACGATAGAAAGGCACTTCAGACAGGGTCTTGACGGTTTTACCAGTTGCAAAGTCTTTATACAGTAAATGGGGCACTATCTCGTTTTTCAATAATGTTTTGGATATTATTAGAGGAACATCTGAAGGCTTTACTTTGAAATAGAAGATTTCATGGGGGTAAACAACAACCCGTGGACCACCTTCACAGAAGCCTAGACAGCCAGTACACCTAACATCCACCTTGTCTTCTAATCCATGCTTTTTGATTTCTTCTTTAAGAGCTGCCAGAACCTCTTGAGCCCCTAGGGCTTGGCATCCTGTGCTTATACAGACGGCTACAACGGATCTTTTAGGGTCTCTTTTGGCAACTATTTCATTTCCTAGCTTTTCCAAGTCGGATGGCGAGTTAAGCTTCTTCATGATTGTTCACTTCTTAGATTTGAAACAATATTTTCAAGGGTTTTAGGCGTGAGTAAACCGTAGTATTTCCCGTTTATTTCTACAACTGGGCCCAGAGCGCAGCAGCCTAGACAGTTTACTGTTTGCAATGTAAACTTGAAATCATTTGTGGTTTCTCCAGCTTTAATTCCGATTGCACGTTCAGCCGCTGTCAAAATTCTTTGCGCACCACGCACATAACAGGCAGTTCCATTGCATACTCGAACTAAGTATTTTCCTCTTGGTTCAAGGCTCATGGCAGTGTAGAAGCTTGCTACTCGGTAAACTTCACTTTCTGGAATTTTCAGCCTTTCATTAATCCTTTTCAAGACTTCGCGGGGTATCCAGTTAAGCTCACGTTGGATTTCCAGCAGCAACTGTATAAGAACGCCTTCTTTGCCTACATATTTGTCGATGATGCGATCTATTTTTGTTTCAGGTTTTTCTTCAAGCTCCATTGCCAACCGCTCCTTTGCTTTGCGAACGGATTGCATGAATTTCTTGTAGGAGTGGAGCAAGGTTCTCTTTTGCACGGTCCTTTTTAATGGCAGATAATCTGGAGACCTCTTCAGCTTTAACTTGTCCAAGGGTTAATTCTGTGTTTTCTAATAGTCTCTTACCCTTATCTGTTCGGACGATTACCGTGGAGAAGCCTTCTTGGCTTCCAACAGCGCCGACGGAAATGTCGGCAAACATCGCGGCAAAGTCATTGCAGTAAATGCATCCTTTTTCTATGGCTTTTTCAAGCTCTTTCACTCGGCAAGAGTATTCTTGCCCATCAACTGTTACAATAAATTTTCCTTTACGTATCTGGGTTTTCTCAGAAGCATCCAGGTCAACGCCTAAAAGTCGTTTTGTTTCTTCCTTAAGTTTATCATAGTCAAACGCTTCATAACAGAATAACCCGATTATCATCATGTCTAAGTCTTGATATTCCTGTTGTAGCGTTTGCTGAATTTTTCTAGCTGCTCTAGCTTGGCACGGAGTGCCAACAACAGCGATTTTTCTTTCGCCGTTCTTTATCAATTCTTTAAGTTTTGGAACGATCTTAACCCTTAGATATTTTGTTCCCCTTGCATCCATCAAATCTTCAAAATTTTCAGCTATGAAGGCCTCAGCATTGTAGCCGCATTTACGTTTAACAACTATTGCTTTATTGAATAGGCCTTTTTTAAGGCCGGAAATTAACAACGCGGTAACAACTCCTCCGTCCTGTCCTTCAATGGAGCTTTTGGCCGAAATAATTTCGCTATAAACGCCAAAATACTCATCTTTTTTGGGACCAGTTAATGGCCTCATGGTTGAATAATTGTTAGTGCGAACTCTTTTTGATCCGGTTGGGCAAACTATTGCACATGCTCCGCAACCCATACAATCCTCGGAGAACTCATCATAAGGCGTAGTGACTACACGCTTTATTCCTCGGTTTGCAAAGTTTATTGCTGAAACGCCGATTAATTCACCGCATACTCGTACGCATAAACCGCAAAGAATACAGTCCTCAGACTCGTTTTCAATCCACAAGCTTGATTCCTTTACACCGTAAAGCGAGGCAAGAGTTTTTATTCGGGTGACCTTGGGACATCGCGCCAGCAGCAGTTCTAGAACTTTCCTGCGAACTTTAACTACTCTTTCGGATTTTGTTTCCACAATCAAACCGTCTTCGGCGGGATAATTACATGATGTTACTATCCTTTTTCGGCCGTTTGGGATGGTAACCTCTACGGAGCAAACTCTGCATGCGCCGAAGGGTGAAAGAACACGTAGATAGCATAAAGTGGGTATTTCTATGCCAATCTGCCTTGCAACCTCCAAGATAGGCGTTCCCTTTGGAGTTTTCACTTTTACTCCGTCAATCGTCAATGTTACTTCTTGGCTTTCCACTTCAAACCGCCTCTGCCCTTATACAGTCTTTTTTCTAACCATTCTGGGAAGAAGTGTTGGGTCTGGAATAGCTTTCTCTTTCCAATTCTTCTGTTCAAGAACATTTATTATTTCGTCTTTCATGGTTACAGGTATATCCGCCACTGTTCTTACAAAAAGATGGATGTCGTCTGGCAACGTGCCGTAGAAGCGCTTGTGCAAATCTATGTAATGAGTGAGCTTGATAGACCTACCTTTTGTCGTGTCATTAGGTCTCATGCAAAGTTTAGCAGCCTTAACCATGGCTTCTTCTTTGGTCTCAACAGCTATAAATAAGTGCTCAGGCGTCGGTCCACTATATACTTTTTCACCTGTCCTCGCATCGTAAACATACCAATCTTCTTCTTTGTCCGCCCTTCCCAGAAGCATGCGGCGGTATTTGCTACCATGGGGACCCACTATCACTGGAACGCCAAGCCTCCAGAATCCTGCGGCTATTGCTGCAGCTTTTTGGGAGTAAGCCCCCCATGCAAGCCCAACTGCGCCAACTCTGTTATGTATATAATCGGCGATTTCTTCATAATTACCTCTAAGATTTCGCTTCGCAAATATGTTAGCAATTTTTATTGCAGCTCCAGCTATGTGAGAGTTTGCGACGCATGAGCCTACATTAACGACGCCGCCAGCTGCGAATTCCCCTGGAAACTCTTCATACACAGTTTTTCCCTCTTCATTTCTATACATTCCAGCGGACATCGCTGCACATCCAGAGGTCACCACTATGTAGCGTCTTTTTGCGAATTCGCGGCACATTTCAGCGACTTCTTGGCCTCCTTTCGGGTAATTGGCGCAACCAATCATGGCTATTACCCCGGGAATCTCGCCGAGCACAATTGGGCTTCCGACTTTTCTAATTTCCAAGTCTTGTATTGGGCCTCTTCCTGCCCTGCATTTGTAGATTTCCGATTTCAGCTTGTTTTCTCCAGCCCTTACTATGAAGCTGTGAACGGGTAAGTCTACTGGGCACGCTTGCTCGCAGCGACCACATCCAACACAAGCATCGTAGAGTTCAGCGAGCTTATTTAATGATCCTTGAAGGGCAGCGTTTATTGCCTCCGGAATGTTAAGGTCTTGGGGGCAAGCGCGCCTGCATAGGTTGCATTGGCGACATGTAACCGCCATATTTATAATTTCATCAGTTTCTGGAAGAGCTTTCATCTTATTTCGCAGAGGAGCAACTTTCAAGGCTACTTCCACAGCTATTTTGCCAACTTTTTCAGGGTCAAGAATTAACACACCGGGGGTTTTGCCGTTTACAAGGTCTTCCACTACGGATTCTACGCTGTCGTTTGTGCGATTTGGAAGACCCATACAGTTTTTCTCTGAAGTGACTATAACAGGGGCTTTAACCATTTTAGCCTCTTCGAAAGTGTCGCAGCGGATACATTGCTCATCTAATATAACAACATCAGCTGCGCCGCTTCTTATGAAGCGCAACTGCCAAGAAATCGGCCCTACAATTTTTCCATTAGAGTAATAACGGGTTAGGTCATGGGCTGTGCAACACAGTCCTACAACTTCTATTTTTTCGTTTAAAGCACTCTCGCTGATGTAGTCGATTATTCCTATAGAGGGAATAACGTTGTGGCCTACGCATAGAATTACAGGTTTAGCTAAGTCTATGGTGCCATAGCCCAAATCCACTAATGGCGCTTCTGGATCTGCCTTTGGAAAACCATAAGAGGCAATTTGAGCAATGTCAGCAACTTCCATCCCAACATGGTCTATCATGCCTGCTTGAAAAACTTTTGATTCAAAGTCAATGTTGCTTCCCTCCTGCCCCGTGTGTACGACTGACAATAGATGGGTAAGCTGGGTTTCCACATAGTCTAAAACTTCCTCTAAATCGCCCAGAGTTTCAGGTTTTATTCCGCAAACAAGGCGGGTTACTGGAGCCTCAACATGAACGTTTAAACCGCCCACATCTAAGGGGGTTCTACGTCCGAATTTTTCAATTAAATGTTCAACCAGGTGGCGGGCATGACCAATATGGGTTGCCGCTCCAATACAACATGCTAAAAGCACTATTCTAGACTGTTGGGCGGACATGTTTATTCCACATGCCCCGCGCTTGTTTCCTGTCAAGTCGCACTTGCCGAAAGTGCATAGGCAGCATAAGTCGCAGAAGGGCATATAGAATGGCTTGTAGCGTTGCAACAGCTTCATATCCCACTCTCTTAAGGCTGTTAATGATGGGAAAGGCGTTGGTCCCATGGGTTCCGCCCAAGAATCCACCGAGACTTTTCCAAGCGCCACTTCCAGATTTTTAATTAGGCTAGTGTCAGTTTTCAACTCGCCTATTTTTATACGGACATTTTTATTAGCCAAATTGGTTTCCTCAACATGGTTTTATGGAATACCCTTAGAACACTGTTTTTTAAACTTTTCTAGCCGTTTTTCGTTAATTTATGGACGTTTTTCGTTGAATAGAAAAAGGTAACTGGAAATTCAAAAGTTTTAACCTATTTGGCATACCCCGCGTTTTCCATTATTTTTTTAACAGAAATGTATGCTGGAGTATCCGAAGGCAAATTCAGAAGAGACTCCCCTGCGAGAACATATTTTTCAACATTCGCGTCATAGGAAACTCTTCCCAAAAACTTAAAACGCAAAACAGTCTTAGCCTGATTTTCTAGGCTTTCTGGAAACCTAAAACCTCCAACCACATAGAAGTTTCTAAAAGCTATTTTAACTTCATTGGCAACACGGTATGCCCGCTCCACATGGTCAAAGGATTTTTTAGAAGGATCTATAACGTCGAAGATATCATCAACCTTCGATGTTACTCTTCGGTTAAGATGCTCCAAACCTGCAGGTGAATCAACTAGCACATACTTATAATTTTTCGCTAGAGCCTGTAAAGCCCCTTTTAACGCTGCGTTTGGAAGGCAATAACATCCTTCAACCCACTTTGTTCCAAGGGCAATAAAATCGAAGTGTTCACCTTCATACATTCCGTAACTCCATATCCTGCTTTCAATGCGCTCGGTTGGCGGCACACCCACAGTGGTTCCGCCCTCTTCCAAGAAGGTTTCTACAAGGAGTTCTGAAACCGACTTTTTATTTTTGTCTCGTAGGTCTACGCCAACCATTTCACCTAAGTTTTGGTCCGGGTCAGTGTCCACTAATAGCAATGGGGTTTCTCCAATTTCGATAAAGTATTTTGTCATTAAAGCAACAAAGCTTGTTTTTCCTGTTCCACCACGCCCCATTGTGACTAGAATCTTCATAGCACTTGCACCTATACGCTACAACCTATATTTTCAACCTTATTATTCGTTATCTTGCAAAAGTTTATCACATAACCTTTCTATTGCCTTTAAAGCCTCAGCATCCCTATATTTTAGGGGGGTTTCACCACGCATCTCAGCATCCACAATCTTCGGGTCAAAGGGCAAAAACTCCAAAATTTCTAAAGAATTCTCTTTTGCAAAATTTTCAATGGCTTCTTTTTGGACAGCGTTTTCCACCTTGTTTCCGACAAGGTAAATACGCTTCATTCCAGCTTGAACACCTAACTCGTGAATGCGTTTTGCAGTTTCAAGAGACTTCATGTTCGCGTTAACAACCACGATCATTAAATCTACATGCTGAGCTGTGGCCCTTCCAATGTGCTCCACACCAGCCTCCATATCCAAAACCACTGCTTCGTCTCGCTCCACAACCAAATGCCGCAAAAGGGAGCGTATAACAGCATTTGCTGGACAAGTGCAGCCGGAACCCATGGAACGCACAGTGCCCATGACTATGAGGCTTACGCCGAAAGGAGTTTTAACCGAATAATCGCGTACAATATCGTCAACTGTGAAGGTTAAACGGAAAACCCCAGCATATCCAGTGCTTGTTTTGGATTCTACAAGCTGCTTATTTTCAGATATGGGCACTATCTTCATTGCTTCTTTAGGTGACAAACCCAGAGTTAGCGCAAGATTAGGCGAAGGATCCGCATCAATGGCAATTGTCTTAAATCCTTTATTTACAAAGGCGTAGGCTAAACCTGCAGCAATCAAGGTTTTTCCAACACCGCCCTTCCCAGAAACAGCCACTTTCAACAAACTCACTTCCGAAAGCTAGATTTTTATTTCCGTTATTGTCTCTGCTTTCACTTCCTTCAACAACTTAGAGTGAGGATCTTCTGTTAATAGAATTTCCGTCTTATTGAGAAAAGCTGTAGCTGCAATTATGCAATTTCCCCCACGGAATTTTTTCTTTATATTTATGCCTTAACACTCCAGCTTGCTTAGCGATATCTTTCGTCAAATCTATAATTCTTAAACCTGAATTTGCTAGTTCGTTAAAATATTTTTCAGCTATATCTCTTCCAGCTTTCTTGCGCGTTAAGACATAGAATTCTCCAAGCACTATTGTTGGCAATAATCCTTCATTCCCAAGCTTTCTGATGTTGATAAGAATTTTCTTGGTCTTAGATAGAACGGTTTCTTCGCTAGAAAAATAATGAAGTGTAAAAAATGTTGTGTCAAACGTTATGATCATAAGATTCCTTCAGCGGAAGTTTTCTTCCCTGGCTTTTATAAGTGCAGCAATCAGTTCCTTTGGGTCAGCATACTTCGAAAGTTTTCCAGCTGAGTCAACAATGTCGGGTACCGGTTTTACAATTAGCCCCTCTGCGGTTTCTTCAAAAGCAACAATAGTTCCTTCTCTCATGTTGTATTTTATCCTATACTCTACAGGTATTGTTGTTTGACCCTTTTTCGTTACTTTCGAGTAAGGCAACCTTATCCCCTTGCTTAATGGATGTCTTACATACATATAAGTATCACCAGGCTACACTCTCTCCAGGAGCGCGGCAAACATTATGGGTATAGCTATGGTTGCGTCTGCTTCTATTATTACGGTTCTGGCTTTTTCGCGTATTTTTCCCCATGAGACTGCTTCTCTCGGTCTGGCTCCTGACAGGCTTCCATCGTATTCAACAGCTGTTGTGATGTAAACAGCGTAGTCCAGTCCCTGTTTAAAGAGGTTCCACCATAAAACATGATGCTTTGATATTCCTCCGCCTATGATTAGGGCTCCGGATTTTTTGGCTTCCCAAATCATGTCGCTTAGGAGCTGTTCGTCTTTAAGAATATTTATTTTTAGGTCTTTGTGGTCTTGAGAGAACTGCCAAAGTTGATATCCTACTGCGCCGTCAGTTATTCCAGGCACTATGACGGGGATGTTGTTTTTCCAACACCAATACAACAGTGAGCTTTCATTCAGCCTTTTTCCTATTTCCCAGCACAGTTCGTAGGTGGCTAGCTCCCTTTTTCCTTCGGCGTAAATTTCGTTTAGGAATTTCAGCATTTTCTCTTCAATGATTTCACCGTAGGATTCGTTGGGCACTAGAATGTTTCCAATTCTGCTTACTCCCTTCTTATGCAGTTCCTTGTCGTCCATGAAAAAGTCGCCTTGATAATAATCTTTGTAGCACCTTGCCAAATCATGATCCAAAGTGCCGCATGTTGTAATCACAATGCTGAACCATTTTCTTTTCACCATATCCTTTATTATTCCTCGTGTTCCAGTGGCTATGATGCACGCGGGAAAAGAGAGGAAGTTAAGCGATTTTTCGTCTTTCAGCATTTCTTCGAGGATGCTCACGCCTATGGCAAGGTTTTTTGCTGTGAAGCCACCGCTTTCCTTCATCTGCCTCGCTAGTCTATCTGCGGAGATACCCTTCGTTATATCGAAGTCTTTCACTTTCTCCATAACATGCGCCAAAGCCTATTCTAAGTTCTTAAAGAGCCATGATAAATCTGGGATTTTCTCTCTTTTATCGATTTTCTCAGCCAAAGCGTGAACCGCTATGGGCAGAGCTATGGTTGCATCGCAGTAACACTGCACGTTTCTGCCTTCCTTCGCCTCCTTGCCCCAGCTTACGGCTTCCTCAAAAGTGCAACCTGAAAGCCCACCCCACTGGGGGGAGTCCGTCGTAATCTGTATAGCATATTTATGCGGGTAAACCCTCTCATACTTTCTGGATTCGGTTAGGCTTCTGCCAACTGTTGTCAGCTGAATAAAGTCTTTGGGGACTCCGCCGCCTATATAGATTACTCCGCTGTTCGCAGCTGCCTTAGCTTTTATATCTACAAGTTGCTCAAAGTCCTTCATCTGGTCGATGGTGATGTCGAAGCTGCCTTCAAGTTTTCTGTTTAATAGGTAGGCGATGCCGTAGCCGCTGTCAACTATGGCTGGACAGAAGACTGGCACTCTGTTTTCGTAGGCTGTTGCCACTATGCTTTTTATTCCAAGCTGTGAAAGCTCTTTTCCGAAAAGGTGTAGGAATTCTGCTGACGAGTATTTGTAGTTAGGCTTCAGTTTTTTCATGAAGCTGGCGATGAGGCTTTCCATCTGCCTATACTCAAGCTCATCTGCAAAAACATCGTAAAACCTGTCTATCTTGTTCTCTAAAAGCGCGTAATCGTCAACCATATGGTGGCCTTGCCAGTAGGTTCCGCCCATGGCTTCCAATATATCTTCGGAAATGTTCGCGCCTGTGGAGACTACCACATCTATGTAGCGTTTTTCAATAAGCCAATTAATTATCTTCCATTGGCCCGTAGTGCTCATGGAGCCTGCATACCCCAAAAATATTACCACATCGTCTTTCAGCATTTCTTCCCAAACTTCTACAACTTCGCCGAGCTTTCGTCCTTGAAAACCCGTCTTAGCCATCTCTGAGAGCAGCTCAGAAATTTTCTTTGGAACCTTAACTTCTATGGGCTCAAGCCTCTTCCTGAAGAACGGAGTTTGCCTTTTATCCCTTATCACCAATCTTCAACTCCACAATTTTGGAATGGTTAATTCTTATAAGCCTTCTTTTAAATTTTTAGTTTAAAAATGTTCAACATTTACCTACACCTAAATTGTGGGGAACGAAGTTTCAACCAGTTTACAGGAATAGGTCTTTTTCTTTAGGTCTTATAAGCTGGGTTGCCTTGGCATCCTCAGATTTTATGAAATTATAGCCGCGAATTATGGCTGCAGGAACACCTTCGTCAGCTTGCCCTATGACCAGTTCAGCTGCTGAAGCAAGCTCATCTGCAATAGCAGTTTGCTTAACCCTCAAAACATACCCGAACAAATCTTTTTCGCCTCTTCTGTCTCTAATAGGCTTTAGCCCAGCAACCCCTATCGCCACATTTATCTCCCCTTCCCTTAGGGGACGCCCATGCGTGTCAGAAATGATGACGGCTACATTTCGTCCCGTTAACATCCTTATCTCTTTTCTAATCCTTTCAGCAGAAGCATCGGGATTATGCGGAAGCAAGGCAACATAATTCTCTCCGGGAACGTTGGATTTGTCAACCCCAGAGTTTGCACACACAAACCCATGCTTTGTTTCTGTGATTATTTTTCCATCCATCATCCGCCTAATGCCCTTAGCTTCCCTTAGGACTACTTCAACCATGGCCGGATCTTTGTCGTAAAGTGCTGCAAAAGATTTTGCGAAAGGTGAAGGCGCAACCTCGTCTAGGTTTACAATGCACCCTTCAGCTTTAGAAACAACAACATGAGTAACCACTATTATATCATCCTCTTGAATGGGGGTTCCCTGTTTCTCAGCAGCCCTACATATAAGCTCAGCAAGATTGTCTCCAGCCTTTATAATGGGCAAGCCTTCAATTCCAATGATCTGAATCATGTTCATACAGTTTCACAATCATTGTATGAGATTCAGGGTTCCTTATAATTTCTCCTAGACGCTCCGTGCACTGTACGCGTTTATTATACGCTTTTAAACATCGTTTTGCAGTTTTGCATACAAAAAATTTTAATTCTAAAAAGGATTCTCTCTTTAGTCGAGATGATGCATAAATGAAAATATTACATGAATTTGTTCCGACACGTAAATTTCTGAAACTTGCTGAAGAGACGAAAGACTTGGTTGATGGGTGGAATGTCACTGACAGTGCTGCCGGCGTTCCCGCACCCAGCGGTACAGCTGTGAGTTGCGTGCTCAAGGCTAAATACCCCGATAAAATGGTTGCGCCCATATTCATACTCCACTATAAAGGTCCAGTTGAAGTGGGAGGTTTGGCTTTGGCGGCTGACGCCGTAGGCCTCGATGGTCTTGTACTCACCATGGGCGATGTTCCTAAGTATGGAGAACCTATAAAAATGTTAAAATCCTCTGAGGAAGCCCGAGATTTCCTACGTACAACGGTGAA
>Ga0272449_1000999_pt1 | contig 30813 bp, 32 predicted proteins | sample YNPCB0241_FD_198679 | JGI IMG/M metagenome (GOLD analysis project Ga0272449, IMG submission 198679) | Hot spring sediment microbial communities from Yellowstone National Park, WY, United States - YNP-CB-024-1 | ecosystem: Environmental > Aquatic > Thermal springs > Hot (42-90C) > Sediment... | reverse complement strand
TCCTGAAATTATCAAGAAATTAAAAAAAATTTGCAGTGAATGTGAATGGGTAGAAAAGTGTCACTGGTATCATAAGCCAGTTTCTAAAGTTAGTGATACTACCTAAGAAAATTGAAATAAAAATAACCCAGCTGGCGATTACATCGCCAGCTGAGTTATCCTCTAAATCTATCCTAACCTAAAAACTTAAATATAACAATTAGGGCATTCATAACCACAAAGCCTATTCCTATAAGCCAGGTGATTGTGCGAAACATCTTTGCCATATCATCAAATCTATTATTCATATCATCAAATCTTTTATTCATATCATCGAATCTCTTATTTATATCTTCAAATCTCTTATTTATATCTTCAAATCTTTTGTTTGCATCTTCAAATCTTTTGTTTACATCTTCGAATCTCTTGTTTATATCTTCAAATCTCTTGTTTATATCTTCAAATCTTTGATCTATCCTTTTATTCATTTCTTCAAAGCGTTTGTCAATTGCTTCAAACCTCTTTTCCATCAACTCAAAGCCCTGTTTCATTGTCTCGGCCAATATCTTTATATCTGTCTTTAGCTCAATAATATCATTTCTTGATGAAAAACTTGAAACTAAAATCTTAACATATCTTTTCAAGGCTTCTTTATTTTTGACCTCAACAGCCTCTTCTAAGTCTTTCTCAAGAACCTCCTCTAAAATTTCAAAAGTCATTGAAGATAACCTCCGAATTTTTTATTAAATATTTCCTGAAATTAGTTAAACATATTCAACTGTATTATAAAAATAACTTTTTTAAATGTCAAGGATAAACTTTTGCAAAGGTAATTATGGGTATGCTGGCTTTTGCAAGCCAGCACCACTGCTAACGCAAACACCTGTCCCACTCTTCATCCAGCACTTTATAAACTTCATATGTACTTTTAAAAGCCTCCAGATATTTCTACCTTCCTCCAGATCTTAACAAATATCCCTTTAAGCCAGCTTACACCTCTACTATTCGTTTTATCACTTACTAAAAGAAATTTATTATTCTGTAAATCGTATTTTATCGTCTTTGCCTTTATATCGGGTTTAGTATAAATTATAGCCCTTTTGTTAGTCACAATGTAAAAATCTAAGTCAAAATAATCCCAGTTATAACCTAAAGATTATAATACTATAGTTTTCATAAGTCAATGGTTCGAATTGAATCTGTTATAGAACAGCATGAAAGGATTTTTTGTGCAGAATGTATGATAGTATGAAAACTCTTAAAAATACTTTCCTGGTATAGCGGAAAAACCTCAATCTTTATTCCAGACACATCATTAAACTACAATCAGGATGAAAATTGAAAAACTTCAGTTTTCACAAAGCTTTTCTGTCAGAATCAAAAAAGTATACTTTATAATTAAGGTTTGTTCTACAGAAAAAATTTGAGGGTTTCTATAGAAAGTTAGTGGTACTATCTCACATAAATTTTAAATGTATGTATGACTTCATCAACAACATTTTGTTCTACAGGTTCAACACGAATTTTTTTTAACTCTGAATTGAAAATGCTATCCACAATCTGATTACCAGAAGACTTCACTATTTCTACATATACAGGCAGTCCATTTTTATCAAATCTTATCTTTGCGGTAACACTGTAACCAATTCCCTTTTTCCTCAATTCTGCTGGAAGTCTGGACTGGATGTCAGGGAAAAAGATAGTTCTTCTTGCCCTGCTACTCCATCTGCCTCCTGAAAGAGGGTCATTGCCTTTTCCAGAAACGTCTCCGCTAATATCTTCCTTTGCCAATCCTCCTTTATTTTCTTTACTCTGTATTGCTTCGTCAATATTTTTAAGAAGCTCTTGATTTTCTTTTGTCATTTCCTTCTTTAAGTTTTCTTTTTTAATTTCTTCAGAAGGTTTTTCTACCTGTTCTTTAGCTTTTTCAATTTTTTCCTTTTTTGGCTGAAGTGTTTTTACTTCCTCTTCTTGTTGCATCTTTTTAACAGTTGTCACATTCCTTTCTGTTGCTTTTTGTTTTTCCCTGGCTTTTACTTCATTTTTTGGTGTTGAGGGAAGAGTTTGAGGAGAAGGTTCTGTAAAGCTTTTTCCCGATGTATCAGATGGATTTTGAGTTTCAAATTCTATATTTACAACAACAGGTAATTCAACATTCTGCAATGGGTTTTTTATAAAGAAAATACTTAAAATTAAAAAAAGCAAAAAATGTATAGCAATGGATATGTAAAGGGAATTTCTAAAATTCATTTCATACATTTTTTCTACCTCAATCAGATTGAATTGTGGCAAGGCTTAACTTTTTTACTCCTGCAATCCTGACAATATCCATAACCTGAATTACCAGACCATAAGAAACACTTTTATCACTTTGAATTACTACCACCGCATCCTCATTATTTTGTTGAATTTTCTTAAGTATCGCTGATATTTCTTCCAAAGTCACAGGCTTATCATTAAATGTAATGTTTCCATTTTTATAAATGGTTATAACTGCCTCTCTTACAGGCTGGACATCAGAAGTTTTTGATTTCGGTAAATCCACATTAATGGCGCTTGCCTTTATAAAGGTTGAAGTCAGCATGAAAAATATAAGCAATTGAAAAACTACATCAATTATAGGAGTCATATCTATTAGTGGTGATGGATTTTTTTTGTTTTTCCTTAAGTTCATAATTTTCATCCTTTATCTGAACTCAATTGAAAGTGTGGGAGGTGTAAAATAATTATCTATCCCTCCACCATCATTTTTGAAAACAAATGCAATTTGCTCCGTATCAAAATAAAGATAAATCCATTTACTATCACCTGAGAAAAGAGAAAATTGAGAAGATACATAAATTGAAGCAGCATCAGGATACTGATTACTTATTTCATCATAGGCTGGTTTATAATTGTAAAATATCGCATATTTCGTATCTGAACTTGTAGAATTAGTCAGGGAATATGAAATACCATCAGAATTTGTAGCTTTTATCCACCAGTTTGCTTTATAACCAATGAGAACAATATTGTAGTCGTAAGCAGGAATAGTTGTACCATTTACTATGTTTGCTCCCCTAACAAGCTCCTGTTCAAAAGAATATGAATCCTCTTTCACGACAACCCAGTCTTTACCTGCTGCCTTAAGTTTGATTGTATTGACTGATATATAAAAATAAGTCGTATATAAAGGAGTTGAATTATCAAAACGATTTGTCTTTTCAGTATATAATTTCACATTTGAAAAAGTATTTTGATGGTTTGCAAGCCCTTCAACAAACAGAAAAGCATCACCACTACCAGAACCACAATAGAATAAAAAAAGTAATACTGGAGTTAAAAATAGAAATTTTTTCATTTTTCACCTCTCTTATATTAAGGTTCTGTATTTTTTTACTTAACTTTAGTTATATTATAAACATCGATTTAATTTTTGACAAGAAAAAATATTAATTTTTTATTAAAAATATTTTTTGCGATGACAGGATGCAATGGATTAAAATAGATTTAACATTCAGTGGTAGAATAAAACTCTAACTACAAAGCATTGCTTTCTATACAAAAAATCTCAAAGATAGCTTTAAAACTACAAATGTTTTTGAACCACTTACAATTTTTGTCGATATAAATAAAAAATACTTATGGAGTATAATCTTGCATATCGAGCTTAATAACCTTTCCACATCAACTTTTAATAAAATTAAAAGTAACAGTATAGTTTTTGTTGAGGTGATCAAGACAGATGGTAAGGATGCACTCCTGAATGTTAATAGCCAGAAAATGAAAGCTCATCTCAATTCTAGTGTTCCTAATAGCTTTTTCGCTTATGTGGAAATTGAAAAAGATAATGATAATCCAAAAGTAATACTTCGTGTACTCAACAGCTTTAAAGAAAGCAAAAGTTTCAACCAGTATTTAAATAAAAATGAAAATGAAATTTCAAAAAATTTTCTTCTTGAAAATAACCTGCCTTTGACTTATGAATCAATGCAGGTTACTCTTTTTATAATAAGAAATCATCTACCTTTAAATATGAATATTTTCAGCCTTGTCTATTATTCTTTTGTAAAATATGGTTCAAATTTTACCCGATTCATTTCAGAGCTTTTGAAAAACAAAAGGGAATTTGATAGAGATTTCATCGATTTAATTGCCAGTTTGAAAAATATGATAAAAAAATTTGACATTAAAAAGCCGATCGAATTTGAGAAATGGAAAAACGGTAAAATAGAATTAGATGAAAAGGGGAATCTTTATTTTCTGCTTAACATTATTAAACAAATAATTTACGATAATTCCTACCAGGCAATAATTCTGAAATACAATGATGAGAAAATAATCCTTCAGCAACGTACTGTCAAAAAGGATAATAAAAAAAGATACTACTTCGATTTTTCATCTGACAGGTTAAAGGATTTCCTGATTGTTGTTGATCTTGATTTGTACACCCTTGAGATCAATGTTTTTCTGGAAAGAAAATTTCTTGAAGAAAATTCAAATAAAATTGCCTTAAGAAAGAACTATTTAGAAAATAAGATCAAAAACCTTTTTAAAAGCAAAAAGATTAAGATTGAATTTCTTTCCTTTAACAAAAATACAATTTTTGAGAATGTGTTTTCTTCCGAAAATAATAATGGGAAAGCTTTTATGAATCTTGATATACTAATTTAAGTGAGGTAAAATATGGAGAAGAGAACAAAAGCAGTGGCATTAAAGTATGAACCTGAAGTAGATTCTGCTCCCTATATTCTTGCGAAAGGGGCTGGAGAAATCGGAGAGTACATAATTTCTCTTGCCAGAAAAAACAATGTGCCAATTTATAGAAATGATAGGCTTGTCGAGTCACTCTACAGATTAAAACAGAACGAAGAAATTCCACCAGAATTATATCAAATAGTTGCAGAAATTTTTATTTTTGTTTATTCTTTAAAGGAGAAAAAGTAAAAAATTAAAAAATTTTCGGGGAAAAAATATGGCTGGAATGAAAAGAATTAGAATTGATGAACTCAAGGTTGGCATGAAATTTACAAAATCTGTTTTTGATGCCCATATGAATATAGTGCTGCCAGCAGGTAAGGTTCTGGATAAATTCACTTTGAATCAGCTGAAATCAAGAAATATTGAGTTTGTTGATACTGCTGGAGAAGTAATAATGGTGGACGAAGCTCCTGTGTCAGGTTTTGCTGCTGCTGAAAAAGAAATTAAACCAAAAAAAACTATTATCGTAAACAAGGAAACTGCCAAATATATCGACTTTTACAAGGATTGTCTTACAGCTATAGGGAAAATTTACAGAAAAATTCTTTCAGGTGAATCTGTTGATGCTGAAGAAGTTCAACAAGTTGCTTCAAAGATTGTCAATACAATCACTACAGAGCAAAATCCTAATAATTTTATCAATCTTGTAAACATAGCGGGCAAGGGAGAATATCTTGTAAATCATGTGATCAATGCAACGATCCTTGCTGTCTTGCTTGGTAAAAAACTGGGATATTCGACTGTTAAGCTTTTCAACCTTGCCCTTGCTGGATTACTTTATGATGTTGGAATGGTAAAAATTCCCGCTATAATAGTAGAAAAAGAGAGTCAACTCAGTGCTGAAGAATTTAATATTATAAAAACTCACCCAATATATAGCTATCAGATTATTGCAAAAGACCTTGGATTGCCGATTGAAATTGCAAGGGTTGGATTAGAACACCATGAGAGATTTGATGGTAGCGGATACCCCAGGAAATTAATTGGGAATGAAATATCTGAACTCAGCAGAATAATAGCAATAGTTGATACTTATGAGGCTTTAATAAAGGACAGAGCCTATCGTGAGGGAAAAAATAACTATGAGGCAATGAAGACAGTTCTGGGAGAAGGTTCGAAAAAAATGGACACAGAAATTTTGAAGTTCTTTCTTTCAATGATGTCTATTTACCCTGTAGGCTCATTTGTAGAGCTCAGCAATGGTTGTATTGCCCAGGTTATCTCCTCTGATCCGGTTTCTCCATTCTTTCCCACTGTGAAGATAATAAAGGATGAGTTCAAGGAAAATGTCAGTGATGGAGAGGTTATAAGACTCTCCAGAAGGAAGGATATTTACATAGTAAGAAGTTTAAGTCTGAAAGAAATAAAAAATGCAAGGTAAAAAAGAAAAAGGTAAAAATTTTGAAGAATTAGCAAAGAATTATCTCATCAAAAAAGGCTTTGTCTTTATTGAAAGTAACTATAAAAGTAAATGTGGAGAAATCGATTTAATAATGAAAGACAAAAATACTCTTGTTTTCATTGAAGTGAAGGGAAGAAAAAAGACAGGATTTTTTGATATCAGAAAAAGTGTGGGCAGAAAAAAAATTAAAAGGATTTTAAAAACAGCCGAAATTTATATAGCCGAAAGAAATTTGGATTTTGATGAGGTCAGAGTGGATACTCTTTTTCTTGAGCAAACTGGGCACAACACTGAGATTTCTCATTTTATTAACTGGATTTAAGGGTTTTTTATGGAAGAGGCTGAATTTTCAAAAGTTCTTGAAAAGAAAAAAAGAAATTTCCATCGTCTTATTGTTAAAACAAACTCAAGTTCCCTTTGCAAGGAAAGAATGGAAATCTTAAAACAGAAAATTTATGACCCGTGTTATATTGCAAATGCTATAGATAAGCTTGCTGAAAACATAAGCAAGGCTCTTCTGGAGGGTTATTTTGATCAGGAACCCACGAAAAAAAGTTGAATTTATAACTTTTCTTAAAGTTATCCTTTTAAAATTAAAAGTTAGATTTATCCGCTATTATAAAAGAGTAATTTTATCAAAAAAACACAAGGAGAGTTAAAATGTTTAAGATGATTTTTTTGATTTTTTCTTTCATTTCTGTTATAAATTTTTATGGTCAGGAAAATATGATCAAATTACCTCAACCCAGAAAGGATAGTTCCTTTTCTGTAGAAAGGGCAATTTACAGTAGAAGATCCGTAAGGGAATACCAGGATAAAGATTTGAAATTAGAGGATGTATCACAGCTTTTGTGGGCAGCTCAGGGTATAACATCCAGGCATGGTTTAAGAAGTGCACCCTCAGCCGGTGCTTTATATCCTGTTGAAATCTACCTTGTAGCAACGAAGGTAGAAAAACTTCAGCCAGGAGTCTATAAGTATATTCCACTAACTCATTCCTTGAGGCAGGTTCTTCAGAGGGATGTAAGAAAAGAGGTATGTAATGCCGCCCTTGGACAGTCCTGTGTTCTTGATGCTTCTGCCACAATTATTATTTCTGTAGTTTTTGAAAGGGTTACAAGAAAATACGGACAGAGAGGAATACAATATACCTACTTTGAAGCAGGATGTGTAGCAGAAAACATACATTTGCAAGCTGAAAGCCTCGGAATTGGAACAGTTGTAGTTGGTGCATTTTATGATGAAAAAGTCAAGCAAGCTCTTGCAATGGATACAAATGAAACTCCTGTAGCTTTAATGCCTATAGGATATAAGAAATAAGCCCAAAATTTAAAGTATTCCTATTTTCCTGTGAGAAATTTCTATTTTCTCAGCGAGTTCACTCAAAGCCTTAAAATCTTCTTCTTTTGGATAACCTTTTATTACAACTGGAGATAGAATTTCTGCGTTAAGGTTGTAAAGCATCGATTGTATTTGTTCAACCATCTTACCACCCCAGCCGTAAGAACCAATTATCGAAACAAATTTTGTCTTAGGCCTCAAAAGATTGTAAAAATATACTGCATAAGCCACGGTTGGATGCATTCCCCCTAAAACCTGAGGAGTTGCAACGACTATAGTTGCAGCGTCAGCAACCTCCATTGCCATTTTGCCAACATCTGTTACAGAAAGGTGAAATGGTATCACGGTTATACTTCTTTTAGTTAGTTCTGAAGTCAAAAATTCCACCATTTTCTCAGTACTACCATGCATTGAATTATAAACAATTACAACCTTGTTTGCTACATTAGGAGAAATCCACTTTTTATAACACCCTATTATGAATGAAGGGTTTTCATATACAGGGCCATGGGAAGGAGCTATGTATCTTAAATTCAAACTTTCTACCTTAGAAAAATTATTTCTAATATTATCCCTGAAAGGATACATAATCTCAGCAAAATACCTGTAGGCACCTTCATAAACCGTAATTTCATCATCTTTTGTGGCAAAAAGTTTTGAATTTGCTACATGGGAGCCAAAAAGATCACAGGAAAAAAGTATATTTTCTTCTTCTAAATATGTAAGCATTGTTTCAGGCCAGTGAACCCATGGAAAGAGGATAAACTTGAGTGTTCTGTCACCAAGTGAAAGGCTTTCACCATCGTTTATAACAATAAATTTTTCTTGCGGAATTAAGAGCAAATCCATTAGCATTGACTTACACTTCTGATTTGTTACAACCTTTGCCATTGGATATTTAGAAAGTATGGATGGAATACTTCCAGAATGATCCTGTTCTGCATGGTTGGAAATAAGGTAATCTATTCTTTCTATGCCAAGTTCTTTTAAATTGCTTATTAAAACAGCTGTCATCTTTGGATCAACAGTGTCAATTAAAGCTATTTTATCATTCCCTTTTACAATGTAGGCATTATAACTTGTACCTTCATGAAGCGGTACAAGCTCATCAAAACTTCTCCTATTCCAGTCTATTGCACCAACCTCAAAAACCCGTTCACTTAGAGCTCTATAAGCCATAAAATCCTCTCAAAAATTTATTGTTTTTCAAATTGATCCTTTGTTGCTCCACAAACAGGACAAACCCAACTATCGGGAATTTCTTCAAATGGTGTGCCAGCCGCTATGCCAGAATCTGGATCACCAACTGCTGGATCATAAACATAACCACAAACTTTACATACATACTTTTGCATTTTTTCCTCCATTATTATTTTTGTTTTATCAATATAAGTAGGAGCATTTTTCGAAGTAGTTCCCCTTTTAATTTTTCTATAATAAAGATAGGTCATTGGTTCTTCATTAGTTAGAACATCACATTCAATTAAGTCAGCAAGAAAAATGGTGTGAGAACCCATATCTACCTCATTAAATACCCTGCATACTAAATAAGCTGTTGTATTATCAAGCAAATATGGCACTCCGTAAGATGACATTTTATATTTTACATTTTCAAATTTATTTATATCTCTTCCACTCTTGAAACCAAAGGTCCCTATGAAAGAAAGTGGAGTATTTATAGAGAGAACAGAAACAGAAATCAGGCCGCTTTCTTTAATATACTCGTGTGTAAGGTTATTTTTACTTACAACGATGGCAAATGTGGGTGGATCAGAATTAACCTGTGTAATTGCGTTTCCAACAAAGCCATTTATTTTGCCTGATTTATTTACAGAGCTTATGATGTAAAGTCCATAATTTATTAAAAAAAGTGCATCAAGATTTTTCAAAAAAATCTCCTTTCCAAATTTAGAAAATAATAATAATAAAAATAGAAAAAAAAGTCAAGAGAGTAAAATCATCAAAATTTTTAAACTGGCAGGATGAAATAAAATTCAAGTATTAATGGTTCAAACTTTAAATATTTAATTTCTTTAACCTTTCAATCCTTTCTTCAAGTGGCGGGTGAGTTGCAAACAGAGAAAGAAAACCACCGGCTTTACCGGAAATTTTAAATGTGTTTAATGATTGATTTGCATGCTCATACTGTAAATTATACTCATATACTTTTTTTAGTTTTTCAAGTGCAGAAATCATATTATTTCTACCTGCATATTTTGCACCACCTTCATCAGCTTTAAATTCTCTATATCTTGAGAAAAATGCAACAACAATCCATCCAAACAGGCTAAAAACAATTTCAAAAATCTGAATAAAAAAGTATGTCAAAAATGGATTCCCAAACCCACCTTCTTCTCTATCTTCACTTTTAGATAGAAACAGGTTAAGTGCAAAAGCAAGAACTCTTGCAAGAAACATAACAAAAGCATTTATTACACCCTGAAGTAAAGTCATAGTAACCATATCACCGTTAGCTATATGTGAAATTTCATGTCCTATTACACCCTCAATCTGATTTCTATCCATTTCATTCAAAAGACCAGTGGACACAGCTACCAGAGCTCTATTTTTTGATGGTCCCGTGGCAAAAGCATTAATTTCGGGACTTCTGTAAATTCCAACCTCAGGAACGAGTTTTAACCCGGCTCTCCTTGAAAGTTCCTCTACAATATTGTATAAAGGGGCATATTCTATGTCATTTTTACTTATAGTTCTTACTCCCAAAAAAACTTTGGCTGTAAAACGGGACATTGCAAGGGATAAAAAAGCACCTCCCATTCCCCATATGAGACAGATTAAAGCAAGTGTATAAAGTTCTACTCCATAAACATACAAATATCTGGTAATTCCAAGAATATTAAGTAAAAAAGTAATTGTGAAAACTACAAGAATGTTGGTTAAAAGAAAAAGTAATATTCTCTTAAGCATTACAGCCTCCTCTTTAAATAATATAACAATAAAAAAAAGGGCTGTCAAAAAATCCATAACTTTTTGACAGCCCTAAGAGGGGATTTCCTTAAAAGGAGTTTTTTTTAAAAAGTCATCAACCACAAAAATTTTTAAAAATTTTATAAAAAATCTAAAGGAGTTTTTCTTTAAGTCGATATACTAATTGTAGTATAAATTAATCAGGGACCCCAGCGGTTTACTTTCTACCTTTTACCCAAATAGTTAGGGAAGCCTATCCCTAACTAACCAAGAAGCCTCAGCACAAGCTGAGGCTTTAAATTTGCCTGCGCCAGCATTGATGTGTTGGACTGAGCTAAAATCTGATTCTTTACAAACTCACTCATCTGCTGTGCCATATCTGTATCTCTTATTCTTGATTCAGCAGCCATCGTATTTTCATAAGCAACATAGAGCCCTTTATACAATTTTTCAAATCTATTCTGATATGAACCAAGATCAGCCCTCTGTTTTATAACTATCTCAAGTGCTTTATCTACCACTCCGATTGAACGGTTTGCACTATCCATTGTACTTGCACTTACCTGTTTCTTACCATCTTTCGTAATGAGCCCCAGTGCTTCAGCATCCATATTCCCTACGAATACCTGAACCCTCTGATCCATATTTGGTCCTATATGGAACCATAATCCAGCAGATTGTTGTGTTGGTGCTGTTGCGGCTGCAGCCGTAACACTTTCAGGTGCCTGGAACCTTCCTGTAAGAATATTCATTCCATTATAGTGAGAATTCTTGGCTATTCTATCAACTTCAGCAATAAGTTGAGACACCTCAATATTTATTAACATTCTATCCTGGTCACTGTAAATCCCATTTCCAGCCTGTACTGAAAGTTCCCTCAACCTTTGTAAAATGTTAGTAGTTTCCTCAAGATATCCTTCCGCTGTCTGTAAGAAAGATATAGCATCCTCCGTATTTCTCATAGCCTGATGTAAACCAGAAATTTGTGCTCTCATTTTTTCAGATACAGCAAGACCTGAAGCATCATCACCTGCTTTGTTTATCCTCAACCCAGATGATAGTTTTTCAATATCACTTGTAAGCCTTAAATCGTTTATCTTAAGTTGCCTGTTAGCAAATATGGAAGAGATATTGTGGTTTACTATCATAATTCACCCTCCTTGTTTAAAATTATAAACATCCCTGTAATTAAAAGAGATGCTCTTAAACCGCAGGGTCCCTGATAACTGCACTCTCTTCCTTAAAATGCAGTCCCCAGGAGGGTGAAACCACAGATGCCTATAACCGAAAAACAACGACAGGTTCACCTTCTCCAAGCCGGGTGAACCTGTATATTTTAAATAACAAACTTAAGTTGCCTATCCCTAACTTCCAGAAGCCCTCTTCATAGACATTACCTTAAAAGTTGAAGCATCAACTGAGGCTTCTGGTTTGCCTGTGCTGTCATAGCAGTTGCTGCATTATTTAATATTTGTGTTCTTACAAAGTGGCTCATCTGTTCAGCCATATCTGTGTCTCTAATTCTTGACTCTGCTGCCTGCATATTTTCATAACCAATCAGAAGTCCAATAGAAAGTTTCTCAAGCCTTGTTTGATATGCACCTAAATCTGCTCTCTGCTTGTTTACCTTCATCAGAGCATTGTCAATTATACCGATAGCCATATTTGCCTTATCAGGTGTACTGAGACTCAAGATTTCTTTTGAGGAAACATCCCTTACACCAAGAGCTTCCGATGTCATTGTGTTGATATAAGCTCTCATCCTCTGATCCATGTTTGCACCAATGTGAAACCATATACTCGCTGTAGGAAAGTTGTTGCCTGCTGGATATGCAAAACGTCCTGTAAGCATATTCATTCCATTAAACTGGGCATGGGAAGCAATTCTGTCAATTTCATCAATAAGCTGGGAAACTTCAACCTGAATCATCATTCTGTCTTCAGTAGAGTAGATACCGTTAGCGGCCTGAATAGCAAGCTCTCTTAATCTCTGTAAAATAGCCTGTGTTTCTTCAAGGTAACCTTCTGCAGTCTGAATAAACGAAATAGCATCCTGAGCATTTCTTTCAGCCCTTCTTAAACCACTGATCTGTGCTCTCATCTTTTCAGAAACTGCAAGACCTGATGCATCATCACCAGCACGATTGATACGCATACCAGAAGAAAGTTTCTCAATATTTTTGTCAGCATCACGATTGTTAATGGTAAGCTGTCTTACCGCAAAGATAGAACTGATGTTGTGATTAATAACCATAAAATCCTCCTTGATCTATTTTTTCTCCACTTCCCTGTGGAGAAATCATTCAAAAAACTAAAGGCTAAAAAAAAATTGCCGAAATTCCTAATGGGGTATAAAAGCCAAAAAGTTTTAATCTTTTAAGTCCAAAAAATTCCTTTTGTTATTTCGACAAAAAATTCCTTAAACTTAATTTTTTAATAAAAAAAATTTTATTTGACTTTTAATTACAAAAAAGTTATCTTTTAAAACAAATAAAATAGTAAGATAGGGAATAAAAGATGGAGAAAATTTCAATAAAATGCAAAATCTGTAAATACATAAATTCAATTCCCCTTGAAAAGATAAAGAATCTAAATGTAATAGAATGTAAAAATTGTAAAAGTATTATTAATATTCCCGTCAAACCAATCGAGGTAGGTTTTGGAAATTTTCACGAAGAGGTAATTGAAAATTACGGTGTCACTTTAGTTGAATTCTGGTCGGAGAGTTCTCTCTACTGTAAAAAAATGAACCGTATTCTTGAAGACTTCGCAGAGGAAAATATTGGTAGATTAAAAGTAGCAATGGTAAATATAGACAAAGAAGCAATTCTTTCCAGGCAATTTGGTATCCAGATAGTTCCAACATTGCTTTTATTCAACAATGGAAAAATCGTAAGTGAATTGACCGGTGCATTACCAAAAGAGGAATTGAAAAACTGGCTTTCTTACTACTTCTCCCTCGAAAAAAAATAACCATCAGGCAAACTTCTCAAGATCTTTTTTTATTTTCTCCACCCTTCTGTTAAGGCTCTCTAAGAGAACTTCCTTTTTTTCTACATCGGATTCTAAAATAACAGAAATTTTCTCTTCAAGCTCTGCTATTTTATTAATCAATGTCACCTTTGATTCATGAGAAAGTTTCGTTTCTTCATTTTTATTTTCAAGTGCCCTAATAGCTATATAGGCAATTTTTCTCATGTTTTCAGGAACTGAAAAATCTTCAGAAAGAAACTCAAAATATTTTTTTACAGCTTCTGAATGTTGCTCTTCATTTATTACCCCATTCCTTAACAATATTAAACCTATAGGTTCAGAAAAACCAACGGACTTCATATTATATTCCTGTTCCTGAAGGGCAAAATCAAGCTTTTCAGGAGTAATATAACCTAATTTTATTAAAACCTCACCAAATTTCATACCATCTCCTTAATTTTTTTTATTTATTTTCGAAATAATATACTTAATTCTTAAAAACTAATTTACTTTTACAGATTCTCTTTCAACAACCTCAACAGGAAAAATTCTACCCTGAGGCTGAAACTGTTTATTTGAAATTCTTGCCAGCAAAAGTTCTGCAGCTGCCTTGCCCATTTCAAAAATTGGCTGTCTTATAGTAGTAAGTGGCGGATGTGCATATTGAGACGCTGTTATATCGTCAAAACCAATTATGGAAATATCATCTGGAACCTTAATTCCATATCTTGATATTTCATTCAGAAAACCAAGGGCACTTAAATCATTTGAACAAAATAAAGCGGTGGGGAAAGAGGACAAACTAACAAACTGTTTACCCGCATTTATTCCGCTCTGATAGGAAAAATCCCCTTTTATAATCCATTCGTTTCTTAGTTCAAGACCAAATTTTTTAATTCCTTTTAAAAAACCATTAAACCTGTCAATGGCATTTCTCATAGTAGTATTCCCTGTAAGTATTCCAATTTTTCTATGCCCTTTTTTGTAAAAATATTCTACCGCAATTTCTCCACCTGCTTCATTGTCTGCATCAACATAACTGATTTTATGGCTTGTCCTTTCTGAGACCAGTACCACAGGAACATCATCTCTTTCAATTAAATCAAACTTTACAGTATCAATACTTGGGGCAACAATTATCAATCCGTCCACCTTTCTTTCATAAAAATTTCTCAGATAATCAGAACTACTTGTTATTCTTTTTCTGGTGGATATCATTACATCATACCCCTTTTCAGTACAAACCTCTTCTATTCCCATTATTAGTTCATAATAGTATGGATTTTCTAATACAATACCAGCTCTCACAAGAGGTGAAACAACACCAATAATTTTTAATTTACTTCCATGTAATGCCCTTCCCACAAAGTTGGGATAATAATTTAACTCTTTTATAATCTCTAAAACCTTTTTTCTTGTCTCTTCAGAAACTTTACCCTTTACACCATTTACAACCCTTGATACGGTCATTACAGAAACACCTGCCTTTTTAGCCACATCCTCCATCGTTACCATTTTTCTTCCTCCATACAGTTTGCTGATTAATTTTAACACTAAAACAGAAAAATTTGCAATAAAATATTAAGTCCGAATAAGTGGTTTTTTCGAAAATATGGATGTCAGTATGACTTTTAAAGCCTTTTTTCTTGACTTTTTAAAAATATGTTTTAATTTATTAGTTACAAAAAATTCATTAAGCCTGGAGACTAAAAAATATGAAGCTTACAACTTCACAACTTCAAAAGCAATTACTTCTACCGCAGTTAATAAGAACAATGGAACTCTTAGAACTGAGTCAGGCAGAATTAAAGGAATTGATTGAAGAAGAAGTACTAAGTAACCCTGTTCTGGAAACCATAAAGAAAGATAGAATAAATAAAATAAGAACAAAAAAAACCTTAAGCTCAAACTTTGATAGAGAAGCCTTTTTAGAAAATTTGAGTACCTCGGATGTTACATTAAAAAGAATTCTTTTTGAACAGATAAATCTTTTAAACTGGAGTGAAAGGGAAAAATATATTGCGGAACTTATAATCTCTTCTCTTGATGAAAACGGTTTTCTCCAGAAAAAAGAAGATGGTAAAGTTACCCCTGTAAATCCAGTGGAATTAATTTCAACACTGGATATTACCTTAGAAGAATTTGAAAATGTTAGGGAAAAAATCAAGCTTCTAAGTCCTATGGGAATAGGATGTTATAATGTATATGAATATTTACTATTTCAGGCAAAGGAAAAGTACGGTATTCAGAGTAATGAGTATAAAATTTTATCATTATATTCTGATTTACTCAAAAAGAAGCAATACGAGACTATTGCAAAGAAAATGAAAGTCAAGCTTGAAGATGTAAAAAAAGCCATAGAAAACATTTCAAATTTCAACATCAGTCCTGTCGATTTTGTTAATACCCACATAGAATACTTAATTCCAGATGCTATTGTAAAAGTTGACAACAATAAAATTGAATTAAAACTTAATGAGGAAAATATTCCAGAATTAAAAATTAATACCGAATACATTAACCTTTATGAAAATTTAAAAAACAACTCTGAGAAAAAATTTTTGAAGGAAAATATTGACAGAGCAAAAATTTTGATAGAAAATTTACAATCAAGAAAGGAAATTCTTTACAAAGTAATTTTAAAGATCATAGAAAAACAAAAAGATTTTTTTATAAAGGGGACTTCTTTAGTACCCTTAAAATTAAAAGATGTTGCAACAGAGTTAAACATACATGAATCGACAGTGAGCAGGGTAATAAAAAACAAATACATACAGACGAACAAGGGAATTTTTCCCCTGAAATACTTTTTTTCCGGAAGTTCGGGGGGAGAAGGTGTATCAAAAAACAGTGTAAAAGAACTCATAAAAGAAATTATAGAAAATGAGGATAAAAATAATCCATTAAATGATGATGTTATTGTTAATATTTTAAGAAAAAAAAATATAAAAATTTCAAGAAGAACTGTTGCAAAGTATCGCAAAGAACTTAATATTCCGCCAGCACATATAAGAAAAAATTCCCTTTAAAAGAGGTAAATAAAAATGGAGCTTTTAAAAGATTTCCTCCAGGAGGATCAGAAAAAAGAGGTTGGGCTTAAAGAAATTTTAGCTGAGTCTGAAGATAGTGAAGTTGAGGTTTACGCCTTTACCATTGAAGATGCTTTGAAAAAAGCAGCAGAAGCTCTAAATACAAGCATTGTAAACTTAGAGTATGAAATTTTAGAAAGAGGTAGTAATGGATTTTTTGGTATAGGTAAAAAACCTCATAGAATTCTGGTAAGACTTGCATCGCCTGAAGCTATATTTGAAGGTGAAACACTTGAAGAAGCAGAGGTAGCCCCTGTTCATTTAGACCAGGATGGAAGTTTCAAGGTAGTTGTAAGAAAAGATGGTGTAATGTTAAAAGTAAATCCACCTAAAGGAAAAGGGAAACCGGTGGATTTAAAAAACATTCAAGCTCATCTATCTTCAAGAGAAATTACAAAGTATAACGAGAGCGTGGTAAAAAGAGAAGTGGAATATCCCTCGGGAAAGTATGTAAAAATAGCTGATTACATTCCCTCTCAATACGATAGCAAGGTTCAAGTTCAGATTTCACCTGATGAAATGAAAGCATTTGTTACGATAACCAAACCAGAAAAATATGGAAGAGTTCCCGATGTGGATGAAATAATTTCTTTACTCAAGTCAAAGAATGTAGTTTATGGAATAAAAGAAAAGGCAATAGAAGACGCAATAGAAAACGAAGTTTTCAATGTCCCATTTATTGCGGCGGAAGGAGATATGCCATACGATGGAAAAGATGCACAGGTACAATTTCATTTCAAAGTGGATACTGATAAGGTAAGTTTCAAGATAAAAGAAGATGGGAGTATAGATTTCCATGAAACCGACCTTATACAAAGTGTGGTAGCTGGACAGATCCTTGCCACAAAAATTCCCGCTGAAAGAGGGAAACCTGGCAAAACCATTACAGGGAGGGTTATCCCGGCAAAAGATGGAAAAGATATAAAGTTAAGTCCAGGAAACAACACACACCTCTCAGCAGATGGAAACCAGATAATATCAGATATAAATGGACAGGTAATATTCAAGAATAACAAGGTGCAGGTTGAACCAGTATTTGAAGTTACAGGTGATGTAGACCTTACGACAGGAGATATAAATTTTCCCGGCAATGTTATAATACATGGCAATGTAAATGATACTTTCAAGGTTTATGCTGGTGGAAATATCGAAATTATGGGAAATGTTGGAAAAGCTGAGGTTGTGGCGGAAGGGAACATTGTCATAAGGCAGGGAGTACAGGGAAAGGACGAGGGAAAGGTTGTTTCTGCAGGGGATATATTTGCAAAATTTATAGAAAGGGCAAATGTAAGGGCAGAAGGCTATATCATTGTTACAGAGGTTATACTTCATTCAAATGTAACCTCGAAAAAGAAAATTATCTGCCAGGGAGGTAAAAGGTCACAAATTGCCGGGGGAAAAGTAAGAGCTCTTTATGAAATAAATGCCAAATACATTGGTGCAGAAGCATATACTGAAACAATTGTTGAAGTGGGAACAGACCCAGAAGCAGAAGACAGACTCAATGAGTTAATTAAAAGAAGAGATGAAATTCAGAAGGAGTTACCAGAGATTCTACCGCAACTAACATATCTTACCGATTTGCTTTCCAGAGGCCCCCTTCCAGCTGACAAAGCAGAACAGTACCAGATGCTTACAACAAAACAAATAGAGCTGAAAAATGAATTAAAAAATATCGAGGAAGAAATTGTTCATATACAGGAGTATTTAGATTCCCTCGGTAAAGATGCAAAAATTTCTGCATCAAAAAATGTATATCCCGGAGTTAAAATCAGGATAAAAAATGAATATCTACTGGTAAAAAGTGATTATAAATATGTGACTTTCTACAGAGAAGGTGGAATGATAAAGATTTCTCCTTATGAAAAAACAAAAGAAATGGATGAGAAAATAAAAGAAGCATCTACTACAAAAAGAAGAGGATAAAAACAAACTACTTGAAAATTCTTTTATTCTTAGGGGTTACTTATATAATTTTTTTACAAACAGTCCCGAAAGTGAAAAAGAATTTTTAAATGAAGAACGCTTGATTTTTCTAGACTAAGAAAATATAATATAAAAACAAAATATTTGGAATAAAACAATGAAACCAGTGGAAGATAAAGATTACAAGATTTTAAGACATATTCCTGTTTTTCCACTTAATGAATACTCTAAAAATCAGGAAATAAATACTATATGGAGTTATTTAAACTTTTTTGGAAAGGAATATTTAGGCTTTCTAAGTAACCAGAATCTGAAGCTGGATTATTCTCATTCTTATCAGAGAGATAAATTTTATGGTGAGTATAATGACCTGATAAAAGTATTTAAAGAGTATGGTAACATTTTACGGCAAATAGAAACTGTGCCACATTCAAATAAAGTCTATAGAGAAAGGCTTATTTCTCTGGAGACAAAAGAATACAGGGATCTCATCATAAAAACGGGGAGGTTTTTATACTCATTGCTTTCTTTTGTTGAAAGTATTCTCAACAGTGAAAAGCAGGGAGAGACAGTGCTACTTGAGCCAGATAAGGTGGTAAAAATTGAGGGTGAAATTTCTAATATTGAAGGGCTTACTGCAAAAGAAGCCTTACTCGACCTTTATCAGTTTACAAAAGAATTTCTGGATTTTATAAAAATGCCAAAGTTTTCAAAAATAGAAGAATAAGGAGTGTATGTGGCCGCGATAAAAAGTGAGTTTGTTAACAGTTATATTGGAGAAAATTCCTATTTTGAAGGAAGATTTTTAGTAAATGGTGTTCTTCAGATAAATGGAAAATTTGAAGGTACTATACTAAAGGTGGATCAGATTTTTATTGGACCCACTGCAAGGGTTAAAGCAAATATTGAAACATCATCGGTTGTAATAGAAGGAATTGTAATCGGAAATATAAAGGCCACCACCCGTGTCCTTCTTATGCCCACGGCAAGGGTTTTAGGAGATATACATACACCAGAGTTGATAATTCAGAATGGTGTGTTACTTGAAGGAAGGTGCCATATAAGTAACAATTTATCTCATTCAGCAAAGGATTTGATCTTGAAAGAATACAACAATGGATAGTAAAATAGTGATAACCATTGGCAACCCGAACGGTATAGGTCCTGAAGTTATAAGTAAAGCGATAAAAAAATTTGAAAAAAATCAGCTACAAAATTTTATTGTTATTCTTGACGATCAGAATTATAATATTTTCTTTAAAGAAGTAAGAAACCTTGATTTCGTCATATTTCCTTCAAAGGATTATAATTATATTTGCAATCCCGGGGAAAAGAGTATAGCTTCTGGTCTTCTCTCTTATCGATTTTTAGAAAAAGCAGTTGAATTAATCAAAAAAAAAGAGGCAAAGGCCATTGTAACAGGTCCTGTATCAAAAGAGTTAATTGTAAAAGCTGGTATTAAAAACTTTGTAGATCACACAAGTTTTTTTGCAAGGGTTTTCAATAGAGAAACTTTCATGCTTTTTTATTCAGAAGATTTCTGTGTGACACTTGCCACAATTCATATTCCCTTGAAAAAGGTTGTTAAACAAATTAAATCTTCACTGGTTGAAAGGGTAATTATCCACTCAATAGAATTTTTAAAGAAAACTGAAAAAAGTAATTTCAGAATAGGGGTTTGTGGGATAAACCCACATGCTGGTGAAAATGGATTGCTTGGAAGGGATGAATACAAACTTATAAAGGTTGTGGAAAAGTTTAAAAGAGCAGGTTATCATATAGAAGGACCTATTCCAGCGGATACTGCTTTCTATAAGGCTTATACTGGCTGGTTTGATCTAATTGTTGCAATGTATCATGACCAGGGACTTGCTCCTTTCAAAATGTTACATTTTAACAATGGAGTTAATGTAACTCTTGGACTGCCATTTGTAAGGACATCACCGGATCATGGAACTGCATTTGACATCGCCGGTAAAGGTATTGCTGATGAATCAAGCATGTTTGAGGCTATAAAACTGGCAATAAAGTTAAATAAAAAGATTTAAAGAATTTATTTTAACTTTTCTTTCTTTCTCTACAATAATTGAAATAAAATCAAGTAAATTGTTAATAACAGAATTTGAGATTTTTTTCGGTCTTATCTGTTTAATATTATTTATTTCAAGAATATCAATTATAAACCTCTTGGATCCATCTCCAATAGTAAATTTTTTTTTAGCTTCATCTAAATATGTGCTTAGAATTTCTATATTCGAAATCCAAGGTAAAATACCTTCATCCTTAAAAAAATGAAAAATTGTATAAAAAACATATTTTTCATACTCATTTTCCTTATCAAGCATTTCAAAAGAAAAAACTATATTATCAAAAAGGCTAGAAGGTAATAGTTCCTCAAAATCAAGAAATAGATCAACGACTTCGAGTAAGAGATACATATAAGCCAGTCTTTTCAAGTTTCTTTTTATATTAAGATATTGCCTTACAAGATTAACTTCCTTTAAAGACCAGTATTCTGCACTTTTAGGGCAGTAAATTAACCCTTCTATAAGATTTGAAACTAAAAGAATACTTCTCCTTCTACTTTTCTCTCTATCAGACCCGAAGGAAAATATCTCCAGTTTGCCCTTCATACTATCAAGAACAACAAAACTTGCATGTCCCTCACCAAAAGAATATTTTTTTAAAATTATTCCATAAAGTCTATCTATTTTTGTATAAAAAAGAGACATAGAAATTTTATCTTCTACCTTTTTTCATATTCAATTCTTTCAACTATTTCAAATGTTTTCAGAAACCCCCTTTTATCATATATTTCTTTAACTATTGCAAAATCGCCACTCCCTACATAATAAATCTTTAGATTTTTTCCAAGTTTCGAACTGTTTTCCTTGATTAACTCTCTTATTACACAGTCAAAATGAACAAATTCCCCTGTTTCTCTATGTCTTATGGCTGTATAAATACTTTTTACCGGCATATTGCATATTTGACAAATAGAAATACATTCTTTAGAATTAGTTGTTTTATTTTCATAATGATTTAAGTCTTCTCTTTTATCCTTATTAGAGGTTCTTTCATTTCTGTTTGAAAATCTTTTTTTACCAAACATAGATTTCCCCTAAAACTTTCATCAAAATATTATAACTTTTTTTCAAATACTATACAAAAAAGTTACAATGTTACTAAACATAGTAAGAACTCAAATTAACTTTCTAGAATTTATCATTAGAATTTAAGAATTTTTAGTTAAGATAGATTTTTTGACATTAACTTTAGAAATATATTATAATAGAAAGAGTGTGAAAAGTATTCTTGAGGTTTAAAGTTATGAAACTTTTTCTAAGATTTCTTTTTGTTCTTTTTCTAATATCCTGCAAAAAAACAGAAAGTCTTTCAGGCAATATACAATATGAAAAAGAAATTGAAAATCTGACAAAACTTGGTAAAGATGCGATTGTGAAAATAGAAGAAGTAAACAAGATAAAAATCAACGACTCCTTCAGTCCTGTGTTTGTTGAGAAAGCAGAGTTAATAAAGGATCTTAACAAGAATAAAAAAAATGAAGAGTTTTTTGTAGTAATAAAGGGATGGGCAATAGATCCCCAGGAGAATAAACCTCTTTCAAAACTTTTTATAAAGGTAAATAACACTCTATTTAAAGCTGAATATGGAATTGTAAGAAAAGATGTCCTGGATGAAAATATTTCAAAATCTGGCTTCGAATGCAAAATTCCCGTTTCAGAATTCGGTTTTTTACCAAGACAAATTTCAGTGATTTGTATTAATTCTAAAAAAAATGGATACTATGAAAACAATGACATTCTCTGGATTTCTGTTGTAGAAAAAAAGATAAAATCTTTTAATAATTTAAAAATTCTGGAAAATATAGATTACTGTCTTGATACTATAAATGATTCTCTTGTCTACAAAATTACAAATAAGCTTTCAATTGATTCTTCAAAAACAAGGTTTTTAAGTTTCAGTGGATGGGCAACTGATCCTGAGTATTCAGATCTTGCAGGGGGAGTTTATATAATTTTTGATGAAACAAATGTCTTTCAGGCTCTTTATGGACTTAAAAGAATAGATGTAGCCGAACATTTTAATAAGCCCCAGTATATGTATTCTGGCTTCAGCTGCCTGGTGCCTGTGGAAAAAATAGGAAAAGGAAAACACAGTTTAAAATTATATATATTAAATAGTGATTATACGGGTTATTATGTTGCAAAACAAAAATTTATAGTAGAAATTTATTAGTTTTTAAATTATGATTGACATTTTATTATCCACTTTTAACGGTGAAAAATTTCTGGATGATTTGTTTTCTTCTCTTTTAAAACAAACTTTTCAAAACTTCAGGATCCTTGTCAGGGATGATGGTTCAACAGATGATACAATGGCTATTCTTAAAAAATACTCAAAACTTTTTGGTGAAAGATTAAATATTTATAAGGACGGTTCAAACAAAGGATTTCTAAAAAGTTTTAATTTCCTCTCCACCATTTCGACTTCAGATTACATAATGTTTTGCGATCAGGACGATGTGTGGCTTGAGGATAAAATTGAGTGGACTTTTTCCCTTATGAAACAATGTGAAGAATACTATGGGAAAAATTCTCCTCTGCTTGTATTTACCGATCTTAAAATTGTGGACGGAAATCTAAATTTACTTTCCAGTTCCTATTTTCGTTACAGGAATATTTCACCAAAGCTTGCTTTAAAAACAAATAGACTTCTAACTCAGAATGTAATTACTGGTTGTACTGTAATGATAAACAAAAAACTCAAAGAATTAGCCTTTCCACTTCCAGATGATATACTATTTCATGATTGGTGGATGGGACTTGTTGCCTCATTATTCGGGTATACAGCTTTTCTTAATAAACCCACTGTTCTATACAGACAGCATCAATCCAATACCTCAGGAAACATAAAAAAGTTCAATCTGTATTTTATAATTAATAGATTAAAACAGGGTAAAGAAAAAATAATAAAAGACTTTACATTGACACAAAAACAAGCAAATGCCCTCTTAGAAAGATTTTATGATAAGCTATCCAAAAGAGAAATAAAAATGCTAAAAACCTATTCCAATCTGAGTAACTATTCTTTTTTTAAAAAGAGAGTGGAAATTCTGAAATACGGTTTTTTCAAAAGTGGAATATTAAGGAATATTTATCTCCTTCTTTTTGTATAAATTTTATCTATCTTTTCATTCCATTTTTAAATTTTTCCTGCAAAAAGTGCAAAAATACAATATTGAAATAATAGTCTTGGCATCCTCAATTTCATTATTTTTAATTTTTTCAACTACCTCATCTAGTTCCATTGATATAACATCAATAAATTCATCTTCATCAAGATCTTGGCTTTCTTTCGTTATTTCGGTTGCCTTGAAGACATGTATTACTTCACTACTGTAACCTACTGCCGGAAAATATGAAAATAGATACTCCATTCTATTTGCTTTAAAACCCGTTTCTTCAAGCAATTCTCTTTCTGCAGCTTTTTCTTTTGGCTCAAGAGGATCATCAATTTTTCCGGCGGGTATCTCATAAAGTAATTTTCCCACAGGATACCTGAATTGTTTTTCAAGAATTATTCTTTTGTTATCAAGAAAGGCAAGTATAGCAACTGCCTGTGGATATTTCACATAATCCTTTCTTGCCATTTTTCCATTTGGTAATTTTACAATATCAGAACAAAAGGAAAAGGCCTTACCTTTATAAATTGTTTCAGAAGAAACTAAAACCTCAGTTTTATCATCTGATATGTAATTGTTTGATTTCACCCTCAAATCCCTCTTTCTTGACATTTTCTATCCTTGTAGGATAAATTCCATCAAAACATGCTTTACAGAAATCATTTTTGTTCAATCCAGTTGCCTTAAACATTCCCTCTATACTAACATATCCCACACTGTTAGCTCCAATAAATTCTGCAATTTCACTATAGGAAGAAAGCTTATTTGCTAAAAGTTCGTCACGTGTTGAAAAATCTATACCGTAATAGCAGGGATTTTTAACAGGTGGTGAAGCCACAAGAAAATGAACCTCCCGTGGGTTATTACTTCTTATCATTTTTACAATTTTCTTAGATGTTGTTCCTCTTACTATTGAATCATCTATAAGTATTATTTTCTTCCCTTCAATTATTTTTCTTACGGGAATAAACTTCATTTTAACCCCAAAATCCCTTATCTTCTGAGATGGTTCGATAAATGTTCGACCTATGTAATGGCTTCTTATCAAGCCCATTGCAAGAGGTATACCACTTGCCTGGGAATACCCTAAAGCTGCTACAATTCCTGAATCAGGTACAGGAACAACAAAATCAGCATCGATTTTATACTCTTCTGCAAGTCTTTCTCCTATTTTAAACCTGAAATCATATACCAGCGAATTGAAAACAATAGAGGACGGTTTTGCAAAATAAATAAGTTCAAAAATACACTGCTTCTTTTGAATTTTTCTATCAGTAATATTATGACTTTCAAGACCTTTTTCAGAAATTACAACCATTTCATTCGGTTCTACATCCCTTATTTTTGTTGCCTCTATGATTGAAAAAGCACTATCCTCTGAAGAAAAAACAATTGTATGCACCATTTCCGGTAGTGTCATTCCCAGTTGCCCCATTGATAGCGGTCTGAAGCCAAGTGGATCACGAACAGCAATAAGCATATCTTTTGAAAGAACAAGAACAGAATATGCACCTTCAAGTTTTGAAAATGCCCATTTACAGGACTGGACAAGGTCGCTTGAAGGGGCTTCAGCAATTAAATGTAATATTATTTCACTATCACTTGTGGAGTTAAAAACAACCCCCTTTTTCAAAAGATCTTCTCTTATCCGGGCCGCATTTGTAATATTACCATTGTGAGAAATAGCTATTGCACCCTTTGATGTCATTCCTGTTATGGGCTGGGCATTGACAAGAGTGGGAGAACCTGTTGTGGAGTATCTAACATGTCCTATAGCCTTAAAACCCTCGAGGTAGGATAATTTCTCCTCATCAAAGAAATCTGTAACCTTACCAAGTCCCACCTGCTTATAAAGAGACTTCCCATTAGTACTCACTATTCCACAGGATTCCTGCCCCCTATGCTGAAGAAAATTTAACCCTAAATAAACGTATCTGGCTGCCTCAGATATACCATATATTCCAAATATACCACACTCTTCTTTTAGCATATATTAAATTTTAATAGAGAATTTATAAAAAGTAAAAAAATTTCTTTAATGTTCTTTTCAAAATCATTAAAAGTGTCATCCACTGGTTCTGTTGTCTTAGCATAAATAACCCAAACATAAGAAAAGATAAGCACTCAATTTTTCTTGGAAGTTTTTCATCAGTTCACTAAAATAGTTAAGTCTTTTCACCTTTTAAATAAGCAAGTATTGCCAGATACTACTGACTATCTTATCCACTACTTATATGCTTCTCTCAAAGCATCAATAATACTCTGGATACCTGTGTTATCCTGTGGTAATCCATAATTTGTATAGATTCCAAATGCTTGCTCATGATAAGAATGATATGTGCAGTGAACATTGTTCTCCTTTAAAACCCTTGCAACATCCCTGGCCCATTTATCTCCACCTTTTGAGTTTGTCAGGCACTCAATGAAAACCCCATACTCTCCACAGTAAAGGGGAACATTGTGTTTTCTTCCCCATCTTAAGTATTTTTCCATTTCATTTGATATATAATTTATATCTCTTACAGGTGGTTTGCCCCCTGATGGGCTTTTGAAGAAATCAAGTGTAAAGAAATTTTCTCCTGTTGCATTAACGGTTTTTATATAACCTTTTATAGAGTAATAATTATCAGGATTTACAACAATCCACATTCTGTTATTTCCAAGGTTTGCCCAGTGTGTTGTATTTGAAATATAAGTTGAATAACTACCATATTTTTTCTCCATAAAAGTCAAGCCATATTTTCCGCTTCCATTGTAAGACCAGTATGACCAGCCATCAAGGCTTTCGATATCGTTGGTTATACTTTTTATTAAATTTGAGTTTTTATCATACTCATTTACAACAAAATAATCAAAGTAAGCTACACCTGTATTTGAATTAGCCTTACATGCAGGTTTTGCTACAATGGAGTTAGATTTTGGTTTAAAAATCATTCCTCCAATATTTGTCCAGTCCATACTATCAGAAATCTTCTGGTTCGGTATCTCTTCATTCCATGTAATGTCATCAGGAACCTGTATTTTATTCGAATCAGGATAACTTCCGCCATCCTGATTTGAAAATCCTGTCCATGAGGTAAGCTGGTGGGTATATTCTATGGGTGAATAAAAATGAAATGTATACATTACATTAAAATCGTCAACTAAAAAGAAATTCATATCCTCATCCACACTCCAGTTGTTAGCAACTGCATTCAACCTCTCAACAATAATTATGTGATTTGAATCAACACTTCTTATTTCCTTTACAAGGTCTTTTGCAAGGTTTATCCACTGGTCTTTTGATTTCGAAGTGTTTGGTTCGTTGAGCAAATCATACCCTACTATAGTGGGTTCATTTTTGTATCGCCTTGCAATTTCTTTCCAGAGGGCTTTAAGTCTTTTTTGATTTTCAACATTATCCCATAAGGCATTACCAGTACCAAGTGATTGAAATCCACCCTGAGGAACATGCATATTCAGGATCAAGTAAATGCCATATTTTTTAGCCCACTGAATATTTGTATCAAGCCATTGCCATCCACTTTCTTTATAAATATAAGGTTTTGTATCATCTTCAAAAATGTGGTAATTTAAGTAAAATCTTATAACATTTACGTTCATGTTTTTTAGTCTCTCGTAATCCTTCTCCTGATGATGTTCAGAAGGTGGATTTGTAGGGCAGGACCAGACCTGGTTTCCAAAGCAAACACCTCTTAAGTAAATCTCTCTTTCATCTTCACCAACAACAAGCTTATTTCCTTTTACCCTTACAAATTCAGACGGTGGAACATAAACGTTAGAGTTTGGTGCAACATTCTGATTTTGCACCATACATCCGTAGAAAAGAAAAAGAAATACCACTAAATACATAAAAAACCTCCCTGGAAAAATTGATTTCACTAATATTTACTTTTCAATAGAAGGAAAGATGAAATAATTTAAAAAAAACTTCGGGTTGCCTGAAAAACAACCCGAAGTTGAAGTTATGGTTAGGAGGTTTTAATATTTCAAGAAACTTACCTGACTTGATTGGAAGCAATTTTATGGCCAAGCTTTTAAAACCTTTTAACATTGGCCACCTCTCCTTAAAGAACAGGTAAAACTCAGGAAAAACTAATAAAATCAAGATAAAATAACTTTTAAAAAGTCTATTAAAAAGTTATTTATTTTCATAAAAAATCATATCTTTCGTATGATAAAAATCATACTAAAAGTCTATTCACATATTTAAATTTTTTGTTATACTAAATACGCAGTTAATTAACACTAAAAACCAAATTAATGTAAGCTTTGTATAATTTTGCCTGTTGATTTAATCAAAAATTAACATTGTGGCAAAAACAGACTTATCCTAACTTATTTAATTACAATAGGTTAGGAAAAGCTATTTTGTAAGTTTTTATGAAAAATTCATAAAATCAACAGGCAATATAATTCAGTATTCAGTATATTGTTTTTTATTTTTAATTTATTTAAAAATTTATTTTGTTTTCAAAATTAAAAATAAGGGGGCCCGGTTATGGGGGAAATGAAAAAAGGAGGAAAAAATGCAAAGAAAATTCTTTCTATTGGTAGGAGGAGTAGTATTATCACTCCTTCTCACCTTATCCTGTTCACTTAATCTTCAGGAGGATAGCAACTTAAAACTTTCATCAACTCCAGATCCAAAAGATGTTTCTCAAGCACTTGACATGGCTATTACCTTTTTCCAGTTCAATTACTGTGGTTCTGGACAAACTGCATCCTGGAGAAGTAACTGCCATATGCAGGACAATCCTGTTGGTGGATACCATGATGCTGGTGACCATGTAAAATTCAACCTGCCTGCTGCTTTTTCTGCTGACATGCTTTTGTGGGCAGCTTATGAGTATGGTCTGCCATCTTCTGTGAATGTTCACGTAAAAAGGTTTATCGACTATTTCAAAGCCTGTGGAACAAGCGGGAATATCATTTACCAGGTTGGAGATCCAGGAGCTGATCATGCTTACTGGGGTCCTCCAGAACTTCAAACAGGATCAAGACCTTCATATTCTGGAAGAAATATTTCCTGCGTTCTTGCAAATGAAGCAGCAGTTTTTGCCCTGTCTTATATTACAGGAATTGGTGGCGGAGATATTACAACTGCGAAGAATCTATATGCATTAGCAGAAAGTGCCAAAAGCGATGCTGACTATACTGCTGCAAATGGGTATTACAATTCATGGAGTGGTTTTTATGACGAATTGGTATGGGCCGCTATATGGATTTATCTTGCTGACACAAATGCAAACAAGGAATATTTATCAAAAGCAGAAACATATTTTGCCAATCTCAATACTTCTGATTATAAGTGGACTCAATGCTGGGATGATAAGAAGTATGGAGCTATTTTAAAGCTTGCTCAGATAACTGGCAAGAAAGTTTATGTGGAATGGGTGGAAAAGTATCTTGATTACTGGATGAAAGGGGGTGGAATATCTTATACACCAGGTGGATTACCATATCTTGATTCCTGGGGTGTTTTAAGGTATGCATCTGCAACAGCTTTTCTTGCAAAAATATGGGCAGATTATACAAATGTTGGTACAGCAAGCAAGAAAGCTACTTACAAGAACTTTGCTAACTCGGTTGTTAATTATATTCTTGGTAGTAACCCTGCCAACATAAGTTATGTAATTGGTTATGGAAGCAGATGGCCACAACAACCACATCACAGAGCAGCTAATCCAAACAAGGGTGTGGCAAAATACACATTAACTGGTGCTTTAGTTGGTGGGCCAAATTCAAGTGACCAATATATTGATGATGTAAACCAGTATCAATACCAGAGGTTGCTATTGATTACAATGCAAGTTTGGTGGGAGCCCTGGTTGCAGTAAAAAGCAGTAAGTTAATTTCTCCTGTATATCCATTGCCTCAACCACCAGCACAAGGGCCTGTTGGAACAGGTACCGGTTTAACTGGAGAATACTTCAATAACACTTCGCTTTCTGGTTCCCCAGTATTGGTAAGAGTGGATTCTAATCTTAACATGAACTGGGGAGGAGGTTCTCCTGGAAGTGGTGTAAATGCTGATCAATTCTCTGTACGCTGGACAGGATATATTGAACCAAGAATGACAGAAACATACACCTTCTATTTAAGGTCTGATGATGGTTCAAGACTTTACATAAACAATAAATTGGTTGTAGACAACTGGGCTGATCATGCTGCAACAGCAGAATATGAAAAATCTGGTAGTATTGTTCTTACACAGGGAGTAAAGTATCCTATAAAAGTTGAAATGTATGAAAATGCAGGAGATGCTGCAATATACCTTTACTGGTCAAATCCATGGTTAGATAAGGAAATTGTACCTACAACTCAATTATATCCTTCTTCAATCTCATCCAGCAGTTCTTCAGTTTCTTCAAGTTCAAGCAGTAGTGTATCATCAAGCTCCAGTGTAAGTTCAAGTTCGAGTGTTTCTTCAAGTTCAAGTATATCTTCATCAAGTAGCAGTATAAGCTCAAGTTCGAGTGTTTCTTCATCAAGTAGTAGCATAAGCTCTTCTTCCAGCTCAAGCAGTGTAACTTATACTGACATAACTCTTCCATTCTCCTACGATGGTTCTGGCACGAAGTACTGGAGAACTTCTGGAAACATTTCTTACATTAACTCCTGGAATCTTGACAGTCTTGTTATCAATGGAGTTGAGTTAAAGAATCAATGGGTAAGTGGTAGTAGTTTACCAGCGAAGCAGAATGGGTACTATTACATTACATACAAAGGAAGTTATCCATGGAGTCATGTTGAGATAGCTGGCAGTCAGGCAAGTAGCTCAAGCTCTAGTGTAAGTTCATCAAGTTCGAGTGTATCTTCATCAAGCAGTAGTGTAAGTTCGTCATCAAGTAGTAGTGTAAGTTCATCGTCATCGAGCAGCAGTAGTATAGCATATGTTGAGGTAACAGCACCATTTAGCTTTGATGGGGCAGGAACATACTACTGGAAGATGGCAAACATACCTAACTACATTAACTCATGGAATCTTGACAGTCTTGTGATAAATGGAGTTGAACTAAAGAATGTTTACAAACACAGCTATGAGTTACCACCAAAGCAGAACGGGTACTACTACATCACATACAAGGGTAGTTATCCCTGGAGCCACTTCGAGGCTAAGTAAAAGGATTTTATGTTCCCAGCAGTTTTAACTGCTGGGAACAATAATTAAAAATAAGGAGATGAAACATGAAAAAATTGTATATTTTTTTAATAATTTTGGTCTT
>Ga0272449_1000997_pt1 | contig 30831 bp, 32 predicted proteins | sample YNPCB0241_FD_198679 | JGI IMG/M metagenome (GOLD analysis project Ga0272449, IMG submission 198679) | Hot spring sediment microbial communities from Yellowstone National Park, WY, United States - YNP-CB-024-1 | ecosystem: Environmental > Aquatic > Thermal springs > Hot (42-90C) > Sediment... | reverse complement strand
GAACGTCCAAGCTTAGGTTGCTCCCTCCCGGGCCTAGCCGGGTTCACCTGGCAAACGCCGGAACGGGCTTCCCTACGGAAGCCGCCCAGCGACCGCCAGCCCCAAGGGACGGGTAGTCACGGCTTCGGAAGTGGGGTTATGAGCGGCCACTGGCGCCTCAGCCTCAGCTTTCGGCCCGTCATATAGAGGGTTTACGGTACAGGGGACCCCTAGCCCCCCGCCTAAGACCCACCGCCAAAACATTCAGAGCGTATTCAAAACTATAAAACTTTACCTTTGTAATTTCGAATAACCACAGGTTTGAGTTTTATATCATTAAGAATTCTATCGGCTTCAATTTTTTGGTCACCGGATCAACTTGAAAACCCAAGGACTCTAAACTTGTTGCGCCAAGTATCGGCGTGTCTTCCTTTTCTCCGAAAATCACGGGTACAACCCTGCGCTTGCCTCCATACTTGATTAAAGCCCACCCAATCTCTCGTTCAACAACAGCTCCGCCATAAACCTTGAGCTTTTCACGGTCAACAGGCTTTAAATCTAAACTCTTTAGAACCTCGCTGGGTATAGAAATGAAAATGGCTCCGCTGTCCACCAATAATTCAACATCTTCCGACTTTGTCGGAGTTAGGGGATTAGCCACCTTCACCTTAATATATGTGAAACCCATTGTTAAACCTAAATAAAGTAGTTCATAAATCACTTTAAATACTTTGACATTTACGGTCATCATCCATTTTAAGGCTGCTTTCAAGCCATTCCAGGTATGGCTTGAAGCCCTCCACAATTGGCATGGCTATTATTTCTGGAACTTGATAACTGTGAAGGGCTTTCACTTTTCCTGAGAGTTTGCTGAAAAGGTCTTTTATGGTTTTCATTAGGATTAGGTGTTCTTGGGCTTCGTCTATTTTGCCTTGCCACCAGAAAAGCGATTGTACTGGGCCGATTATGTTGGCGCATGCGATAAGCCTTTCTTCAAGTAGGGTTTTTGCAATTTTTTCTGCTTCGATTTTACTTGGTGTTGTTGTTATGACAATTATGTAATGCTCTCTCATGTTTCTAAATCCTCCCCACTGTCAGCGGGATAGGAAGTCATTTATTTTGATGGTAACAACTTGTTTTAAGGTTTTAGAAATTGTTGTGATGGTGATGCGAAATTGAAGACCATAGGCGTTGTTACCAGCGGTGGTGATGCTCCGGGGATGAACGCTGCTATTAGGGCTGTGACGCGTTTGGCTAGTGCCATGAGTTTTGAGGTTTTGGGTTTTGAGAGGGGTTGGGAAGGCTTAATTAACAACCGTTTCAGGCGTTTGACGCCCCGCTCTGTGGGCGGCATAATCCAGTTGGGCGGCACTGTTCTTTTGACTTCCCGTTGTCCAGAATTTAAAACGCTAGAAGGTATAAGGAAGGCTGCTGACAATCTTGCCGCTAACAATGTGGATGGGCTTGTTGTTATTGGTGGGGAGGGCTCTTTCAAAGGCGCATTAGAGCTTAGCCGTGAAACGGACACGGTTTTCGTTGGGGTTCCGGCAACTATAGACAATGATGTTTATGGCACGGATGAGACTATTGGTTTTGACACGGCTGTGAATACGGCTGTTGCTGAAATTGACAAGATTCGGGATACAGCCATATCCCATGAAAGAGTTTTCGTCGTTGAAGTTATGGGCCGGCGAAGAGGCTTTTTAGCTTTGACTGTCGGCTTAACCGTTGGAGCAGAAGTGATTTTGGTTCCAGAAGTTTCCATAAACAAGGAGGAAATTTTCAAGACGGTCCGGGAGAATGCGGCTAAGGGCAAGCGGTCTGGCATAATTGTGGCTGCTGAAGGCATAGGCGACACCCGCAGAATCGCAGAAGAGATTGAGGCGAACACTGGAGCAGAAGTACGGTTAAGCATTGTTGGCTATGCTCAAAGGGGTGGAAGCCCCACAGCCAGAAGCCGATTGTTAGCAAGCCTATTCGCAAATGAGGCTGTCAATTTGCTGGCAAGTGGTGCTGGGAACCGTGTGGTATGCTTACAAAAGGGCGAAATTAAAAGTATAAGCCTTAAAGAAGTTTGCAGTAAAGAGAAGCCTTTAGACGTGAGGCTTTTAGGTTTGGCTAAGACCTTGGCGACTTAGCCGAAGAACACGCTGGCAAGCTCATAAAGCTCCATGTCTACGGTTTTCCTTTTACCCACCACATCTTTAAGCGGCACTGGAACGATTTTGTTTCCTTGAAGTGCCACCATATAACCGAACTTTCCTTGATGGGCTAGATCTACGGCTGCTACTCCGAATCTTGTGGCTAGTATGCGGTCGAAGGCTGTGGGCGAACCACCCCTTTGCAAATGTCCCAAAACCACCACCCGGGTTTCTATGCCTGTTCGCTGCTCAATTTCTTTAGCCAAATAGTAGCCTATCCCGCCTAAGCTTATGTGGCCGAACTCGTCTATACGTTCGCTGTAAACTATTTCCTTACCGCCTTTCGGCTTTGCGCCTTCAGCAACCACTATGAGGCTGAAGTTTCTTCCCCTCTTTTGCCTTCGCCTTATATACTCGCAGACCTCCTCTATGTCGAAGGGCTTTTCAGGAATGAGTATGGCGTCGGCTCCTCCGGCCAATCCGGCTGCTAGGGCTATGTGGCCAGTGTAGCGTCCCATGACTTCTAGGATTATGACGCGGTTGTGGGCTTCGGCTGTGCTGTGGAGCTTGTCTAGGGCTTCCGTCGCTATGCCCACGGCTGTATTAAAGCCAAAAGTGTAGTCGGTTCCCACCAAGTCATTGTCTATTGTTTTTGGAACGCCAACGCATTTAAGCCCATAATCAGTCATTTTGTAGGCAACACTCAAGGTGTCGTCTCCACCTATGGTTATGACAGCTTCTAAGCCGGCTTTCTTGGCGTTTTCCATTATTTGTTCTGGTCCCTTCTCACGCTTAAACGGGTTAGTTCTAGAAGTACCAAGTATTGAACCTCCTCTTGGAAGTATGCCAGCAACGGCTTCAAGGTCTAGGGGCGTGTATAAGCCCTCAAGTAGTCCGCGCCAGCCTTCCCTTACTCCGATTATCTCGTCTCCGTAGGTTTGTATTCCTCGCCTAACAATGGCCCTTATAACTGCGTTTATGCCGGGAGCATCTCCGCCTCCACTTAAAACGCCTAGTTTCATTCGGCTCCGCTTCCCATTTTCCAAAGCTTTTAGGCTTTTCCTGAACTTCCAAAGAGGCGCATTTTCGCCTTAACAACTTCTTTCATGGCTTCCTTTGCTGGACCAAGGATTTTTCTGGGGTCAAATTCTTTCGGAGAGTTTGCCAAAAGCTCGCGGACTGTAGCCGTAAAAGCAAGTCGCAAGTCCGTGTCTATGTTTATTTTTGTTATGCCCAAGGCTATGGCCTTTTTAATGTGGTCTTCCGGTATGCCTTTTGCCCCAGCTAGCTCCGCGCCATATTTTGTGGCTTTCTCAATTATCCATTGTGGAACGCTGGAGGCGCCGTGCAGCACCAGTGGCACGTTAACCCTTTCGCGTATAAGCCTTAACCTTTCGAAGTCGAGTTTGGGTTCACCCTTAAACTTGTAGGCTCCATGGGAAGTGCCTATGGAAACCGCCAAAGCGTCCACGCCAGTCCGCTTAACAAATTCTTCAGCCTCCTTCGGGTCTGTTAAGACGGCTTCCCTTTCTTCAACAGTTTTCTCTTCGATGCCAGCAAGCCTTCCAAGCTCGCCTTCAACCGAAACGCCCTTTGGATGGGCTATGTCGACAACACGCCTTGTTAGGGCTATGTTCTCCTCAAATTTTAGGTGAGAACCATCAATCATGACGGATGTGAAGCCCGCTTCCAAACATTTTTTGACAGTTTCTACGTCTTCGCCATGGTCCAAGTGCAGCGACATAGGAACCGGAGAAGCTTCAGCCGCAGTTTTAACAAGCCTCGCCAAATAGTTTAGTCCAGCGTATTTTATGGCGCCCGGGGTTACAGCCACAATCACCGGCGACCTTTCCTCTTCTGCGGCTTCCACAACAGCCAGTAGGCTTTCAAGGTTTTGAATATTGAAGGCTCCAACGGCATAGGCTTCTCTTTTTGCACGTTGCAATAACTCCTTGTTAGTTACAAGCATACAATTCCACTGCCAGTGATATTGTGCAGCCGACAATATAAAGCATTTACAGATTCTAAAACAAGATTTGGCGTATTTAGCTGAAATCAAAATTCTAAACATTATTCCATCCTCGAAGCTGATTGTAGGAAAAGCTTATTCTACCACAAACCCATTTTAAGGCTCAGAAAAGCCTCATTTGAGTTTGGGTGGAAACTTGAGCAGCAGCGGCTTCAAGGCTGGATTAATCCATTTGGCTCCCGTCTCGGTCAGTCTGCTTTTCGGGGTTTTATGTGCCCACCTTTTGTTTGCATCCCAAATTGAGCTCTACAGTGTTGCCCCGTTTGCTGAAGACCCGGCTGGCTCCCTTGGAAACGCCTTATACTTTGTTGTTTTAGTTGGGGTTGGAGCCACTGTTCTGTTCTTCCTTTTGAAAAGGAAAAGCCATAGGCTCATAGTCTTTGTCACTGGTTTTTCTTTGGCCACAGCCACCTTTCTCCTCTCATTCGTTTATCTTTCCGCAGCCCTCATGCTTTTTGGTTTGCCATACATTCAAATTTTAATTCCAGCCTCAGCGGTTTTGACAGTGCTTGTATGTTACATAATTTTTAAGACCGACAGCAGACTTGGCGATTTCATAGTGGTTTTGTTGGGCGGTTCGCTTGGGGCTTTTCTGGGAGCTTGTGTTCCAACTTTAAGTGCTGTTCTAATTTTGTGTTTTTTGGCTGCTTATGACACTTTTGCAGTTTATCGTGGACCGGTTGGGAAGATAGCGCGAGAAGGCTTGGAAAAGTTTAGGGGTTTAAGCTTCTCCTTTAGGGATATCCACATGGGTCTTGGCGACTTAACCTTTTATTCCATGCTTGCCGGCCACATGCTAGTTTTTTTCGGCTTTTTACCCTGCATAACCTCCATTGTGGGAATTTTGCTCGGCTGCTTTCTGGCTTTTAAAATGCTAGAGAAAAGCGGAGTTTTTCCCGGATTGCCTTTTCCAATAGCTTTTGGTCTGGTTTTCGGCTTTCTTGTCGTTTGGCTTCTTGGCCTTTTGACTGTTTAATGGGCTAATACTAAGCGTGTGTTGTTTACGTCCACTTCTATGATTTTGCAGTTTTTGAACTCCTTTGTTTGTCCCGAGACATCCCTAACCGTCACTTTTCCACCTTCAGCTTTTGCGTAGACGACGTCGTTCCAGACTTCTTTTCCGTTTAGAATAACCTTAAACTCGCACATCGTTTTCGCCTTCCAGTTTAAAGGCTATTGTCCTGTTATATTTTTTGCGGTTTGACTGTTGAGTTGTAATATGGATTTTGGGTTCATAATCCTAATTATTTCTGTTATCAAAAGGCATAGGGTGGTGCGAATAAATCGACCCCTTGGCATAAAATTGAAGACCTCCAGAAGAAAAAGGCGGAAATGGAGTTTCAGCTTCGTTCATTGGAAGAGAAGGAGAAAACCCTTGAGGAAAGAGCCAGGCTGCTGGAAGAAAAGTTGGCTATAAAAGAACTTGAAAAAAAGCTTAACTAAAACTGAAAGCGTTGAAAAGCTTGAGTCGAGGATAAACGAGCTTGAACAAGGCTTAACATGTCAACGGAAATTGTGGCTGTTCCAGAACAGAGCGGGCTAGTGCTCAGCAAAGCGAAAACAGCTACAATCTTAGGAAGTTCTTAGGCGAATAGCAACCCAAAAACATTTAATCTGGAACCAAAGCGCACAATATGATAGCTGTTTCCATAAAATTTTGTTGTTTTCCGACAGTGTCTGATGTGCGTATTTGGCTTTTATTGAATAAAATAGTTATAACGTGGCAAGAGTATACTTTCTTGCAAAGCATTAAGCCAAGATGAAACTGGATGGGGAAGAAAGCCAAGCCCGACGAGTTCACATCCTCCGACATATTCAGCCTGCTCGTTGAAACCGGCGAGAAAGAAAGGCGGAAACGCAGAGAAGAGCTACTCGCACCATTAGGCATTAAGGAATTCTTTGTCGACGGAAGCATAACAATAGACAAACGCACATGCAAGGGCGTGGAATGCAAACTCTGCATTAAGGCCTGCCCCACAAACGCCTTGTTCTGGCGGGCCACAGGCGAAGTTGGGATAACAGAGGAACTATGCATATACTGTGGCGCATGCGTGCTAAACTGTATAGTAGACAACTGCATAAGGATAACGCGGAAAAGGGAGAACGGCGAAATTGAAAAGTTCAGCACACCCCGCGCCTTCACAATACTGGAAAACGCCATAAACACTAAAAAACGCCAAGAAAGGGCTAGGGCAATATTTCCAACAGTCGAGGAATACTTGAAGCTATACAAGCCCCAAATGACATGACTTATCCGCTAAACGTGTCAATTTTATAGAATCAAACTCATCAGCAAAATTGAATATCCATAGACTTTTCACTAAACGCTTAAAATCGCAAGGCTTACAAGTCATGTTTGTGGCTGTTCCGAGCCTAACAAAAATACTACCTATCTCATAGAATTTAGACAATTTTCCAGCCTTATTTTCCCTACCCCCTCCCTCCTAGAATTTCAAAATTGTTCGATTCAATAGAATTATATAACTGAAGGGGCTAAAATTATTTTTGAAATGCTTCTTCAAAGTCTTGTAAGGAGACTTTTCGCTCTTATGGGCGTTTTATTGTTTTTAGGGACGTTTGTTTTTCCTTTTATGAGTTATAGTCCCATTCTCATATTGCGACCGCTTACTCTAGAGCGCTTATGTGGTCATAAAATCGAGCTTTGGTCTTTTATGATGCGCGACACTGTCGTATGCCTTGAAAGGTTTGATGGTCGATTTAGCCGCTCGATTTATGATTACTATTTCTTTGATTATTGGTTTCGCTCGTTATGGTATTGGATAGATTTTCGAGATGACTTGCAGCAACAAGCAGTTAAGAATGAAATTGCATGCACTTTAATATCACTATTTGTGGTTCAAGCAGCAACTTTAATTGTAGCAACAGCATCCATTTTCATAAACAAGAAAATTGTATATTTGACGCTAGTATTTTTATGTCCCATAACTGCATTATTAATGATGAGCACGTTCACACTCCTCAACCAAACAACTTACAACAAATTCAACTATGAATTAGGATAGTGGTCAACATATCCATCTGAAGCGTTATTCATAGCCAACACGCTAATAAGAGCAAAGTTTACACACAAAATCACAAACAAAACCTAGCGATATAAAATTCTATTAACGATGATTAACAGAAATAATGGAATGGAAGTTTGTTATGTCTGTGTTTGCCATTTTTCTTGTAGGAATTTTGGAATTTCTGATGAGTCTCTTGGTCCTACTAAGACTTGCCATCCGCTTAGCTCTTCTATTTCTCCGCTTAGGCGGGCTGCTTTTCCAGGGATTATGAGTTTTCTGTGTTTCACCTTGTTTTCTATTCCTGAAGCTTTTATTGCTTCGGCTACTTTTTCTGCTGTTAGTTTGCGGCCTGCTACTGCGCTGTCTACTGCTATGCCTTCCGTGTCCACCACCAGTAGGTAGGCATTTACTTTCGCTGATTCTATGTCCGACGCCACAGTGTAGTAGGTTAGGGCGAAGTTTGTTGTGAACATGACTGGTGAATTCTCGTCTGGAGTGCCGAACACCTTTAAGCCTGGCTCTACGGCTACTGGCTTGCGGGGGTCTGTGTAGATGTTAGCCCTTAAAACAACGTTTGGCAATAGAGCCCATCCGTCTAGACTGTGCATTATTAGGATGTCAGCGAAACGAACTATGAGCATTGCCGCCAAGTAGGCTTCCCGCCACTTGACGATTTCTTGGGCTATTCCGGCGCTTTCAAGCCAAACGGTCGTTGGCACGCCCATTAATGGGAAGCCAAAAAGTTCATCGCCATGCTTGCAAGCTAAACGTCTAATCATTGTAAAGTTGTTTAGGGTTTCAGCTAAGCCATCGCCAGAGAAAGTGCCAGGGTCCAAAACCAAGTCTTCAACGCCATATTCTATGAGCGTCTTAGCCAGAGACTTCAAGAGTTTGAGGTTGTTTGGTGCAAAAACCGTTAGGGGGCAGCCGTACATCAGGGCTAGTTCAGCCATTTCCCGCCAATTGTCTTTAGTGGCCGCGTACAATAGTGGCCTAGCCTTGGGTGCAGCCATTAAGCCAGCCTCTAAAACTGTTGGGTTCAGCGAGCACAGAATCATTGGCAGTTTTGTGTTTTCAGCTACTTTTTTGACTGTTGCTTTGAACTTGTCGGGGTCGTTGGATGTTGAACGAACGGCAACCATGTCCAGCTTTAAAATCTGCCCAATATATTCGTAGCGGAACTCTTCAACACGTTTAATGCGGTTTAGGATTTCTTCTTCTGGCATTTCGTCTGTGACGTCTATGGCTATGGCTGTTGGGTTAAAGTATGTGAGTTCGTGGCGGTACATCACCAGTTTTCCGCCAATTTTGACAGCCCCTTCGCCGGTGCCGACAATAACCTCTTTTATGGCTGGTTTGAGCATTTCCTTAAGCTGTTTGTAGGCTTTCTCAAACTCCTTTTTTAATATGGGCTTGCACTTTTCAATTGGGACTTCGCGGTTTACGACTTTTGTGGCGAAAGCCATGCAGTTCTCTTCGCCGCACTCCTTACAGTTTGTGCGGGGCAGAAGCTTGTAAACGTCTATTGGGCTAAGCTCCTTAACGCCAATCTTGCCCTTGGCTTCTCTTTCACTCATAAGCTTTCTCAACCTCCATCCTAGAAGCTTAAACCTTAGCTGTGACCCATTCCACGAGGCGTTCAGCGTTGCCAGACTTGCCGCCCATCAGTTGGGCGATAACATCTTTGACTGTTTTGACGGCAGCCGGATGCATCATCATGAAAATGTCTACGCCAGCCAGCAGAAGTGTCAAAGCGGTAACGACCTCCCATAATGGACCTCGAAGTTCGCGGGGTTCCCATTCTGGAGCCATCTTCATCCATGCTTCACGGGCTGCCCAAGCGTTTGTTGTTCCAGAGGACATGGGATGGGCCAGTTCTGGGTCGCCCATCAAAGCTGCTAGGCGGGCTCTCTCCATATTGGTAAACGCGTAGTCCAAGCCGTAGCCCAAAGCCGCCGTTGTCAAGTCCATAACGATGTCTTCTTTGGGTAAGAAGTCGTAGAGTCTGCGGTTCAGCTCCCTAGCCAAGTTCAAGTCCATAGGCGTAAACGACAGCGCTACATGCCCATTCTTTTTGACGAACTTGGCGCAACGTTCCACATTCATATCTCTAGTAATAGAGCTTATCAAGAAACGTTCGCCAGCAAAGGTTTCGCAAACTTCTCGGAAAACCTCTGCATCCTTAACTGGGTCGCCGCAGCCCCCGATTATTAGTGGCACGTCAACGGCCTGTGCAACAGCCTCAACAGTTTTAACAGCCTCTTTAGGCGAGGCATCCTCAACAAGCGGGTCAATGCTGATAAGGTGGATTGTAATCATGTCTGCGCCAAACTTGTCAACAGCCAGCTTAGCCCAAGCCGCCGGGTCGCCTAAAACGTCTTTAACATGCATTTTCACAGCTTTTGCCAAGGGCACCTCCATGTCAAAAACGTCTAGAGATATAACTGGCGGATGGGGCGTAGGCCTCTCAAAGGTGTAGAGGGCGGGGGTTGTTTCACCACCAATAACAACTGTTTTGCCGCGGGTTCCTCCCTCGCTTCGTGTAGCGCCAAGCTTAACCTCCACAACCTTTCCCGGATAAGTTTCAACTGGTGGGACGAACTCAGCCTCAATTATTTGGGTGGGTTTAGCCTTAACTGGTGGCGCAACTTTTGGCGGAGCAAGCACAGGAGCTGCCACAGCGCCGGGTTGTAGCCAAATTTCTAGGTCGCCAACTTCCATTTCAAAGTCTTCGAGTTCAACTTCTTGAAGTTTTGCCAGAAGCTCAAGCAGCCGAGAGTTCAGCTTCAAGCCTAAAACGTTTTCTTCCTTTTCCCTCTTTTCAGCCAAGTTTCCTTCACCTTTTTTCAGGCTTCTCGCCCTTAACGGTCTTTATTATGACGCGTTTTGCGTAGATTTTGGCGTCTTTCAATATGATTTTGTATCCGCCAGCGGTTATTGGCAGGGTTGCCGCAGTAATTGTCGGAACCATTGCCGGTGCTGCTTCCTCCATTGCTTCAGCGGCTTCTGCTGGGACAACCTCCGGAGCGACCACAACTTCTTCCTTCCAGCGTTCAACAACTGGGTGACCTCGCGCTTTCAGGAAGGCTTTCAACTCGTCAATGGTTTTGGCATCCTCTTCTGTGGCGATTTTGTCCACAAGCTCTGCTGGGATGAAGTTTTTGACGCGTTCCTTCACCTCTTTAGGCATCCAGACGACGCGTTTGTAGCCGCCGTCAGCCTGCAGAAACTTTGGAGAACGCATATACTCTATGGATATACCGTGGAAGCCGTCCACTTGCCGCCCGCCAGCCGTCGAGTCCGCCAGCGTTGAGAAGGCTAAACCGTTTACGGTCACATCCTTGTAGCCTCTGTGCACTATGCCGAAGCCGTCCACCTCTGGAATGTAGAAGGCAACACCCTCAAAACAGCCGCAGGAAGTGTGCGGATAGCCAAAAGCCGTGTAAAGCCAGACGCGGGTTATTTCGCCTAATGTGCGTTTCTTAACAGCCTCATTCACGCCTGAATATTCGCCCTTAACAGGGTCTAGGAGTTCGCCTCTGTCAATTTCAAATATGGGGCCTTTTGGGTCTATGTTGGCTGAAGCCCTAGCGTCAAACCAGCTTATTGCCCCGCAGTTGGAATAGCGCTGAGGCGTTATCACACAGCAGTGGGTTGGAGCAAAAGACTGGCATAGGATGCACCCATAAAACTTATCCACTTCCTCGTCTTTAAGCCCCCTAGCTCTGGCATCCCTCGCCTCATAAATCTGCAGTGCTTGCGGGTAAAGTTCCTTGACCTTTTCGGCGTCAGTTATGAAGGTTATTTGCATCTTTTCGATTATTGGAAGTTCGCTCTTAAACAGCCTGTGTAAGACTTTGCCAATATATTGGAAAGAGTTTAAGCCCTTCTGATAGGACTTCTTGCTAAGTCTAAGCCAGATGTCATAACGCTGGTTTAGGTGCATGAAACCCTCAATATAGTTGCAGTAGGCGTGAATGCGCCTCTCAATAACGCCTTCCAGTTCTGGCTCAAGCTTTGCTCCAGCAACCTCGATGATGATGCCGAACGGGTAGGTTTTGCCCTCCTCCATGTCCTTAATGTCTGGTCCAATGATGGTTATTTTTCCGTCTTCAACTTCTTCTGGCTTCTTGACTCTTGCAAGCTCGAATTTTTCTTTGACGTCTGGTCCGCCCAGCTCCACGAACATGTCTTTTCTGCGTATGCGCTCTCCTTCGTAGATTACGCCAACGTCAACGGGGATGTCTTGAAACATGCTCATTTCACTTTTCGCCTCCTTCAAACTTTCCCCATTATGACTTTAAGATTTTTCACCCACTCCTCGTGGGAAAGATTGGGGAAAGACCAACTTGCATGGGGATGATAAACATTATCCAGCGAAATCGTCTTCAAGTGTTGAGCAAAGTGTTTAAGCCCCGACAAAATAGTCCACTCCATGTAATAGTAAAGCCCAACAAACAAGGCTAGGTCATGCTGCCCCTTACCATCAACGCCAGTCCAGGAGGGGTCAACGAGGCGGTTTCCGATGTCTACGGCTGGCATGAAAGCTGCCGGCTTAAAGCCTCGCCTCGTGAATTCGCCTATCATGTGGGCTGTTGCCACAACGGGGATTCCGCTCTTCTTTGAAAATCCAATAATGAAGTCTATGAGTTTTCCACCTTCAAATTCTGTTTCAGCCGCCTTATGCCCAACAACAAGCACTGGATGCTTAGCCCTCTTAATCATTGCCGCGACAACTTCTGGCTTTGTTATTACAAGTGCCTTTTTTGGTCCCGGAATTTCCGCCGTCTGCCAAGGTTCAGCCGCCATAACACTTGCCCCCTATCACTCCTTCTTCTTCCTAATAAGCCTAGGTAAAAGCGTCGGATCTGGAATTATCGTCTCCTTCCATCCCTTCTCCTCAAGAATCTTTACTATTTCATCCTTCATTGTCACCGGGATATCGGCAACTGTACGCACAAAGCGGTGGATGTCCTCAGGCATGGTTCCATAAAGGCGTTTGTGCAAGTCAATATAATGTGTCAGCTTTATGGCTCGCCCTTTTGTTGTGTCGTTTGGCCTCATACAAAGCTTGGCAATCATAACCATGGCTTCCTCTTTCGTTTCAGCTGCATAGAACAAGTGCTCGGGCGCTGGGCCGACATACACCTTCTCGCCTGTCCTAGCATCATAAACATACCAGTCTTCCTCTCGGTCAGCCCTCCCCAACAACATGCGCCTATACTTAATGCCGTGAGGCCCAACAATCACTGGAACGCCTAGACGCCAGAATCCAGAGGCTATTGAGGCAGCCTTTTGGGAGTAAGCTCCCCATGCAACGCCAACAGCGCCTACACGGTTGAGGATGTAGTCTGCTATCTCTTCATAGTTAGCCCGCAGATTCCTTTTTGCGAATATATTGGCGATTTTTATGGCTGCACCAGCAATATGTGCGTTAGAAACACATGAGCCAACGTTAACCATGCATCCAGCCGTAAACTCGCCAGTAAACTCCTCATATGGTGTTTTGCCTTCTTCGTTCTTGTACATGCCAGCCGTCATGGCGGCACATCCAGAAGTTACGACGATGTAGCGTCTGTTGGCAAATTCACGGCACATTTCTGCAACTTCAATTCCGCCCTTAGGATAGTTGGCACATCCCACGAAGGCCACTACGCCGGGGATTTCACCGAGCACTATGGGGCTTCCAACATTGCGAATTTCCACATCTTGTATTGGACCTCTCCCAGCCCGCACCTTGTAGGTTTCCTCTTTAAGCTTCTTCTCCCCAGCCTTCACAATGAAACTGTGGACTTGTAGGCCTGCTGGGCATGCTTCCTCGCATCTACCGCATCCGACACATAAATCGTAAAGGTCGGCAAGCTTCACCAACGAGCCTTCCATGGCGGCTTTCATAGCTTCTGGGATTTGCAAGTCTTGGGGGCAAGCCCTACGACAGTCGCCGCATTGCCTACACTCCTTCGCTTTTCGTAGAACTTCGTCCACTTCTGGGATTGCCTTAAACTTCTTTCTTAAAGGAACAGCTTTCAAGGCAACCTTGACGGCTACTTCGCCCACTTTCTCCGGGTCAAGGATTAATGCGCCTGGGATCTTGCCGCTCACAAGGTCTTCAACTATGGCGTCGGCTGGGTCATCTGTTCGGTTTGGCAGTCCCATACAGTTCTTTTCAGAAGCCACTATGACCGGCGCCTTAATTCGCTGCGCCTCATAAAAGGAATCTGTTCGGATGCACTGCTCATCCAGCACGACAACGTCGGGGACTCCGCTTCTAATGAAGCGTAACTGCCATGAAATTGGGCCTATTATTTTGCCGCGTTTGTAGTAGCGTGTAAAGTCGTGGGCTGTGCAGCAAAGCCCGCAGACCTCGATTTCGCCGTCCAGCCCATTCTCCTTCATATAGTCGATTATGCCAACCGAAGGGACAACATTATGCCCTATACATAAGATTACAGGTTTCTCAATGTTAACTGTGCCATAGCCCAAATCCACCAGCGGCGCTTCTGGGTCTCCTTTTGGAAAGTTGTAAGCCGCTATTTGGGCTATATCAGCCACTTCCATGCCAACGTGGTCTAACATGCCTACATGGAAAACTTTTGACTCAAAATCTAGGTTGTCGCCCTCCTGTCCCGTGTGGCAAACAGACAAGCAATGGGTAACCTGCGTTTCTACATAATCTAATATCTCTTCAAGGTCGCCGAGGGTTTCTGGTTTAACCCCACAAACAAGTCTTGTAACGGGAGCTTCAACTTGAACGTTTAACCCACCAACGTCAAGAGGCATCCTTCTACCATATTTCTCGATTAGGTGTTCCACCAAGTGGCGAGCATGCCCGGTGTGGGTTGCAGCCCCTATACAGCACGCCAAAAGCACTATACGGGACTGTTGGGCTACCATGTCTATTCCGCAGGCTCCACGCTTACCTCCAGTTAGGTCACACTTGCCAAAAGTGCAGAGGCAACAAACATCACAGAAGGGCAGATAAAATGGCTTGTAGCGTTGTAGAAGCTTCATGTCCCATTCGCGGAGGGTTGTAAGCGATGGGAAAGGCGTCGGACCCATCGGTTCAGCCCATGCTTCCTCAACTATTTTGCCAACGGACAATTCAAGGTTCTTTATAAGCCCAAGGTCTGTTTTCATTTCCCCAATTTTTACGTGTAATCCTTTCTTGCTCAAGGTAAACACAACCTAGGATAGAAGGTTTAATGTCAGCAATCAACATTTTAAGCTTTTCTAGAACATTATGTCAAAAAGGATATGTGAGATTAGCAATTATGCCTTGCCATAACCGGCGTTTTCCATTATCCTTTTAACAGAGATATAAGCCGGCGTCTCCGGCGGCAAGCCCAGCAGAGATTTTCCAGCGAGAACGTATTCCTCGACGTTCTCGTCGTAGGCAACCCTACCCAAAAACTTGAAGGGCAAAACCTTCTTGGCTTGGTTTTCGAGGCTTTCTGGAAAACGGAAACCGCCAACAACATAAAAGTTCTGGAAGGCTATTTTAACCTCCTTGGCTACGCGATAGGCGCGCCCCACATGGTCAAAAGACTTCTTAGAAGGGTCTATAACGTCGAAAATGTCATCCACCTTAGATGTTATCCGCCTATTCAAATGTTCTAGGCCAGCCGGCGAATCAACCAGGACGTACTTGTAGTTTTTTGTGAGTGACTCTAAAGCCCCTTTCAAGGCTGCGTCTGGAAGGCAGTAGCATCCCTCTATCCATTTTGTTCCAACGGCGACGAAGTCGAAGTTTTCGCCTTCATACATTCCCTGAGCCCATATGCGGCTTTCTATGCGTTCGCTTGGAGGGACTCCGACTGTGGTTCCGCCTTGCTCCAAGAAAGTTTCGATGAGCAGTTCTGATATTGTCTTTTTGCCATGTTCATGCAAGTCTACGCCAACCATTTCGCCCAAGTTCTGGTCTGGGTCAGAGTCCACAAGAAGCAGTGGAACTTCGCCTAACTCTATGAAGTATTTTGTCATTAGGGCTACGAAGCTTGTTTTGCCAGTTCCACCCCGCCCCATAGTAACAAGAATTTTCATGGCTTCTTTGGCTCCCCTTTATGGCTTGTTCACTATATTGCCTTAGGCATTATTAGGTGTTGCCTTGCAAAAGCCTATCGCATAATCTTTCTATGGCTTTGATGGCTGGGGCATCCCCATATTTTAGGGGTGTTTCTCCCCGCATTTCAGCCTCCACAACCATCTGGTCGAAGGGCAAATAATCCAAAACTTGTAGGCTGTTTTCCTTCGCATATCTCAAAATAGCCTCTTTCTGAGCCTCATTTTCAATCTTGTTTCCAACGAGAAGGATGCGGTTCATTCCGGCTTTTACGCCCAGCTCGTGGATGCGTTTTGCTGTTTCAAGAGCCTTCACATTGGCGTTAACAACAACAAGCATAACATCCACATGCCGCGCTGTGCCCCGCCCCATGTGCTCAACACCAGCCTCCATGTCCAAGACTACTGCTTCGCCTCGCTCAACAACCAAATGCCTCAGAAGCGAACGAACAACGGCATTTGCTGGACATGTGCACCCAGCTCCAACAGAACGCACAGTCCCCATAACAATGAGGTTTACGCCAAAAGGCGTTTGGACGGCATAATCCCGAACAATATCGTCAACCGTAAACGTCAAACGGAAAACACCAGCATAACCAGTACTAGTCTTAGCCTCAACAAGCTGCTTATTCTCGGAAATAGGCACTATCCCTCTGGCATCCTCAGAGGATAAGCCCAAAGTTAAAGCTAGATTTGGTGAAGGATCAGCATCGATTGCGATGGTTTTAAAACCCTTTCTGGCTAAGGAGTAGGCTAAACCAGCGGCAATAAGCGTTTTGCCAACTCCACCCTTACCGGAGACAGCCACCTTCATAAATTCACCAAACCATCGATCAAACTTCTCTTTCAGCAAGTGTTTGCGCGCGCGACAAAACCTAAAGTCTTTCAAGAAGCGCTGCGTACATTATTGGTAGGGCTATCGTGGCGTCTGTTTCTATAGTTACTGTTTTGGCTTTTTCTCGGATTTTTCCCCATGATATGGCTTCTCTTGGGCGTGCTCCTGATAGGCTTCCGTTGTATTCGACGGCTGTTGTTATGTATACGGCGTAGTCTAAGCCTTTCTTGAATAGGTTCCACCATAGGACGTGGTGTTTTGATATGCCTCCGCCTATTATTAGGGCTCCGGATTTTTTGACTTGCCAAATCATGTCGTTTAGGAGTTGCTCGTCTTTGAGCACGTTTATTTTTAGGTCGTTGTGGTCTTGGCTGAACATCCACAACTGGTAGCCTACAGCCCCGTCGGTTATGCCTGGCACTATGACGGGTATGCCATTCTTCCAGCACCAATATAATATTGAGTTTTCGTTGAGGCGTTTTCCAATTTCCCAGCAAAGCTCGTAGGTGGCTAGTTCACGTTTTCCCTCAGCGTATATGCTTTTCAAGAATTCTGTCATTTTCTCTTCGATGATTTCGCCGTAGGAGGCGTTTGGCACCAGCACATTGCCTATGCGGCTTACGCCCTTTCTATGCAGTTCTTTGTCGTCCATGTAAAAATCGCCATGAAAATAGTCTCGGTAACAGCGTGCCAAATCGTGGTCTAAAGTGCCGCATGTCGTGACCAAAACGTGGAACCAGTTACGCTTAACCATGTCGCGGACTATGCCCCTTGTGCCAGTGGCGATAATACAAGCGGGAAAAGAAAGGAAATTGAGGATTTCTCGTTCCTTCAGCATCGCCTCAAGGATTTCTACGCTTAAGGCGAGGTTTTTTGCTGTGAAGCCTCCGCTTTCAAGCATCTGTCGGATAATGATGTCTGCGGAAGCGCCTTTCGAAATTTCGAAGTCTTTCACTTTCTCCATGACATAACGCCAATGCCTATTCTAAGCCCTTAAAAAGCCAAGACAAGTCGGGAACTTTCGCCCTCTTTTCAACTTTTTCTGCCAGTGCGTGAACTACTATTGGTAGGGCTATCGTGGCGTCGCAGTAGCACTGTACATTTCTGCCCTCTTTGGCCTCTTTACCCCAGCTTATGGCTTCCTCGAAGGTGCAGCCAGATAAGCCGCCCCAGTGGGGCGCATCTGTCGTTATTTGTATGGCATATTTATGCGGGTATGTTCTCTCATATTTTCTGGATTCTGTTAGGCTTCTTCCAACAGTGGTTAGTTGGATGAAGTCTTTTGGGACCCCGCCACCAATGTAGACTACGCCGCTTTCTGGGGCAGCCTTGGCTTTTATGTCCACAAGCTGTTCGAAGTCCCGCATCTGATCTATGGTTATGTCGAAGTTGCTTTCCAACTTCCTGTTTAAAAGATAAGCGATTCCATAGCCGCTGTCAACTATGGCTGGGCAGAAGACGGGCACTTTGTTCTCGTAGGCTGTTGCAGCTATGCTTTTAATCCCCATCTGGGAAAGCTCTTTCCCAAACAGGTGGAGAAATTCAGCAGACGAGTATTTGCGGTTTGGACTAAGCTTTTTCATAAAGCTTGCAATAAGGCTTTCCATCTGGCGGTATTCAAGTTCATCTGCAAAAACGTCATAGAAACGGTCAATTTTATATTCTAAAAGCTGATGGTCATCGACCCAATGGTGTCCTTGCCAATAAGTGCCGCCCATAGCTTCCAAAATGTCTTCTGAAATGTTGGCGCCGGTGGAAACTATAACGTCTATGAAGCGGTGCTCAATAAGCCAGTTAATAATTTTCCACTGCCCCGCCGTGCTCATGGAGCCGGCAAACCCGAAAAAGACTATAACGTCGTCTTTGAGCATTTCCTCCCAGACTTCCACCAATTCGCCAAGTTTTCTTCCTTGAAAACCAGTTTTAGCCATTTCTGCAAGCAGTTCCGAAATTTTCTTCGGAACTTTAACCTCTATCGGCTCAAGCTTCCTTTTAAAGAATGGAGTTTGTCTTTTCTCCCTTATCACCGAATTTCAACTCCACAATTTTGGAATGCTTTATTTTCAAAACCTCACTTTTAAATTTTTAGTTTCAGAAACTCCTCAACAGCCCACATCAAAACGCGAAGTTAAAAAGCGTATAAGTTTCCAACGCTGTTCCAGACGAAGGCTTCTGGCAAGGCACTTGCAATTGTGAAGGCGCCTCTCCAGCCAGTACAATGCATAGGCACGATCAATTCTGGCTTAAACTTTTTAAGCATATCCACAGTCTTGCCTATCCGCCCTTCGCAATCTTTCCCAGATAAGTGAAAACCACCAATAATGGCGTGAACCTTTTCGATTCCAGTTATTCGCCGGGCATAAAGCACAGTGTTGACTATTCCCGCGTGGGCGCATCCAGAAAGAATAACAAGCCCCTTACCTTTGACGTGAACAGCCAATGCACGGTCATCCCAAACCCATGGATCTGGCCGCCACTCGCCATCAATAAAGGCTCGCTGTTGTGTATAACCCTTCTCAAAATCCGTTTCTCTTGGAATTTCGCCAGTCACAAGTAATGCACCGTCAGCCAATAAGTAAGGTTCCTTTGTCTTCACGAATTTTGCTGGGCGGATTTGCCCCTCTTTCAGGAATTCTGGATATCGCCTAATAGAACCGTCTGCGGAGGCTACACCTCTTGTCTTAAACATGTCTTCATGAACTATTATCGGCAAGTCCGCCTTACTAATGGCCTTAACGAAGCTTAACAGTCCGCCGAAATGGTCGTAGTGCCCATGAGACAAGACAACAGCCTCAATTTGCCCCAAACTCACGCCCATACCATGCGCGTTTAAAACAGCCCCTTCGCGGCTTACACCAGTGTCAAAAAGCACACTGTGCTGTTTCCCATCGCAAGTCACTGTTACAAGCATTGACAAGCCATGCTCAGCTATTGGCAAGCGAAAATTCTTTTCAAACCATTCCTTGCCCATGCGCCTCGCAACCCAGCTCCTAACGCCTTGAACCTCTCGGCGGCTGATGGAGGACGTGAAGTCCACACAGTTGTCCATTAGGCATATTACTTCTAAGCTTTCAGCCTCCTGGAGCGAGACACTTTTAACGAACAATAGCACAACACCTCGCCGTTTAGAGGAAAAGGTCTTTCTCCCTAGACCTTATTAGCTCAGTAGCCCTCGCATCCTCAGATTTTATGTACTTGTAGCCGCGGATAATAGCCGCTGGAACACCCTCATCCGCCTGTCCAATAACAAGCTCAGCCGCTGAAGAAAGCTCATCTGCAACAGCCGTCTGCTTAACCCTCAAAACATAGCCAAACAAGTCCTTTTCGCCTCTCCGGTCTCTGATGGGTTTTAAACCCGAAACGCCCACAGCAACGTTTATTTCGCCCTCCCGAAGGGGTCTGCCATGCGTGTCGGAAATTATAACAGCCACATCGCAGCCAGTTAAACGCTTTATCTCATGCCTAATCCTAGCAGCAGAAGCATCAGGGTCTTCCGGGAGCAGAGCCACAAAGCGTTCTCCTGGAACATTTGACTTGTCAACTCCGGAGTTGGCGCAAACAAACCCATGCTTTGTCTCCGTGATTATTTTCCCATCAGCCATGCGCCTAATGCTCTTCGCCTCCCTAAGGACAACCTCAACCAGAGCCGGATCTTTGCCATAAAGCTCCGCGACTCTTTTTGCGAAAAGCGAAGGCGTAACCTCATCCAAGTTTACAACGCGACCCTCAGCCCTTGAAACAACAACATGCGTCACAACAATTATGTCGCCGTCCTGTATTGGTGTCCCTTGCCTCTCAGCAGCCTTACAAATAAGCTCTGCAAGGTTGTCTCCAGCCTTTATAATAGGTAAGCCTTCAATACCAATTATCTGAATTGTGTTCATGAACAGCCCCAACAAGCATGTTGTATGCGCAATGTTGTTCTTTATAATTTCGCTTATTTAATATAAAGCGTGTTCAATCATGGTTTTTGCTGTTTGTATGCAAAAGTTTTTAATTCTAAAAGCGTTCTCTCTAAAAGGCGGGATGATGTTTCAATGAAAATATTGCATGAGTTTGTCCCAACCCGTAAATTCCTCAAACTCGCCGAGGAAGTTAAAGACCTTGTTGACGGATGGAACATAACTGACAGCGCCGCTGGAATGCCAGCGCCCAGCGGCACAGCAGTTGGATGTGTCCTGAAAAGCAAATATCCAGATAAAATTGTCATACCAATATTTATACTCCATTACAAGGGGCCAGTGGAGGTTGGAGGTTTAGCCCTAGCCGCAGACGCTGTTGGCTTAGACGGGCTTGTGCTCACTATGGGGGACATACCGAAATATGGAGAGCCGATAAAAATGTTCAAGTCTTCAGAGGAAGCCAGAGACTTTCTGCGCACAACAATACGCCTAAAAAACGTTAAGCTGGGATGTTTGCTAACAGCACGCCGAACTATAGAAGAAACCATAGCTAGAGCAAAAGAACCATGGGACTTCGTCTTCTTCATGAGACTTGAAGATAAAACCTTTCCAGCACTGGAACAAGTGGCGAAAGAGTGCAAACGCCTAAACAAACCAATATACACATACTTCCTAGTCGGAACACCCAAAAACGCAGAAATGGTCAAACTTATTGGATGGCCGGTTACCACAACCATGGATAAAGTTGAGGAAACAGCATCAAAACTTGAAGGCTTAGTGGACGGCGTAATAGCCACATGCGCAGGAGACTACGATGGCGACAAGGAACTACTAACAAGGCTCCAAACGTTTAGGAAATAAACTGTTAACCGCCACACACCCGTATCTTTTTGTTTGAATTAACAGCTTTAAAGTTTTGTCCAATAATTGAATACGCAAAAGGTTTCTAAAGGCTTCCTTGGCCGGGGTTCCGGCTTTTCGTCGGCATAGCCCATTATAATCATTGCTTGGGGTTCAATTTTGCGGGGTAAACCCAAGGCTTTTCTCACGGCATTTTGACAGAACAGGGGTGCGCAAACCCAGCATGCCCCAAGTCCATAATAATGAGCCAACAGGAGCAAGTTCTGGATGTAGGCTGCGACGCTTTGGACGCTCATTAGGTATTCAGCCTTTCGCCTTCGCATGTCTATGTACTTATGCATGTCCTCCATTGCTAAACAGACTATGAGGACGATGGGGCTTTGCGTTATTCGCTGCCAACTTTCAGCCCTAACAATTTCTTCAGCTTTATCTCTTGAAACGCCGTCTTTAAGCATGTCTGAAAGCCAAACCCTCCCCATTTCAGTGGCAAGCTTCTGCTTAACAGAATCATCGTCTATCACGACAAGGCACCAAGGCTGAGCGTTATGCGCAGAAGGAGCCCACCTAGCCAAGTCTAAAACAGCTTTTATAATTTCCCGAGAAACTTTTGTTGGCTTAAATTTGCGGATACTTCTCCTAGTCTTAATTAACTCAACAATGTCCAATTTTTACACCGACAAGCAGTTTTATGAGGCTAAAGCCCAATTTAATATGTGTGGTTTCATGGGCACAGTTGTGGCGCTTGCCGGCGGCGTGGGCGCAGCAAAACTCCTTAGAGGACTTGTTAGGGTTATATCGCCAAAAAACCTCTTCATAATTGGCAACGTGGGCGACGACATCGAACTTTACGGGCTTCACATAAGCCCAGACCTCGATATAATAATGTATACGCTTGCTGACATAGTGGATGAAACAAAAGGCTGGGGAATCGCCAGTGACACATTCAATTGCCTTGAAATGTTGGGACGTTTAGGATTTGAAAAATGGTTCCAACTCGGAGACAAAGACTTAGCAACTCACATAATAAGAACAAAAATGTTGAAGGAAGGCATGACACTCTCACAGGCCACAGCAAAGCTGTGCAAAATGCTAGGAGTTGAAGCTAATCTCTTGCCTATGAGCGACAACCCGGTGCGAACAAAAATCCGTTCCGGCAACATGCTCCTAGACTTCCAAGAATACTTTGTCAAACGCAAAACCATGGACACCGTTACAGATGTAATCTTTGAAGGCGCCGAGAAGGCGAAGCCAGCGCCCGGAGTCATTGAAGCAATAGAAGAAGCTGAACGCATAATAATCTGCCCAAGCAACCCGTTGTTAAGTATATCTCCAATACTTGCGGTATCCGCCATCAGAAAAGCGCTGGAAAACTCGAACGCTCCAATAGTAGGAGTGAGCCCCATAGTGGGCGGAAAAGCCCTTAAAGGACCAGCTGACAGGGTAATGGCAAGCATGGGCTTCGAGCCATCAGCTTACGGCGTGGCAAAGTTTTATGGAAAACTGCTTAAACACTTCGTAATCGACGAAATCGATAAGGAGCAGAAAACCCTTATAGAAGGGCTTGGAATAAAGGTCACAGTGACAAACACTGTGATGAAAAACATCGAGGATTCCATTCGCTTAGCAAAAGTTTTAATGGGCATAGCCAAAGCAAATAAATAAAGAGCATAACCCTTATTATCAATGTGACTTCGAAAAGTCGGGATAATAATTGAAAATAATGGAAAGAATAGATCAACAGGTAAACCAATTAACAGGACTTGTAAAGGAGTTTGAAAGTGAGAAAAGTTACAGAGGAACAGAAAGACTTGTCCAACTAATAATACAGGCGCTTCTCGACCTAGGAGTTATGGCGGTTTCAGCTGCAGGTGGGAGAACCCCTAAGGGGTATTCGGAAATAGGTACGCTGTTAGCAGACTTAGGTCTCTTAAACGAAAAGGATGCCAAAGTTTTAAAGTCTATGGCTGGAATGAGGAACATTCTGGTACACGCATATACCTCGGTCGACAGAAGCCTCGTGATGGATTCTGTAAACAAACTCGTGCAGGATGCTCCTAGAATCGCTAAAATCCTTAAGGAAGGCTTAAAAGGGAAAACCGTAGACCCCAAGACCCCAGACATCATAAAGAAAAATCTTCAAAAAGTGTTTAAGGGAAGGGCTAAGGCGGCGTTTTTGTTTGGCGGTAGGGCTAAAGGATATTCTTTGAAGGGAGATTATGACATTTCTGTTTACTTCGGAAGACCCCACGACCTTTATGATTTAGGAGAACTCGCTGTGGACATAGCGAAAGCCCTCAATGTTGATGAGGATAAGGTTGACATCGTCGACTTGGATTCCGCGGCTCCTGAAATTGTGCTGGAAGCATTGGAAGGGATACCTCTATTTGTGGAAGAAGACTACGCAATTTTTGAGCTCAAAGTTAAAGCCATTTTGGCTTTATTAGACATAAGAAGCGGAATTGATGCTTACTTAAAAAAGTAAATTTCAAAATTATATTTCGCGGATTTCGCATCGAAGCTTCTTTATAACTTCTTCAGCCTTTGAAGGCTCAACTTTTAGGGTGTAAAGCATTCTAGGAGTGCGAAGTTTCAGTTTTACAACGTCTTTTAGGCGTTTTACTGCGCAGTATTCGGCTCTTTCGCTTATTTCAACGAATTTGTCCACATCAGTAATTTCCGTCGGCATGTTGGAGGTCTCCAAGCTGATGCTCTTTGCCGCAATCTAATTTTTATCTGTTTTGGTCTTCCACAGTCTCTTAAGTTTGTCACAGAATTTGATGAGCGCTTTTCTTGTGGGATGTTTGCCTTCCGAGTTTGAGATGTAGTAGGCTGCAACTGCGTTGGCTAATGTGAGCCTAATATTGTCAGGCAGTTCGTAAACGGTTCCTAATATGTTGCCAGCGTTCCAAGCGTCACCGGCACCTGTCGCCCTTAAAACTGGAACATTAAAGGTTGGGATTACTGTTTCGCTTTTTCCGTTGAAGGTTGCAGAAAAGTCTGTTGTGTGGAGGTCTATTCTAGCCTTTAAATGTGAAGCCAAAAGCTTGGCAGACTCTTTTGCTAATTCTTCAAACTTTAAGCCTTTCTTAGATTTCTCAGCTTTACATTTCAAGAGTGAGGCATAAAAAACCGCTTCGTTCTCGTTTAGACTTAAAACGTCCACTAAATCGCCCTGGAGAACCTTTTCCAGCAGTTTTTTGGCTTTTCTTCTGTTGGGGGTTGGGTCGGCAGTGTCATAATAGGTTATGCCTCTCCCCTTGGTTTTGGCGTGGCGGAAAACTGTTTCGGCTAGTTCCGTGCCGTATTTTCGCGTGCCAGCCCAGTTGAAAACGCATATGCAATCAGCCTCTTCGATTGCTTCAAAATCCTTTTCATCCAAGTTTTTAGGTCCGAAATCCTTTAGGGAGCCAATATCTCTGAGCATGACGTTGACCTTTCCATGGTCTGTTTTAAGTTCTATGGCTGTTGTTTTGGAGGGCTTATCCACAATTTTGATGTGAGATAGGTTGATGTTAGGAGATTTTAAATAGAATTTTATTAGTTGAAGACCAAGCCGGTCTGTGCAGACTATTGGTGTTACTTTTACGTTTAAGCTTGCTAGGGCAGCTGCGGTGTTTATGGCGTTTCCGCCCCTAAACTCTTTTTGGCTTATCCCATCTATGCTTCCGCCCTTTCTCTCCACCACGCTCATAACACTCTTAAAAAAATTGTTCCGCGCTTGTGTCTATAGTTATGAACCTATCCATAAAAAAGTCTGGCATGACAACGACATTGATGGCTTTTTGCTGGCTTTTTACAAAACTCTTAACTTCGTCCAAATATTTGTCCAGCAAGTTTTCCGCCTTCTAAATATTAGAGTATTGCAAACATTGCGGAATTAACTCTTTTGAATTGGGCTATTTTCCCATAAAAAGACGTATTAAAGCCCAGACAATATCTCCGTAAATAAGTGCTATGATTAAACCTGTCGTTATAAATATGAGCATTGGCAGTCCTGGTGTTGCCCAAACTTTTTCATGGATTTTTCCGGCTTTAACAGCCTTTTCCAGTCTTTTAACTATAGCTTCTCTCTCCTCATCCTTTGGTAAGATTAGGAGTTTTCTTTTAGTTTCACTTTCTGTTTCCTCTACATCTTCTAGTGGGTAGATGTGCCATTTTTCCTTTAACTTTTTAACATCAACCTTATAGCCGGTCAACAGAACCAGAAGCTTTTTGCCGATTGGAGCCTCTCTCTGTTCATCCTCGAAAAGTTGTCTGCCAGTTCTCCAACACCAAATAATGTTATGGAAGAGTAAGTATATAGCTGTTAAGGCCGCCAAAATAACAGAATTACTGAAAACTGTCACTGGGAAAAACAGCTCCATTATCGGTGAGGTTTCGCCCATTAAGGGCATTAACGGTTTTAGAGGTTTTGGATAAAAGGGTAAGGCCAAGGCAAGGCACATCAAAGCCTTTGCATCTGCCCCGCCGAAGCCTCCAGCGTAGAAAAGGATTATGGCGAGGGCTGATGTTAGGGCGAAGCAAAGCCCATAATGGGGAAACATAGAAAAATCATAGAGGAGGAGTTCAGCGAAGGTTAAAGCGAATGCTGTTGGGGCAAATAACATCCAGACGTTGTTGCTTACTTCACGGGTTTTATAGTCGCTCCAAGAAGCATAAAGTAGAAGAAGAGCGGTGAAACCTATTTTCACAGCTTCCACTAAAGTTTGCATTTTAGTCACACGCTTCTGATTTGAAGAAGCATCTAATAAACACTTAACAGGTAGAATTAAACATTTAAAAAAGTGTTAGGGGGCTTTTGCACTAAACTCAGCGGCAGGCCCGGTTAAAGGAGCGACCTTAAAGTAATATGTCCTTTGAGATGCCCACGAATAGCTGATTGTTATTTCCATTACCGTCTCTCCATTCGCCTTAACAACCTTGTTTTCCGGGTTATAAGTTACAGAAGTTTGCTTTTGAAGGTCTGTTGAAGATGTGCCTACATAAACCGCATCGATGGTTGCATCTGACGTCCCTGTGTTTCTTACGTAAAGCTTAATGGTGCTATTGTTAGGCCAGTTTACAGCCTCTATAGTTAGCCGCACGCCTGCTTCATGACCTGCACTGCTCATGTATGTCATTACCCATGCGTATGTTACGACTATGGCTGCCACAGCTATTACTATTAGGAGGAGGGTTGCAAGGATTGGGGATATTCCACGCCTGGACTTTAACATGGTTTTGGTTTTCATGGTTTGCACCTACTGTTTATGAAATATTAAGAAAGATTATTTAACTTTATGAACTGCGAATTTAGATATTAGGTAAGTTAAACTTTTCCTTTGTATCGGGCGATAACTTTTACACCTCGTTCATCACAAATTTGGATATCTATTTGAACTTCTCTGGATGTTTGTATTGTAACTTCCTCAAATTTTATTGTGTAGATAGGCCCGTATATGCTGTCGAATCCGCTTGTTATGTAAACCCTCGTATAATTGAATCCGAATTTGCTGATTTCAAAATTGTCCCTTGAAATTTTAACGGGATTATTGTTTTCTTTAGTTATTGTTATGTTGATCATTAAAGTTTTTTCTTTACTATTATATGAAAGTTTACTGACGTTCATCATTTTAAGGAAAACTGCAGAATTGAACTCATACCCTTGCAATCCTATGTAACCAACATTAATTTTTAATGTTGCGTTTGCCGCTGAGAACGCCGTTGGTTCCCACCATGTGTGGTTTAATCCTAGATAGTAGTTTACGGGTGTGCCGAAGGCATTGTGTAAGCCGTTTGCCAATTCATAATTGAAGGATATCCCGCGACCAACATATATTCTTGATATGTCGGTTTGCCATTTTTCCAGGTTATCTTTTAAAATATTTTTATTAAATTCGATAGACCAGACGTGGATTAGGGAGCATTCTACGTCCCAACTGTCTTGATTAGGATCGTTTAATTCGGCTCCATCTTTAAACCTGATTGTAAGCGTTGAAGAGGTTAAGTAGCTTGAGATAGAAACATTATTCCAACTGTTGGGCGTTAAACGGTTAATAACGGTATCCCAATTGTTCGAAGCTGCGTTCCAAACATCGACTCTAAGGTCTTCAGACCCCCAATTTACTGAACCTGTGTGGATGCATAAATATTCATCTAATTCATCATAATCAATAGCAGTCCACTGAATTTCTAAATCTAACCTATATGAGACGTAATACGTTACTTCTATTGCAATCCAATCTAGGAAGGTAGTATCTTGACTGCCAGATTTAACTTGTGTAACACGAGCCCAAATATTATCATTGTTTAGTTTTTCAGGGGTCCAACTATCCCATGTTGTCACGTTAACCCATATAGTTTGCTCGGTGGTAGTTAGGTCAGGACTTGTGTAGGTTGTAGAAAGATATGAAGTTCCCCCATTGTTGCTTATTTCTAACTTTATTTTGTCATCTTTTTCAGCTTTAACATCTAATCTAACTCTCACCTGAGCTATTGTTGCTTCAGAGCTGATGTTGAATCCGAATCCGCTATAAACCTGTTGTTGGCCGCTATTTGTTGACCGTGCCCAATTTGTGTCATCGTCATAAGCGTTAGTTGGATCGCTCCATGATCCGGAAGTTGCAGACGGTTTTTTCAGTATAGTGGTTAATGGAACACCACTTTCGGTTAACGTGTCATAAAAGCTGTCAGCATGTTGTTGTGCAAGGAAGTTGCCGTGTGTTCCTTTGTCTCCATTGCCATCAACGTCAGAAGTGTTATTGTCAACAAAAGTTTCTGTATTGTTTACTTTTATGGGGTTTGTGTAATTGGCTAGGCTGAGTTCCACGAGTCGGTGAGAGTTTAGTTCTATGTTGCCTATCAATGCTAAGTATTCTTCCCATGGTTCATGCCGATAATAGGTTACAGCTCTATGCATTAAAGCACTTATCGACATGATCATTATGGCTATCATTAAAACGGCAATTATCACAAATTGGCCTCTTCTTTCTATCATTAACCTTTTCACGGCTATCCCCTCGTAAGCTGTAGAATTAATATTCTGGGGTCGTAAACAGCCTTATCAGAGGCTGAAAAACCTGCCAATCCATAGGTCACCGAGACAACATTTTTAGATGCCGCGAACGTTGATGCGTCGCCATAAATAATTGGAACACTGTTAACTTTCGTTCCATTTGTATAGTAGACGGTGAAGTTGAAAAACACATCTAAAGGTAACAGGACTTGAAGAGCCCTTTGCAGATTATCCCAATCTTCGCTATATACTAATTTAGCAAGAAGACCTTGCTTATCTAGATCGTAAAGAACGTTATATCCCATTTTTTCAAGCTCCGTTACCTCATATTTTGGACTTGTCGGGGATATTGCCATTATGTTCGCATAAGACAAAGCAAATATAATAATAAAAGAGGCAAGTATAACTTCGATAACGCGCATTTGCCCCTTTTTACTATTTTTTAAGGAGATCTTTTCCAAAGCCACAACTCCGCAGTGTAGGTCATACCAGAAATTATGACACTTCTTTGAAGCCTCACCGACCCGTAGCCGGCGGGAGATGCTCCATAATCAAATACTGCATATCCCATAATATTTTGGAATGGCCCAGCTATTACAATTTCCGTTCTGCCAACTCCAGTATTAGGATCTACAGCCCAGAGGTTAAGTACAATACAAACAGGCTCATCGTATGAAAGTCCCCTATACGTATTGTTCCACATTATTTTTGCGCCCGTATTCAATTGATAATTCTGATCATTTTTTCTGCTGGAATTAAATAGGTAGCTGAGTCCTCCATAACCTGGAGCGTATGTGGCGTTCATTATCCAAATATTATCATTTGGAGTATACTTCGTTCGCGTCAGAATTAATTCGTCGCCTACCAAATTGATATCCACTATGTTAACTGAACCAGATTTGTAGGTTACAACTACTGTGGCCACATCGGAAACAGTTACTCTGAAAACTGTTATGAGGCTTCGTATATCAGATGTTTCAAGGTTAAACTGATAAGTGGATTGCCCTAATGAATCGGTGAACTGTATTGTTCTAACTGGCGGATAGAAATAATCTCTTGTTGTATAGAATATGTACGCTTCAACTGCAGCATTTGGTATGGGTCTTCCATCCAACTGGGTAACTTTGATGGCATACTTCAACGTAGAGCCAATCAACGTTAACGGAGGATGCATATTATCTATTTTGGTACCATCAATATTTGTTACGTTAAATGGCGGTGAGATTTTAAAGTAAAAATCGTAACCTTCCAATTCTAAAATTTCCTTAACTCTGCTATAGGGCAGTTCGCCCAGCGGATTATCTTTCACAAGCCTCTGAACCTTATTTGGATCTAACACGTAGAAAGTAGAATCACGAGAACTTGCTAAACCAAATTTGACCACCTTGTCTGGAGACCAATCTTTTATGCAGCCCCATTCAGTTGTTAATTCGGTTCCATTAACACCTAATCCGGTATCTAAAAGCATCGCGTTGAAAACATTTAAAGCTGTGTTTCTCAGCTGCTGCTCATCAACTGTTTTAGTGTTTGCAATGCTTAATTGGGGCATAATAACCACTGCAATAACGAATATTGCGCAGACGATTATGAGTGCCAATATATGATCGTAAGTGGCGTTAACCATTTAATTTCCCTTGTAATATTGTATAAGAAGGAATTATTAAGTCTTACTATACAATACTTTTTATTGCCGTTTCACGCTGAACCATAACCAATCCAAACAAAAACGCCGTCACGGTTTCGAAAACAACCCGCAACAACTGGCAACCCACAGCTTTCAACAAAACTTCTTGCACCATCAATCTTTAACCCTGGAGCCAGCCATGCAACAGCAGCTACGGAAGGACGAGTCTTTAAATAGGCTGTCACATTTGAAGCGTATCCATTTTTTCCGCTAATCTTCAATATGTAAAGGAAATTCTCAATGTCTGAGGGTAAGTACACTAACTCTTTTTGCAATGAAACCTCATGGACATCTGTTGAATTGACTAAATAGTATAAGTTGGCAATAGTGTTTGATACGTAATCGGCAATTTCTCTTAATTCTCTTGTGATCATGTCAACTTGAATAAATTCGACGGTCATACTATAGAAAAAGGGCATAACAAAAATTAGGATCACTAGGGCTGTTGTGCAGATCAAATAGCTTATTGTTGGTGAAGGCATTTTCTATCCCCCTACCCACCAACCTGGACTTCAGTTACAATAAAGTTAAAAACAACAAGTCCAGGCTCCAAAGTTACAGATATTGTGTCACTAAGCCCTCCTATATTGACTGTAACGTGACAATTTTCTACGGCATTATAAGGACCATGGGATATTGTCATTATGTTTTTGTTCTTAGCTACCAGATCGAAATCACCCTTAAATGTTGACCATCTTGAAGCAGTCATCTTAATGATGAATATATCTACATAGTTCACAATTTGACCGCTTACTTGGACAACTCGAACCCCCAAAAATTTAACTTTATAAAAAAGTGTTATACTAACCCATTGGGACCTCTGTTCAATTATTGCTGTGCCGGAGCTTTTAGTTGCCTCAGTTATTATGGTTTGGTTGTCTCCAAACAGATATGTTTTATAACCATTTCCAAAATTGACGTACCGTATTGATAGGTTATATCTCAAGAAACCTGTAAAATCATCGTATCTTGCATCAGAATATTCATTAACAACTACGCTTATAGGCAACCTATTAGATACATCAGCCGGTATTACCTCTAAAACTCCATAATTAACAGTAAAACGTGCAGATCGTGAACCATATTTGTCGAATGAAACATCCCATATGGCATCGTCAAAAGTTGTGAAAGATTTCTTCACAGCGTCAAATTCGGAAGCCCCTCTTTGAATTTCTAAAACTTGATAAGCATAGCTGCTTGCCACCAGAACTAAAACAATGGTGACAGTTGTTATTATCACCATGGAAATTGCAGGGCTAATGGCTCTCCTGCTTCTTTTTATTCCATCGTTTTTTGAAAGTTTAGCTTTAATCTTCACACCC